>ENA-ORBV01003027-ORBV01003027.1-microbial-mat-metagenome-genome-assembly--contig:-NODE-3027-length-34416-cov-13.964006_pt1 | contig 34416 bp, 30 predicted proteins | sample MGYA00237777_ERZ505514 | MGnify/ENA primary metagenome ERZ505514 (study PRJEB26160, sample SAMN06269048) | microbial mat metagenome | isolation source: Oligotrophic lake microbial mat | place... | reverse complement strand
GAGATGTGTATAAGAGACAGTTATAAAACACCAGACAACGGTGAAAATCGTCTTTACCACGAAGACACGAAGACACGAAGACACGAAGAAAGACAAAACGGATGAGATTCATAGCTCCAATGCACAGGCCAATCGCATGTAGGCTTTGTGCCGTCGCCTTAACTCCCCTCCCCAAGGGAGGGGGACCGGAAGGGACCACATGCGATTGCCCTGCTCCAATGCATTAAAAACTTCGTGGCTTCGTAGCTTCGTGCCTTCGTGGTAAAAACAATTCCGGCATTGCGCTTCGTCGCGTTCATCCTTCTAACCATTCCAGCATCTGCGGCGCGAAATAAGTGAGGATCAGATCGGCCCCGGCCCTGCGAATGGCGTAGGTCGTTTCCAGAGCAGCTTGTTTCAGGTCGAGCCAGCCGCGCTGGGCGGCAGCATGAAGCATCGCGTATTCACCGCTCACGTGATACGCCGCCACCGGCACGCTACATGCCTGTCGCACCTGATGAATCACATCCAGGTAGGCTGCGGCGGGCTTGATCATCACCATGTCCGCGCCTTGTGCCAGGTCTGCTTCAAGCTCCGACCGCCATTCGCGCGACCTGCGAAAATCCATCTGATAACCCTTGCGGTCGCCGAACTTCATCCCGCCTTCGCCCGCTTCACGGAACGGCCCATAAAAATTCGATGCATACTTAACGCTATAAGAAAGGATCGCCGTCTGCGTGAATGCAGCTGCATCGAGGCCGGCGCGAATCGCGCCGACCATGCCATCGATCATGCCAGAGGGTGCCACCACATCCGCGCCTGCTTTGGCCTGTGCCACTGCGGTTTTCGCCAGTGCTTCAAGGGTGCGATCATTATCGACGACCCATTGCGAATCGTCGCAAAGCTCGCCGCAGTGTCCGTGATCGGTGTATTCACAGAAGCACAGGTCAGCATACATCACGGCTTTGACACCCTGCTCGCGCACCATGGCGAGGGTGCGATTGACGGGCGCATCGGGGTTGGCGGCGAAGCTGCCTTGCGCGTCTTTTTTGGAAGCTGGCGTGACACCAAAGAGGATGAATTGATTGAGGCCGCGCGAGGAAAGCTCGCCGATGAGCTTCACCGCATCCTTCACGGGCAACTGACTGACACCGGGCATCGAAGCGACAGGCTTGGGCCCATCCATCTCGCCTACGAACAGCGGCAGCACCAGATGCTTGGGCGCCAGCGACACATCCGCCATCGCATCGCGAAGGAGCGAACCATGACGAAGTCGGCGAAGACGCTCAGTAGGAAATTGCGAATCGGTCATTGTCCCCATCATAGCGTGGACACTTGAGCCGCGACTCAACGAGTCGCGGACGCCAAAGGCCACCTTGAATATATGTCAATACTGAAATTCATCGACCACTACCTATTGCATCTTGCCGCCACAATTCACAATACCAACAGGCCTATGATCCTCCGCGCAATTGGTTACTCCTTCATGTCGTTGGCGTCCGCGACTCGTTGAGTCGCGGCTTCCGCTGGTATCGAGCATGTAACAAATCTTTGCCCCATTGGATTACCAGGCACCATCGAATAAACTGCAGGACCTGCAAGTTCACGTCGGCCTCGACATGAATTGCAATGCGGAATCAGCCGATCTTCGTTTACGTCGGTCCGCTTCCGTGCGTCTTATTCCTGCGACTGCGTGTCGCCCTTGGAGGAACGATTAGATGTCTTATCTGCTGCGAAACTGTGCCGCTTTGGCGCTGGCTTTGATGTTCATCGTTCCAACTGCTCGCGCAGAGGATCAGCCCCAAGCTGAGGCGAAGCCTGAGAAGGAAGCGCCGCGCAAGCGCGACCGTGCAGCCGACAAGCTGACTAAAGAAACCAAGGAAGCCAAGGAAGCCAAGGAAATCAAAGAAGAAAAACCGGCGGCTGAAAAGCCCGCCCCTGAGCCTGTCAAAGAGCCCGCCAAAGAACCAGCCAAGCCAGTCGAAGCAGCGAAAAAGGAAGAACCTGCCAAGCCCGCGCCGCCCGCCACGCATCAGGTCAAGAAGGAAAACTTCAAAATCGAGCTGAACCTCAGCGGTGTCTTCGAAGCGAAGAACACCAGCGAGATCGCCCTTCGCCCTGAGCTTTGGCAGCAGTGGGTCATCACCAAAATCGTCGATCACGGCAGCCGCGTGAAAAAGGGCGACATCCTCATGCAGTATGACGCCAAGGCTCTCGATGATCTGATTCGCGATAACGAAGCCAGCCGTGCGCTGGCGGATCTGGAATATCAGGCGGCTCAGGAACAGCTCTCGATAATGGAAGAGACGGTGCCGATGGATATGGCTGCTGCCGAGCGGAGCAAGCAATATTTCGATGAGGATGTCAAGCGTTATTACGAAGTGGAAGTGCCGCTGACTCGCCGGATTCTGGAAGAGAATCTTAAGGGCACGGAAAACGTCCTCGCCTACGAGCGCGAAGAATTAAAGCAGCTTGAGAAAATGTACAAAGCCGATGACCTCGTTGAAGAAACCGAAGAGATCATCTTGAAGCGCCAGCGCGATACTGTCGCTCGCCTTGAGTTCAGCCTCGAGCGTACTCGCCTCATGAAGGAGCAAGCCATCGAGATCACCATGGCCCGTGAACTGACGCAGGTGAAGCAGAACGAAAAGATCAGCGAGCTGCGCGTTCGCAATGCCCGTGCACAATTTCCTCGCGCTCTGGTGCAGCAGCGCCTTGCGGTGCAGAAGCTGACCCGTGAACGTGAGAAGGCACTGGACTATCTCAAGAAGCTCAAGCACGATCGCACGCTGATGACCGTCAAGTCGCCCATCGAAGGCATCGTCTATTACGGCCAGGCTTCACGCGGCAACTGGAACACCGTTGCCGTCATGTCGCAAATGCTTTCGCTCAACAACGCCGTCAAGCCCGGCACAGTGCTCCTGACTGTCGTCGCCCCTAAACCGCTGGTCGCTCGCACCACCGTCGCCGAGGCAGCGCTCTCCCTCGCCAAGACCGGCATCCAAGGTCAGGCCACGCCCGTCGGCTTCAGTGATATGAAGCTGCCCGCCAAACTGGAATCACTCAATCTCGTGCCGCTGGCACCGGGCCAGTTTGATGCAGCGGTCACCGTCACCGTCGACGGCGCCGCCGGCCAGACCATCGTGCCCGGCATGAACTGCGCCATCAAACTCACTGCTTACGAAAACAAAAACGCTTTGGTCCTGCCCGCCAATCTCATCCACAGCGATGGCGATGATGACGATGCGAAAAAGGTCGTCTATCTGCTCGAAGGCGACAAAACCCGCAAGGCACAGGTCACCGTCGGCAAGACCAGCAACAACAAAACCGAAGTGCTCACCGGCATCAAAGAAGGCGACAAAGTCCTCACCACCAAGCCCAACTGATCGCACCGCTGTTGTGTCAACGAGCCGCGCCCGTCAGGAAGCGGGATCGAGCGAACGGAAATCCACTCCCTTACGGTCGTGGCTCGTCATTACAATTTTCGTAAATAATGCGAACTCTAAGTCCGTGGGTCTCTCTCAAAAATAGCGACCTCGCCATGAAGCAATATCTCTTCTCACTCCTGCTCACGCTGCTCTGCATCGCCTCCGCGACGCAGATTCACGCCGACGATCTCGATGCCCAGGCCATCGCCAAGTCCGATGCGCTGGTCACAGGCCCCAAGCCCAAGCCCATCACGCCGCCCACGCAGGAAGCGATTCAATCTTCCATCGATCGCGGCATCGAGTTCCTCATCGCCGACCAAAACAAAGATGGCTCATGGGGCAACCCCACGCAGACCAAAGGGCTCAATATTTATGCCCATGTGCCCGGCTCGCACCAGGCCTTTCGCGCCGCCGTCACCGCCCTTTGCATCAGCGCTCTGATTGAATCGAAATCCTCTTCCGAAGCCGCCCTCAAATCCCTCGAGCGCGGCGAAGCCTGGCTCATCGAAAACCTTCCCAAAGTCCGTCGCCAGGATCCCATCCTGCTCTACAACGTCTGGTCCCATTCCTACGGCATCCAGGCACTCGTGAAAATGCACGAGCGATTGCCCAACGACAAAGATCGTCTTGAGAAGATGAGAAAACTCATCAAGGAACAGATCGGATTCATGGAACGATATGAATCCATCAACGGCGGCTGGGGTTACTACGACTTCGACTACGGCACCCAAAAGCCCGGCGCCAGTTCCACCAGCTTCGTCTCCGCCACCGCACTCGTCGCCTTCCACGATGCCAACTCGATTGGCATCTATGCTCCGGAAAAACTCGTCAAGCGTGCTGTCGATTCCATCGTGCGTCAGCGCAAAAATGATTTTACCTATGTCTATGGTGAATATCTGAAGATGGCCCCGATGGCAGACATCAACCGCCCCGGCGGCAGCCTCGGCAGAAGCCAGGCGTGCAACATCGCACTGCGACTCCACGGCGACAAGCGCGTCACTGATCACGTTCTCAAAGTCTGGCTCGATCGTCTGATCGCTCGCAATGATTGGCTCGGGATCGGCCGAAAGAGACCGGTGCCGCATGAAGCGTGGTTCCAGGTCGCAGGCTATTTTTACTACTACGGCCACTACTACGCGGCTCTGTGCATCGAGGCACTCCCCAAGGAAGACCGCCCGCACTTCCAGGAGCACATCGCCAAAATCATGCTTGATTTGCAGGAGAAAGATGGCTCGTGGTGGGACTACCCGCTCTACGACTACCACCAGGCCTACGGCACCGCCCTCACCGTCATGACCCTGCAGCGCTGCAAGAAGAACTAACTTCCGCCGCGCAGCGCATAAAGAAAAATCCCCGTCGCCATCGCCACGTTCAGCGAGTCGATGCCATGATGCATGTCGAGGGTCACCTTCGCATCACACATCGCAATCGACTTTTCATCGAGCCCATCAAACTCGTTACCAATGAGCAGCGCCATGCGCGGGCCTCGCTTGAATTGATGGAGCGGTATCGCATCGGCAGCGAGCACGGTGCCGACGAGTTGCATCTCATGTTCACTATGAAGGCGCGCCAGATCGCGATGCACATCATCGCTGATGGCGATGGGAAATTTGAAGGACGCACCCGTTGAAACGCGCACGGCCTGCCTGGAAAAAGGATCCGCTCCGCGATCACCCAGCAGCAGGCCATCGGCTCCAAGGGCCGAGGCAGCGCGAAGAATGAGCCCGAGGTTTTCGTTCTGCGTGATGAAAGGACAGACGACGAGCGTGGTCGCGGGGAGCAGCCGATCGAGAGAGAGTTGCTCTGCTGAAGGTCGCTTGACGCAAGCCATGACGCCGCGGTGAAAATCGAAACCCATGATGGCGCTGATCTGTTCCTGCGTCGCGCTCAGCAGTGTCACGTTGTCGCCAAGGTCTGCGGCAAGACGATCGACCACGCGCTGGGCACACAAAAGCGAAACCACTTCAAACCCCGACTCGATGGCCCGCTTAACGAGCATCTCGCTTTCGACAATGAACACGCCCAGCTTCCTAGGGTCATGCCCTTTGATCATGCGGTAAGGCTGCACAAGCGGATCATCAAAGGTTGTGACGGAAATCACCGGCATGGTGCAATGGTAACGATTCAAACGCGCCTTCAACGAGCCACGACCGTGAGGGAGTGGATTCTTCTGCTTTCGCTAATACCATGCAAGCCCCCGCTTTCTGACGGGCGCGGCTCGTTGCAATCCACCCGTGCGGCGACGATCTTCATCCTGCCTTAAACTGTCGCTTCACCCTTGGGATCATCGCTTTGCCTTCAACCACTCTCATCACCGGCGGGGCTGGCTTCATCGGCTCGCACCTGGCGCATCATCTGCGTGCGCACAGCCAGCGCGTGCTCATCATCGATGATCTTTCCACCGGACAACTCGCCAACATTGAGCCGCTCATCGGTGAGGATTGTCAGTTCATTGAAGGCTCGGTCAGTAGCGTGCTGCGTGAACAGCCTTCGCTACTCGATGATGTTTCGCACATCTATCACCTCGCCGCTTCGGTGGGTGTGCAGCTCGTGGTCAGCGATCCTGCAAGAATCATCCGCAACAACATTGATGAGACAGCTGTGATCATTGACGCGGCAAGGCGAGTCAGCGCATCAGTTCTGATCGCCAGTTCAAGTGAGGTGTATGGCAAGAGCGATGCGCTGCCGCTGCGTGAAGATGGCGACCTGCTCTACGGCCCGACGACCGGTTCGCGCTGGAGCTACGCCATGAGCAAAGCGGTCGATGAACATCTGGCGTTGAGCTACGACGCGCAGATGAAACAAAACAACGCGCAAGCTGGCGCTGTGGTCGTTCGCCTTTTCAATACGATTGGCCCGCGCCAGGTCGGGCACTACGGCATGGTCGTGCCTCGCTTCGTGCAGGCAGCCGTGCAAGGTAAACCGCTGACGATCTACGGCGACGGTCTGCAAACGCGATCCTTCTGCGATGTGCGCGATGTGGTCAAAGCGATGACGCTGCTGCTTGAAAACTCCGCCAATCACGGGCAGATTTTCAACGTCGGCTCCGATACGGAAATCACCATTCACGCCTTGGCTGATCGCGTGATTGCACTGGCGCAGTCCAAGAGCAGCAAAGACGTGATCTCGTTTGATCAGGCGTATCGCCCGGGGTTTGAAGATCCTTTTCGCAGACGCGTACCTGATGTGAATAAGCTCAAGAAGGCGACGGGATGGGAAGCGCAGTGGACGCTGGAGGCGACGCTGAAAGAGCTCATTGAAGATGCGCAGCGTGGCAGATAAGGTACGCGCAGCGAGGACGCTGCGGCTATGAAATAAATTCCCGTGCCTGGCTCACTTCTTCTCTGCTTTGCTCACGCGTTCTTTGAGCACCGCAATGCTGGGCAGATGTGGATCGATCTGTTCTATGGCGCGCAGGTGCTGCTTGGCGATGTCCACGCGGCCAGCGCGCAAGGCCCACTCAACTGCGCCTTCGTGCAGCATCCAGTCCGTCGGATTCGCAGCAGTGGCGCGCTCGTAAAACTCCATCGCTTTGTCGGGGTGCTCGAGCATGCCCCACGTTGCTGCCACTTCCTTAGCCACTTCCACCTGCATCATCTCCGCATCGTGCAGTAGCTCCGTGAGCGTCTGCATCGCGCCATCGGCATCACCAGCGCGGCGAAGCACCTGCGCCCGCTTGACGACATAAGGCACCACGACCGATCGCTCATTGGTCGCTGCATATTCGAGCGCTTTATCAATCTGCTGCAAGGCCCGCGTCGGGTCGTTTTGAGCCAGGAACAAATCGCACATTGTCGAATAAGCTTCGTGTGATTTCGAATTCAGTTGCAGAGCTTCGAGCAAAAGCTTCATCGCTTCCTGATGACGATTGGTGCGAATGCAGACCTGCGCGACATAAACCGTGTTGACCGGATCATCCGGTGCAAGCACCTGTGCTGTGCGGTAGTGCTCTTCCGCTTTTTCGTAGTCGCGCATCACGTACTGCATCGTGCCGGCCAGTCTGTGCACGACTGGCTGATTGCTCGCCAGCGCCAGACTTTTCTGAAGCTCTTCATAAGCACCGGGCCAGTCGCGCAGCTCGATGAGCACCTTGGCGAGAAAAGTGTAAGCAGCGGGATACTGCGGATACTTGGCGAGAAAGGCGCGGGCCTTATCGAGCATCGGCGAGAAGCGACGCACCCGCTTGGCCTCGGCCAGATCATCATCGAGCTGAGCCAGTTCTTTGTTGGCCTGTTCCGCATCGAACTCGACAATTTGGCGGTCCTTGCCGTCGTTGATGATGACGAAATTCGTCCAGTAAATGTAGGTGATAGCAGCAGCCACCACGCCCATGGCGATGAGCGCGATGACCAGCCGACTGCCTGATCGAGAGGAAGGCCTAGACGAAAGTTCTGTCATGAGTGAAGCGTAGCGGAAGCGAGAAAGGAAGCAAAGCGGAGGCGGAGAAAGGCGATTATTTATTACGTAATGCTTATTACTTATTGGTTATTTCGGAGGCGGAGAGCGCACGGCGGCGACGAGGCCTTCTCCATCAATAGCTGTTAAGTAATAAGTATTAAATAATAAGTATTCGCCTTCTGCCTTTCGCCTTCTGCCTTTGCCTTTTGCCTTTGCCTTCACGGCTCCAATAGAACCTTCACGACGCCTTTACCCTTCGCGGCTTGCATGGCTTGAATGCCATCGCTCAGTCGCGCTCGTTTGCTGATGAGGCTCAGCACATCGATCTTGTTTTGCGCGAGTGCATTGAGCGCTTCGCTGAAGGGGCCGCACCTGCTGCCGATGAGTTCGATTTCGTGAATGACCAGCGGCGAGAGGTCGAGCTTGGCGGGAACAGTGGCGGGCGAGACGGTGGTTTTGAGAACGATCTTGCCGCGTGGGCGGACCATCTTCATGGCGGTGACGAGGCCTTGCGATGAGCCGGTGCAATCGACGACGACATCCTGATCCGCGCGGAGGCCGACATCATCAAGCAGGCGATGCTTGACGCCCCATTTTTCACAGAGCGCGAGTTTCTCTGCGTGTTTGCCAACGAGTCGCACGGTTGCGTTGAGCTGCGACATGACCTGCGCACAGAGCAGGCCAAGGCGTCCATCGCCCAGCACTGTGATGTAGGGCCGGCCTTCGATGGTTAGCTGCCGCACGATTTGATAAGCAGCGGCGAGCGGCTCGGTGAAGACTGCGTGATCATCATCCACGCCTTGGGGCACTTCAAATAGATTCGTCACCGGCAGCGTGAACTTCTCCGCGAAGCAGCCATCGCGACCGGCGATGCCCAGCACTGTGCGATTGCGGCAATGTTCGCGCAGACCTTTCTGACACATGTCGCACTTGCCGCAGACGCAGTTGATGGAACCGACCACGCGTTTGCCAACCCATTTCTTGGCGTTCTTACCGGTGCATTCTTCGACGACGCCGACGAACTCGTGGCCGAGGACGCCGTTGAAATTCATGTAGCCCTGACAGATTTCCAGATCGGTGGAACAGATGCCCATGAGCGTAGGGCGAATGACCGCTTCCCCGAAGCCGCCTTGCGCTGGACGCGGATCAGGGCGGGAGGATTCAAGCGATAACTGTTTGCCGTCGAAAACCAATGCGCGCAAGGGAACACTCCAGAAAGCGGAAGTCGGTTGCTCTCATTATCGGCTAGTCGAGGGCAGGACAAGAGAAGAGACAACTCGTGTAGGGTGGGCACCGCCCACCACGATTCACCTTGCACGCCATGCGGTGGGCAGTGCCCACCCTACTTGCAATTCCACTGATACACTACTTTTAATGGCGCACGAACCAACCGAGAATCAGCCCAAACCTCGCGTGATGCTGCTGGCGAATTTGCAGAAGCCGCAGGTGATGGATGCGCTCAAGGATCTACGGCCCTGGCTTAAGGAACGAGCCACGATTGTCGCGGAGGCGGACAGTCATGCGATGAATGCGGAACTCGCGGCCAAGCAGCCCGAGGCTGATCTGGCGATTGTGCTGGGCGGCGATGGCACACTGCTGGCGCAGGCGCGGGCGATGGCGGAGCGCTCGGTGCCGCTCTTGGGTGTGAACTTTGGCAAGCTTGGTTTTCTCGCGGAGTTCAGTCTTGATGATCTCAAGGAATACTGGCCGGTGATCGCTGCCGGCCGGTGCAGAACTACTTCGCGCATTCTGCTGGAAGTGAAAGTGCATCACGCCCGACGAAACGGCGAAGCGGGGAATCGCGAAGGGACGAAAGAGAGTGCCAAGGAGAATGTCAAAGATTTGCCGCGCTCTGAGAACGGCAGACACGAACACGCCTCCGCTTTCGATTGTCTGGCGGTCAATGATGTGGTGATCACTGCGGGTCAACCGTTTCGCATGATCGATCTTGAGCTGATCATCGATCCTCACGCCTCCAATCATTTCAGTACGCTGTTTACCGCTGATGGCGTGATCGTTTCGACGCCTTCGGGATCGACGGCTTACAACCTCGCTGCAGGCGGTCCGATTGTGAGTCCGCAGGTCGATGCGATCTGTGTGACGCCGCTTTGTCCGCATAGTCTTTCGTTTCGCCCGATTGTGACGCGTGCTGATTCGGACACTCGGGTTCGCCTGATGCGAGGCAACGAAGGCACGACGCTGGTGATCGATGGTCAGACTTCGGTGAGCCTGTTCGATGGCAGCGAAGTGCGGATTCGCCGGAGTGATCGCTCCTTCACGCTGGTGAACAATCCTTCGCTTAGTTATTGGCGTTTGCTGGCGAAGAAGCTGCACTGGGCGGCAAGGCCAAGGCGCGGGTGAGTGCCGATAAGTAAAGTCAAATTTTGTGGAGCCGCGACTCAACGAGTCGCGGACGCAAACGGCCTGAAGGAGCGTCATTCGCGCCATGCTTGACCGGCCTCGACGCCTGAGTTTCTCAAAAAATTCAAAGCAGGGATTGGCCACCGAGACACCGAGGCCACCGAGAAAGACCAATACGAAGAATCGGTGATTGGTGGTGCAATCCGCTTGATCACTCCTATCCCCTCTTATTGCCTTCCTCGGTGTCTCGGTGTCTCGGTGCCTCGGTGGCTAAATCCCTTTAAGGCCTTTGGCGTCTGCGACTCGCTCAAGTCGCGGCTCTATCCGCGCTTCCCGCTTCGCCCTAATTCCCCCCGCTTATCCAGTCGATACAAACGATACGACCCCTTCATCCCCCAAGGCGTATCGACCATGCGACACTTCGATCTGTGCATCATCGGCACCGGACCCGCCGGCCAAAAGGCTGCGATTCAAGGTGCAAAACTCGGTAAACGCGTCTGCATCATCGAGATGGAAAACGTCGTCGGCGGCGCTCAGGTCAACACCGGCACGCTCCCCTCCAAAGCCATGCGCGAAGCCGCTCTGCATCTGACCGGCTCCAATCGGCGCGGCCTCTTTGGCCATCATGCCCGCGTCAAAAGACACATCGTCATCAGCGATCTCATCGCCATCGCCACTCAGGTCAGTCAGAGCGAATGGGATGTCATCGGCGATGCTTTCGAACGCAACGGCATCGAACTCATCTGGGGACGCGCTCGCTTTGAAGGCCCCAATCTCGTGCAGGTCCTGCGCTCTAATGACATGGAACTGCTCACCGCGGACCGCTTCGTCCTGGCCGTAGGCACCCGCCCGGCTCGGCCTGAATCGATCCCCTTCAACGATCGCAATATCTTTTGCTCCGACTCGCTTTTGAAAATGGACAAGCTGCCCAAGTCGATGATCGTCGTCGGCGGCGGCGTCATCGGTACGGAGTATGCCTGCATCATGGCCACGCTGGGCGTTCGCGTCACCCTCGTCGAAGGACGCGACCAAGTGCTCGGTTTCCTCGATCACGAAATCGCTGAAGCTTTCCAATACTTCCTGCGCCAGCGCGGCATCACCCTGCGCTTAGGCGAAAAAGTCTCCAGCATCGAAGAACTTCCGCCACACAACGGTGACGGCATTCTCGTGCAGGCCAAGCTCGAGTCTGGCAAAACTCTTCGCGCGCAGTCGCTGCTTTTCTCCGTCGGTCGCCAAGGTGTGTGCAAACAACTGGGCCTGGAAAACGTGGGCATCGAGTTCGATGATCGCGAAAGGCTCAAGGTCAACGAGCATTACCAGACCAACATCGCACACGTCTATGCAGCGGGCGATGTCATCGGCTTCCCCGCGCTGGCTTCGACTTCGATGGAGCAAGGCCGACATGCCGTGTGTCATATGTTCGATCAGCCTACCAACTCGATGCCCGAGCTTTTCCCGCTGGGCATCTACACCGTGCCTGAAATTTCCATGGTCGGCAAAACCGAAAAGCAACTCACCGATGAAGGCATCCCTTACGAAGCAGGCATCGCCTCCTACAAGGAACTGGCGCGCGGCCAGCTCCTAGGCGATGACACCGGCATGCTCAAGCTGCTTATCCACGAAAAAGATCACACCATCCTGGGCGTGCACGCCATCGGCACACAAGCCACCGAACTGATTCACATCGGCCAGGCGGTGATGGCGCTGGGCGGCAAGGCCGAGTTCTTCGTCAACAACGTCTTCAACTTCCCCACCCTCGCCGAGGCTTACAAAATCGCCGCGATGAACGGTGTCAACAAACTGGCGCACGTGTGAAATGAGTTCAAGGTTCAAAGTTCGAGGTTCAAAGTTGAATACCCACAACTGAAACTCGAAGCGCTGACTTGTAACCTTGAACCTTGAACTTTGAACCTTGAACTTTGAACTTTGAACCCGGAACTATTCCCGATGCTCCGTCGTCAAAAGGTACTGCTGATCGACGATTCACCCACGATTCACCGCGTGGTTCGCGCGCGGATTGAAGATCTGGGCGTCGATATCCTCGATGCCTACACCGGCGATGAGGGCCTTGATTCCACCAGACATCAGCAGCCTGATCTGATCCTGCTCGCTGTTGAAATCGGCAACACCTCCGGCTTCGCGCTCTGCTCGCTCCTCAAACAAGACCCCGCCACCCTCCACATTCCCATCATCTTCATCAGTGGCGCTGAGAGCACCTTCAACAAAGTCAAAGCGTTCGATCTGGGCGCTGTCGATTTCGTCATCAAGCCGTTCGATCCCGCAGAGCTGCGCGCTCGCGTTCGCGCTGCACTCAAGACGAAAGAGCTGATGGACATGCTCACCACGCAGGCCCAGCTCGATGGCCTCACGGGGCTGCACAACCGAGGCTACTTCGACAAGCGACTGATGCAGGAGATGTCCGCGAGTCGGCGTTACGGCCGATCTGTCGGATTGCTCATGCTCGATGTCGATCACTTCAAACGGATCAATGATGAACTGGGCCATCCCAAGGGCGATGAAGTGCTGCGCAAGCTCGCGGACCTGGTGCGAACCGTGGTGCGCGAAAGTGATATCGCCTGTCGCTACGGAGGCGAAGAGATGGCGATAATCCTGGCGGAGTCGTCGCCAAGCGATTCGTATCACGCAGGTCTTCGGCTCATCGAAGAGATTCGCTCCAGCGCAGAACTGATCGAACTCATCGGCAGACAGGTCACCGTCAGCATCGGCGCTGCCTGCGCCACGCCTGACAAAGCGATGACCCCTGACACGCTGATCCGCGAAGCTGACAAGGCGCTCTACTGCGCCAAACAAGCCGGCCGCGACCGAGTCGCCACAGCGTTCGACATGAACACGAGCGCCGCTTAGGCGGCAAAGCGAAAAATCAGAAAATGAAAGATCTGCCAAGCCCGATGGTGAGGCTCTGCGAACCGTCGGGGTACAAGCCCCCGCCTTTCATTTCTCGCTTTTTTGCTTTCCCGCTTTCCCACTTTCTCCACTCTCCCACACCACGCGCACCACTCGCGGCATCGTCGCCAGTCGCTGCATCGTGGACATCTTCATCTGCATCGCAAACGGGTCGCCGCCTTTGGCGATGAGCTTTTCCAAGCGCTTGAGAGCAAAGACGCCCACCGCTGCAAACGTTCGCCTGGCTGACTCATCGGCGAGAGTTGAAAGCGATTTGCTTCCGCCGCGAAATAGATTGCGAACACGATCGAGCTCAAACGCCATCAGTGCCTGCCATCGCTCATCGCCCTTCGCACTGGACGCCATCGCGAATGCAGCGATGTCCCTTTCGCTTAAGCGATGTCGCACCAGATCATCGAGCGGCAGCATGATTCGCCTCGCCTCGAAATCGCTTTTCACTTCGCCGATGAGCTGACACCAGCGCAGCCCCGCGCCCCATGCAAGCAGTTGCGATTGCACTGTCGCAGCAAACGGCAGCGCACTATCGGACAACGCCCGCGCCATCATCAGCATCAGCGTGCCCGTCGATCGCTGCATCGTTTCACTCAATCGCTTGCTTGTCGCATAGCGCGGCAGCGTGCGCTGCGTCGCCATGCCTTTGATCCAATCTTCAAACCACTGCCGCGGCAATTGCAGCGACCCCTGCACATCGACAAATGCATCGAGCTCCGGCTTCCCCGTAAGCTGTCCGCTCAAGAGATGATCGATGACGGCCAGGCACACTTCCTGTCGTTTGGCGATCGATTCACCATCACAAGAGCCGCCGCTGCAACAGGCAGCCGCCTGCTCTGAAACAATCGCTGGCGGATTGCCTCCAATCTGCGGCGGCCCCATGATCTCGCTCAGTTGATGCGACAATGCCGCCAGGGCATAGAGCGCATATCGCCGAGACTTGGTGGTGAAATGCGAAGCAAAAAAAAGATCAGGCCACTGCCTGCGACACTGCTCCCGAGCAGCGCGGTAGCGCTGAGGATCAATCGTCGGTGTAGCAGTGGATGAAGAAACCATCGTCGCCATGCTCGCGATTCTAGCAGGAGAGTAGAAGGCATCTTGCGAGGCCAGAGCGCACTGACTTGCCATCAATTGATTCCCCTTTTTCTCACATCGCGATTCCGCCTACCATGTCACCGTGACACAGACCCCCACCGCTACCGTCGTTGCTCCCGCCCTTGCCGCTGCTCCTGCTGCCAGCCAAGGCTCCAATCTCGCCTTGCCTGTTTACACGCTCTGGCGACGTGAGATGGTGCGCTTTTTTCGTCAGCGCAATCGCGTGATGAGCGCCTTGGTCACGCCCATTCTCACGTGGTTGATGCTCGGCTTTGGCCTCAACCGTTCCTTCAACGCGCCAGTTGACGCTGGTGCTGCTGCTGCCAATTCCACCGGGTATCTGATTTATTTCTTCCCCGGCACAGTGACGATGATCCTTCTCTTCACCGCCATCTTCTCCACCATCACCGTCATCGAAGATCGCCGTGAAGGCTTTCTGCAAGGCGTCATGGTTTCGCCGGTGCCTCGGCTGGCGATCGTGCTGGGCAAGGTGCTCGGCGGAGCGACTATCGCTTTGATTCACGCATTTATCTTTCTGTTGATCTGGCCTTTCGTCGCGCCGAGCATCAACATCTGGCTGATTCTCGCGTCGATTCCGCTGCTGGTGATGCTCTCGGTAGCGATGACTTCGCTGGGATTCTGCATTGCCTGGCCGATGGATTCCACGGCGGCGTTTCACGCGATCATGATGGTCTTCCTCATGCCGATGTGGTTTCTTTCAGGTGCGATTTTCCCGGTGGAAACCGCACCCATCGGCCTGAAGATCGTCATGATGATCAACCCGCTCACCTACGCCCACGAAGCCTTCGCCACCACCCTCACCGGCGGCAAAGCGACCACCGGCATCCCCGTGCATCTGTCCATCTGCATCCTCATCACCATCGCCTTCACCGTCGCCATCACCGCCATGGCGGTCCGTATGGTCATGAAGCCACGCAAAGACGGGCAAGGATGAAAAGTTCAAAGTTCCGGGTTCAAAGTTCAAGGTTATGAGCGCTGCCTCAACTTTGAACCTTGAACCTTGAACTTTGAACTTTGAACCTTGAACCTTGAACTCATCCCGCCCCATGACTCAACTCGCTGCACAACGTCTTCTGATCGCTCTGGTGCTGGCGGCTCTTGTATCCGTCACGGCGCTGTTCATTGTCGGCTCGATGCGTAATCGTCAGCGCGATGGCGGGCCGCCGCTGCAAGGTGGCAGCTATGGGTCGCAGCAAAACTCGGCGCTGGATCAGCGCAGGCCGCTCAAGGATTTTGTGCTGACGGATCGATTTGGTCAGCCGTTTGATTCCAGGAGCATCAAGGGCAAGGTGAAGGTCTATTGTTTTTTCTTCACGCGTTGCCCGACGGTTTGTCCGCAGGTTCTCGCACAGACGGCTGAGCTTCAGAAAAAACTCAAAGCCACGCCGCAGTGGGACGATGTTCGGCTGGTGAGCATCACAGTCGATCCTGAATATGACACGCCAGCGGTGCTCGATGAACGGGCCAGCTTGTGGGAAGCGGATGCAACGCACTGGCTGTTTCTCACGGGCAGCAAGGAAGAAATCTGGTCGCTCACCAGTAGCCGCGATGGTTTTCAACTGGCGGTCGGTGATGCGAAGCCGGGCGAGAAGATGTCCATCGCCCACAGCTCGCGCTATGTCCTCGTCGATCAGCAGCAGCAGATTGTGGGATATTACGATGCTCTGGATGAGGCCAAACGGCAGGAGCTGATGCGCGATCTGATGCGACTGCTGCAGGAGTAGAGGTCAGAGGTCAGAAGTCAGAGGTCAGAGGTCAGTAAGACCAAGCCCGATGGTGAGGCTTTTCCGGGGACGCAAACCGTCGGGGTACGCCAGATTATCACGCTGTTTTTCAAGGATGCACTCGTGGACTTATCGTTTCTTCCCGCCGTCAATGCAGCTCTCAATGGCAGCGCGTTTGTGCTGCTTGTCGTGGGCATGGTGTTCATCAAGCAGAAGAAGATCGATGCCCATCGCCGGTGCATGATCGCGGCATTTGTGATGTCCTGTATTTTTCTGGTGACCTACATCACGCACTACGCCTGGCGGGCTTCGGTGCATGGCGGAGTCCACACCAAGTTCACCGCCGGCGGCTTCCTGGGCGCGATTTACTACCCCATGCTCATCAGTCACATCCTGCTGGCGATGGCGGTGCCGGTGCTGGCGATTATCACCATTCGCCACGGCCTCAAACGTCGCGACGATCAGCACCGCAGAATCGCCAGGATCACCCTCCCCATCTGGCTCTACGTTTCCATCACCGGCGTGCTCATCTACGTCATGCTCTACCACCTGAATCAGCCTTGATGCAGGCGAGTAATCGACGCGCACCTCTCCAATGCAATCCGACCTGTTCGCCGTTTTCTTCGCGCGGGCATCAACCGCAAACTACCCAGTTTACCCAGTTTAACATTTCAATGTAGTTCCAAGGTATTTTCTTGTCTTTTCTTACCGGTTTACGGATCATTCTTATTGCATCGACGGGGCCTGATGTGGTATGATCCGACAGTATCTGAGGCGATCATTTTTCCAAGATTGATCGCACTCACCCATCTGCTGGTTTCCGTGTACACACGGCCATGGGTCGCATATGAAGGGGAGCATGTTCCGCTGATGCGGTGCTGGTGATGAGTCATCATTCACAGCACAAATCCAGTCGAGCATCTGGCTCATCAATTCAACTACCGGACGGGCGGAGCTGTAGGAGAATAGCGGGGCGCAGGAGCCGGGAGAACGGCCAAGGGCCATCCGAGAAGAAGGAGGCGGAGATCGAGAACCCGATCGAGGTGAATAACCTCGCTCGGGTTTTTTCTGCGCTCCTGAATCGGTAGCTGATCGTGCGGGACAACATCGTGCGGGACAACATTGCTTTCGCCGGCCTTTGCGACGAGCTGCCGCCGACTGTTACCGATGGCTTCGGCGGAGCGATGGTTGAGCGTCGCTGGCGCGGATGCGGAGAATGATTAGCGGTGCCGCGTTTGCGGTGAGAAGGGCGGTTGAAAGATTGAGGATGAGAAACTCGCCCCAAAGAAAAACCCCGACCGGCGTTTAACGGCCGGACGGGGCGGAGGAGAAGGAGAAAGAGACTTGGGGAGAAATTTCTGTTTTAGGGGATTCGACTAATCAATCGTAAGCAGCAACGGGGAACTCGTCAATCCTGAATTAGAAGATTATCACAATTTCGATAATTCCGCAAGAGGTTCCCGTCCAAATAGGGTAAACATTTCTTGGACACGCTACATGTAGCTGTCTGTAGCTATCGAACTTCCTGCGAACAAAACTTGAATCTGTATGCCGGTCTTGCAAGCTCGTTACAGGCCAACGACCATCATAATATCATACGCCAGCGATCGTGGCTGTGTTCAGCAAAAGCCGAATATTTCCGACATTTCTGACCATCGGCTACGCTCGTGAAGATTCTTGAAGATTTTTTCTACTTTTTTTTACCCCAAGGGAACGAGACCACTTTCCAGCGTCATTTTTGTCGGAACAGCGATATGCCAAGGCCCCCAGAAAAAAAGCGCAACGGCTGTGTAACGGCGATGTGGAAAACCTGTCGATTAACGCCACTTTTCGCTTCACCGCGTCATTACCCACATCCACATCGCCAGGCTCAGCAGCAGTCCGAGGACGCCCAGGGTGATCCCCGCGAGGCACAGCCGCCGCCCTTTGAGGCTCGGCTGCTCACGCAATTCTTTGAGTCCACGCGTGCCCAGGACGATCGCCGCCACCCCCGCGATGACGCCCAGCACCATCGTCCAGAAATCGACGACGGAGAACAGGCCTGCTGCCGCGCTGAGGATCGCATAAGGCGTTCGCTGGCTGAACCACGCCTTGAAGCGCTGGGCCCGCTGGAGATCCGCCTGACTGTCGCGTCCGAAAAGGGCCATGGGAAGTGAGTCGCTTGGGTCTTCCGAAACGAGCCGCGCCCGTGAGGAAGCGGGGTTTTAGACGCTGTCTGAAAACTCCATCAGAGCCGCGAAGCGTAAGCGAGCGGATGCCCCGAAGCACAGGAAAATTCGGACCATCCGCTCGCTTACGCTTGGCGGCTCAGACGAGGCATCGCGCTTGCAAACAGTGCCTAGTTCGATCAATCCCACTCCCTTACGGTCGTGGCTCGTTACGGCACCGTTCGTTGCGATGTTTACGCGTTGTTCGACGTGATCTGCCGGGAGATCGGGGCGAGCAGTTGCGGAACGAGGCGCTCAGTCGCCAACGTCTCCGCGATGGTGGCCATTTCTTTGAGCGAGGTGTTGAGGTCATCGATCACTTCGATGGGCCCGAACTTTCGCACCGTCAGGAACAGGCTGATCGGCTCATGCTTGAACCTTCCCGTCGAACCCTTGCGGCCACGCGTGCGGGTCTTCACTTCAAAGAACGCCTGAAGCGTGCCTTGCGGATTGAGCGCGAGATTGAAATATGGCTGCACATCGAGAATCTTCGAGTCGCCGACCTTCAGCAGATCGCCCAGCGGCCCGCCTGCATAGAGCGCTTCATAGACCACTTCATCGTGGTTGCCTTTGCACTCGAGATCGAAGCCCAGCGTCAGGTCGAGCGAGTCCACATCCAGCGCGCTGATCGTCAGGTGATACGGCGCCAGTTCGAGGATCATCTTGTGATAGTTGTAAGCCCGCGTCATCGAAGGCGGATTGAAATACGCAGTGCGCAGATGACGACGCGCAAGCCCGAGCAACTGGTACTCAGGGTCGCGGCGGGAAGACTCGAGAACCAGTTCATTCTCGAACGGCTGAAGCTTGTTCATTGCCGGGACCGACTTGCGAACGCGATCCATCAGGTGCAGGATCGTTTCACGATCGCCTGGCAGGTCCATCTTCAGTGCGAGCTTGTGGCTGACGGAAAAATCGGTGCAAAGGGCACCAAAACTGGTGGCCATGGGATCCCTTTCTACAGCCGGGGCAGGCGATTGAATCCCCGACATCTTGAGGGATTATAGCAAGGTAAAAGTGCAGAGTTCAACGAGAATACAAGGCACGGTGACTTCGGCTCGTACTCCCCTCCCTTCCAGGTCTCCATAGGAGGGCGGGGAATAAGAAAACGCCAAGAATCAGCCGACGTTCAAGGCTTCTTGGGCAGCGCCACGTCCGCAATTGCGAACTTGAAAGGCTCCACCGTCAGCACTTTATCGCGCCAGTCGTTGAGCATCAGCTGCTTCTCCAGCTTCGTGCCTTTGGTCTTCACCAGCGCTGGCACATTAATGTTAGCCCCGCGCTCCACCAGCCATTTAGCAGCGGTATTGGAGATGTAATCGCAAGTGTCAATCAGTTGGCTCGTCGCTTCGTTCGCGCTGGCCATGGTCAAGGCATAATTCAGATACCGCACACTTACCAGCGTGGCCAGGTGCAAGGTCTTGTCGTTGACTTTGATGGCCGCATTGCTGCCTGCGGATTTGACCAGCACGAGGCGATTGTAAAAGGCTTTGAGTCCCTCGGCCTCGGCATCGATGCCCGCGTCTTCTTCTGCGACATGCACCGCCAGGCGTTCATTCATTTTCGTGAGCACCGCATCCCAGCCAGCCGGGTCATCAATGGCGACCAGCGCGCTGTAGAGGAACGAGAGTACGTACGAAGATGATTCCTTCTTGAGCGATTCCATGAGCGGAAGGCGAAGGCCCAGCTTCACCTGATCGCCGACCTTTGCATTTTTTGTCAGCGCTTCCGCCGCGTAGGCCGCCTGGTAAGCGACGGCTGAAGATGCATCCCTGAGACCCGCCTTGATCACGTCCGCCACTTTTTCATGGCGAATAAAACGGGCCACGATCTGCGTGTTGAGCCGACCTGCTACTTCCTTGGCGGACATACCTGCCGCGATGCGGTTCGCCAGATTCTGATCGTAGTAATTGATGAACGTCTCGGTGCCGCCCTGGCTGTAAGCTTCGATCAGGCGGCCGCGTGCTGTGGCGACTGCTTCGGGGTCGCTCGATTGCAACTGCTTCACCCAGTACTCGATGTAGGCGACAATCTGCTGCTGATCTTTTTCGCTGACCTGACCTTGAGAACCCAGCGCTGAGCCGGGCAGCCGCCCCGGATCGCTCTGCGCATGCAGCGTGCCGGTGAAGAGCATCGCGCTAACCATCATCGCCGCCGCCAGGTAAGACTTTCTCATGGGCTTGGTTCTCCGGCAGGCGGTGGTGCTGCCGTGGTGGGATTGAGGGACCGCCATTCAAACGTATTCTGAGCCACGGAAATTACCCGTAAACAGGGGTCGGTGTCAAACAGAGACCCATCCATGAAAGCTCCAAATCTCAATAATCCAAATCACAAACAATCACCAATGGTCAAATGCCAATCAGCTTCAGCCCAAAGCATCCGTTTGATTTTCTCCCCTTTGACAATTGGAGCTTGTTTGTGATTTGAAACTTGTGATTTGATTATTGTCCGTAAACACCGCCTCAAGTTTTCATCACAACTGACGGTATCCTTCTGGCATGTCAACCACCCACAACATCGTAGTCATCCCCGGCGACGGCATCGGCCCGGAGGTCACTGTCGCCACGCAGCGCATTCTTGCAGCCGTCAAAGCTCCGATTCACTGGATCGAACACCTCGCCGGTTTGCCCGCCATCGAAAAAGGCCTCGATGTACTGCCCAAAGCCACGCTTGATGCGATCAGCCTGCACAAGATCGCCCTCAAAGGCCCGTGCACCACACCCGTGGGCAAAGGCTTCAAGTCGATCAACGTGCAGCTGCGCAAGACGCTGAACCTTTATGCAGCCGTGCGCCCCGTGCGATCGCTCGAAGGCGTTGCGACGCGGTACACCGGCGTCGATCTCGTCATCTTCCGCGAGAACACCGAAGGCCTCTATTCAGGTATCGAAAACGAAGTCGCGCCCGGCGTTGTCACGAGTCTCAAAGTCGCCACCGAACTGGCCTGCACACGCATCGCTAAGTATGCGTTTAAGTATGCCTCCGAGCGCGGCCGCAAGAAAGTGACCGTCTTCCATAAAGCCAACATCATGAAGCTCACCGATGGCCTGTTCATCCGCTGTGCTCAACAGGTGCATCAGCAGGAATACCCGCACGTGCAGTATGAAGAAATCATCATCGATGCCGGCTGCATGCGCATGGTGCAGGACCCGAGTCGATTTGATGTGCTGCTCATGGAAAATCTCTATGGCGATCTCATCAGCGATCTCTGCGCCGGCCTCGTCGGCGGCCTGGGCGTCGCACCGGGTGCGAACATCGGCGACGACGCAGCCATCTTCGAAGCGGTCCACGGCTCAGCCCCGGACATCGCCGGCAAGAACATGGCCAACCCGCTTTCGCTCCTGATGAGCAGCGTGATGATGCTCAACTATCTCGCCGAAAAACGCAACGATGGCGCATGCAAAACCGCTTCTGACAGAATCAAAAAAGCTTACAACAAAGCCCTGGCTGACGGCGCAAAGACCGGCGACCTGGGCGGCAAACTGGGCACCCGCGAGTTCGCAGATGCGGTGATTGCAAGGTTGTAAGCGAGCCGGGGCGTGTCGCCCCGGAAAGTTCAAGTGTGAGTTGGATCAAGGAAAGCGAGCCGGGGCGTGTCGCCCCGGAAAGTTCAAGTGTGAGTTGAATCGGGAGCATCGGGAGCATCGGGGCGACACGCCCCGGCTCGCCATGGTGTTGTCCGTTGATTGCAGATGTATGGGAATGCGTTGTTCAAATATTCGATGTGTTTGACAGGCTTGGTCGAACCACACTGGGCCCACCAGTCGCCACCGGGCGGCTTGCCGAATTTGCTGTTAAGAGCTTCGGTTAGCCAGCGTTTAAGCCATTTGCGAACATCCTTGCCGTGGATCTGCCGCTCCGCATCGAGCAGGATGTGTACATGGTCTTCCTCAGCAGGGGCTGCGCAGGTTCGATAGGTCCAATTGCCGCGAATACACAGGGAGGGAATGCTCTGCTCGATGAAAGATCGCACTTCTATGGGCAATACAATGGCGGAAGTTCGCATCGCATCACGCTCGAATTTTTCACGCTCAGCATTGCGGGCGATGAATATTTCTCCGCGATGATTGTGTTCTCGATCGACAGTCGGACGATCGCCGCCATGAAGGCGTGTACCGTAGGTGCCTAAGGTGATGTGCCATGTCGTGCGATCTGGCGCGAGGAATTGCTGGGGTAATTGAACATTCATTCACGAATGATTAATTCGTGATGGACTCTTGTCAATGATTATTTATTCATGGATCGGGAGTTCTCGGGGCGACACGCCCCGGCTCGCTTGCAACCTTGACGTGCCGGCGCGACTATCCTTCCATATGAAGCACCTCGCACGCTTATCATCCCTCGTCATCGCGATCGCTTGCGCCACTGCCTCCCACGCGCAAACCGACAACATCAAATCCTACATGCGCGTCGTCGATGTCGATGACAACACGCTGCGCATGGACATGGCCTTTCGCATCTTCGCTCCCATCGACGGCCAAGGCCCGACCATCATGCTCGGCGGCGCGATTCACATCGCCGATGAATCCTTCTACGAACTCGCCCAGGCCACGCTCGATTCGCAGGACCTGATCCTCTTCGAAGGCGTGGGCCATCACGATCAGGATGAGAACACTCCCGCAGGCAAAGTGCAGCGGACCAAGGACCACCTGCGCGCCACCGCGATCGTGCTCGAACGATACAAGAACGGCTTCAAAGAATATCCCGCCAGTCTCGATGCGCTGGTGAAAGCGGTGGGCGAGCAAAGCAAAATCAAGCAGAGCCGAACGCAGAAGGTGGTCGTCGATGCGTGGGGTAAGTCGCTGGCTTATAAAAAGAGCGAGGAAAGCTTCACGCTGATCAGTCACGGCGCTGATGGCAAAGCGGGCGGCACAGGTGCGGATGCGGATGTGAGCTACGCGGATCAGAAGCCGGTGACGCAGGCGGAAGTGACCAGCAGAGGCGGATTACAAGGCGACATGGCGCACGCGCTGGGCTTGACGTTTCAGCTAAGTGCTTTCGATACTGACAAGAAACATTACCGCAACAGCGACATGAAAATGGAAGCGATCCAGGACCGCGCCAAAGCCAGCGGCGGCGATGCGGACGCGCTCATCAGCATGATGCAAGGCTCGGGCCTCATGGGCGGCATCGCGAAAATCGGCTTCGCCATCCTTCGCTCAAGCCCGCGCATGCAAGGCACCATGAAAGTCATGATGATGGAAATGCTTCAGCAGGTGGGCGATGACATGACCAAACTCAAACAGGTGCCCGAAAGTATGAAGGCCCTGATGAAGGTGCTCATCGAAGATCGCAATCAGATCGTCATTGATGACCTCAAGAAAGAACTGGCGAGCAAAAAGGCTGCGGACGCTCCGCAATCCATCGCGGTCTGGTACGGCGCAGGCCACATGAAAGATATGGAAGCCCGGCTGGTGAAACAGCTCAAATACAAACCCGTCGCCACCATCTGGCTGCCCGCCATCACCACCGACCTCAAAAGCGCAGGCATGACCCGCACCGATCTCAACGCCACCCGCACCATGCTCCAGCGCATGCTGAATCAGTAGCAGTAGCAGTTGCAGTAGAAGTAGCAGCGCGTGCCTTTTCATAGCCGCAGCGTCCTCGCTGCGCGCTTCACCCCAGCGGCGAAAACCGCCACACCGCGCGGTACATCCCCGCAATCTGCTGCCGCTCCAACACACGCGGCGGATAGTTCGCATTCAGTGGCTGCAAACGCACTAGCCCCGTTTTCTTCTCAATAAAGACGCGCTTGAACGTCGTCTCGTGATCAGGCTCAAGCCGCACGAAACAATCACAACCATCCGTGAACGTTGCCGCAGGCGAGAACACAACGATGTCCCCTTCGCGGTAATCAGGCTGCATCGAGTCGCCCACGACACGCGCCGCAAACGCATCATTATCCGTAATGCCCGGCACAGACACGTATTCATCCGCAACATGGCGCGGAAAATCCAGATCAGTGAAATCACGCGGATAACCCGCAGCCACGCGATTGATCACCGGCACCTGATAACGCAGGGGCACACGGCCATCAATGGATTCGCTTCTTGGTGAATTTGCGCGCGATGACGCAGCCGCACTCTTCTTGCCTTTGCGAAGCAGCCCGTTGATGCGTTTCGATAGCTCGCCCGACTTGTGCAACTGGTCGAGACTTTTCGCGCCATCGCTTCGCTGACTTGTCGCGCTCTTGAGCCAGCGGGCCAGTTCCTGCCCCTGCTCTGCCGCATCAGCGACCACTTCAAACTGCTCCTTCACCGGCGCAGGCGTGTTCTGCCAGGCAGCAGCGCGCTGAAGTTCGCCTTTACCAATGGCGAGGGCGATCTCCATCTGCGCCAAGATTTGCTGCGAAGGCGGATTGGTGACGCGGTGATTCTCGATCATCGAGATGTACCCCTTGGTCACACCGACGGCCTGCGCCAAAGCTGCGAGGGTCAATCCTCTGTTCTGGCGCCGTTCACGAACGATCTTTCCTACGGTTTGCATGTGTTGTCTCCACAAGTCTTCCACAATCACCGAAAAACGTTCAGCAATTGTTGAACCTTGGTGCGATTGGGTGTATAATATCACCTGAACATATCGATAAGTCTAAGGAGTTCTAAACATGTGTCAAGGGGCAACAGACTTTCAGAGGACAAATCTTGCAACCGCGCAGGATCAGACGCGCACTGGCAACCAGCGAACCCAGGTGGAACGCCTGATGGCCCGCGCTGCTCACCTGCCTGCGGGGGATCGCATCCTGCTGCATCAGGTCTATGAACTGGGCCTAAAGCCAGCCGACATCGCCAAGGCCGCCCAAAGCGATCGGCAGATCATTTACCGCAGAATCCGTGCACTTCTGCGCAGACTCACCGACCCGCTCTATCTCTACGTCGTGGCCCATTTCGAAACGCTCAGCCCCGCCGTGCAGCCTGTCGCCAAAGCCATCGTTCTGCACGGCCACACCCAGCGGCAGACCGCAAAGCTCACCGGCCAAACGACCCATCAGGTCCGCAGTCATCTGCTCGCACTTCGCGCGCTGGCCCAGCGCGAAGCTCGCATCGGGTTTAATCGCCATTAAGTCTCACCGCTTCGAACCCATCTCTTTCCGGGAGGTCTTCATGCAACTGGAACTGTCACTCAGTCGCCCCACGCACGTCCATCCTTCGCCACGCGTGCTGCAAGTCGCGGCAATGTTCGGCCTGGGCGTCGATGAATCAAAACAACTTCAGATCATCGCCCCCACCACGCTCGAACTGCGCGGCAGAAGCATCGTCTTCATCACCGGCCCCAGCGGCGGCGGCAAATCGAGCCTACTCGCGCTCATCGCCGCAGCAGCGCAATCACATCCCGATGAGGCGAGCGTCATCTCCTTTGGTTCATTGCCTGCGCTGCCTGATCTTCCACTGGTCGATGCGCTGGCGCAGCCGGATGATGGTGATGACATTAACCCCGCGCTGCGACTACTAAGCATCGTCGGCCTCGCCGATGCTTTTGTCATGCTGCGTAAACCCAGCGAGCTTTCCGAAGGGCAGCGCTATCGCCTGCAACTGGCTCACGCGCTGGCCTTGGCGCAGCAGTGTGCCGCGCCGCTGTGCATCATTCTCGCTGATGAATTTGGTGCGACACTCGATCGCATCACCGCGAAGGTCATCGCCAGGCAGCTGCGCAAATGGATTTCACGATCACCAGTGCCCATCTGTTTCATCGCAGCCACCACGCATGATGATCTGCTTGAACCGCTGGAGCCTGATGTGCTCATCGAGAAGGGATTGGGCACTGCGATGGAAGTGGTGGATCGCCGCTTGTGTGAATCGGCCTCGATGAAAGCGCAGGTGCAGCCATGTTGAGCGCGATCTTGAATCAGCGGTTTTATGCAGTGAAACAGCACGGTATTGAAGAGAGCTTGGCGCTGCGCTGCGGCACGCGCAAGGATTATCTCGCGCTGAGCGAGCATCACTACCGGGCGGCTTGTCCTGCCACGTTCATGCGTGTGCTGGTGCTCGAACACGATCAGCCCACCGTTGTCGGGCGCTTTCTAAATCGCAAGGGCGAGAAGCAGATCGTCGGTGTACTGGTCGAATCGCTGCCTTCGCTTTCTTGCCGACTGCGCGACGAAGCGACAGCGCGGCGGTTCGCATCGATCAGCAATCGCAAGATGCGAGCGCGGGCTTTGAATCAGGAAATGCGCTGCATCAGTCGCGTCGTGGTGCATCCGCAGTGGCGCGGTTTGGGCTTGGCAGTGAAGCTGGTCAAGCACGCGCTGCAAAGTGCGACAACGATGATGACCGAAGCGATTGCCGCGATGGGTAAGGTCAATCCCTTCTTCGAGCACGCCGGCATGACGCCGTACCACGCTGTACAAAGCGAAGTGGATGCAAGGCTGATCGCGGCACTGGATCGAGTGAGTATCGCAGCGGTGGACCTGGCGATGATGGACCGCGTCATCGCTCGCATCACTGCGCTGCCGATCGCAGAGCGACAGTTCATTGAGCGCGAACTGAATCGTTGGCATCAGCGCACGATGCTGCAGCGCGAAGGCGATCTTCGCGATCACATTGCGGCAGCGCGGCAGTGGCTGCTTTGTGATGCGGTTTACTACTTGAAGGTGCATGTCTGATTGGCGCGGCCATTGTCCGCGAATCGTGTTGCCCACCGGCAAGAGGCCGGGGCTAAAGGGGGTTTCATTTCTTTGCATAACGAAAGAAGGTGTCACATGGAAATGGTTGAACTGGCACTAACGAGCCTTGAGGCTCATCCCATGAACAGCAACGTGATGGAGGAGCGACTGCTCGCCAAGCTCACCGATCACATTGCAAAAACCGGGCATTATCCGCCGGTGATTGTGCGGCTGCTACCCGTTCGAAGTGATGCGGCTGATCAGAGCGCGATGCAAGATTCTTCATCGCCTCGCTTTCAACTTCTCGATGGTCATCATCGCGTCAAAGCTCTGGAGCGCTTAGGCCACACGACAGCTCGCTGCGTGGTGTGGGACGTCGATGATGAACAGGCGCTTGTGCTGCTGGCGACGCTCAATCGTCTGCAAGGTCAGGATGATCCGCACAAGCGGGCCAGTCTTCTTGAAAAGCTGCAAGACAGTCGCGGCATCGAACTCGCCCGATTGGCACTGGAACTGCCCGAGCGCACCGAGCAGTTGGAAGCGCTGATCGCGCTGCGCCAATCACCCCGTCAGCAGCCGCCTCGCAGCGCCGATGACCTACCCGTGTCGGTGCACTTCTTCCTGAAGCGCGAGCAGCGCAGTGAACTGGAGAAGGCACTGCGGCAAACAGGTGGAACGCGTGAACAAGCGCTGATGAAGTGCGTGCTTGGCGATGGACAACAGTGATCAATCAAGAGCGACTTATCAAGGAGTGTCTCATGCCTTACAAAACGAAACGAAAACGAGATCAGGAACTGACCGCCGATGTGCTCAAGGGGGAACTCGATCTTCAGGCTCTGGCGAAGAAGCACGCCATGTCGCTGCGCGAGCTGGCGACGTGGGTGATGTCCGATGATGTTTTTCGGTCGCTCACCGCCTTGTGCGTGCTGGCGGATTTTCAGACGCAGTTCATCCTGAGTCAGCATCGTGTCACCGCAGCGGCAGCGTTGATTCACATGGCCAGCGGCGATGGGAATGATGTTGATTTGCAGCGAAAAGCGTGTGTGGATGTGCTGCGTGTGAACATGCCGCGCGTTGATCCGCCGGTGGCTGCGAGTGATGGCGCACCTCCGCAGGCGATGCCTGTCGATGCGCTTCGCAAGCTGGTTTACGGGGAACAGGCGATCGAGCGTACTTGAGACAATTGAGATTCGCAGAGCACATGCTCCGATTCATTTCTATTTCACGGGAGTCATTCAATGAAAGCGAAGAAGAACAAACGCGTGGATGAAGCGCATGTGATGAGCGTGGTGCGCGAGATGGAAGCAATTCGCCCAAGTAACGCCGATGAGCTTCACCGTTTCGTAAGGCTCGCCTTTGGCATCGATGTGGTGCGCAGCGCCATCGTTCCAGGCAATGCTGCCCCATTCGATTATCTGTGCGAAGCATTTTTTGAAGGCGACTGCGAGCCTGATAAAAACAAGCAGCCGTTGGCCAATGATCTGATCGTCTGGGCCAATCGCGGCGGCGGCAAGACCATGCTCGGCGCGGTGGCCACGATGCTCGACATGATGTTCAAGCCTGGCATCGAAATCTGCATTCTTGGCGGGAGTATGCACCAGTCATCGCGCATGTATGAATATCTGCGCGAGATGGCGCGCCGTCCGCTCTTTCGCGGACTGCTCAAGCGCGAGCCAACCGAGCGCACCATCGAACTAATCAACAGCAGTCGCACCCGGCTGCTCTCTCACTCGCCTCGCATGGTGCGCGGCGAGCACATTCACAAGCTGCGCTGTGATGAAGTCGATGAATTTCAGGAGCACGTCTATAAAGCTGCACAGATGGTGACCAAGTCAGCAACGCTGGGCGGAAGAAAAGTGCGCGGGTCGATTGAATCGCTTTCGACGATGCATAAACCGTTTGGGCCGATGAGCCGTGCGATGGATCGTGCCCAGCGCGGCGAAGGGGCGAAGATCATTCGCTGGAGCGTGCTGGATGTGATGGAGCGTTGCGAGGTGGAGCGCGATTGTGCGACCTGTCCGCTGCATGGCGATTGCAAGGGCGCAGCGAAACAGGCGCGGGGGTTCATGCCTATTGACGATGTGATTGCGATCTGGCATCGCAGCAGTGCCAACACGTGGGCCGCCGAGATGATGTGCCTTCGGCCACGCACCGATGCTTGTGTCTATCCGCAGTTTGATGCGATCACCGGCGGCAAGCATGTGCTGCCTGTTTCGCCTGCACGAAGACACGAAACAACCGGCATGTTCATCGGCGCAATGGATTTTGGTATCCGCAGTCAGTTCGTCGCGCTGCTGGCCAGGGTGATTCCGAGTTCAACCGGTGACACCGATGCGAGCACCATCGAAGTGCTCGATGAATATGTGCAGACGGGCCAAACACTCGATCAGAATTTACGCGCCATCGAGCAGTTGCACTGGCCTGCGCAAAGCTGGGTCGGCGTCGATCCTGCGGGCGGACAGCGCAACTCGCAGACGGGCAAGACCGATATTCAATTGCTTCGCAAACGTGGCATGACCGTTCGGCATGAACGCGCTTCCATCGAGCAAGGCATCGAAGCGATTCGCCGAAGGCTGGATCATGGCACGCTGCGCCTTGATGCGAAGTGCGAACGATTGATTCGCGCGATGCAGGAGTATCGCTTTGATCCTAGTCGCCCCAGCGAAGAGCGCCCGCTCAAGGAAGGGCCCCAGGGTCCCGACCATGCCTGCGATGCGCTGCGGTATCTGGTGATCAATCTCGATCGTGCGAGTAAGCCGGCGATGAGTGCGGCCTGGTGATAGGAGTCTCGACGTTTAGCGCCGCGCCCAAGGCGTGGCCTTGTTTGGTATTCAACAGGGAGAATTGGAAGATGCGCGGCGGCGAATGAGATAAGCTGAATCCTGCGAGGCGGATGGTTCGATAATGGATGGGTGATCGAGCCGACGTGAGGCTTGAGGGAACGCAAGGATGCCAGCCATGTCGGAAGATCAGATGGTTGTGAGTGAGCCTTCGCTGTCTGGCGAACCGCTGTCGCGCCGGGCGGGGTGGTCGGCGTGGTTGACATGGGTGGCGCGGCCGGCGCTTTTTTTCTACTGGCCTCTGTTGTTTTATCTGACGCATGCGCCCGAGTCGGCATCGATCAATGCGGTGCTTGCCCCCATTGAACATGTGCATCCGGACAAGTGGGCTCACGTCGCGACCTATATGCTGCTGACGGTGCTCATGGTTTTTGCCAAGGTGGCCGGACGCAAGGCGAATTTTCTTCTCAACCTCACGCTCGGCTGCACCATCGTCGGAGCGTATGGCTTTGTCGATGAACTGACGCAAGGGCCTTTCGGCAGAACGGTGAGCGGGGCCGATGTGACCGCTGATCTGGCGGCTGTCGCAATTGTCTATATCACCTTGCTGCTGGCGCATCCGCAAGGGCGTGCACTGCCCAAAAGTGTGCTGATTGCTCGCATTCTGCTGGCGATTGTCGTGCCCACGGCGGGCGTGCTGCTCTTCAACGAAAGAGTCGGCGGCGGCATCAAGCTCTGGAAAATCGTGCCCGAGTGGATGGGCTACATTCGCGGCGATTACGTGGCCCACTTCCTGGGCGCTTTGATTGCGACGCTTCTGCTCGCAGCCACAGCTCCGCTGGGCGCTTCGCCCAAACGAGCACGCATCAATGCGATCTTCACGCTGATGGTGATGGCGATTGTCGGGCCACTCATCGAATGGATGCAGTACAACTTCGCGGACCGCGGCGCAGAGTGGCAGGATGTGCAGGCGCACACGTGGGGCATGTTTGCGGCGACGATCATTTGGACGCTGTGGCTGATGATGATGAAGCTGCTGCGGCGCGTAGGGCTGGTGCGCGGCAAGAGCGATGTTGATGTTGACGGAGAGCAGAGGGCGGGGAGCGAAGCGGGCGAGCCGCTTGCAAGTGACCTGGCGAGGCTGGGGCTCAGTGGTGAAGCGAAGAAGACCGATGATTCGCGTCAGTTCGTCGGCCACGCGATTGTCGTCGCGCTGATGACGCTGCTCTCCCGTTTCACCGGGCTGGTGCGCGATGCGGTGCTGGCGGCGGCGCTGGGCCTTTCCGCGACAGCCGATGCGTTTTCCATCGGCTTTCTGATTCCCAATCTGTTTCGCAGGTTGTTTGGTGAAGGGGCGCTCACAGCCGCCTTCATCCCGATCTACTCCGACCTTGTACAAAAGGATCGCTTGACCGCGGGCAGACTCGCCTCGCTGTGCATCGCGGTGATGCTTGTTTTTCTAGGCGGATTGACGTTGGTGGGCGAGCTAGTGCTGCTGGCGATGGTGAATGCCACGCAGTGGAGCAGCGACACGGCTCTGGCGCTCAAGCTGACGATGATCATGCTGCCTTACATGCCGATGATCTGCATCGTTGCTCTCATTGGCGGCATTCTTCAAGTGCATGGCCGATTCGGCGCACCAGCAGCCGCGCCGATATTTCTGAACCTCGTGATGATTGCAGGCACGCTTGCTGCAGTGAAAATCTCAGGTGGCACTGAGACCCAAGCAGCCACGATGCACGCGGTGGTGATCATTTCCTGGACCGTACTCATTGCAGGTCTGGTGCAACTGCTCTGGCAATTGGCGATGGTGGTGCGCGTGGAGAAGTTCACGACGATCTTCACCGGCGCTGGGCCTGCGTTTCGCAAGATGATCACGCTGATGGTGCCGATGTTCATCGGACTGGGCGTGTTCCAGATCAACACGCTGGGCGATTACCTCATCGCGTTTCTCCTCTCCGCCAAGACCGATGGCCCGGCGCAGCTGCACGTGCTGGGCATCACGCTCGACTACCCGATGGCCACGGGCGATGTCGCAGCGCTGACCTGGGCGCAGCGCCTCTACCAGTTCCCTCTGGGCGTCTTCGGCATCGCCATCGCCACCGCGATTTTTCCAGCGCTGTCAAAAGCGGCAAGCAGAAAAAGTCCAGAGTCCGGAGTCCAAAGTCCGGATTCTGCCTTGTCCTTATCCCCCGACTTCGCCACCATCTTGCATCACGGCCTTCGCCTCACTTTTTTCATCGGCCTGCCTGCATCGGTCGGCCTGATTCTCCTGCGCGTGCCCATCACCCGGCTCATCTTCGAGCGCGGCGAGTTCGGCCTGGCCGAGTCGCAACGCGTGGCGATGGTGATGGTCGGTTACTGCTCGGTGGTCTGGGCTTATTCGATGACGCACGTCTTCACCCGCGCGTTTTATGCAGTGAAAGATTCCAGAACGCCACTGCGCATCAGCCTGGCGATGGTGGTGTTGAATCTGCTGCTGAATCTCGCTTTGATCTGGCCCCTGGGTGTGGCGGGACTCGCGTGGGCCTCGGCGATTTGCGCAGCGCTACAGGTGGTGCTCATGGCGCGGGCGCTAAGGCGCGTGGTGCCGGTGGTGGTCAGTGATGATGTACGCCGAGGCTGGAAGATCACCGCGATGCTTTCGCTGGTGATGACGCTGGTGCTGCTGCCCTTGACGCTCATCTTCGATGCGACGCAAATGTCGCGCAGTCAGTCGGCACTGTTACTCTTCGTGCTGCTCCCTGTCGGCGCCATCATCGTGCTGGGCGGGGCCTGGCTCCTCAAAGCTGATGAACTGAAATGGCTGCGAAAACGTAGCGTCAAGTGAGATAAGCAGGATGAACTCCACACAAGCAGCACCGCAGGATGAAGCATTCATGAAGCTGGCCATCGCAGCGTGTCAGCGCGGCATCATCGCAGGCCAAACGCCCTTTGGTGCCTGCATCGTGCGCGGCAATGACGTCATCATCGCCACCCACAATCACGTTTGGCTGACGACTGACATCACCGCGCACGCTGAAGTACACGCCATTCGCACCGCGTGTCAGAAACTGAGCACCATCAAACTCGATGGCTGCGATATCTACTCGACAACTGAGCCTTGCCCGATGTGCTTCAGCGCGATCCACTGGGCAGGCATGCGGCGAATCATTTACGGCGCTTCGATTGCCGATGCGAAGGATGCCGGATTCAGTGAACTCTCTTTATCGAATCAGCACATGAAAGCAGTGGGCGGCTCGCCGGTGCTCATCACGGCAGACGTCCTACGCGATGAATGCGCCGCGCTCTTTGATGCATGGAAGACGCAGGGGCAGGCCAAGCGGTATTGAGCCGCGACTCAACGAGTCACAGACGCCAACGACATGAAGGCGTGTACGATCGCGCGATGGATCGTCGGCCTGTACCGAGTTGTGGCTGAAGAATTTCAACACGTACGCAACAGCAAGGTGATCGTCAGCGTCCGCGACTCGTTGAGTCGCGGCTCATGTTTTCTTAACTCGCACCACGCATTCAACATCGCCTAAGATGCTGCCATGAAGTATCGACTGATCGGACTGGATCTCGATGGCACGCTGCTCAATGAGCGAGGCGTGGTCAGTGAAGCCAATCGCGCAGCCGTGGCCAAGGCCCGCGCTGCGGGTGTGCTTGTTGTGCCCTGCACCGGGCGAGGCTGGCAGGAATCGAAGGAGCCGATGCAGGCAATCTTTGGCGATGTGATGTTCAAAGAAGGCTCGCGCGCCGCTGCACAAACTTCCGCTGATATGCCCCAGCCTGGCGTCTTCAATACTGGCGCCGCGGTGTGCGATGTACGCACCGGCTGCGCCCTGGACCTGGCGATCATCGAGCCACACCTGGCGCTTTCGATTGTCCAGACGATGCACGACATGCCCGAAGCGGTGCTCGTCTTCCGCGATCTGGCCCAGGTCGGCCACGACTATCTCGTCACCGGCCGAGGCAGCCTGACACCCAACACGCAGTGGTGGTTTCAAAAGAGCGGCGCCACCGTGCACTATCAGCGCGAGGTGACAGCCGAGGACCTCAGACACAGCCTGCGCGTGGGCATCGTCGCTCAGCCAGCCAGAATGGAAATCGCCAAAGCGAAGCTGCGTGCAGCAGTGGGCGATCAGGTTTTCTTCCATAGCTTTGAAGCCTTGCAGATGCCTGATCGTTCTGAAAGCATGCACATCCTCGAAATCTTCGCATCAGGTGTGGACAAATGGCGCGGCTTGTCATGGGTCGCGCAGGCGCACAGCATTGCGCCTGAAGAAATCGCCTGCATGGGTGATGAAGTCAACGACCTGCAAATGCTTCGCGGTGCAGGCTGCGGCATCGCCATGGGCAACGCCATCGCCGATGCAAAAGCAGCAGCGAAATACATCACACTTCATCATCGAGAAGATGGCGTCGCACACGCCATCGAACAGCTCATGAGCGGACGCTGGGTGTGACTCATCATCGCAACGAGCCACGACTGTACTGTCAGGGCGTCTCAAAAAAAGCGCACCGTTCAAGACACCGCGAGCTAACGCATCACAGCTCGGAGGGCATCCCTACGCCCGAGCCTAGCGCCAGTCCACCTCAAAATATTCCAGCGCCCACTCACGCATGAACCGCACCCGCACCGGGTCGATGCGATAAAGCACAAAGCGCGGATCATCAGCAGCAGGAATATAAGCCCGAAGCAGCGGCGTCCCCTGCCAAAGCTCCAATCGCTTAGCCGCATCGGTAATCTCAACCGCAACCCCCGTGAGCCGAACCTGATCGTGCCCTTGCGTCATATAGCAAAGCTCAACTTTCCCATTCGCCGCAATCTCCCCCGTCTTATGACTATCGCGCAGCGAAGCCACCCAGATGGTGAACGCATCATTACGCAGCGGCGACACCGGCCGCACACAAGGCTGCCCGCCATCC
>ENA-ORBV01003024-ORBV01003024.1-microbial-mat-metagenome-genome-assembly--contig:-NODE-3024-length-34425-cov-7.741848_pt1 | contig 34425 bp, 30 predicted proteins | sample MGYA00237777_ERZ505514 | MGnify/ENA primary metagenome ERZ505514 (study PRJEB26160, sample SAMN06269048) | microbial mat metagenome | isolation source: Oligotrophic lake microbial mat | place... | reverse complement strand
ATCTACACCTCTCTATTCGTCGGCAGCGTCAGATGTGTATAAGAGACAGGGTTAATGGTGTAAATGTATATCCAAACCCAATGACTGATTTAGCTTCTGTTGATTTTAACTTATCTACTAATAACAACGTTTCTATTGTTATTGTAAACACTGTTGGTCAATTGGTTAAGACAGAAAATCTTGGTAACATGAGCGCAGGTATCCACACATATCTAATGGATGCTTCTTCATTAAGCAATGGTTTATATTTCTTAAACATTACTGTTGGAAATAGCACAATCACTAAAAAAGTGGCTATCAACAAATAGTCATTATTAATAAAAAATAAATCAGCTTTTGGTATGTTTCTTGACATTCAAAGCTGATTTATTTTTTTATTAACCTTTCAAACAAACCATTTTATGAAACACACAGTATTCACGAATGCCTTAGGGAAAAAAACTAAAATGAGTAAAAAATTAATTTTTGCTACCATTGGTATTCTGTTTTCTTTTTCTGCAATAGGGCAAAGTACAATCCCTGCTGCTGATGTAAAAGCAATGGACGGAAAAACAGTAAACACTTCCAAATTCAGTAATGATGGGAAGCCTATGATTATTAGCTTTTGGGCAACTTGGTGCAAGCCTTGTAAAAAAGAATTAGATGCCATAGCAGAAGTTTATGCTGAATGGCAAAAAGAGACAGGAGTAAAACTAATTGCTATCTCTACAGATGATTCACGCAGTTCGGCCAAAGTAGCAACCGATGTTAAAAGTAAAGGCTGGGAATATGAAGTATTTCAAGACGAGAATCAGGATTTTAAACGCGCTATGAATGTTGGAGATATTCCTCATACATTTGTATTAAATGGCAAGGGCGAAATTGTTTGGCAACACAATGGCTATGCTGATGGGGATGAAGAACACCTGATTGAAATTGTAAGAAAAGTTGCCAAAGGAGAAAAAATAGATTAATACCTATAGCGCATAAAACATATTAGTATAATTTATAATAGCCAAAGGTATAACCCCTTATCTTTTTTTTGTGAAAAAATATTATTTTAAATTGATTAAATCATCCGTTTTTATTTGCGGATTAGCATATAGCAGTTTTTCTTCTGCACAAATTAACTTACCAAATCTACCTGCGAATATGGGAGATGTGCATGGAAATTTCCAAGCTACTGCACAGTATTATCTTCCTGATTCAACCATCGGAGCACCTAATGTTCCAGAAAAAATGTTGATGAATGGTTTTGCAAACATCATATACACCAAAGGGAAATTTACTGCAGGTATTCGTTACGAATCGTATTTAGGAGCATTGCAGGGTTTTGATCCCCGCTACCAAGGAAACGGAATTCCATACCGATTTGCTACTTATAAATCGGATGCGTTGGAAGTGACAGTTGGAAATTTTTATCAGCAATTCGGAAACGGATTGGTTTTGCGGAGCTATGAAGAACGTGGATTGGGTTTCGACAATGCTTTGGATGGTATTCGTTTGAAATATGAAATTGTAAACGGACTTTATCTTACTGGACTCGTTGGCAAACAGCGATCATTTATGACGCAAGGCCCAGGTCTTGTTCGCGGTTTTGATGGAGAATTACAAATTAATGAAGCATTTAAAAAATTAGCAGATAAAAAATTACGCTTGACACTGGGCGGAAGTTTTGTGAGCCGATTCCAAAGAGATGAAGATCCTGCTTTGGTTTTACCAGAGAACGTGGGTGCTTCTGCGGGAAGATTTGAATTGAATTATAAAGATTTTCGTTTGAATGCCGAGTATGCCTATAAAATTAATGACCCGAATTCAGCAAATCTTATCGGGAAAATATACAAGCCCGGTGATGCACAAATTATTATGGCGAGTTATGCTAAAAAAGGAATTGCTGTTTCTGCAAGCGCGAGCCGTGCCGACAATATGAATTTCCGTTCCGACAGAGAAGCATCCGTGAATAACTTGCTATTAAATTACACTCCAGCTTTAAATAAAAATCACACCTATGCCCTTTTGACCTTTTATCCATACGCTTCTCAACCGAATGGCGAATTTCAATATTCGGGTGAAGTAAGTGCTAAACTTATTAAAAAGCCTACATGGAAAATGGATATTTTAATTAATTATTCAGGCTCCAACACCTTGGACACAACTCTCTTAAACCCTTATTTTGACAATACATTGCAAGGGTACACCATAAATTCGTACGGCCCTGGTAAAGAGGTTTTATTCCGCGACTTTTATGTAGAATTAAATCAGAAATTTGGTAAAAAAATAAAACTATCCTTGGTCTACTCGTATCAGGTTTATAATAAAAGTGTAATTCAAAAAGCTGGATTTCCAACCATTCATTCCGATATTTTTGTTGCTGATATTTCATACCGATTAAAAAAGGAAGGCACAATAAAGCTCGAAGTTCAGGCACTGTCAACTAATGACGACCACCAAGACTGGGGACAAGTGATGGTCGAATACACTGTAAATTCACATTGGTTTGTTGCAGCTTTGGATCAATATAACTTTGGTAACGACAAAATAAAAGAACGTTACCATTATCCAAGTGCAATAGTAGGGTACAACAAAAATTCAAATCGAATTACTTTAAGTTACGGGAAACAACGTGCAGGTATTTTTTGTGTGGGCGGCATATGCCGATTGGTTCCTGCCTCTAATGGTGTTACCTTGACTGTTACAAGTAGTTTTTAATTTATATAACAATGAAAAAATTATTCTTTTTATCGATTGCATTTGGGTTCATTCTCACTTCGTGTGATTTTGTTAATAACCCCTATCCTGAAACCAATGCGAATTTAGGCGATACAGCATCTTGTCCGGATGCAACATTCCCTATTGTTACGACTCATATCAAAAAAATACTAATTGAAGATTTTACGGGGCATACTTGTGGAAATTGTCCGCGTGCTGCAAAAGAATTGCATGAAATAGATTCAATCTATTCGGGTAAAATTGTTGGCTTAGCAACGCATGTTGGAAGCTTTGCGGTTCCTGCTCCCGGTTATGCAGGCTCGCCCGCTACCGCATTTACTCCTGATTATAGAACAAGCGTTGGTGATGCTTACGATGCCACTTTCGGAGCTTCTGACTTTGGGTTGCCACAAGGAATGTTCAACAGAAAAGAATTTGATCCAATTGCACAAACACATTTAAAATTTTTTCCAAACTGGAAAACGTATGTTGCCGGAATTATTTCTGAGCCATCTGTTGTAGATTTACAAATTGCTGTAGATTATGATTTAGCTACACGCAAAATCTGCGTTTCGGTAAAAGATTCCTTTCTAACAACCATGAGTGATACCTTGAGAATGGTTGTTTTGTTGACACAAGACAGCATTGTGAGCTATCAAGATAGTGTGGGGAACATTAAACCATTTTATGTTCACCGTCACATGCTTCGCGATGCCATCACTCCTTCTGGAGCTTGGGGTGAAGCATTGGCAACGGGAAGTATTCCTTTGGGAACAACTCACATTAAGAAATTTGCTTATACTATTCCTGCGTCTTACAGAAGTGTTGTTTGTGATGAACGTCATTGTCATCTCATTGCTTTTATTTATAGAGTAAGAACAAAAGAAATTATTCAAGTAGAAGAGGTCAACCTCATTCCTTAGAAATTAGTTTTCTAATTATACTGCTTCGCCCGCACAGTTAATGTGTGGGCGTTTGTATTTTAATTAACTTTACACTGAATGAAAAATTTTGTTCCAATATTATTTATTTTCCTTTTTGCAAATATATTGCATGCACAAAACCGCTTTAAAGTAGGTTTAAAAGTGGGTATTTCCACCAGTCAAGTGCATGGTGATACGTATGAAGGCTTTCATAAATTTGGATTTGATGGCGGTGCTACACTTAACGCCAAAATAAATGAAAAATGGAAAGCACAATTTGAAATTTTGTTTGTACAGAAAGGAAGTAAATTTATTGGAGATGCGAATAAAGGTGATTTGCGTTTCTATTTAATGCAACTCAATTACATTGAAGTTCCCATTTTATTTCAATATGAACATAAAAAATTTGTGCTTGAAATAGGTCCGGGAGTCGGCTATTTAATAAATTCAAAAGAATACGACCAGAACGGAGAGGTTATAAATGGCATTCCATTTTATCCTATGGAAGTTAGCGGAAGTATTGGAATTAGTTATAAAATCTATAAAAATTTAGGGATCAACTGGCGTTTTACAAATTCTATTCTTCCCATTCGTGAGTTTGCATCCGGAGCAAGCACAGTGTCAAATCCCGGACAACGAAATAACGTATTGGCTTTTGCTTTAATTTATACTTTTGGAAATGCAACAACAAAATAAACATAAAATAGTTTTGGCAATAACAGGAGCCAGCGGTGCCATCTATGCAAAAGTATTGTTACAAAAGCTACAAAAACTGCAAGATCAAATTGAAACAGTTGGAATTGTGATGAGCGATAATGCAAAAGATGTTTGGAAATTTGAACTAGGCGATTCCGATTTCGAAAAACTGCCTTTTACCATCTATAATAAATCTGATTTTTTTGCACCCTTTGCATCCGGCTCCGCAAAATACACTACCATGATTATTTGCCCATGCTCTATGGGAACGCTCGCCCGCATTGCCAGCGGCATTTCTAACGACTTAACCACCAGAGCGGCAGATGTAATTTTAAAAGAACGCAGAAAGCTCATCCTCGTTACCCGTGATACTCCTCTTAGTCTCATCCACCTCAACAATATGAAAACCGTGACCGAAGCAGGCGGAATCATTTGCCCTGCCAGTCCTTCCTTTTACAGCAAACCTCAAACATTTGAAGAGTTGGCTTCTACAGTAATCGATAGAGTTTTAGACCTTGCTGGGTTGGAACAAACATCTTATCGCTGGGGCGAGAAATAATTTCCTCTGACAATAAAGTCTTTGACTCCGCTCAGGCTGACCTCCAAAATGTCACACTGAGCGGAGTCGAAGTGTTTGCGAAGTTTAGTCCAAAAACCTTTACAATTTTTTAACAAAATCTATACTAAAAATATTTTTAAAAAAAGTAACTTTGTTCTTGACTTTTCGTTTTAAATGAAGTAATTTTAATTATTGGTCTACTCCAAATTGATAAACCCTTAATACAAAGAGTATGTTTGAATTAAGTAAAAATATATTGCAAAAAGTGAGTTTTGATAAAACCCTTTTTCGCAAAGAGTTAATGAAAGCTGTTAAATGGCTAAAACCTGAAGAAAAAGCATTACTGATGATTTGGTGCTTGACTACATTCGGACATCAATACAAAGATGTTATTCACGAAGTGTATAAGTCAGTGGTTAAGTCTTAATAAACTCCAGATTCCTTGTTAAACCTGTAAACTTGGTTCGCTTTACTGCCGAACCTTTAAAAACGCGCTTAAACGTTTCTTCCGTTAATTCATACCAATCTTCCTTTTTCATGTTGAGAAGTTCGGCATTGGCTTGGAAATGTGGTTCAGTATGAGGTTTTGAAAAGCTGTTCCATGGACAAACATCCTGACAAACATCACAACCGAATGACCAGTTATCCAGTTTCCCTTTTACTTCGTTGGGAATATTTTCTTTTAGTTCGATGGTGAAATAGGAGATGCATTTGCTTCCATCTACCACATAAGGCGCAATGATAGCATCGGTAGGACATTCATCAATGCATTTGGTGCAGGTTCCGCAATAATCTTTTACTGCTCCATCGTATTCCAAATCCAAATCAACAATCAATTCGGCAATAAAATAAAAAGAGCCACTGGATTTATTTATTAGATTACTATTTTTTCCAATCCAACCCAAACCGCTTTTTTTTGCCCAAGCTTTGTCTAAAACAGGCGCTGAATCAACAAATGCACGGCCATCAACTTCGCCAATGTTTTCTTTAATAAATTCCAGTAAATAATTTAATTTTTCTTTTATCACATCGTGATAATCTTTTCCGTAAGCATATTTACTAATCTTAGGAGCTGTGATATCTGCTTGTTTCTCGGAAGGATAATAATTTAACAAGAGTGAAACTACTGATTTTGCTCCTGGCACAAGCAAACGCGGATCTAAACGTTTATCAAAATGATTTTGCATGTAACTCATTTGTCCATGCATGTTATTATTCAACCAATTTTCTAATCGGGGTGCTTCTTCTTCTAAAAAATCTGCTTTGGAAATACCAACGTAATCGAAACCGAGGCGTTTGGCTTCTGCTTTAATCAAAAGCGTGTTTTTTGTTGAATTCATAAAACGTATTGCAAGTGCTGTTGAAAAATATTTTAAGAGCTCTTTCGAAAAACATTTTCAAGTACATCCATAATTATATCCTTAAAGCTTTTCCCTTCTGAGTCATCTTTATCTTTGTTAAAAAAATAAGATCTTACATATTTGAATACTGACATTGCCGATTGAAACATATTTCCACTAACAATACCCGTAATTAGCTTGGCAACTCCAATTTTAACAACCTCTTCAGGCAGTTTTTTTATGCGGGTTTGAATTTCCATTTCTAATTTTTCAATTCGCGCTTTCGCACATCTCTCTTCTCTTTCTAAATCTGCATAGCAAGTTATGGTGTATCTATTCTTCATCATCCGATCCATTATACTGGTTATTGTTTTCAAAAAATATTTCGGTAATCATATTCATTATTTTTCCGGAAATTATTGTTCTAAAAAGAAGAATGAATAAAACAAACAGCAACAAATATATTCCAGCAACAATGCCAAACCCATAAAACATGCTTTCTGTTTTTTCTGCAAAAAAGTATCCTAGCATAATACTTATAAAAAGTAGCAAAAAGAAAAATAGCATTGCAGAAATAAAAATGAGCACGAGTTTGCTGATGAGTCTGCTTGTTTTTTTTGCTGTTTGAATTTTCAATAGCAAAAGTCGTTCGTCTGCATACTCTTTGACTAACTCATAAGTTTCATCAAAATAATTTTTAGATTCTTCTTCCATATCAATAATTCTCCTTTGGACTATATCGTTTTATTTTTATTGTTTTCTTTTGAGCTGTTTATCAATTCTGCGACTTCTCTTTCCAGCTTGCTAATCTTTTCTTTAATCTCCACAGCTACAAAAGATGCTTTGTGTTTTCTATTGTCAGCAAACCCCTTCCCTATTTCTGAGTCTAGTAATTTAACAATTGCTAGACCAACAGGTGCCCCAAACCAAAAAACAAGTTGGATTTATCATCCATAATTTCTTCGTTTAAAATATTAACACTAAAATTACTAAATATTTACGGTATTTCAATTCTTCGTATCAAGCCATGGAAATTAAAGCAGAAAACAAAGCGAACAAATATTTCTTTTTAATTGTAATTATAATACTGGGACTATTGTTGCTGTTCTCCTTGAAAAATTATTTTACAGCCTTTTTAAGCAGTATAATGTTTTACGTTTTATTTAAAGGGTGGATGGAAATACTTGTTAACAAAAAGAAATGGAAAAAAGGCAGAGCTGCAATTTTAATTATTATCATTTCATTTTTTATTATTTTACTGCCTTGCACTTTGTTTTTTTCTATGGTTTACAACAAGTTGGCACCTGCAGTTGCCCATCCGGAAGAAATAATGGGTTACATTAATCAATTGGATACTACCATGATGAATCATTTTGGTGTTAAAATTTTTTCTGAAAAAAATATACAGGATATCCAAGCATCGAGTAGACCAATTGTATCAGGGATTCTGAATGAAAGTTTGGAAGCTTTCACAACCATTACTATGATGTACTTCTTTCTATACTTTCTATTAATTAATTTTAATCGATTGGAGGCATCCATTTTATTATCATTACCATTTAGCAGAAGTAAAATAAAAATGTTTGGTTCTGAATTAAGGGCTCAAACATTCAGCAATGCTATTGGTGTGCCATTGATAGCAGTTGTTCAAGGCCTTTTTAGTTTAATTATTTATCTCATTGTGGGCCTGCCTGGTGCGGCATTTTGGGCAATATTAACAGGTTTCGGTTCCATCATTCCGATTGTTGGAACAGGAATTATATGGGTGCCGGCCGCGTTATTTCTTTTTGCAACCGGACATACCTGGCAAGGAATTGTTTTAATCCTATGGTGCGCCTTGATTATGGGAAGTATGGACAATGTCATCCGCTTTATGCTTGCAAAAAAAATGGCAGATGTCCACCCAATTGTTACCGTGCTGGGAATTATTTTCGGGTTACAGTACCTAGGAATCACAGGCCTAATATTTGGTCCGCTGATTATTTCGTACTTTATTATTCTTTTGAAAATTTATTATGCAGAATACCAAAATCCAATCCTAAAAAAGAAGAATACACCAGAACCCGTCTTAGAATTTACTGTCCCTTTTCTTTATTCAAAAAAATTTACTTTGAAGGACGACAAGAAAAAATAAAGTGAGCGAGGGCGGACTATATATCAAATAAACTTCCTTTGTGTCCGCGAGGAATTTTGCCAAGATGTTTATATGCTTGCTCTGTGGCTTCTCTTCCGCGAGGTGTGCGAACGAGATAACCTTCTTGAATTAAAAAAGGTTCGTATACTTCTTCAATGGTTCCTGCTTCTTCGCCAACTGCTGTTGATATAGTAGTTAAACCAACTGGGCCACCTTTAAATTTTTCAATCAACGTTGAAAGAATACGAATGTCCATTTCATCCAAACCGTTTTTATCCACGTTGAGTGCGGATAATCCGATGTGAGCAATTTCTATGTCGATGGAACCATTTCCTTTTATTTGTGCAAAATCTCTGATTCGTCTTAATAAAGCATTCGCAATACGAGGTGTCCCGCGACTTCTACGAGATATTTCATTCGCTGCTTCTTCGGTAATAGGAACATTTAAAATTCCGGCTGCACGAATAATAATTTTTTTCAGCAATTTAGAATCATAATAATTCAAACGGGAATTGATACCGAAACGAGCTCGTAACGGAGCCGTAAGCAAACCACTACGAGTTGTTGCGCCAACCAACGTAAACGGATTTAATTTAATTTGAACACTTCTTGCATTTGGACCGCTATCGATCATGATATCGATTTTATAATCTTCCATAGCAGAATATAAATACTCTTCAACAATAGGACTCAAACGATGAATTTCATCAATGAACAACACATCGTTCTCTTCCAAATTGGTCAACAAACCTGCTAAATCGCCTGGTTTATCCAACACAGGCCCGGAAGTGATTTTTATATTCACGCCTAATTCGGATGCAACAATGTTTGCTAAAGTAGTTTTTCCCAAGCCCGGAGGGCCGTGCAGAAGAATGTGATCCAATGCTTCGCTGCGTTGTTTTGCAGCTTGCACAAATATTTTCAGATTTTCAACAACCTCAAACTGTCCTGTAAAATCATCAAACTCCGCAGGGCGTAGTACTTTCTCGAACTCCTTTTCAGAAGAACTTAAGTTTTCACCGTCTGGATTAATGTTTGGGTTCATTTGTAAATTGAGTTTAAATCTGGCTGCTTCTCGACTCCGCTCGAAGTGACGGTTCGATTGGCAGCTTGCTTGACATTGTGCCTGTCAGTTCGAGCGGAGTCGAGAACAAAGGCATTCGAATGTTCTATTTGAGCATAATACTAGTTTGTCCCACAATCACATCATCACAAATAATATCAATCAGGTATTTCCCAGGAAGAAAACCATTTGGACTACCACAAAGTACATCAACAGCAACTTCTTCATTTTTATAATTGATGTCTTGCTTAGCTGCGTAATAACCTTTAGAACCATTGAATTTTACTATGTTTCCTTCATCGGCAGATTTTGTAACTTCTTTTCCATCAGGTGACATGATGCGGACGTACACCGGCTTCACTCCTTTTTTGGCAATTTTATTTTCTCCTATTACGAAAGAAACTTTGATGCGTTCAACACGAGATGCTTTGGTTGTTTCCACTTCTTTTGTTCCCCCCGATTTAAACTTTACACCTTTCACAGTGGGATTCTCCGCTTTTAAAATAGAGCCAATGTTCACCGTACTTTGCAAAGCATCTTTGTCTTTTGTAAGTTGAGTGGTTACACTTTTTTCTGCTGTAAGATCTGCACTCACTTTATCTTTTTCAGCAATAACTGTTTTACTAAAGGTATTTAATGAATCAATTTGTACTACAAAATGTTTCATAATCGTACGCAATGTTTCTGTCTCTTTTCTAAGCTTAGAAATAATATACGCATCTCCTTTGTGTTTTTCTGCTTGTATAATCAACTCCGCAATTTCCGCTCTTTTCGTTTCCAATTCAGCTTGCACAAGCTTATCCGATGATTCCAGCGTTGAATACTCTTCTTGAAGACGCAATAAATCGGTTTTTACGTTATCGCGCTCAATAATCACTTCTTGTCTTTCAATGACTACTTTATCCGCTCTGTTTTTTTCTTTCCACCACAGAAATCCGAATGCACCATTACCGCCCATTAATAGCAGCAACAGAATCCATAAAATTTTATTATTCGACTTTTTTTCTTCTTTATTGCTTTCCATATTATAAGGATTGTTTATTTTTGACACACAAAAGTAATACTTTTTAGCCTTATTGCACAAAATCTTATGCTGAACGACTTTATTTCACTGATATTTCCACAAGTTTGTGTTTCCTGTGGAAACAGTTTGTATAAGAACGAACAAACCCTGTGTACTTATTGTGTTTACCACCTTCCAAAAACAAATTTTCACTTGGATCAGGACAATCCGATAGCCAAAATTTTCTGGGGACGAATAACTATTCATTCTGCAGGAGCATTTTATGGATTTAACAAAGGTGGAAGAGTACAACGGATTATTCATCAACTTAAATACAAAGGCAGAAAAGAAGTGGGTTTTGCTGTTGGTAAACTCTATGGCTTTGAATTAAAAAAATCAGAGGCCTTTAATACGGTTGATACCATTATTCCTGTTCCACTTCATCCTAAAAAAGAGAAAAAACGGGGTTACAATCAAAGTGAATCTTTTGCAGAAGGTTTAGCAAGCAGTATGGAAGTAGCTGCAGATTTCAAAACATTGTTTCGTGCTCATGAATCGGAAACACAAACAAAGAAATCGCGTTTCAACCGTTGGCAAAATGTGGAAACCATTTTTCAATTAAAAGAATTCAAATCGCTGGAAGGCAAACATGTCTTATTAGTAGATGATGTGATTACAACCGGTGCAACACTTGAAGCCTGTGCACAAACTTTGCAACAGATTCCAGGCATTAAGATTAGTGTGGCGACTATTGCTTATGCTAGCAATTAGACTTTGCCTATTAGTGAAAAAGTGTGTCTCCGGTCAGTTCGAGCGGAATCGAGAACCCACAAAAGAAATGACAACGAAAAAAATGGAAGAAGAAATCATAAATAAAGTTTCGCAAAGTGGACTAGTGACTATTGACCTTGAGGCTTTTTATCCTCAAGGCGAACGGGTATTGTTTGACATCAAAGAGTTGCTTTTTCAAGGATTAATATTACGTGAAAAAGATTTTAGAGAATTCATCAAGAACGAAGACTGGAATACGTATAAAGATAAATATGTTGCGCTTATCTGTTCTGCAGATGCTATTGTTCCAACTTGGGCGTACATGTTATTAGCAACACAATTAGAGCCTGTTGCTAAAAAAGTAGTATTTGGAAATTTAGAAACATTGGAAACTGTTTTGTACTCCGAAATTCTAAATCAATTAAACATTGATGAATACAAAGATGCACGAATTGTCATAAAAGGTTGTGGAGATTTGCCCGTTCCAAAAGCTGCGTATGTTCAAATCACAAGTATGCTTCGCCCGATTGCGAAAAGTATTATGTATGGCGAGCCTTGTTCTACGGTTCCGTTGTATAAGAAGGGGAAATAATTCAAAGGCTTTATTGAAAACAGAAAATATAATTACTCGTAATTTCGAATAATCAATGTGTCGGCTAATCTTATTTCAATTTTTCATAATAATGATTCATGTCGTAATTCAAAATAATTTTGGGCATTTCAAATAACTCATTACTAAAATATGTATTATATCCAGCGCCTCCCATTTCATACTCCCATTCGATTCTTGTCGTAAAAGAATTTTCATAACTTATTTTGTATTTCCCATTACCATAAAAATCACTTTTAAATGTTTTATCTGCCATTAATACCAAAGTGTCAATAATATGTGGAGCCTCAACGCAACAAGGTTCATTGCTATAGTTTTTGTTTACATAACTTCCTATTACGTCAGACTCTTCCATAGGAAAATCAATTCTCAGAAGGATAACTCCTATAAAAATGATACTTAACAGCATCGCAATTTTTTTTCCCATTTTTACAACTTTCGTATTTCACTCAACCAACAATATGATTCAATAAAATACTTACGCCTCCTCTTCCACCTCTTTATCCAAATGTTGTTGTACCACTTCAATTGCATTGGTAATCACATCGCTTAATGCAGTAATAAATGTTCCTTCTTTAGCAAGATTTATAGCGTGTTTTATTGCATCCGTTTCTTTGGGAATACTTTCATAGGTCACCTTTTTATCCACCGATTTAATTCCTTCAATAATTAAATTAATGATTTCTTCTTCTGTTCGTCCACGCAAATGTTTTTCTTGACGAATAATAATATGGTCGAACATACGAGCAGCAATTACTGCACAATCTTTAATATCCTCATCTCTTCTATCGCCCACTCCTGCAATAATTCCAATTTTATGAGATGAGTCTATGCTTTGTAAGAAATCTTCTATTCCCAAATATCCAGAAGGATTGTGAGCAAAATCAATCATCACTTTAAATTTCTTGAAATCGAAAATATTCATTCGTCCCGGAGTTTGTGCTGCACTTGGAATAAATGTAGCAAGCGACAATTTAATATCTTCCGTTTTAAAGCCCCACAAATAACTAGCTAAAGTTGCGGCTAAAACATTTGCAATCATAAATTTTGCTTTTCCATTTAATGTAAGCGGAACATGTGTTGCTTTTTCAACACGCATTTTCCAATCCCCTTTTTTGATGGTGATGTATCCATTTTCATAAATAGCAGCAACGCCTCCTGTTCTGCAATGGTTCACAATTACATCGCAATGTTCGTTCATACTAAAGTAGGCTACTTTGCAATCTAATTGTTTTGCTATTTCTACACAATTTACATCTTCAGCATTTAATACCGCCCAGCCACTTTTCTTCACACTGTTCACCACCACTGCTTTTACACGTGCTAAATCTTTTAAATCATGGATATCGCTTATTCCTAAATGATCTTCCTGTATGTTGGTAATGATTCCAATATCGCATCTACTAAAGCCCAAACCGGAGCGGAGAATACCACCACGAGCAGTTTCCAACACAGCGAATTCTACTGTAGGATCTTTCAAAATAAATTCGGTACTCAAAGGCCCTGTTGTATCGCCTTTTTGAAGCATGTGATTTTGCACATAAATTCCATCCGATGTAGTGAACCCTACTTTGTATCCGTTATTTTTTACAATGTGTGCAATCAAACGAGTAGTTGTTGTTTTACCATTTGTTCCCGTTACAGCAATAATTGGAATGCGTGAAGGTTTTCCCAAAGGATACAACATATCAATTACAGGAGCTGCAACGTTACGCGGCAATCCTTCTGACGGAGCTAAGTGCATTCTAAATCCTGGTGCTGCATTTACTTCTAAAATAACACCACCATTTTCTTTTAATGATTGTGTTAAATTTTTTGCCATGATATCAATTCCGCAAACATCTAAGCCGATGACACGAGAAATACGTTCCGCTAAAAATATGTTTTCGGGATGTATCATGTCCGTTATATCTATTGACGTTCCACCAGTACTTAAATTCGCAGTTGATTTTAAATACACTATTTCGTCCGCAGGAGGAACAGTTTCTAGTGTGTATTTTTTCTTCTCTAGCAAATCCATTGTGTCGCGATCAACTGTAATTTCTGTCAACACATTTTCATGTCCGTAACCTCTGCGCGGATCGTTATTTGTTTCTTCGATGAGTTGTTGAACTGTTTGTTTTCCGTCACCCACAATATTTGCAGGAACACGTTGTGCGGCAGCTACAAGTTTATTGTCGATAACCAACATTCGGAAATCGTATCCTGTTACAAATTTTTCTACAATTACTTTGCGGGAATATTTTTGTGCAAATACCATTCCTTCCAAAGCTTCTTCCCATTTATTTACATTGATCGAAACTCCTTTTCCATGATTTCCATCCAATGGTTTTAATACAATGGGATAGCCAATTTTTTTAATGGTTACTTCTAAATCTTCTTCATCCACACAAATTCCACCTTTCGCAACAGGGATAGAAGCTGCGTCTAACATTTGCTTGGTTTGTTCTTTATTACAAGCAATATCAACAGCAATGCTACTTGTTTTGCAAGTGATGGTTGCCTGAAAACGCATTTGATTCACGCCATAACCAAGCTGAACAAGAGAATTAGTTCCCAAGCGAATCCAAGGAATATCACGAGCAACTGCTTCATCCACAATACTTCCGGTACTTGGTCCTAATCGCACATCTTCACGAATTTCACGCATTTTTTTCAAATCAGCCTGCAAATCATATTCAACACCATCAACCAATGCTTGTGCAATCAAAACAGCCGATTCGGCAGCAAAAAGCCCAACCTTTTCTTCTACATAACTAAATACAACATTATAAATACCGGGTGTTTTGGTTTCACGTGTTCTTCCATAGCCCGTTTCCATCCCCGCTAGCGACTGGGTTTCCAAGGCAATGTGTTCAATCACATGCCCCATCCAGGTTCCACGCTCGAGTCGTTGAAAAAAACCGCCTCTTACTTCTTCTGAACAACGGTGTTCTATCATGGTTGGAAACATGGCTTCCAATCGTTCACGAAATCCAGGAATAGTATTGGTAGGCTTTTGTTCCAAATCCTCCAGATCCAAACGCATTTGAATCAATTTCTTTCTGCTGACACTCCAAATGTTTGGACCTCTTAAAGCTTGAACGCTAAGTATTTTCATAAATTATGGAATAGTATTTAATGTAATTTCTGTTTGCTATGCCTGTGTACAGAGCACAAATCGATGTAAGATAAAGCGAAATTTTCTGAAATCAAAGAAAATTCATTTTAAACCTTACCCAGGCCCTCTCAACCTCATCCGCCTTTCAGGCACCTTCTCCGAAGAAGAAGGGAAGCGGAAGTTGTTTTTATAAAGGAGAGGAAGCCATAGGAATAATCCACAATCCCCTCTTGATAAATAAAGGATTATTCCGAATAATATATTGGTTTTAAAGTTATTTTTATGTTATACAATTAAACGCAATTTCACTACTTAAAAAAATTGGACGATGAATCCTAAAGGAAAATTAATCGTAATTGGGGGGGCTGTAGACAAGGGAAGTTTTACAGAAAAGAATTTCGATAAACAAGTAGAAAAAAATCTGAATTTTTTTGAAACAGGAATTTTAAAGCGCTTGATTTTAGAATCTGCTTTAAGAGAAGAATCACAAATTGAGATTATTACTACAGCTTCAAAAATTCCAAAAGAAGTAGGTCCGGAATATGCAAAAGCATTGGAATATTTGGGGGCAAAAAATGTAAGTGTACTTCATATAGAGAATCGTGAAGAGGCAACCGCAGAAGAGAACATTGAAAGAATAAGAAAAGCGGATGTAGTAATATTTACGGGTGGAGACCAACTACGATTGACTTCTATTTTAGGAGGAACAACTATCCATGATTTATTGTTATATAAATATCAAGAAGAGAATTTTATTTTTGCTGGAACTTCTGCAGGAGCCGCAGCAGCTTCCAATAGTATGATTTATCAAGGGTCGAGCAGTGAGGCGTTATTAAAAGGTGAAGTAAAAATCACAAGTGGTTTAGGCTTAATTGATCAAGTAATTATTGACACCCACTTTGTACACAGAGGAAGAATTGGTCGATTATTTCAAGCAGTAGTTAATAATCCGCGAACACTTGGAATTGGCTTGGGCGAAGATACTGGGTTGTTGATTACAAACGGGGCTTCTATGGAAGCGATTGGCTCGGGACTTATTATTTTGGTTGATGGGCGTCATATAAAAGACACCAATTTAACACAAGTAGAAATGGGCAGTCCTATTTCAATAAAAAATCTTGTGGTACATGTGATGAGTAAATACGATCATTACGATTTTGCAAAACATGAAATGACGATTCATTCAGAAAAAACTTCTATTACAAATTTTTAGATAAAATCAATCATGAAGTTAATCATACACGGAGGTTTTTTCAGCGAATCATCACAAAGTTTGGAAACAAAAATTGCGAAACAGAATGCATTAAAACGTGTATTGACAAACTCTTACGACTATTTAAAAACACATACAGCATTGGAAACGGTTGTTCATGCCGTAGAACAATTGGAGGACGATGAATTATTTAATGCCGGAATTGGCTCTCAGATTCAGAGCGATGGCAAAATACGAATGAGTGCTTCCATGATGGATGGAAAAAGTACAAAGTTTAGTGGTGTTATCAATATTGAAAATGTAAAAAATCCAATTCGTGTTGCTGAAAAATTATTTAACACACAAGACAGAGTTTTAGGTGGAGAAGGTGCCACTGTTTTTGCCCGACTAAATAAATTTGATTTTTTCAATCCGGAAATTCCACAACGCAGAAAAGAATACGAATCTAAAATAGGAAGTAAATCATTGGGAACAGTGGGTTGTGTTGCTTTAGATAAAGATGGAAACATTGCGGCTTCTACTTCAACAGGTGGAAAAGGATTCGAAGTCCCGGGAAGAATATCTGATTCAGCGACTACAGCAGGAAATTATGCAAATGCATCTTGCGGAGTAAGTTGTACAGGAATTGGGGAAGATATTGTAAGTGCTTCAGTAGCAACAAAAATTGTTACTCGTGTGAGTGATGGATTTACGATTGAGAAAGCATTTGAAAAAACATTTGCCGAATTAAAAACGATAGATGGCTTTTGCGGAGCGATTGCCATTGATAACAAAGGGAATATCTACCATTTAGATTCTCATCCGAGTATGGTTTTTGGCAGCTTTGACGGGACTACAGTTAATGTATTCGAATAAATTATTTTTATAAACTCATTTTCTTTTTAAAATTTTTCCAATAGGGTTTACCATAACTGCAAAATATTTCCTCCCCTGCTTTAATGTTTCTGGCGGATACAATACAAACATTGTCCTCCTCATCCAACGATATTTTTGAATTGATTTTATATTTCGTCTTTACAAAACCCATCGCATCGTTTGCATATTTCGCAAAGCACTTCACCTTCATCGAATCCATGATTCTTCCATCCAGCAAACTAATAAAATAAGCGTCTTCTCCTTTCAAGGAACGAAGTTTTGCTTCCACATTGTTAAGTATTTCGCCCTTAAACAAAGTGATCACCTCATCTTTGTAAATAGGAATGGCTGTATAGAGGCCCTTTCCGGAGCCAGAAATTTGCGAATCTTGTATGTATAAATAATCTGTTTCTTTAGCATCAATTTTAAAGCTGATGGAATTCGAATATTTATTTTTATTTATAGTTGATTTCATTTATTAGCAGAAATAAAAAACCCTCACGTTTTTTAACATGAGGGTTTTTTAATGATATTAATTCTAATTATTGAACAGTCAATTTTTGAATTTTCACTTCAGCACCTGTATTCATTTTAATGTAATACAATCCTTTAGCGATTTCTTCTAAGTTAATTTGTTTATTGAAAGTACCATTTACATTTTTATCTACAGAAGAGAATACTTCTTTTCCTTGAATGTCAACAATCGTGATTACTAACTCTGCAATGTTTGCATTAGCAATAGCGATGTTAAACATTCCCATTGTAGGGTTTGGATAAACCGACAATACATTTGCTGAATTGTTATCAATTCCTGTTGTGCTGATAACAACACAAGCAGAAGTATCAACGCATCCATTATCTGTAATTTGTACAGCGTAGCTTCCGTTTGCAGTTGATGTATAAGCCTGATTTGTTTCAGCTGGAGTTAATGCAGCATAAGCAGCATTACAATCTAACCACAAGTAAGTTCCAGTAACAGAGTTTGCAGTAATTACTGCACCAGCAACTGAAGTTGTATTATCAATTGTTGTTATTGTAACTGTTGTAGTAACAGTACTATCACAAGTATTTGCTGCAGTTAAAATATCTGTATAGGTTCCAGCTGTTGTGTAAGTGCTGGGACCAACTGTTACAGATCCGCTTCCACAGAAATTAACTGTTTGAGCAGTTGCAATTGCAGCTGGTTCAGTAATAACAACTGAAGCTGTTCCAGCACAAGAATTTGCATCTGTTACAGTATAAGCCATTGTTCCAGCTGCTTGTGTAAATGTTCCTTCACCTGTTAATGCACCTGTTCCACCTGCTGCAGTAATTGTTACAGTTGATGTTCCACCGTTACATAAAATTGCAGTTGTACTTGGAGTCACAATAATTGCAGAAGGTTCTGAAATTGTTTCAGAAGTTGTAGCAATACATCCGTTTGCATCTGTTACAGTATAAACTGTTGTACCTGCTAATTGTGAAAACGTACCGTCATTTGTGTAAGGAGTTGTTCCGCCTGTTGCAACAACTGTTACAGCTGAAGACCCACCATTACATGCTATTGCTGTAGAAGATGAAGTTGCTGCCATTGCAGTTGGTTCAACCACTGTTACAGCAAGTGAAGCTGTACATGCATTCGCATCCGTTACGGTATAAGTAATTGTTCCTGCTGATTGAGTAAATGATCCTACTCCACTATAACCAGGAGTTCCACCTGAAGCAGCGATTGTTACTGTAGAATTTCCACCAGCACATAATACTCCTGTTTCAGAAGGACTAATTACAATTGCAGTTGGTTCAGTAAGTGTTGCACTTGTTGTAGTAACACAACCGTTTGCATCAGTAACAGTATAAACAGTTGTTCCTGATGATTGAGGTAAAGCACCTGTTCCTGTGTAGGTAGGTGTTCCTCCAGTTGCAGTAACCGTTACTGTTCCTGTTCCTCCATTACATAAAATTGATGTTGTAGAATTAGAAGCTACTAATGCTGTTGGTTCTGTAACAACAACTGAAGCTGTTCCGGTACAAGAGTTTGCATCCGTTACAGTATAAACTGTTGTTCCTGCTGATTGAGTAAATGTTCCTTCACCTGTATAACCGGGAGTTCCATCCATAGCTGTAACTGTTACAGTTGATGTTCCACCATTACACAAAATTGGAGTTGAAGATACCATAACCATCACCACAGTTGGTTGTGTTACAACAACTGAAGCTGTTCCAGTACAAGAATTTGCATCCGTTACAGTATAAACTGTTGTTCCTGCTGATTGAGTAAATGTTCCTGTTCCAGTAAGCGCACCCGTTCCACCTGTTGCAGCAATTGTTACAGTAGATGTTCCACCGTTACATAAAATTGCACTTGATGTTGAAGTAACTGCAATTGTTGTAGGTTCAGTGATTGTTCCTGTAGTAGGTGCAGAAGCACATCCTGCAGCATCAGTCACAACGAATGAATAAGGGCCAGCCGGAGCAGACATTGCGCCTGTTCCTGTATATGAAGGAGTTCCGCCTGTTGCTGAAACTGTAACGGTAGACATTCCGCCATTACATGCTACAGGAGTTGTTATTATTGAACTTGCAACCGGCAATGCATTAACTGTTAATGAAACAGCTGCTGTATTTGTACAACCATAAATGTCTGTACCGATTACGTTATAGATTGTTGTTGCTGTTGTTGAAGCAAATGCAACGTTATTAGTCACACCGTTATCCCAAGTATAACTTAATGCACCACCACCATTTAAAGTAACCATTGTTCCTGCACAAACTGTTGAAGCAGATGAGCTAGCTGTAACTGTTGGCAAAGGATTTACAATAACATCAACCGTTAAGCGAGAGCTTGAACAAGTTCCAGCAGTTGCCATTGCATAGAATGCATAAGTTCCAAGCGTGCTGGTGTTTGGTAAAATTGCTGTTCCAACAGATTCGAACGGACTTCCTGTTCCTATTTGAGTTCCGCCTGTTGTAGCATCCCACCATGTAATAGTGGAAGATGGTAGTGTATAAGAAACTACTAATCTGATTTCCGTAAAAGTAGCGTCAACAACACCCGTTCCACCATCATCAAATGTTTCCGTTAAAGTTAATGTTACTAGTCCGCCAGCCAGTGGCAAATTCGGAACGGTAATCGCTGGATCCGGTGTAATTAAACCAGAAGAAGCAAGAGCAGAAATTTGAGTAGCAACTAAGGTTGTAGAACCCGCCAGCGCCACTCTGATTTCACTTCTATATGAACCACCAACTGCGGTTGCTCCTATAACTTGCAATTGTGTTCCTGTAATAACAGCTCCAGCAGGTAGTGCAGGAACTGTAATATTAATATTAACTGGAGCTCCAGTAGAAACCAAACTTGTTCCAAAGCTTGCCGTTAATGTTCCAGAAGCAGGAGCTGATGCGTTAATCATTGCTGTAGCTGTTCCTATACAAACATTCAAAGGATTTGATGTTGATGTTGGAGCTGCAGGAACATAAGTATCAATAACTACGGCAATACTATTTGTATTTGACCAGCAAGAAGTAGCTGCATCATACGCTGCAACATAATACGTTCCTGACGCTGAAGCAGTATACGGAGATGCTGCATCTAAAGCGGTGCTAGTACCTGTTGAATTTGTTCCTTGCCAATAATATGTTGTTGTTCCACTTGCTGCTGCAACAGTAATACTTGTATTTAAACAAGAAGGGCTAACTGCTGTTGGTGCAGGCGGCAATGGAGCCACAGGAATATTTGTCACAGTTACTGAGTCAGAAGTTGCAGACCATAAAGCATTTGTAGTATTGTATGTTCTAACATAATAAGTACCATTTAAGAACACCGTATAAGCTCCTAAAACAGGAGTAGCTGTGCTTGTTCCTAAAGCAGTTGTCTGCCAGTACCAAGCATCACCAGCTGCAGGAGCCCCAGCAACCGAAAGATCTGTTCCAGACGCACACGTTGGAATTCCAGCACTTTGTGTTGGTGTTGGAGGAGTTGCAGGAAGATCTACAATGTTAATAAGGTAGTCTTCTGTTTCACCATATCCATAAGAGAAACAAGATGTAATTGCATTTCCAGAACTAGATTCAGCATTTATAATTCTCATTGCTGTTAAACCTAAATTTGCTGTCATTGGAATAGTAATTGTTCCATTCACTACAGTTGCAGGAACACAATTAATAGCTGCTGCTGCTCCGTTGCTATATACTTTTTCGCCAGCATCTGCAAAACTTCCATTTTGGTTTAAATCAATAAAGATTGCTAAACCACTAGTATAATTTGTTACACCACAACTTCCAACAGTAACTGAGATAGAAGTAGGATTTGTTCTTGCAACAGAAGGAGCTGCAGGAGCACCAGCCCCAGACAGATAATTTGCATAACGTGTAACAATTGATCCTGGCCCTGGAGCAGGAGTTGTACAGTTAGAAGTATTATTCAAAGTTCCAAATGTCACATTCGTAATTTCTTCATCAGCGGTGAATGTTGGCATCGAAGAACAATAACAGGTAAAAACAGCATTCATATTCACCAACAAAGGGGTAGATGTAGCTGACATTCCACTTGAAGTACAAGTTACAATACACTGATAGTAAGTTGCTGCTGTTTGAGAAACAGTTGCGGTAGAACTTGTTGACCCAATGTTTGTATAAGTAACGTTATCAGTAGAAGACTGCCATTGATAAGTTAAACCCGTTCCTGTAGATGCACCAGATAATGAAAGAGTAAAGTTTACGGAAGTACAAATACTTGCAGGACCTGAAGTTACACCTGCTGTTGGTGTACCAGAGCAAGCGACACCTGGAGTAAAATCAAAACGAATATTTGGTCTATTTGTAGTATTTGTATTTGTTGCTGTTGCACAATTACTAGAACCATCCACACGATTATATCTGGTTCCACCAGTAGCCACAGCAGTATAGCGCAATCCACCATATGGACTTGTAAACGGATTAGAACCCGTACAAGTATTTACAACAATGTTTGAAGTTCCATTCCAAACAAAAGGAGTGGTAAGCGCAATCATATCAAAACTACCTGCTGCCTGAACAATAGGTGCATACGTAAAGGCTGGTCTAACATTTGTTAAACCCGCAGCAATATAAGGGTTAGCAGTTGCTTGCAATGTGTGCCCCATATCGATTGTGAAGTTCGCCAAAGAAACAGCTGATTCAGAGATGGAGTAACCAATTGCAGTAATCGAACTTCCTCCTGTCATACCACCAGCCGTTAATTCCGCAGCAGTATAAACTGTTTGAAAATGCTCATAGTTAAAATATCTTTCTACTGGATCGGCAACTGTTCCGTTTGTGGTTGTAGTCCCCGTGCCTATAATACACTGAGCTTTAACACCCGTTATTGCCAACACAAAACACAACAACAATGTTGTTATTTGTGTTTTTAGTTTGTAATTATTTTTCATCTTTTTTGTTTTTAATTAATACTACTCTATTTTAAAATACTACTCTATTTATTCTCACTCCTTTTAAAAAATCAGACTGCAAAATTACGCCTTTTATGTAAGAATTTCAACACAAAAAAGACCTAATTAATTAACAATTCGATAAACTCGACAAAAGACTAGGTAAACGGGATGTATAAAAAACAAAAGACTCACGAAATATTCGAGAGTCTTTTATAATCTATTGACAATTCGCTATTTATAATTATACAACAGAATGATGTTTGACTAATAAGCCCTCACATTTTTACCTTCCATATAGTTAATGAAGGATTTATTTACTACTTTATTCCCTCCAGCCGTTGGATAATTGCCGGTAAAATACCAATCACCTTTATGATTTGGAATGGCGTTATGCAATCCTTCTATAGATTGATAAATAATTTCTACTTCAGCATTGATTGTTTCGGGACGAAGCAACTCTGAAATTTTATGAGAAATTTGTTCCGCTGTAAATGGAGCGTATATTTCTTTTACCACATTTACAATTTGTTCCTTAGGAAGATCTTCTTGTGCTTTCGCCTTTTCGTATAATTCGTCCAACAAATTATCTTTAAAATTATCTTTCAACAATTGAACGGCTGCTTGAAAAGCAATAAAGTCGCCCAATTTTGCCATGTCAATTCCATAACAATCGGGATAACGAATTTGTGGTGCCGAGGAAACAACCACAATTTTTTTAGGACCTAAACGATCTAATATTTTTAAAATGCTTTGTTTTAAAGTTGTACCTCTAACAATAGAATCATCTACAATTACCAAATTATCTATGCCTTCTTTAATTACGCCATAAGTTGTATCGTAAACGTGAGCCACCATATCATCACGTTGCGAATCGTTGGTAATAAAGGTGCGTAGCTTCGCATCTTTAATTGCAATTTTGTGAACACGTGGACGAATTGAAAGTATTTCACTCAACTCAGGATCGCGAACAGCGCTTCCCATTTGTAAAATCTTGTGTCGCTTTATAGTGTTTGCATAATGATGTAATCCTTCAATTAAACCACCAAAAGCAACTTCAGCTGTATTGGGAATGTATGAGAAAACAGTGTTTTTTAAATCATAGTCAACCGATTTTAAAACAGAAGGTGTAAGTTGGCTTCCTAATTTTTGTCTTTCCTGATAAATATCTGCATCACTTCCGCGAGAGAAATAAATGCGTTCGAACGAGCAAGATGTTTTTTCTAATGGCTCTATGATTTCCTGTTCTCCATATGTTCCATCTTTTTTAATGATGAGTGCATTACCGGGAGCTAATTCTTTTACCTCTGCAATTGGAACATTAAATGCGGTTTGGATAACCGGACGTTCCGAGGCAACTACAACAATTTCATCGTCTGAATAATAAAAAACAGGACGGATGCCATTTGGATCACGCAAAACAAACGCATCACCGTGTCCGAACAAACCTGCCATTGCATAACCACCATCCCACTTTTTGCTTGCATCTCTCAAGATGGTTTGCACATCTAAATTTTCTGCAATCAAAGAAGAAATTTCTGCATTCGAATGTCCTTCTTTTTTATATTTTTTAAATAGTCGTTCATTTTCTTCATCCAAAAAGTGTCCGATTTTTTCCATCACAGTAACCGTATCCGCTTTTTCTTTTGGATGTTGTCCTAATTCTACCAACTGATCAAACAATTCATCTACATTGGTTAGATTAAAATTCCCTGCAACAACTAAATTACGTGTCATCCAATTATTCTGACGCAAAAACGGGTGACAATTTTCAATACTATTTCCACCAAATGTTCCGTAACGCAAATGCCCTAAAAATAATTCTCCGGTGTAAGGGAGATTTTTTTTCAGCCAGGTGGCATCTTGAAATTTTTCAGGATTTTTCTTGTTGATGTCTTCGAATCTAGAATTTATTTTTCCGAAGATTTCTTTTATTGCGGCACTGCCAACTGCTCTTGTTCTGCTAATGTATTTTGTTCCGGGAACTACATCAAATTTAATGTTTGCAACTCCTGCTCCATCCTGCCCACGATTGTGTTGTTTTTCCATAAGCAAGTACAATTTATTAACTCCATAAAGTGGAGTTCCATACTTTTTGATGTAATAATCCAGCGGCTTCAGCAATCGAATCATTGCTATTCCGCACTCATGTTTTATTGCATCGCTCATGAAAAGGGTTGGGTTTTAAGGATACACAAATTTACGATTTTATTTCATTGGTTTGAAATCTTCTGAAAGGATTAGACGGAACGGGGATTTTGATGGATTAATGGAAATTTGGAAACTACTATGTTCTCTAGATATTGTTTTGCCCCGCTGGGGCAATTGAAATATGATTGTTCTTCTAAAAATAGTTGGCCTCTCTGAGGCCTTTTCAAATTTTAATCGAAATATTAGACGTTTGATCACTTTTTCCTAACTAAAAGTACTATTTAACTATGTGTATAAAATTTTATAGGCTGCAATTTCTATCAAAAATAAATCCCGAAGAGCTTGTCAGAACTTCGGGATTTGGATAAAACTAAACATGAAACACTGTTGTGCTACTCCTTCACAACAACAAGCTTTTTGCAATATAATTGTAGTCGGGAGACTATCAATTAATATTACAATACAAATATGGGGTATAAAAAAGCAGATTGCAAACAAAAAAATCCTCAAAATAAGACTTCGAGGAGGGATTATGCCTTTTCTGAAGCCCCATTTTAAAATACGTTTTGGCTTTAAAACTCAACATTAACAGCTATAAAGTCGAATTTTGTTGCTTTTGTTATGTATGCATATTATTAAGTTTTCGAAGGCTGTTTTGGGGATAAAAAGAATGCTTTTTAAAAATTGACTATTTTGATTAAGTAAAGCAAAAAAAGTTAGACTTTCTGCTTTCAAGTGATATATTTGTATATCCCCATTCAATTAACGTTAGAATAAGTATGTCATCAATAAACCATTTGCATCAGCTTATCAAATCTTTATCGGCCCCAGAAAAAGGCTATATAAAGAAGCATGCTATGCTACACGTTATTGGAGGGCAAAATAAATACATTAAGATTTTTGATGCCATCGACAAACAAAAGGTATACGATGAAAAAGAGATTATTCGAAAATTTAAAGGGGAACCTACACTTAACAATTTTGCTGTAGCTAAAAACTATCTTTTCAAATTCATTTTAAAATCATTGGAATCATATAACAACAATGTAAAAAGTGAATTAAGAAGTTCGTTAAATCAAATAGAAATTCTTTACAATAAAAATCTTCCTGCTGTTGCTAAAAAAATGATTCTGAAAGCAAAAGCGACTGCTCTTGAACATGAACTTTATGAATTTATGGAATCTCTAATCGATTGGGAAATCATTTTATTAGTGGAAGAAGCTACTCCGGAAAATTATTTGAATCTGGTAAACAAATACTTTGAAGAGTTGTACGAATCAATCGAAAAGAAAAAAATTATTATCGGATACAAACACCTCTATCAAAAATTGCGAGCAAAAGCTTTATATACTGGTCTGGCTCGTAACGATGAAGATGTTCTTGCCTTTCAAAAAATTGCCGATGAAGACAGCAACAATGACAAAAGCTTACTCAACACCTTTAATGCGCAGTACTATCGCAATTTAATGCAGGCTAATTTTTTATTTACGATAAATGAGCAAGGACAAGCAAATAAAATTTTAAAGAAAACGGTTGATCTGTTAGACCAAAACAAACACATGGTCGAGTTAAAACCGTTTACTTATTTAGGACTGTTGAGAAACAAAGCTGTAAACGAGCTTTCGTTAATGTTGTATAGCGACTTGTTCGACACATTAGAGCGCATGGATCGTTTTGTTGAACAATATGGTCAGCTGAATAGAAATTTTGAATTGCTTACAGAAAATTTAAAATTGTTTGTTTACATCCCAACCGGGCAATTTGATAAGGCATTAGAAATTGCAAACAAAGTTGAAAAAATATATGGACAACTTCCACAAACAAAAAGTTTACAAAAAGAAAAACAGTTGCATCATTACGCTTTGGCTTATATCTACATTGGTTTAGGCGAATACAAACTAGCAAACCAAAACATCAACTTGCTTTTACACAATACCGATTTGGATTTCCGTAGTGATTTATTTTGTTTCGCACACATTTTGAGTTTGATTATTTACTTTGAAATGAATGAAGAAGACTTGATGGAAAAACGTATTCGTTCTACTTACCGCTTGTTGATGAAACGTAATAAACTTTATAATTATGAAAAGCAGATTATTGCTTTCTTCAAAGATTTACAAAACAAAGTTCGCACACCAGCAGAACTCACTGCAGATTTTATTCAAATGAAGGATAGTATTGAGGGGCTTACCACAAACAAAGTGGAAAGAAATGCTTTGAATTTATTCGATTTAATTTCTTGGCTAGAAAGTAAAATTGAAAAGAAAAGTTTTATGGAAATAAAGCAGAAAAAATTTAATCAATTGATGGCGAATGAGGCTAGTAGTGCGCATATGCATTAGTTGATGTGCTGATTTTTGATATGCTGATGTGCAGATTCTGCAATCTAACTAAAAAATGAAAAAAATTCTCCCTACTCTCTTAGCAATTTGGATGTTCTCCTCCTGCTCTTCCTCAGATAGTCAAGAGCACAGTAACAGTTCCATTGACTTTAAAACCTTTGAAACACCAATTCCTTATACTGGTGATTGGATTTGTGAAGATTACTTTAACAGCATACAAGAATATAAATCTCCGAAGAAGGCACAAGACAATAGTGTTTTTATTCGTATTCCGGATAAAACTCTTAAGCCTACTATGATGATTTATAACTTCCACGAAGGGGGATCACCACTCACAATCCTAAAAAAAGAGAATGTTTTTCAAATATGGGAAACACAAGACGACACGTTATACCAGTTTTTTAATGTTATTGAATTTGTCTCCAAAAACAAAATAAAAATAGGAGAACACAATTTTATTAAAGTAAATTCTGCTAAAGCAAATGGTGACATTAGAATATTGGAGGAAATGCTCTTTAGACACGAATATATAAACAACGCGACCAAAGATATAATTGAATTCAGGAATACTGGTGAGTTAATTGGCTTAGGTTCATATACCTTTTACAAGCCGAACTATGACTATTATGATCAAGGATTGCAAGTAGACCAAGTTGGCTTAGGAAAGACTGAAGACGACATTGAATTGTTTGGGTTCAAATTTCAAGACGGAGCATTAGAACTATATAAATTGAAATGTGTTGAGTTCGACAGCACCTCAAAGAATTGTGGGGTTGTTGTACTCGGAGAATTGACTTATAAACTTTGGCAGAAAAAATAAACAGACCCTACAAAAACTTCTCCTTCTTCAAATTAAGCCATTGCAAAGCCGCTCCGTTTAATAGCAATTCTTTTACTTCACGTTCGTAAGGCATTTCTTTGATGAGTTTTCCGGGCTCTAATTCTCCGAGTGGAAAAGGATAGTCTGTTCCCAGTGCAACTTTATCAGCACCAAACATTCCTACTACATAATCCAACATTTGATCATCGTGTACCAAACTATCAATCCAAAATTTTCCTAAATATTCGCGAGGGTTTACGTTATTGTCAACGGCAACTAAATCGGGGCGACAATTAAATCCGTGTTCGATACGGCCAATTGTTGATGGAAAAGAACCTCCACCGTGTGCAAATGCAACTCTTAAGTTTGGAAGTTTTTCAAATATTCCTCCAAAAATCATGGAACAAATTGCGAGAGATGTTTCTGCTGGCATTCCTACCAGCCAAGGCAGCCAATACTTTTGCATTTTATCTTGTCCCATCATGTCCCAAGGATGAACAAAAACTGCCATGTCTAATTTTTCACAAGCTTCAAATACAGGAAATAAATTTGCATCGTTTAAATTCCAATCGTTCACATGAGAACCAATTTGAACACCTGCTAATCCAATTTCCTTGCAGCGTTTTAATTCTTGTATAGCCAGTTCTGGAGATTGTAATGGAATAGTTCCTAAACCAACGAATCGTTTTGGAAAACGTTTTACAATGTCGGCAATGTGGTCGTTTAGAAAAACAGAAAGTTCCAAACAATCTTGCGGTTTTGCCCAATAGCTGAACATCACAGGAACAGTTGAAAGCACTTGAACATCTACGTGATGGTGGTCGCATTCGGTCATCCGTTTTTCAGCGCTCCAGCAATTGTCTTCCACTTCTCTGAAAAATTTTCCATCATCCAGGATCATGTTTGCACAACATGGCTTATGATGCTGTAATTGCACAAATCCTCCGTAACCAAATTTTTCTTTCCAGTTTGGAATGTTCTCAGGGAGAATGTGAGTGTGTATGTCGATTGTGAGGATTTTTGCCATTGTGATTTTCTTCTTAATTTTGTTTTGTCTTCGCAACATTCATCCTCTATTCCTCCCCCTGCCCCCTCGGAGAGGGGGATATGCGAAGATTTATTATTTACATAAAAACGCTCCAACTACTTTTTCTGCTTCTGTAAATGCATGTTCCAAAGTATCATTCAAAATTATTTTATCAAATTGATCGGCTGTTTGTAATTCTACTTCTGCTTTTCCTAGTCTGCGGGCAATGCTTTCTGGTGTTTCGGTTTCACGCATTTTCAAGCGTGCTTCTAAATGTGCAATACTTGGTGGCATCACAAAAATGGCCAAGGCTTGATCTCCAAATTGTTTTTTTAAATTTAATCCGCCAACTACATCCATATCAAAAATAATGTGGTGTCCTTTTTTCCAGATGCGTTCGATTTCTGCATTTAATGTTCCATAGAAATTATCTTTATAAACTTCTTCCCACTCTACAAATTCTGCTGCCTCAATTTTCTTTTTAAACTCATCAACCGAAATAAAATAATAATCAACGCCATGTGTTTCATCTTTACGCATTGGTCGACTTGTGGCAGAAACAGAAAATTCCAATTGAGGAATTTTCTTGAGCAAGTGATGCACAATGGTTGTTTTACCTGCTCCGGAAGGTGCTGAAAATATGATGAGTTTCCCTTTCACTTCTTGTTTAAATATCTTTTGGTTTGCGACTTACTTATGTTCTTTAACTTGCCTTATCAACACACCCCTGCTCTCGAGAGGGGAATTAATACTGCTCACATTATTCAATCAACCTCTTATGATAGTATTCGTTGTCATTCTGAGCGGAGTCGAAGAGCGTTTTTAATTCGTTATTCGTAACCTACAACACGTTTAACAATTGTTCTTTTATTTTTTCCAATTCGTCTTTCATTTGTACAACTACTTTTTGCACTGAAGCATCATTTGCTTTTGAGCCGATGGTGTTTATCTCTCTTCCAATTTCTTGAGAAATGAAACCAAGTTTTCTTCCACTTCCTGCTTCTTTCATTGTATTCAAAAAATAATCGATGTGGGTTTTTAAACGCAATTTTTCTTCTGTGATGTCAAGCTTTTCAATATAATAAACCAATTCCTGTTCAAAACGATTTTGATCTATCTTCTCTTTTTCGATAACTTCAGAAAGACTATTCTTAATACGTGAGCGGATATTTTCTACACGAGCTGCATCCATCTTCACTACTTCAACCAATAAATTATCAATCAATCCAATTCTAGTATTAAATTCATTTGCTAATGTTTTTCCTTCATCGCTTCTAAATTTTTGAAATGCATCAATGGCTTTATCTACAGTTGCTTTAATTTGTTTCCATTCTGCTTCATCCAACTCTACCACTTCCCTTTCCGCTTTCATCACATCCGGCATTTTTACCACCAAGGATAATAAATTTTGATTGGATTCACCTAATTCTTCCGACAAAGATTTTAGTTCTTTGTAATATGTTTTTGCCAATGTTTTATTTATCGCAACAGGAAGTGAATCCTGACTTGCTTCTGTGAAAACGGTTATGTCTACTTTTCCTCGTTCAATCTGTTTAGAGATATCCGTTCGTAATTCCAATTCCTTTTCTTTATAGAGATAAGGAAGTCGTAAATTCAAATCCAGTTGTTTGCTGTTAAGTGAGCGTACTTCAACTGTTACTTTTTTTCCAGGAATTTCGGCAGTTGCTTTTCCGAATCCGGTCATTGATTTCATTTGCATAGAATATTGTTATAGGTAAAGCAAATGTAGTGTTTTTTTGTGTTCTCAAAAAGCGAAAAAAATCTAGCTCTGAATTAAAAATTTATTGCCTTTTTGCTCGCAGATCACGCAGATTACCGCAGATTTTAAAATCGGGCAACCAGAAGTTCAAAAAACTATAATTTGAAACATTTATTATCCTTCCTTTGTCTTTTTAAACGGCATGCTAACAAGATAAACACCAAAAACAATGAGGACGGCAGCAGTAATTTTTCTTAAATCGAGGGTATCATTTCTGTAAACGAAAATGGCAAATAAAGTTGCCAAAAAGGGCTGCAAATAAATATAAATACTAACGATAGAAGGACTCAATGCGCGTAAAGCGTAAGTATTTAAAACATAGGCGAAGAAAGTTGTTGCTACAACAACAAATAAGATATCGTACCAAATTACGGGAGGAAGTTCTTCCCATTTCACTTCTGTAAATTCTTTAAATCCGAAAGGCAGAACATATAAAAAACCAAAAAGAAAAACCCATTTTACGATGGTGAACGTGTTGTATTTATGCATAAGTGGTTTTACCAATACAAGATACAGTGCCCATGAAATGGAATTGATAAGTATCATTACATCTCCTGTGATTGTTTCGGAGCCGAATGAAAATGATTTATTGAATAACAAAAGCAACATTGCTCCTGCAATTCCGAATCCAATTCCAACTAATTTATTGACTGAAATTCTTTCTTTCAAAACAGTGGCAGCAATTAACAAAACCACAATGGGATTTGAAATCATGATAATGGATGCATTGATTGGAGTGGTGATACTTAATCCTTTTAAAAACAAAAGTTGATTACAGGCTACACCAAATACTGCTAATAGTGCAAAACGGGGCAAATCTTTTTTATCAATTTTTTCTCTGATAAAAAGTGAGCTGACTATCCAAAATAAAATCAAAGCGCCTCCTACACGCATCAGTACAAATGCGAAAGGTTGCACGTGCGTGGGCATTACTTCTTTTGCAATGGAATAGTTGGCTCCGTAAATTAAATTTACTGCAATTAATGCGAGGTGGGCTTGAAGGATTTTATTCATAAACTCTATTGCACTCCTTTCCTTCGACTCCGCTCAGGATGACGGAGACAATGATTGTTGAACACAAAAAGATTACACCGTGTCATTTGAGATTATAATTCAGCTTTTACTGTTGCGATTGTATTTTTAGAATTGCCGACAAATATTTTGTCTTTGATGATAATTACGGGGCGTTTCAAAAATGTGTATTCTTCCAAAATGTATTTTTTGTAATTGTCTTCCGTCAATTTCTTTTTATCCAAACCCAAAGCACGGTACTTTAATGCAACGCGACTAAATAATGCCTCGTAACTTCCTGCCATCTTTTTCATTTCGGATAATTGAGAAGCAGTAATTTTCTCCGTTTTGATATCCTGAAACTCGAATTTCTTCGTTTTTAATCCGAGCTCCGTAATGATACGAGTGCAAGTTGAGCACGAACTTAGGTAGTAGATTTTTTTCATTTGGTTATTCTTTAGATAAAGTGCGCAAAATTAACATTCGTGAGACACACCCCTTGCACCTCTCTAGAGGGAAATACATCTTAGTAACGATAAATTATTACACAGACTCGTAATCCTTTATAATCACGAGCGAAGCCGAGGGATTACTCTACAGCGCTTAGCTTAATCATATTTGCTTTCCCCATTTCACTCAATGGAATACTTGCAATGTTAATTACCAAATCGTTTAATTTTACTTTACCACTTTTCTTCAAAATAAATTTAATGTCGGCAATTGTATGATCGGTGCTGATATTTTTATCGTAATAAAATCCACGCACTCCCCAAACTAAATTTAGTGTTGTTAGAATATCGTAGTTGTCGGTAAAAACAAAAATATTTGCTTTTGGACGATGACTAGCCAATTTAAAAGCCGTGTATCCCGAATGCGTCATGGTTACAATTGCTGCGGCACCCGTGCGTTCCGCCATTTTTGCAGCTGTATAACAAATCGAATCAGAAACAAAACGTTCGTTGCGCAAATCTACTGCAGGTGCTTCACTGTCTCTGTTATAAATATCACTATTCGCTTCTACGAAGTCGATAATTTTTGTCATAGCTTCTACTACTTTAGCAGGATGATTTCCCACAGAAGTTTCTCCACTTAACATTACTGCATCGGCACCATCCATCACACTATTCGCCACATCGTTCACTTCTGCACGAGAAGGGCTAATGTTTGTAATCATGCTTTCCATCATTTGTGTAGCAATGATTACAGGCTTAGATGCTTCCAAACATTTACGCACCAACATTTTTTGAATCACTGGAACTTCCTGCATTGGAACCTCAACACCCAAATCGCCACGAGCAACCATAATTGCATCTGTTTCTTTAATAATGTTATCGATATCTGCAACCGCTTCTGGTTTTTCAATTTTAGCTACTACTTTCGTTCTAACATTGTGATCAAAATTTTGAATTAAATGTTTTAACTCAATAATATCTGCTGCAGAACGAACAAATGAAAGCCCAACCCAATCCACACGTTGCGTTAATGCAAAATCCAAATCTTTTAAATCTTTTTCTGTCAAACAAGGCAAAGAAATTTTTGTGTTGGGCAAGTTCACTCCTTTTTTAGAAGACAAAATTCCACCATGACTCACCACTGCTTTTACTTCATCTTTTCCATTTGTAGAAATTACCGTAAGTAAAAGTTTTCCATCATCAATTAAAATATTTTCTCCTACTTTTACATCTTTAGGAAATTGCGGATAAGTAATGTATAATCGTTCGGCTGTTCCTTCACACTCAACAGTAGTAATGATTACTTCTTTTCCAGCAACCAGTTCCACACCATTGTCTTTCACAACTCCAATGCGTAATTTCGGTCCTTGCAAATCGGCAAGAATAGCGGTGTGTGTGCCTAATTTTTTATTGATAGCACGAATATTTTTTATTTGCTCCAACACCACATCATACGAACCATGTGAAAAATTGATTCTACACACATCCGCTCCTGCGTTAATCATTTCTTCGATCACTTCTTCAACATGGGAAAAAGCTGGCGGATTTCGGCTTCGGTGGGCTGACGGCCGTACTCGCAGATTTCAAAGGCTTCGAGATATTTCGGCGTCTTATTGGGGCCATACCATTTGTCGTAGGCGGCTTTGGTCGAGTCGTTCAACCGAGCGTTGGTGCGCTGGGTGCGCAGCCAGTCCTTGCGGGCGGCCGGATCCTTGGGCACTTCAGCCGAGACGCCGCTGACCCACGGGAGCCACTCGTAGAACTGCGAGACATGAGCGTCGAGGCCGTTCACCTTTTGCTCAAAGGCGTCGGCGATATCGATGACGATGTCGGGCCGGAAGGGGTTAGGGCGCTGGAAGTAGTCCGAGAAATAGAGGAAAACAGGGTTGCGGCGCAGAGGCGGAGTGTCGCTGACGACGTTGGGTACTTGAACCATGTAGGCCGCGTCCTGGATGAGGATGCCGGTGTTGCGATGGTCGGGATGGTAGTCGTTGGTGCGATGAGTGATGACCACATCAGCCTTCCATTGGCGGATGGCGCGGATGATTTGGCGGCGAACGTCGAGGGAAGGCGTGAGTTCCCCGTCGTGATTCTCCATCACCTCGTACTCGGCGATGCCGAGGCGGCGGGCGGACTCCTTCGCTTCGGCGCGACGGCGGTTGGCCAAGACTTGGCCGCCCATTTCGTGGTGGCCGGCATCGCCATTGGTGACGCTGACGAATTTCACCTGGTGGCCCATTTTGGCGAGCATCACGGCGGTGCCGCCGAACTTGATGTCGCAGTCGTCGGGATGGGCCCCGATGGCGATGATGCGGAGAGGCTGCGCGGCGAGACTAGTGGCCAGCAGGACGAGAAGAAGTAGAAATTGCATGGGGGGTTTCGGGTTCGTTTTGAGCGTCCATCCGGAGTTGGCTCAGCTTCATCTTCGTGGCCAGCAGGGCGATGAAGCCGACACTGTCTCTTATACACATCTGACGCTGCCGACGAATAGAGAGGTGTAGATCTC
>ENA-ORBV01003023-ORBV01003023.1-microbial-mat-metagenome-genome-assembly--contig:-NODE-3023-length-34431-cov-18.629243_pt1 | contig 34431 bp, 28 predicted proteins | sample MGYA00237777_ERZ505514 | MGnify/ENA primary metagenome ERZ505514 (study PRJEB26160, sample SAMN06269048) | microbial mat metagenome | isolation source: Oligotrophic lake microbial mat | place... | reverse complement strand
GGTGACACTATTTACGTATAATGTGTCACCCCGTCGGGGTTCAAAACCCGTTGATTGTCAATTGTCTATAAATATATTACCCCTTCGGGGTTAACCCGATATTCGATAATCAATTACTTAACACTAAAAACTTTACAAGTATGGCAAAAGAATACTACCTGCCGTCCAACGACGAAGAGCGCGCTGCTTGGCTCAATAACTTTGCTGCTAAGCTGCCTAATTTTGCTATGAAATATGGCATTACCCCAGAGGAAAATACGGATATGCAACAAAGTGCTACGTATTATGACGCGCTTATCAAATACAAAAATCAATCGAGTGCTTACCAAAATGCGATTACCAAGCACAAAGAAGCCATCCGTAGTGGCTTGAACAGTGGTGGGATGCTACAGCCGCTCATGCCACCTATGATGATGCTCCCGCCAGCAGTAGCGCCAGGTGTTTTTACCCGTGCCAAAGCAATTGTGAATCGCATTAAAGCCAGTATCAACTACAGCGAAGCCGATAGTAACGATCTGGGCATTGTCGGTTCAGAAATCACTACCGATACGAATACCATAAAACCTGCCATCACCCTGCGATTGGTCGGCGGTGGGCATCCCGAAATCGTCTGGACGCGCCAGGGTATGAGTGCCCTGGAAATTCAAAAGCAAAATGGCGATGGGCAGTGGCATTTTCCTTGCTATTGATACCGTACCCAATTATACCGATATGGAGCCGCTGCTGGCGCCGGGGCAAAGCAGCGTGTGGCAGTACCGCGCCATCTATCGCCTGAGGGACGAGCGCGTGGGGCAGTGGAGTGACGTGGTGTGGGTGACGGTGGCGGGGTGAAAAAGGGGGTGACGGGTGATAGGAGGTTTGGAAGCACTATACGCATACCGAATAACAAGTACCGAATAACGGCATTAAAACATTTTTTCAAATAAATTTACATTTTAACCATGAAGAACTTACACGTTTACTTTCTTCTACTTTGCTGATTTATTGGAAGCCTTACCGCTTACTGCGCAGGTAAAAATCGGCGATAACCCGACGGTGACTACGCCGAGTGCGTTACTGGAATTAGAAAAAACCGATAAGGGCTTGCTCATACCGCATATGACTACCGCCCAGCGCGGTGCCATTGGCAGCCCGAATGAAGATGGCAGTAGTACGGGCGTGAATCCGGTAGCCAATAACAGTGCTGCTGGAGCCGGCGCGGTGTATGTAATCGAGCAGAATTAAACGACATTTTTATTTTAGAATAATTAATTGATTTTCAATGTTTTGCGAACTGCTTACTGTAAACTGCCTACTTACTTATGTGTTTACGGCAAATTAAAGTTTGAAGTTGCTGGTTTCTTATTGTTTGTCTAAGATTTAGATGAATATGGAATAAGAATTGCCGAATACGATAAGAAATCTACAAAAATAAATAACAAATTACCACTTTATGTTATGACATTTGATTAATAGGTGTAAATTTGTAGCCATGGACAGCGGCTGGATTAACCGCCGCTGTTTTTATAACTTCTGCCGCATAAAGCTACCTAAAGATAAGCCTTCGGGCTTTTGTGTTTGTTTATTTGTTTGGGTTAGATGCTGCTTCTTCACGGAAGCAGCCTTTTTTTTGCGCCTACGGCGCACTTTAGAGTAGGATTTTAAAATCTAATACTAATTTAGATGCCAGAAGTCAGATGCCAGAACACATTGGAAAATAGCATACTAATGTAAAAAACATACGTCGTCATTGATTGAAAATGGTGTAATTCACATTGGCACGAAGCGATTTCCAATGTTATGAAAGTACTATTTCGGGAAGAAATCTCTACCTAACAGGCGTTTTGGCTCTTTTTTAATACATAATTCACGTTAAATAAAGAGAGCCGCTCTTACACAAGAACGGCTCTATTCTGATCAAAGCGTCCTACGGTTCCGAACCGTAGGACGCTTTAACCTACCGCTTATCCCAGTTCGTCTCCGCCGTTGGGCGATCCACTTGTGTGAAAACGTTGCCTTGATCACGTAAATCTACATAGGTAGCATTTAGACGATTCGTTCTACGCAAGTCAATCCAACGGTGACCGCCTTCTGCCCACAACGAATAGCGGCGCTGAAAGAGGATTTCGTCAATCAGCGCGTCAGTTGTAGTTGCACCGGCGTAATTGGGCAAGCCCCAAGTATTGCGCACCACGTTGATGGCACGAGTGGATTCTGCCACATTATTGACACGGGCTTGTGCTTCGGCGTAAATCAAAATCAGTTCCTCATTTCTGAAAAAAGGAAAAGCCGTAATATTGGTAGCCCATCTTTTATCTTGAAATTCGCCGGGTATCAAGTTGCCATTCGCGGTACGCAGGGTGGCGTATTGAGCGGGGTTAGCAGTGCGCTTGATAAATTTATTGGTCACACGCAAATCGCCGGGCAGTGCATCTTCCAACAAATCAGGATGTACAATCAAAATCGTGTTCGTCGGGCGGTCAAACGGATAGAATAGCGGGTTATTCACATCCGGTGCTTCGCCATACACGTGAGTCGGACCCACATTCATCTTGCTAGCCGTAGCCGCCGTCACATTCAAATCGAGAAAAGACTCATTTAAAGCCGTTAAAGCCCCTTGCCAATCCTCATCATACAAAGCCGCGCGAGCAGCAATGGCACGGTTCAACTTGATCATATTGGCAGGCGTGTTAAAACCCGCAAAGCCCGAAGACAATGTAAAAGCAAAAGTAGTACCGGCTGTTTTCAAATCGGCATTGCCCTCATCCAACATTTGGCGAATGGCTTTTAAGGCTTCTTTGTAACCCACGATTGGACCTGGATTCAAAGGATTCGTTACATCCACTCGAATACCGTTTTGGTACTGCTGCATCAGGGGCCAAATCATTTGAAAACCTGCAATTGTTTTGGCAAAACCTGAGTAGCCCTTGCGCTCTAGATCGGTGAGTACAGTTGCGTCGGTAGCTGCCTGTACAAGTACGTTTGCTTGCTTCACTGCTTGAAAGGGCGTGGTGTAACTGCCACCCGCACCAAAAAAATCAGGATAAGTAGTCGTCCTTTTTAACCCAAGCCAGTCCTCTGTGAAGCGCTGGTCGGAAGCAAAATAAGGCAGCACTTCCCGCCCAAACGATCCAAACATCTGCACGACATTGGTCAAGTAGCCGCGATGACGCGCCTCCAAGCCAGTAACGAGCAATTGTAAATCCACTTTGGAGGCATCCGTCGTTACGCTTTCCAACGAAGGATTATTCGGGTCTGTTAACGGCTCTACTTCGCAAGCGGTGAAGGCAGTCATGCCTACGATGAGCGTGAGTACGACGAGTTGCTTTGTTCTAAATATGATGGATTTCATAGTTTTAAAGTAGATTTTGTAAATTAAAAATTAATACAATTCAACAATTCATTAAAAATCCAATTTAAAATGGAAAAAGAATCTTCTTGAACTTGGGAAAGACGCGACTTCCACACCGGCGTTAATCGGTTGTGAACCAAAGTTGGACGACTCTGGGTCGTAAGCCGTGAATTCCGTTGATAAGAGGATGTTATTTGCAGAGACGCCAATTTTTACGCGTTCAAAAGTATTGCCCAACAAACTCTTAGGCAAAGTGTAATACAAACCCACTTCGCGCAGTTTCAAATAATCCGTCGGGTCAATGTACACGCCCGTATTGCCAGCAGCACGCTCTAATCCTCTGGCTCTGCCTCGCACGGTTTGAGTCACGGTACCATCAGCGTTGCGCACTTCTGCAGGGTCACTCCAGTCTGGCGACACCCCACCGGTATCCCACAAGAATGCATTCAAATTAATAGACGAACCGCCATTTTGGTAATGCAAGAGGAAGTTAAAGTCAAAATTTTTAAAGATAGTCATTTGATTGAAAAAAGACATCTGAAAATCGGGCTGTCGGTCGCCATACACGGTCGCACCACCCGGAATAGCAGGGTTCGGCGGGTTGCCCACCACCGTAGTAGGGGAGTAGCCTTCTGCGAACAAATAAGTGCCCAGTGCCACGCCAAAGCCACCCGTCGTACGGATGGGGATGCGCAAGTCAGTAATTTCTGAGCGATTCTGCCAGTACAATACCTTAGAATACCAATTGAAATTGTCTTTTCTGATTGGGGTGAAGCCCAAACCCAATTCAAAACCACGATTTCGTAAATCGGCGGCGTTGGTAGCAATGGCGGTGATGCCCGTAGAAGAAGCTGGCACCAAGTCAAAAATCAAATCGCGTACTTCTTTATTATAAACAGTAGCTTCCAAAGAAATTCGGTCGTTGAAGAAAGATGCATCCAAACCAAACTCTAATTCGGAGGCAGTCTCTGGCTCTAAATTCGGGTCAATAGCTCGACCACCAACTTGACCTGCCAATTGCCCAGCAACTAACTGCGGGTCGAGTGCTTCATAAATCACGCCAAAATTGGGCAAGCCACCTGTCTCTCCATATGCGGCACGCAATTTGAATTGATTCACTACGTCTTTGAAAGTCCAAAAATCAAAATTGGCAACATTCAAAGCCAACGCCGCTTTTGGAAAAGCATAGTAATCTTGTTTCAAATTCAACGTGGATTTATCAAAACGGATACCCAGCGAACCGATAATTTTATCTTCCCAGTTGAAATCTTGCTGCGCAACCAAACCAAAGTCTGTCACAATCTGCTTCACTTGTGATTCAGTAGCCACTACTCTCGCCCAGCGAAGATTCTGTTGTAAACCTGCCAAGCCCCTGCCGCGCACTAGTAAATAATCGGAGCGTTGATCGAGGCGTACGGCGCCAAGCGTTGTGGTGAGGTTCACCTTACTCAAGTTGGTATTGAAAATGAAAAAGCCTTGTACGTTAACGTTGAGATTGTCTTGGCGACCCGTCAGCAAATCACCGGGCTGGGCTGTAGCGCGCTGATGTTGCAAAATTTCAGGAAAATGCAATAGTGTGTTACCGCTCAAATAATCCACGCCGCCATTGAGTCGAAATTTCAAATAGGAATTAGAACCCTGGATTAAGTCCACATCTACGGTAACAGCGGAGATAAAACGGTCCACTACTTCATCATTGGTACTTAAATCGCGGATGGCAATTGGATTATCGTTGAAATAAGGATTGTTTGGATAATTACCAGCTTTATCTGGAAACATGTTTGCATAAGTCGGCAGGTTAGCAATCGTGTAACCGATACTACCACCTGTGTTGTTTTGATTGCCCGTGAAACCTCGGTCTGTGTTGCTTCTGACGTAGTTGTTGTTGAAAGAAACGCGAATAAAGTTGTTCAACTTGTGGTCCACGTTAGCCCGAAGTGAATAGCGGTCGAAGCCCGTACGCTTGATGATGCCATCTTCTGTCTGAAAACCACCCGACACAAAAAACTGCGTGCGTTCATTACCACCGCTTACGCTCAATTGTGTATTGGACAATATGGGTGTTTCTCCATAAAAATATTCTTCCCAATCAGTAATCGTTCCGGCAGCCACTGCATCCCGATAACGTTGCAGTTCCGTATCGCGGCGCGTACCGCTGTAATAAAGTGCCACTTTCGCTTCGTCCCAAGGTTCGAATCCTACAAAATTTTGACCCTGTGCGATGCCAATATCTTGGTTCAGACTCACGCGCGTTTCACCGGCTCTACCTTTTTTAGTCGTAATGATGATAACGCCCGCATTGGCGCGTGTACCATAAATAGCGGCGGCGGAAGGACCTTTAAGTACCTCGATACGTTCGATGTCATCTGGGTTGATGTCGGCAATACGATTCGCCGCATCATCCTGATTCGCACCGGCAGCACCGCCACCGGCACCACTCGCTTGGGTACGTCCATTGCGAATACTGGAATTATCCACATAAACGCCGTCAATGATGTAGAGCGGCTGCGACGAACCCGACCCCAGCGTAGACACACCGCGCAACTGCACGTTTACACCACCGCCAGGCGCACCGCTGTTGGCAGTCATTTGTACGCCGGGTATTTTGCCAAACAGGGCATTGTCCAGCGTTTGCGCATTGGTGCCGCCGTTGAGTTCTTCGGCGTTGATAGATGTGACTGCATTCCCAGAGTTGGAGCGTTTTACGCCGGAAGCTAAACCTGTGACGATCACTTCTTCCAAACGGCTGATTTCTTCCTCCATCGTGAGGTCAACCGTAGGATTAGCAGTAGTCACGGTTAATTCTCTGCTTTTAAAACCGGTGTAAGAAAATTGTAGGTTGGCACTTTCTCCGGGCAATTGCAGGCTAAAATTGCCATCCAGGTCGGAGGCGGTCCCGATGGTAGTGCCTTTCGCCAGGACGGTGACACCGACAAGCGGCTGTCCAGCATCATCTTTGACATTACCCGTTGCAGTAAATTGCGCCGTGGCAGCAGTCGCTACCAATAGCAAGAATACCAGCAAGGCGCTGGCTTTCGGATAGAGACACTTCATACAAATAGAGGGTTTTGGTTAAGTAATCAAACAATCAATCGTACTTTTTCTTTGAATCCTTTTCTTCTTAGTCGCTTGCCGCTTTTTGGTTGAATCGCGTCTATTGAATTTCTCGCTTTTCATAAAGCGCGAGCAAAGATTTTTCAAAGTAAAGCTATAACGATTTTCTTATTCAGAGTGCGGCGTGTGTGAAAAATTTTATTGGGAGGACGAATAGGTTTCAAGAAGCGTCCTACGCTTCTTGAAACCGCTCCGGTTCTACTTCGTGCATCATTTTATACACCGCCTCAAATACATCTTCCGCACTGGGTTTGCTAAAATAATCGCCATCGGAGCCATACGGCGGGCGATACGGCGCGGCAGTAAGCGTGGTTGGCGCAGAGTCCAAATATTGATAACCGCCCTGTATTTCCAGCACTTGTTGTAGCATATAGGCAGTAGCACCGCCCGGTACATCTTCATCCAAAAATAGAATTCGGTTAGTCTTCTGCACAGATTTTAAAATATGATGTTCTATATCAAATGGCAACAGGGTTTGCACATCTATCAATTCTACTGAAATGCCGTGTTCCTGAAGTAATTGGATGCCTGCCTGTGCCACGCGTACACACGAGCCATACGTCACCAATGTTACATCTGAGCCGGTTTGCAAAATTTCTGGGATGCCTAATGGAACTGTATATTCGCCGATATTATCCGGTAACTGTTCTTTCAAACGATAGCCATTCAAACATTCTATAACAATTGCTGGATCGTCCGATTGTAAAAGCGTATTATAAAAACCAGTGGCTTGCACCATATTTCTTGGCGTAAGTACGTACATTCCACGTAAAGAATTGATCATCATACCCAGCGGAGAACCTGCATGCCAAATGCCCTCCAGCCGATGCCCTCGAGTGCGAATGATAGCGGGCGCTTGTTGAATCCCATTCGTGCGATAACGCAAAGTAGCGAGGTCATCCGACAATGGTTCTAAACCATACAACAAATAGTCCAAATACTGAATCTCCGCGATGGGACGCAGTCCACGCATTGCCATGCCAATCGCTTGACCCATAATTGTCCACTCGCGGATGCCAGTATCGAAAATGCGCGATTCTCCGTACTTTTTCTGCAAACCAGAAAATCCTTGATTTACATCGCCTATGTTGCCGAGGTCTTCTCCAAAAGCATATAAATTCGGATATTTTTCAAAAACCGTATCAAAAAAAGCATTCAGAATTTCAAATCCATTTTTAACAGGCGCGTCTTGTGCGTAGACCGGAGCGACGACTGGCACTTTTAGCGCGGAATAAGGAGATTCGCTGTATAAATGCGTACCATAGTTCTGTTTACCTGTGGCGTTGGCTTGCGCGATCCAATCCACGAGCGCGGTTCGGGCGGGCGAGTCCATGCCGAGGGTACGGTAAGAAGCGCGGCGGGCATTTTGCAATAATTCACCGAGGAGTGGATTGAGGAGTTGTACCAGTTCTTCCTGCAACGCAGCGATATCAGCGTTTTCCGCTGCCAGAGCTGTATAAATTTCTTTGAGTTCTTGGGTTTTTACTTGAGCCGGATTATTAAAGGCTTTCCAAGCGCGGTCGCGGCAATCGCGGGCATATTTTTTGGCTTTCTGTCGGATTTCTTCACATTCTTCTGCTGTGGCGAGCTGATTGTCAATCATCCACTGTTCCATTTGCACCAAACAATCATACGTGCGCTCCCAGTCGAGCCGCTCTTTGGTTTTGTATCGCTCATGCGAACCCGAAGTAGAATGCCCTAACGGCTGTGTGAGTTCCTCGATGTGAAAAAGTGCTGGAATATGGGTACGCCGCATTTTTTCGATACCTTTTTGATAGGTTTCTACCAACTCTGCATAATCCCAGCCTTTTATAGTGTAAATATCGATTCCTTCGCCTTTTTTATTCAATCGAAAACCTTCTAAAGCTTCTGAAATACTGGCTTTCGTTGTTTGAAATGCGACTGGCACCGAAATTCCGTAGCCATCATCCCACACCGACACTGCCAGCGGTACTTTGGTGACGCTTGCTGCGTTCATGGTTTCCCAAAATACGCCTTCCGACGTGCTGGCATCGCCGATGGTCACAAAACAAACTTCATTGCCATTTTTTGAGAATTGGGTGGTGTTGGATAAGGTTTCGTTCTCCCGATATTTTTTAGAAGCGAGTGCTAAACCCAATCCTCGTGCCATCTGTGCGGCAGTAGGAGACGTATCAGAGGACGTGTTAAATTGGTCTATCTGAGAAACCCAGTTGCCGGCTTTATCCACGTAAGGCGTCGCAAAATGGCTATTCATCTGCCGACCGCCTGAAAAGGGGTCATTACTGCAATCGGAATAAATTTGGGCGAAGAAACTTTCCACGGTAGCAATGCCAAGTGCAAACGCAAACGTTTGGTCTCGATAATAACCTGAGCGAAAATCACCTTTGCGGAACGCTTTTGCCATCGCTACCTGCGGCACTTCTTTTCCATCGCCAAAAATACCAAACTTTGCTTTGCCCGTGAGTACCTCTTTGCGCCCCAGCACACTGGCTTCCCGACTGATGCAACACAACTCAAAATCCTGTAACACTTCTTCCCGTGAGAGCGACACTTCTTGTGCAACTTCGATAGCAATAGGCGATTTTAGAATAGATTGTGCCATTTTCAACGTTGATCCGGTTTTAATTCAAGTAGGAAAATTGTTGAAAAAAATCAAAATTTCAGAATTAAATTCTATTTATTCTCCAATCTCAAGGGCGAAAATAGGAAAAATTTTGCGGTCGTTCCTACTCTATAAGACACTTGGTACGAACAAATGTTCGGGCACATATAAGACAATTGATACGAACAAATGTTCGGGCATAGTATTGGCGCGGTTTCTTGCGTTAACTAATCATTAACCATTTTGAAGAGGCAGTTGCTTTTTTTTTGAGTTGAATTCCCCTATTTTTGTGTCGAATCGTTCACTTTTAACCAAAAGAGATTTGTGATGAAAAAATTAGCTTCTATTCTGACGTTGCTTGCATTCGCAGTAACTTTTACAATGGCTCAAAACACGCCTGTTGCTGTCAAGGCAACGCCAACTGCTACCAAATCAGTTGCAGGTGCAGGCATTCAGTTTGAAAAAGAAACCATTGACTACGGCACAGTTGCGCAAAATGCAGAGCCAGTGCGTATCTTCAAATTCAAAAACACAGGTACAGAGCCTCTGATTATCAAGAATGCACAAGGTAGCTGCGGTTGTACCGTTCCTACGTACCCTACAGAGCCAATTCTGCCAGGTGAAACCGGCGAAATCAAGGTGAAATATGACACCAGCCGCATCGGTAAATTCAGCAAGCGCGTGACGCTTACCACCAACGCTAATCCAGAACAAGTGGTGTTGACTATCACAGGTGACATCCTCAAGAAAGAAACACCTGCTGGTGTGCCTTCCGGTGAGAAGAGCATCTTTAACAACAATTAATACAACTGCAAACCTTTTGTTTTGTGGTAAAAAGTCCTGTGCGGGAAATCGCACAGGACTTTTTGTGTTTTGTAAGTCAGTGGAACGGGATGCGCTCCTCTTGGGGAGTTAGAGGGATAATAAAAAAGCCCTTGCTTACTTTTGTAAACAAGGGTCTCTAACCCAAACAAATAAACACAAAAACTACTTTTAAAGGCAGTACAATGATAAATCCTTTTAAAATTAGTATTTTAGAAAATAAGTGACTTTTGTGACATTCAAAATCTCCTGTAGTGAGCATGATTTTTTTTGATAATCCCTTTTATTACTTCCAGATAAGCGATATTGTCAGAGAATATAGGGTTCAAATTGCAAAATCGTATTTGAAATAATTTGTATAAACATTAAATATTGTGACTTTTTGTGATGGAATAGATAGATTTAATTCTATACAAAAAAAATTATAATTTAGCCGTAGGATAAAGGCGTGTTCATTTGAAATAAATTCCACTCATAAAATCCTGAATCTTATAAACTTTTGCAGATTTTTACCTAAATTTCCGCTATGCGATTCGTTACATTTTTAATAACTTTCCTTGTTACCACTGGCCTTATCATTATTTGCAGCTTGCATAACCCTTTTGGCGTACCACTGCCGCCGATCGGAAATTTCTTCAGCCCATTCACAGGTTTTTGGCAAAATGCAGCCTCCACCAAGACTCCAGCCGCTCAAACACTCGATTTCCCGATGTTAAAAAGTAAGGTGGAGGTCGTTTTCGATGAGCGATTGGTACCACATTTATTTGCTGAAAATAATACTGATTTATTCTTCGCGCAAGGATACGTGACTGCTATGCATCGCTTGTGGCAAATGGACATCGCCATCCGCTCTACCGCTGGTCGCCTCTCGGAAGTGCTGGGCGAGCGCACGCTCGAGTATGACCGCCTGCAACGCCGACGGGGTATGCTGTACGCCGCCAAAAACGCACTCACCGGCTGGGAACGCTCGCCCGAAGAAATGGCTGTGCTGGATGCTTATGTGGCGGGTGTAAATGCGTATGTAGAAACATTACAACCAAAAGATTATCCATTAGAATTCAAATTATTAAACTATAAACCGGAGCCGTGGTCGCGCCTAAAGTCCGCTTTGTTTTTCAAATCCATGGCACAGACGCTCAGTGGTGGCGATGACGACTTGGAAACCACGAACGCACGGACGCTCTTCGGGCTCGAATTATTCAACTTTTTATATCCAACTTATAATCATAAACAATCGCCGATTATTCCAACTGGTACTAAATGGGATTTTCAACCGACGGCACTCCGCACGGATACCGTTGATTCAAAAGTGATGAGTGAAATGATTCGGCATCAGCCATTGCCACAGTCGCCGGAATCGGTAGGTAGCAATAACTGGGCAGTAAGTGGAAAGAAAACCGCAAATGGATACCCGATTTTGTGTAATGACCCACATTTAAACCTCACTTTACCTGCTATTTGGTATGAAATTCAATTGGCTACGCCAGATATGAATGCTTATGGCGTATCGTTGCCCGGTACTCCAAATATTATAATTGGTTTTAATAACAATATTGCTTGGGGCGTGACAAACGTTGGACATGATGTGTTGGATTGGTATAAAATAACTTGGGCAGACGCCGAAAAAACAAAGTATCTGCTTGATAATCAGTCAAAAACAGTTCAAATTAAATTAGATACCATCCAAGTACGTGGTAGAACCGAGCCAGTTATAGAAAAAGTGAAATATACCGTTTGGGGACCGATTGTACATGAAGACGCAGCCTCGCCGTTTCAGGATATGGCGATGCGTTGGATTGCGCATGATGTGCCGGAGGAACGCCCGTTTTACGATGGTGGTACGTTTTTGCATTTGATGCAAGCGAAAAATTATGACGATTATTCCAACGCACTAAAAGGATATGATAACCCGGCGCAGAATTTCGTTTTTGCTGCCAGAGATGGCGATATTGCATTAAAAGTAAATGGAAAATTTCCACTAAAAAATAAGCAACAAGGCAGGTTTGTACAAGACGGAAGCCGCGCTGCTGCTGCTTGGCAAGGATTTATTCCACGCGACCAAATCCCGCAGATACGCAATCCAGCGCGTGGTTTTGTATCTTCTGCCAATCAAAACTCGACCGACCCGACCTATCCTTATTATTACAATGGTGGTTTTGACGATTACCGCGGTCGTTACATCAATCGGCGACTCGAACAGATGAATGGCATCACACCGCAAGATTTAATGGCATTGCAAAAAGATGTGTACAGCGTGCAAGCGGAAGATGGGATAGCAGCACTTTTGCCATTAGTAAATGAAAATCAATTAAGCTTGGAGGCGAAAGGTTTTGTGACAGCATTAAAAAAGTGGAATTTCCGATTTGAAAAAGATGCTAAAGCACCTGTTATTTTTGCTCGATGGCTTCGAGCTACTTATGTCAACACGTTTGATGAAATTTACACTTCCAAAGATTCTACCAATACTTTAACGCCGGAAATGTGGCGATTTTTTGAATTATTAAACACGGTTCCCAATCATTTGATATTTGATAATAAAGTAACACCTGCCGTAGAGAATGCTAACTCTACTGTAACAACTGCTTTAGAAGAAGTAACCGCCGCTTTGAAAAAAGACTATCCGAATGACGACTTCACTTGGTCGAAACAGAATAATTCCGTTATCGGACACTTGGCACGACTTCCGGGATTAGGGACGGAACAGCTTCCGGTAGGTGGTTCCAGCAATTCTCCGAACGCCATCAGCGGCTCACACGGTCCGTCGTGGCGCATGGTTGTTGAGCTTGGCGAGGAAGTCAAAGCGTGGGCAGTGTATCCGGGCGGTCAATCGGGCAATCCCGGCAGCAAATATTATGACAATATGGTCAGCACTTGGGTCAACGGCAAGTACAACGAACTGTTTTTTATGAAAAACGCGCAAGACAAACGTATGCCGATTTTATTTAAAATGGAAATGAAGAAAGAATGAGATCAATTCAATAAGAGCCCAAGTGATAGAGAAAAAATCTGCGGCATCTGCGAAATCTGCGGGAGAATAAAGTAACAAGCAACACGCGCACCAAAACACTTTAATACCATAATACAATCTATGAAATACGCCTTATTTATAATTGCCACTATTGGTATCGGCTTACTCCTCCAGCAATTTCTGCCGTGGTGGAGCATTGCATTCCTTGCAGCGATACTAAGTTCCGCATTAAATATCAAAGTTAGCGCAAGTTTTTGGTTGGGTTTTCTGGCAGCGGCATTGCTGTGGGGCGGCTATGCAGCATTTTTAAGCACAGCAAATGAAGGCATAATGGCGGCACGCATCGGCAAGTTGTTAGGCGGCTTGAATGGTACATTACTCCTTTTTGTGACCGGCTTGTTAGGTGGCATCTTTGGTGGCTTAGGAGCGCTCACGGGTAGTCTGGGCAGGCGATTGTTGAAATAATTTCTAGTTTAGAATTGACATCCAATCCTTAATCTCAACCTTAGCCTTAACCTTAGCCTTAACCTTAGCCTCAAAATTAAACCCTTCGTCTAAAAGAATTGGTAGATTGGAGCATTTAAAGATAAATTTGAATAAAAAGGACGATGAAAAATCAATATTCGTGTGGAAGTAAAGAAGCAGAAGCGCAGAAGCGCCTGAAGTTTTTCAAACATTTGAGAACCTATCTTTGCTTTATAGGCTTTGTATTTATTATGAAGATATTTCTGCATTCGGATATCAATTTATACGGGATAGCGTTTTGGTGGGGTTTTGCAGTAGCCATAGATTATGTACGTACATTTGGCTGGGAAGGCTTTACAACGCCGCCGGTAGAAGAACAACAACGCCCCCGCTATGAAGTAGAGGACGAACTGGAACTGCGAGAAGAGCAACTCGTGGAATCAAAGCCGCCGCAAAAAGTGTGGCGCGACCGAGATTTGGTATAGAATTAGAACACTGATTGGTTAAGATGATTAAGATAGCTTATGATTTTTTTACAATAAGATTCAATCATAAATAGTGCAGCTTAAGTAACCGCCAATTTTCACGCAAAGCCGCAAAGTATTGACTATCAAATGATAAACCTCTGTGAAACTTTGTAACCTCTGTGGTTTAAATAAGATTTTTTAGTTAAAAAAACATAATTATCATAAAAAATCAGTGTGCCATCTTGCCATAAAATCTAAAGTCTATAAAAATAAATGGGAAAAGTAAGAAGCGATTACGACAAAGCCCGCAAACGGGTAAAAGCAAAAAAGGATTTCTACCAGCATCTGACAAGTTATACCGTGTTGAGCATTTTCTTTTTTTTGCTCAATGCCGTGACTTCGTTTGGCATTTGGTGGTTTTATTGGCCCATGATGGGGTGGGGCATTGGACTGCTGTTTCACTATTTTAGTACCTTCGGATTTCCCGGAACCAATTTGGAAGACCCCGAATGGGAGGAACGTGCCGTGGAGCAGGAGCTACGTCGGATGAACCCAAATCGTAATACTACACCAGAAGTCGAATTAGAAGATAAATCATTGGAATTGAAAGAGTTAGAAAAAGAACGCGCCGCGGCGGACAAAAAGTGGAATGACTCAGAACTCGTGTAAATGAATAATGAAGTAGAATGAATAATTAAAGAATGAAACTCAAAACTCCGTAACAAAAGTCTTTTGATAATTTTTTGCATGAAAAAAAATGTAATAAGGGCAAAAAAATCCGTACAAATCCGCGTCATCCGCGTTCCAATTATGCGATACGGGCTGCAAAAAGTTCAAGAAGCTTTATATAAGTAAACTTCCGTTATAGCGTACTAAATTATCCTTTATGAAAGACGTATACGAACTCGCCCGAGCCAGAGTAGGCAGAAAAAAACTTTTTTACCAGCACCTTTCGCTCTATTTGGGCATCACGCTCTTTTTGTTTGCATTAAATGCAGTACTCTTCGTCAAATTTGGCTGGAATTACGACCCCGATAAACGAACCACTGACACGATTAAAGAAATCCTCAATTACCGCTACTGGTGGTTTCAATATCCTTTACTCGGCTGGGGAATGCTTATTTTTATCCATTATTGCAACGCTTTCGGCATCCCGCTTATCGGCTATTTTGATGAAAAATGGGAAGCAGCAGCTATCGAACAAGAAGCAAAACGAATTCGATTGAATAATGAACACGTATCGCTGGAAGAGCGGGAAAAAGAACTCGAATTGAAAGCAATTCAAAAAGAAATGCAAATCAAAGAAGGTACATGGAATAGTCCCGAATTTTTATGACTAAAATACACATTTGACTAAAACTGGCAAAAAAACGTTTCCTTCCTATTTTTCGTGCATCGCCTTTTAAAAACCGTTACTTTTGAATCGGTTTAACCAAATTAAGCGTAACACGTATTGACAAATTTTTTGGGCTATTAACCAATTTTGTTAATAATCCTAAAGCCTTGTTAATCCTGTCTTATATTTGCGCCTTCTTTATAATCGGTTCCAATTTTATTACCTTGACAGATACTTTAGTCATCATTCCTACCTACAACGAGCGGGAAAATATCGGTCGCATGATAGAGACGGTGTTTTCATTGCCGAAGCTTTTTCACGTCCTGATTGTAGATGATGGCTCTCCCGATGGCACGGCTGGCATTGTAAAAGACTATCAAAAACAGTACTCAGACCGTCTTTTCTTGTTAGAACGCAAAGGCAAACTCGGACTCGGTACCGCCTACATCGCCGGATTTCGTTGGGGCTTACAGCGCTCTTACGAATTTTTTATCGAAATGGATGCCGATTTCTCCCACAACCCGAAAGACCTCACCCGCCTGCATGATGCTTGCGTCCGCCAAAACGCGGACGTATCCGTCGGCTCGCGCTACGTGCGTGGCGGCAAGCTCGAAAACTGGCCCAAAGACCGCATCGCCCTTTCCTACGGCGCGTCCCTCTACGTGCGCTTCATCACTTTAATGCCCGTCAAAGACCCCACTGCCGGCTTCGTCTGCTACCGTCGGCGCGTGCTGGAAACGATTGACCTCGACAAAATCCGATTCGTTGGCTACGCCTTCCAGATCGAAATGAAATACGCCGCCCGCCTCCTCGGTTTCAAAATCACTGAAGTCCCCATCACCTTCACCGATCGCGTAGAAGGCAACTCCAAAATGTCAAAAGGCATCGTGCGCGAAGCCATCTGGGGCGTCCTTCAGATGCGCTGGCACAGTTTCTTCACCAGTTATTCGATAGAATTAAGCAAATAGTTTTCTGTTTTTAAAACGATTTTTTGGGCGCCCCCCTATGGGGTCGGGCTATCCGCTCTTTCCGCCCTGCGGGACGGAACCGCTGCTATCCCTCGCGCACTCCACGTCCAAGAATCAATTTTTCGTTTTCCGTACTTCTAAAATGATAAACATCTAACGAAACGCTAAAACGTGTTTACACAGTCCAGTGGGTTAATTTTAAAATTAATTGTTTTAAATATAATAAAATAAAACTTTTTATTTTTATTTTGATACCATATCATGACTCCCAAAAGCCAAACCCCGCTTGACTCCTACACTTTTTCCCACTTTTAATTTTAAATATTTTTAGCTTTTTGCCACCAAAAATGTGACATATTTCACCTAAATCATCACTATTTAGCTTAGGAAACACGAATTTATACTGTTGCAAAGTAATGTGGAAAAATAATTATAAAAAAATGGTGGGAAAAAGTGGATTTTTGTGTCAAAAGACGTTACTTTTGAAGTATTGTTTTGATACTCAATCATAATGCAGCAATTATTAGGCGAATACGAATGCAAAATGGACCCGAAAGGACGGCTCCGAATGCCCACCGACCTCATCAGTCAGTTGGGCGAAGGGCAGTCGCATTCCTTCGTCGTCAATCGTGGCTTCGAAAAATGCCTAATGCTGTACCCCGAACCGGTGTGGGATAAGATTACAAATGAAATCAACCAGTTGAATTTATACAATAAAAAGAACCGCGATTTTGTACGCTATTTTTATCGCGGCGCACAAAAATTGGAAGTAGATGGGGCGGATAGAATATTGATTACCAAGCGATTGTTGGAATATGCAGTCATTGACAAAGATGTAATTTTATCCGCATACAACGACCGCATTGAAATATGGGCAAAAGACCAATACGATTTGCTGATGGACGAAGAGCCAGATGATTTCTCAGACTTAGCGGAAGACGTGCTGGGCAAAATCAACACCAACGACTGATGGCATACCACTTGCCCGTACTGGCAGCGGAAAGCATGGAAGCATTGGCAATCCAATCGACAGGCAATTACGTGGATGCCACGTTTGGCGGCGGCGGACACGCGAAATTGATACTGCAAAAGCTGGGCGACAAAGGTCGGCTCTTAGGCTTTGACCAAGACGAAGATGCAGCACAAAATGTGTTAAATGATAACCGTTTCACATTCGTACAAAGCAATTTTCGCTACTTGAAGCGCTTTTTGAAATTGCACGGCGTAAAAACGGTGGACGGCATTCTGGCAGATTTGGGTGTTTCTTCTCACCAGTTTGATGAAGCGACACGCGGTTTTTCCTATCGGTTTGATGCAGCTTTGGATATGCGCATGAATCAAGAAGACGAACGCACCGCAGCTCACATCGTGAATGATTATTCGGCGGAAGATTTGCAGCGTATTTTCAGCGAATTCGGAGAAGTCCGAAATTCTCGCACCTTGGCACAACGCATCGTAGAAGAACGACGCGCCCGCCCGATTCAAACCGTAAACGACTTGTTGAACATTATGGAGCCGCTCATTCGTGGACAACGCTTGCGGTATTTGTCACAAGTGTTTCAAGCATTGCGCATTGAAGTGAATGATGAAATGGGCGCTTTACGCGAATTTCTCGAACAGTCGCTCGAAGTCTTGCAGCCCGGCAGCAGATTGGTTATCCTCACTTATCACTCGCTGGAAGACCGCATGGTAAAAAACTTTCTGAAAACTGGCAATGCGAATGGCGAAGTAAATAGCGATTTTTATGGGAATATCTCCCGACCGTTTAAAGTTATTACTAAAAATCCAATTGAACCTTCGGAAACCGAAATCGCTGAGAATCCGAGAGCAAGAAGTGCAAGATTAAGAGTAGCGGAAAAAGTGACGGAGCGTAAAGAGTGACTAAGTAATGAGAGAAAAGTCCGTAGGACTGACATAATTACAGAAGCCAAATAATACGAGAAAAAATATCGCAATATCTTAGTATCAAAATAGACAAAAATGGCAAAACGGCGCGGCATCGGTCAATATTTAGAATTGAGTTATTGGAGTTCCGACCTGATAGTCAAGCAGTTGCCGATGATTTTGTTTCTCGGTTTTTTGGGTATGGTGTACATTGCCAACGCGCACCTTTCCGAGCGGAATGTGCGGCAGATTCAAGTATTGAAAAGAGATATTCAAGAGTTGCGCTGGCAATATATGTCCCTTCAGGCGGATATTATGTATGACAGCAAGCAATCAGAAATTGAAGACCAAGTAAGGGCGCAGGGTTTACGCTCTTTAAATAATGATCCAAAACGAATCGTGGTTTCTGAATGATTATGATATTTAGATATTATGATATTTTTTGAGATTACAAAATGAAAAAATTTTAGCATCAAATTTAATGATTAAGAAACAAGAGAAGTCCGACATCTGGCATCTTTTAATCTGGCATCTGATTTAAATGGATATTAAAAATGAAATATTATATCGGGTTTATGCACTGCTGGTTGCGGTAGTCATTGCGGCGTTCGTGTTGGTATGGAAGACGATTGATATCAGCTATACCCAAGGCGAAAAATGGCGCGCACGTGGCACGGAGTTATACATCGCCTCGCGCCCGATAGAAGCCGAGCGCGGCAATATTTTAGCAGCCGATGGCAGTCTGTTGGCAACATCTATTCCGTATTTCGATATTTATTTCGACCCCAATTCTACCGGCATGACCGAGCAGGAATTCAATGATAACGTAGATTCGCTGGCACACTGCTTGGCTACGTATGCAGATAATACCTATACGGAAGGCGGATGGAAAACACACTTGGAAGAGCGCCGAAAAGCAGGCGACCGCTACGTGCAGATCAAGCGCAAAGCAACTTTCGCAGAGAAGGATTTTATCATGCAATTTCCGCTGTTCAACTTAGGGCAGATGCGGGGCGGCTTGATCGTACACCAACGCAGCGAACGCCGCCGTCCCTTCGGAATTCTGGGGCAGCGTACCATCGGGTATGTAGCGCGGGAAGGCGCAAAACCGGTCGGTTTAGAATCTTCGTTCAATCAATGGCTGGGCGGAGAAGCGGGTAAACAGTTGATGTTTAATGTAGATAAAGCGAAAGATATTTGGATTCCAGTGGATGACCTAACTTTGGTAGAACCCAAAAGTGGCGATGATATCGTGACCAATATTGACATCAATATACAAGATGCGACCGAAGAAGCGCTGCTGCGAGCCTTGAATTACCACGATGCAGAATGGGGCACGGCTGTGGTGATGGAAGTCAAAACAGGTAAAATTAAATCTATTGCCAATCTCGGTAGAACGGACGAAGGTTGGTGGGAAATTTTCAACTACGCCGCTGGACAAGCAATAGAACCGGGTTCTACTTTTAAATTAGCATCCATGATGGCAATGTTGGAAGATGGATATGTAGAATTGGATGACACCATCAATATCGAGCGCGGACGCACCCAGTTTTATGACGATGTGTTGGAAGACTCTGCTCCAGAAAGTAAAACCTTAGATTCTACCACCGTTCGGCACGTATTTGAAATTTCCTCCAACGTCGGCATGGCAAAGTTGGTCAACAAATATTATGGCAAAAAAGAGCGCATCAATCGCAATCAAGGAGCAGAGCGGTTTATTCAACGATTAAAGGATTTCAATCTGCATTTACCAACTGGTTTAGAATTGGACGGCGAAGCAAATCCATACATTAAAGAAGCGTATAGCACTGAAAGTCAATGGAGTGGAACGACCTTACCGTGGATGGCAATTGGCTATGAGTTGCGCCTGACACCTTTACAAATTCTTACTTTTTATAATGCTGTGGCAAATAATGGAACGTTGGTGAAACCGTATTTAGTGTCTGAAATTCAACGCTTTGGCGAAACCACCGAGACGTTCAAACCAACGATTTTAAAACGACAAATTGCATCCGACCGCACCATTTCATTGGCACACGAACTCTTGGAAGCAGTAGTAGACACGGGTACCGCGCGAAAATTGAAGACAGATGAATATGATTTTGCAGGTAAAACGGGTACGGCACAAGTCGGTTATCGGCGTACTTCGAGCGGCTCAACGACCATTCGCGGTTATCAGTCGTCGTTTGTAGGTTATTTTCCTGCAAAAAGTCCAAAATATTCGTGCATTGTAATCATAAATAAACCCCGTCGGGGCGGATTCTACGGCGCAGATGTAGCAGGTCCGGTTTTCCGAGAAATTGCCGATAAGGTTTTTGCTCGAACCATAGATTTGAAAGCGCCTATTAATCGAACCCTTAAACCAGCGTTGGCTTCTAACACAATGCCAACCTACGACTCTGGCACTCGAGCAGATATTCAAACGGTATTAGATTTTTTAGAAATTCCATATTATCGGGGCGGCTCCAACGAAATCGCGGTTTTACAAGCCAAATCGGATAGTTTAGTCGTTATGAATCGCACCGTTGCCAATGATAAAACGATTCCGAATGTGACGGGCATGGGCTTGCGCGATGCTTTGTATCTGATGGAAAATCGAGGATTGAAAGTACAAGTGCAAGGCTTTGGAAAAGTGACTAGGCAATCCATTTTGCCGGGTACGCGTGCAAGGGGTCAAAATGTGAAGTTATTTTTGAATTGAAATCAGTATAAAGTTAACGTTTGATGTCTGGCATCTGGCATCTGGCATCTGGCATTCAAACATGAAAAACCTACAATCTCTACAGACAAATGTGTCAGTTTTAGAAATAAAAGGCGACCCGAATCGAACCATTGAAAAACTCACACTCGATTCGCGCCAAGCGCAGCAGGACAGCCTGTTTGCGGCTTTGAGAGGCTCGACCACCGACGGTCATCAGTTCATTGAAAAAGCGATTACAAATGGCGTAGCAGTCATTTTATGCGAAGATTTACCAAGCGATTTAAATCCAACTATCACTTACGTAAAAGTGGCAGACAGCGCGGCAGCATTGGGTTTCATGGCGGACAGTTTCTACAATCATCCGTCGCAAAATCTAAAGCTCGTAGGCGTGACCGGCACAAATGGCAAAACTACGACGGTAACCTTGCTCTACAATTTATTTCAAAATCTCGGTTACAAATGCGGTTTATTATCAACGGTAGAAAATAAAATTGGACAGCGTATTATTCCTTCCACGCACACCACGCCGGATTCGGTTGCTATCAATGCGTTGCTGGCGGAAATGGTGGAAGCGGGTTGCGATTACGCCTTCATGGAAGTCAGTTCCCACGCGGTGGAGCAGCGTAGAATCAGTGGTTTACAATTTGCAGGTGGCATTTTTACCAATATTTCGCACGACCATTTAGATTATCATAAAACATTTGATAATTATATCAAAGCGAAAAAAAGTTTCTTTGATAACTTGCCAAAAACCGCGTTTGCCCTCACAAATGTAGACGACAAGCGCGGCGACGTGATGATGCAAAATACAAAAGCCGACATTCAACGGTACAGTTTGCACCGCATTGCGGATTTTCGGGCGAAAATTTTGGAAAATAGCTTGCTCGGTTTGCGATTAGAATTGGACGGCGCAGATTTTCATGGACGCTTGATTGGAGAATTTAATGCTTACAATTTATTGGCAGTTTACGCGACCGCGATTTTATTACAACAGGACAAAAGTGAAGTCTTAACTGCGTTGAGTAACGTAGAAACGGCGGAAGGACGATTCGATTATATTTTTAATCCACAACGTCAAATACTGGGAATTGTAGATTATGCGCACACGCCCGACGCACTCGAAAAAGTGCTGGAAACCGTTCGACAATTGCGCAAAGCAAACTCTAAAATCATCACCGTCGTAGGCTGTGGCGGCGACCGCGACAAAACCAAGCGCCCAGAGATGGCAAAAATTGCTTGCAACCTCAGCGACCAAGCGATTCTAACTTCTGACAATCCCAGAACGGAATCGCCGGAAGCCATTCTCAAAGATATGGAAGTTGGTATTCCAGAAAATGCAGAAAGTAAAGTTTTGATAATTTCAGATAGAAAACAAGCCATCAAAACCGCGTGTCGGATTGCCCAAAACGGCGACATTATTTTGGTTGCCGGCAAAGGACACGAAAAATATCAGGATATCAATGGCGTAAAGCATCCATTCGATGATAAAGAAATTCTGAAAGCAGAATTGCAATAGATGTGCCGCACTTCAAAAGTCTGGCACATCTTATCTTGTTTCGCGCACAAGCGACATTAATTGGAGCGCGGACAACATGGACGACACAGATTTTCGCGGATTTTTTCTCTATTAGCACTATCTAATTTGCAGTTAAAAAGGAAAATCCGCGTGAATCCGCTAAATCCGTGTCATCCGCGTTCCAATTATGCTAAAAGGGCAAGCAACAAGCGTATTAAAAAGAGCAACTCGATGGCGTTTTCAGTTTAGGAATTTTTACTTTTGAGTGCAATTTTTAGCACTTCATCATCAAACCAAGAAAACGATGTTAATTTATCTCTTCGAGTGGCTTGAAAAGGTTTTTGAAAATTTTCCGGGCGCAGGTTTGTTCCAGTACATTTCGTTTCGGGCAGGAGCGGCAGTTATTTTATCGTTAATTATTTCCATGATATTTGGAAGCCGTATTATTAAATATTTGCAACGCAAACAAATCGGCGAAACGGTACGCGAACTCGGCTTGGAAGGACAAATACAAAAAAAAGGCACGCCGACAATGGGCGGTGTGATCATCATATTAGCAATTTTAGTACCCTGTCTGCTATTAGCGCGGTTGGATAATGTGTATATCATATTACTCATCGTCTCCACCGTTTTCATGGCAATGATTGGCTTTTTGGACGATTATATCAAGGTTTTTTTAAAAAATAAAGAAGGCTTGAAAGGTTGGTTTAAAATAGCCGGACAGGTCGGATTGGGACTAATTATCGGCATAACGATGCTGGTAAATGATGACGTAGTGGTACGTATGGAGGTAAATGAAGCAAAGGAACTCGGTATCACCGAAAATTACAGGATAGGCGACACGACTTGCGTCTTGTCACAAAACGGTGGTCAAATATGCCGAGGCGATTATAAAGCTGCCATCACGAACGTACCATTTTTGAAAGATAATCACTTGGATTACAGTTGGTTACTACCGCTACAACGCCAAGCGGCAGAAAAATGGGTGTGGCTGCTTTTCATTCCCATCGTGATTGTTATCGTCACGGCGGTGTCGAATGCAGCGAATTTGACAGATGGTTTGGACGGACTGGCGACGGGCGTTTCGGGCATCATTGCGTTCACGCTGGGCATTTTTGCCTACGTGTCCGGGAATGCGATTGCCGCGAATTATCTCAACATCTTGTACCTGCCGGGTTCGGGCGAGTTGGTGATTTTTGCGGCGTGTTTGGTGGGTGCGTGCATCGGGTTTTTGTGGTACAATGCGTTTCCGGCGCAAGTGTTTATGGGCGATACGGGCAGTTTGACACTTGGCGGCATCATTGCAGCGATGGCGATTTTATTACGAAAAGAACTCTTGATTCCGGTGTTGTGCGGCATTTTTTTGGTAGAAAGTTTATCGGTTATTATACAAGTAACTTATTTTAAATACACTAAACGTAAGTATGGTGAGGGTCGCAGGATTTTTAAAATGTCACCATTACATCATCATTATCAAAAAAGTAATATGCACGAGGTGAAAATTGTAACAAGGTTTTGGATAGTAGGGGTTTTGCTGGCAGTTATTACAATTATTACTCTCAAAATTAGATAGTTGTGTTCAAGTGTTCATGTGTTTTTGTCTTCACATTACGTACACAAGAACACATGAACACATAAATACAAGAACACATGAACACATAAATACAAGAACACAAGAACACATAAATACAAGAACACAAGAACACATAAATACAAGAACACAATTTTACAAAAACACAGTTTACACACATGAAAGTCACAAAATTTGAAGAATTGGAGTGCTGGAAAGCGGCACGGGAATTGGTGCGACAAGTTTTTACTGTTTCCCAAGAGGGTGCTTTTGTAAGAGATTGGGACTCCAAATCACAATTTAAAAGAGCAGCTTTGTCAGTAATGAATAATATTGCCGAGGGTTTTGCTCGGTATCACGATAAGGAATTTAAACGCTTTCTTGATATCGCCCAAAGTTCTGCCGCTGAAGTAAAGAGTATGTTATATGTTTTTGAAGATTTAAAATACCTTGACCAAGAAGTAATTAAAGAATTACATGCAAGGGTAGATAAGGCTCGAAATTTTACACTAGCGTTGATACGATATTTAGATAATAAAGAAAAGTAAGATTGTGTTCAAGTGTTCTTGTACCCATGTGTTCACCCAAGCGGTGTAAGGGATGTGAAGACAAGAACACCTGAACATACGAACACAAAAAATGAACACACGAACACACCAACCCACGAACACAATAATCTTAGGCGGCGGCGAAAGTGGAGTAGGAGCGGCATTATTAGCAAAAAAATTAGGGTTTGAAATATTTGTGTCGGACAAAGGTCTGATTCTTGATAAATATAAAAAAGAGTTAATCGAAAACGCGATTCCTTATGAGGAAGGCGAGCACAGTTTTGAAAAAATATTGCAAGCCGACGAAATCATAAAAAGCCCCGGTATTCCTGATAAAGTACCAATTATAAAAGCAGCATTAGAAAAAGGAATTCCAGTGATTTCGGAGATTGAATTTGCAGCGCGATATGCGGGAGATGCTGTCATCATTGGCATCACGGGTAGCAACGGCAAGACGACGACGACAAAGTTAACTTATCACTTATTACAAACGGCAGGCTTTGACGTAGCAATGGGTGGCAATGTTGGGTACAGTTTTGCAAGATTATTGACGGAAGTTCCGAAGAAGTATTACGTGCTGGAAATCAGCAGTTTTCAATTGGATAATATCATAGATTTTCGTCCAAATATCAGTATGATTTTAAATATTACACCTGACCATTTGGATCGCTATGATTATAAATTAGAAAATTATACGAATTCTAAATTTAATATAATTAAAAATCAGCAAGTAGACGATATGTTTTTATATAATATTGATAATGAAAATATTGTTTATCATTTGGAAGATATAACGCTTACACCAAAGGGTATAGCAATTTCTGAAAAAATTATTGATGGGGAATTATTACAAGTGGAAAAGTCCACATTTGATATGAGCCGCACAACCTTGAAAGGCAAACACAATTACATGAACGCTCTGTTCGCCATTCATGCGGCAAAAGCGCTGGGGGTCACGGACGACGCGATTCAAAAAGGCTTAGAAACCTTTATCAACGCGCCGCACCGCATGGAGTTAGTCGCTACGATTGACGGCGTCGAGTACATCAACGACAGTAAAGCCACCAATGTGGACTCCGTTTTCTACGCGTTGCAAGCCATGACCAAACCGATTGTTTGGATTGTCGGTGGACAAGATAAAGGAAATGATTATGAGCCGTTATTACATTTTGTAAAAGAAAAAGTAAAAGCAATCGTGTGCATGGGCGTGGACAATAGTAAGATTATAGATGTTTTTGTAGAAATTATAGACGATATCATAGAAACAAGCAGCGCAAAAGAAGCAGTAGAAATGGCAAAAGAATTATCGCAATCGGGCGATGTCGTCTTGTTATCCCCAGCTTGCGCAAGTTTTGATTTATTTAAAAATTATGAAGATAGAGGCAATCAGTTTAAAGCGGAAGTAATGAAATTGAAATAGAAGTAATAAATGTGTTCAAGTATTCATGTGTTCTTGTCTTCACATTACTTACACGAACACATGAAAACACAAACACATTAACACAATAGAAAAAATGTCAACATTCACAGCCAGATTACAAGCAGAATTAAGAGGCGACCGCGCTATTTGGGCGATTGTGGCGATACTGGCGGTATTTTCCATACTGGCGGTGTATAGTTCGACGGGCACTTTGGCATATAAAGAAAAAAGTGGCAATACCGAATCTTTTTTGGTAAAACACGCCGTGATTTTGGGCGCAGGTCTACTGATAACCTACCTATTTCATTTATTAAATTATCAACGTTTGCGCGTGTGGGCGCCATATTTACTGGTGTTGAGCATCCCATTATTATTTGCGACACTTGCATTCCAGCCGGATATAAATGACGCACGTCGTTGGATTCAGGTGCCGTTGATTGGCTTGACTTTTCAAACCTCTGATTTTGCAAAACTGGCACTCCTGATTTTTGTAGCAAAAGCAATTTCAACAAAACAGGAGTATATCAAGGATTTTCAAAGTGCTTTTGTACCCATTATCGCGCCCATTTTGCTGATTTGCGGTTTGATTGCACCTGCGAATCTCTCAACCGCCATCGTGCTATTGGTTACGTGCGTTTTGATGATGTTTGTCGGACGAGTCGGATTACAATATATTGCATTACTTATCATGTTGGGTGTAATGGTTTTTTCATTTTTAATTTTAATCAGTGAATATTTTCCAGATGTAATACGGCGCGACACCTGGCGCTCTCGGGTAGATGAATTTATGAACAATCCCGACGGCGGCTATCAAGTGCAACAAGCTAAAATCGCCATTGCGAACGGGCAATGGTTTGGGGATGGACCGGGGAATAGTGTGCAACGGAACTACCTGCCATCGCCGTATTCCGATTTTATTTACTCCATTATCTGTGAAGAATATGGCGTTCTCGGCGGCTTAGTCTTGATTTTGCTGTACGTCATGCTCTTTTTTCGAGCGGCGCGATTGGTCACGAAGAGTTCCAAAGCGTTTGGCGCGATGCTGGCGATGGGCATTTCTATAAGTTTGGTATTACAAGCTTTTATTAATATCGCTGTAAATGTGAATCTCGTGCCGGTCACAGGTTTGACGCTACCGATGGTGAGTATGGGCGGTACATCGCTTATTTTTACCTGTATTTCGCTCGGCATTTTATTGAGTGTAAGTAAATATATGGAAGCAAAAGAGGGTTAATGATGATAGATTTGCTAAATTTTTGAGATTTAGTAAATCTAATGCTAAATAAATGGTCAATAAACTAAAAGTAATCATCAGCGGAGGCGGCACAGGCGGACACATTTTTCCTGCCATTGCAATAGCCAATGCGATTAAAAAAATAAAGCCGGATGCCGAAATTTTATTCGTCGGTGCACAGGGCAGAATGGAAATGGAAAAAGTCCCGAAAGCGGGCTACCCCATCGAAGGGTTGTGGATAAGCGGGTTTCAGCGAAAATTGACGACACAAAACCTGCTATTTCCTTTGAAATTGTTGAGCAGTTTGGCTAAAGCGCGGCGCATTTTAAGACGCTTCCAACCGGATGTAGCAATCGGCGTTGGCGGTTACGCGAGCGGTCCGACCTTGCAAATGGCAAACCAAATGGGCATTCCAGCTTTGATTCAAGAGCAAAATTCTTATGCCGGTGCGACCAATCGCTTGCTGGCACAGCGCGTAGAAAAAATCTGCGTGGCGTATGATAAAATGGAACGCTATTTTCCGAAAGGCAAGTTGATTCAAACCGGCAATCCGGTGCGGAGCGACTTGATAAATGTAACGGCGAGCAAAGCAGAAGCGGCAGCAAATTTTAAGCTGGATGTAACGAAAAAAACAATCGTCCTTTTCGGCGGAAGCCTCGGTGCAAAAACGCTAAACGAAGCGATGGCAGCAAGTACAGAGTGGTTGCAACAAAGACCAGACGTACAAATACTTTGGCAATGCGGAAGCCTTTATGTGGATGAGTATCAAAACTCCGAAACTTCCAAACTTCCAAACGTCAAAATCAGCGCGTTCATTGACCGGATGGATTTGGCGTATTTGCTGGCGGATGTGGTCGTGTGTCGCGCGGGCGCGTTGACGATTTCGGAGTTATGTTTAGTTGGAAAACCAGCGATTTTGATTCCTTCTCCAAACGTGGCAGAAGACCATCAGACGAAAAATGCAATGGCACTCGTAGAAAAAGACGCGGCTATTTTATTAAAAAACGCAGATGCCAAAGTGAAAATGATTCCAGCAGCCTTGCAGTTATTGGATGATGACAATTTTGTAAAACAGAAATTAGCAATTAATATTCAAAAATTAGCGAAGCCGAATGCGGCGGAGGAGATAGCAAAGGAAGTGTTGAACCTCGTAAGAGGTGAAAAGTGATAGGTAAAACGGGAGAGGTAAGAGGACACGTTTAGGCGTTTCACCTTTCACCACTCACCACTCACGATACAAATATGAATATTGACAATCTAAAGCGCATATATTTTGTAGGCATCGGAGGAATTGGAATGAGTGCGATAGCCCGTTATTTCAAAGGATTGGGAGCAGAAGTGTACGGCTACGACAAGACAGAAACGACTTTGACCAAAACGTTGGTCGAAGAAGGAATGCAAATCCATTATAATGAGGATGTAATGAAAATCCCGCAAGGAGTGGATTTAGTAATATGGACACCCGCCGTGCCAAAGGAACACGCGGAGTTGCAATATTTTTTGAATCAAGGGATTCCAGTAAAGAAACGGGCAGAAGTGCTCGGCATCATCAGTCAGCATCGGCGGTGCATCGCTATCGGTGGGACGCACGGGAAAACGACAACTTCTTCACTGTTGACGCACTTGTTGCGCACGGGTGGCGTGGACGCTTCGGCTTTTTTGGGTGGAATTGCGCAGAATTTTCAGTCGAATTTTGTGCAGGGCAAGAGCGATTGGGTGGTGGTGGAAGCCGATGAATATGACCGTTCTTTTTTACAATTGCACCCGGAAGTGGCGGCGATTATGAGCATGGACCCTGACCATCTTGATATTTATGGCGACGTGGATTCCATCCATGATACGGGTTATTTAGCTTTCGCTAAACAAGTGACTGGAACATTATATGTGCAGCATAGTTGGATGCAATATTTTGACAGTCAAGTAGTTCGGAGTTTTGGTGTGGATGGTGGTGATTATTGTTCAGAGAATTTGCGGGTGGAAGACGGTCATTTTGTTTTTGATTTTAAAAGTCCAGATTTTACAATTGACAATATAAGATTTCCAATACCGGGACGACATAATGTAGAAAATGCGACAGCGGCGATTGCGATTGCGCTACAAGTAGGAGTAACGCCAGAAAGTATTCGAGAAGGATTGTTGAGTTTTAAAGGGATTAAACGACGTTTTGAATTTATTATCCGCACCGAAAAGACGGTGTTTATTGACGATTACGGACATCATCCGACCGAGTTGAAAGCAGCAATTGGCGCGGCAAAAGCTTTGTTTCCGAATCGAAAAGTGACGGGCATTTTTCAACCGCATTTGTACTCGCGCACGCGTGATTTTGTGGATGGATTTGCGGAAGCGCTTGATGGTTTGGATGAAATATTGCTGATGGACATTTATCCGGCACGGGAAAAGCCGATTGACGGAGTAACGTCGGATATTATTTTTAATAAAATGAATAATCCAAAGAAGCAATTAGTAACAAAATCAAATTTGTTGGAAATATTGAAAAGTTATGATATAGAGGTATTGATGACGATTGGAGCGGGAGATATTGATACAATGGTAGAGCCGATTAGAAAGATGTTAGATGCGCGCACCACTTGATAGGACACCTATTTTTTATGATATTTAAGATTATTTATGTTTATAAAAATCAGTCTAAATCATAGAAATCATAATTGTCAGTGTACTGTAGCGTCAGAAATGTTCTAAAGCTTTATTACAAAAATGCAATGAATAAACAAGACTTAAATATCACTCTCAGACGCGCCTCGTGGCTGCTGGCTTTGTTCTTCTCCGTTGCCATTATTTTCTCGGCGGTGGAGCGGCGGGATTCAAGTCTCGTGGAGGATGTGGTGGTGAATATTCAAAGTTTGGAAGACGGCAATGCGCTTATTAGTCAGAAGGAAGTGGAGCTTACAATCGAGCGGAGTTTTGGGACGCAGTTGGAAGGATTGCCTTTGAGTACCATTGATGTGGAGCGCATTGAGCGCGTGCTGGAGGAAGACCCGTTTGTGATTGACGCCGATGTGTACATAGATTCACGGAGTATTGTGAATATAAAAATTGCGCAGCGCGAACCCGTTTTGCGCATTATTGACAACAATGGACTGAATTATTATTTGGATAAAAAAGGCAATAAAATGCCGCTGTCGCCACACTTTGCGGCGCGGGTATTGGTAGCAACTGGAAATTTGCCGCCGCACGACCCGAATTTTATAAAGCGCAAAAAGAATCGCTTGAAAGAAGTATTCGACTTATCAAATTTGATTTTGGCAGACGAGTTTTTTAAGCCTTTGATAGAGCAAATTTATGTGAATAACATCGGCGAGTTCACACTCATTCCAAAAGTAGGCGACCAAAAAATATTATTTGGCAATTATTCAAATGTAAATGAAAAATTAGAAAACTTAAAAATATTTTATCAAGAAGGAATGCCGTACGAAGGTTGGCAAAAGTATCGCACGATAAGTGTGAAATATAAGGGACAAGTTGTATGTGAGAAAAGGTAAATAGATGCCAGATTAAAAGATACCAGATACCAGACTTTCGTAACGTGCGTCTGGCATCTAATAATCTGGCATCTGGCATCTCAAAAAAACGTATTATGAACGAAAACTATGCTTTTAAATCGGATGTAGTCGTAGCGGTGGACATTGGCACGACGAAAGTATGCGCACTCGCGGGTCGTAAAAATGAACACGGCAAACTGGAAGTCCTTGGCATTGGCAAAGTGGAGAGCGAAGGGGTGCTCCGCGGCGTGGTGTCCAATATTGAAAAAACCGTGAATGCGATTACGGAGGCGATTGCCATCGTGAAACGCGCGTCGGGCTTGGAATTCAAGAATGTACACGTCGGCATTGCCGGGCAGCACATCAAGAGTTTGCAGCATCGGGGCATCCTCACGCGCGACAACGACCACACGGAAATCAGCCAGCGCGACATTGACCGACTCATCAACGATATGTATAAGTTGGTGTTGCCGCCGGGCGATAAGATTTTGCACGTCATTCCGCAAGAATATACCGTTGATAATGAGCAAGGTATATTGGACCCGATTGGGATGTCAGGCGTTCGTTTGGAAGCAAATTTTCATATTATAACGGGTCAGATTACGGCTTCTAATAATATTCAACGTTGCGTGGAGCGTGCAGGTTTGCGCGTTGCCAGCATGATGTTGGAACCCATTGCTTCGGCTACTGCCGTGTTGAGCGAAGAAGAAAAAGAAGCAGGCGTAGCATTGGTAGATGTTGGCGGTGGAACTACGGATATTACGATTTTTCATGATGGAATTATTCGCCATACGGCGGTCATTCCTTTTGGTGGGAATGTAATAACTCGGGACATAAAAGAGGGTTGTAGTGTAATGTTGCCACAAGCAGAAAAACTGAAAGTAAAATTTGGCTCGGCACTGGCGGAGGAAGTGTATGACAATCGCATCATCACGATTCCGGGTTTGAAAGGACGTGACCCGAAGGAAATTTCCGAGAAAAATTTGGCTCGAATTATTCAGGCGCGAGTGGAAGAGGTGTTGGATTATGTGCTGTGGGAAATTAAACGCTCTGGCTACGAGCGTAAGTTGATTGGCGGAATCGTCCTCACCGGCGGCGGCGCGTTATTGAATCATATTGAAAAATTGTCGGAATATCATACCGGCATGACCACGCGCATCGGTGTACCGATTGAGCGGCTGGCGCACGGCTATCAAGGGCAGTTGAGCAGTCCAGTGTATTCTACCGCGATTGGCTTGTTGATGAAAGGCATTGAAGAAGTAGAAAAAGGCAAGATAAAAACAGATACCGTAGAGGCAGAGGTTAAGGCTAAGATGGAGGCTAAGGTTGAGAAAGAGGAAGAAATAGCAGAACCAAGCGGCGGCAAGTGGTTTGACAATATTTTCCGCAAAACGAAAGAGTGGTTTGAGGCGGAGCCGGATGCTAATTTGTAAGAGAAGATGCCAGATGCCAGATTTTTAGATTCCAGACACACGTTATAGCGGTCTGGCATCTGGCATCTAAAAATCTGGCATCTAAAAAAACTGATACTAATTCCATAACACATTCAAGGGGAAGCTGATTGCAGGGAGCGTCCTCTACTCTAAAAAACAAGCGTATGTTATTCGATTTGCCAAAAGACGAAAGCCCGATTATCAAAGTCATCGGCGTAGGGGGCGGCGGTAGCAATGCCGTGATGCACATGTACAAACAGGGCATCGTAGGGGTTGATTTTGCGATTTGCAATACCGACCACCAGGCGATGGACGTGAGTCCGGTGCCAACTAAGATTCATTTGGGTCCGAATCTCACGGAGGGGCGTGGGGCGGGTTCAAAGCCAAATATCGGGAAACTCGCGTGCGAGGAATCCATTGAGGAGGTGCGCCGCTATTTGGAAAATAATTGCAAAATGCTCTTTATCACGGCGGGCATGGGCGGTGGTACAGGCACGGGCGCGGCACCGATTATTGCGAAATTAGCCCAAGAAATGGATATTTTGACGGTGGCGATTATTACATTGCCATTCAGTTTTGAAGGGCGACGTCGCATAACGCAGGGCTTCGACGGTTTGGCAGAATTGAAAAAAAATGTGGATACGCTCATCATTGTATCGAATGATAAACTGCGGCAGATATATGGCAATTTGTCGGTGACGGATGCTTTTTCCAAAGCGGATAATATTTTGACGACGGCTGCCAAAGGCATCGCGGAGATTATCACTGTACCGGGTTATGTGAATGTGGACTTTGAAGATGTGAATACCGTCATGCGCAACAGCGGCGTAGCCATCATGGGTACCGCTTCCGCTGCGGGCGACGACCGCGCCAAACGTGCCGTGGATGAGGCATTGCATTCTCCTTTATTAGAAGAAAATAACATTCGGGGAGCGAAGCATATTTTGTTGAATATCACCTCCGGCTCGAAGGAAGTGACGATGGATGAAATCTTTGAAATCACAGAATTCGTGCAGGAAGAAGCGGGCTTTGGGACGGATTTGATTTGGGGAAATTGTTATGATGAATCGCTTGGCGATAAAGTAGGCGTGACCGTCATTGCCACAGGTTTTGAACGCATTCATACGCCGCCCGCACGCAAGGAACCGGCAAATGAACGTACCGTCGTTTCATTGGATGAAGATGAGCAGCGCAGACCACAGCAGCAACAACAATCGCCACAACCGGAAGTGAAAAAGAATTACCTGCGAGACATCGGTTTTGACGATGACAATGACAAGCCACGTAGTTCTAAAACCATTGAGTTTGACGATATTAATGAGTCGGTACGCAAGATTCATCGCAATAGTTACTCCTACCAAGAGCCATACATCAGCGACGAGGAAAAAATTCGCCAAGATGCCGAGCGCAAGCGTCAGCAGGAAATGGAAACCCAACGCCGCGAACAATTGCGCACCAACCGCGTGAAACTCAGCAACCCGCAAAGTGTGATTGAATTGGAAAATGAACCGGCATACTTGCGGCGAAGTGTGAGTTTAGAGGACGTGCCGCACTCGGCGGAGTACACCTACTCGAAATGGACGATTGGGGACGAGGAAGAGCCGCGTTTCCGCGAAGGGAATTCGTTTTTGCATGATAATGTGGATTGATGTGCTAATGTGCTGATGTTGCCCGTATAGCATTTTTTTTACCGCAGAGGACGCAGAGGTTTTCGCAGAGAGCGCCAAGTTATTCTGGTGTCCTTTGTGAAAAACTTGGTGCACCTTGTGGTTGAAAAAAGCAGAGAGAACTAAGTACTATAAATAATACTGGAAAAGTCGTCAGGTGGGGAGTACTCGTCTGACGGCTTTGTTGTTTTGGAAAAGAACTTGTTGTATTTTGCAATTGTTTTTTATTTATAAAACAGTTTTTATCATGGTTGCCACCGCAGAAAAGAAATATACGGTAGAAGAATACCTCGCGCTGGAAAATACGGCGGAGGTTCGCCACGAATTTGTACACGGAAAACGAATCCCCATGCCCGGAGAATCTATCATTGCTAATGTAATTTGTCTCAACCTTGCCTTTTTGTTGCGACAAGCCCTACACGGTAAAGGTTTCACAGTTGTCGCACATGATGTGCGTCTTATCATAGATGTGAATGGCATTTATCGCTACCCAGATGTGGCAATGACTGAAACGGCTTCCCTGACCGATACCCACGCCATCACCCAACCCATTTTACTCGCGGAAGTCACTTCTAAAAACTCGGCTCCAACCGACCAAGGCACAAAATTGTTGGAATACACGCAACTGCCCTCGCTCCAACACTACCTTATCATTAGCCAAAGCGAATATTTGGTAGAAGTTTACTCCCGCCGCGCCGACGAATGGCGCTTCTCTTATTATATGAATCCTACTGATGTAATTGAATTGACCGACTTAGGCATTTCCATTGCTATCAAAGATTTGTACGAAGGCGTAGCTTTTGCTGCTAAAGATAAATAATGCTTTATTATGCGAATATCGGGTTAAAAATGGTCAAAAACCCCTTCAAATGAATGGAATTAACCCCGACGGGGTGGCATATT
>ENA-ORBV01003022-ORBV01003022.1-microbial-mat-metagenome-genome-assembly--contig:-NODE-3022-length-34432-cov-5.124378_pt1 | contig 34432 bp, 26 predicted proteins | sample MGYA00237777_ERZ505514 | MGnify/ENA primary metagenome ERZ505514 (study PRJEB26160, sample SAMN06269048) | microbial mat metagenome | isolation source: Oligotrophic lake microbial mat | place... | reverse complement strand
CCAAGCAGCGCCGCCAGGGCTTTGAACCTCCGCGCGTCAAGCTGGATCTTACTGAGATGCCGGCGATCCTGGAACGGACAAAAGGGGTCATGGCCGAGGAAGACCACGAAAAGATCAAGGCGGTGATGACGACGCTTGGGAGTTGGGTCCCTTGGCCAGCGCAAAGCCTGCCCTCGGGGCACGCAGTCCGGGAACCGACTCGTAACGACGCGAGGCCCAAGCGCAGGGGCATGCCCTTCCGATGCGGGCTCGAATCGCCGCCTACTTTCAGGCGAATGGATTCAGGAGCGACACGCCGGCCGCGCCGAAGTCACGGACGTTGCGCGTAACCACCGTGAGCTTGTGGGCCATCGCGGTGGCGGCAATCATGCTGTCCCGCAGGGGCATGACGCGGCCGCTGGAACGTAGTCGGGCCAACAGTGCCGCCCACTGAAGGCCGGTGTCGCGGTCCCACGGCAGGCAGTGCATCCGACGCGCGCCTGCGTCGAACCACGCTTCAAGACGCTTCCGTCGGGGTCCGCGGGGCAGGATCAGAATTCCGTAGCGGAGTTCGCCGAGAACGATCGGGTCGATGACTGCCTCGTGACTTTCGGCACTGAGCCACGCCTCCACTTTTGACGACGGCTGTGGTCTTGTGACCTCGCTCAACACATTCGTGTCGAGAAGCCATTTCACTTGAGGATGTCCTCCGTGGTGTCGGCGAAATGAGGCGCTTCGAAATAGTCTTTCTCCGGACAGGAGCGTAGCCAGGCCACGAGGTCCTCACCTGGAGCCCGCTGCCTCAGCAGCCGGTAATCACCCGACCTCAGCCTCTCCACCGAGAAGCGTTGCCCGGCGCGAATGTTGTCCCGTTTGCGGAGTGAAGAGGGCAGGACGATCTGACCCTTGCTCGAAACCGTGGTTTCCATGGAAGTAAGATAGCGTCTTACTTCTGCGTCGTCAAACCAGCCGATATCGGGTCTGCTAGCGGGGGGCGGGTGCTTCGGGCCGGTGCAACGGACGGGTCGGCGGACCCAGGGACCGTTGGTTTACTCCAATAGTCACAGAGCGGGTTGCGGTCGCTTGGCCCAGGGCCAGGCTGCGCGCTCGACCGCTTTTCCGTACGGACCTCCCTCAGCGACCGTTGGATACCGGTGGCTGAGTCCATTGAGCGCTTTCGGTCGAGCGCGAAGCATGCCCTCGGGGCCCGCAGTCCGTGAACCGACTCGCAACGACGCGAGGCCGAAGCGTAGGGCAAGGCCTTGTGCCTGGCCCTTCCGAGCCGGGCTCCAATCGTCGCCTACTTTCAGACGAATGGATTCAGGAGCGGCACGCCACCGCGCTGAGCATGGAACTTCCGTGTCGGATTCTGCGGCCCCCCACCTCAAAGACGATAATGGCCGGGTGAGAGACATTCTCGACATCTTCAAACGCCAGGGGGCGCTGCTCGATGGCCACTTTCTGCTCTCGTCAGGACTGCACTCGGCCCAGTATCTTCAGTGCGCGCGGGTGCTGATGGACACGAGCATCGCGTCGGATCTGGGCGCGCAGCTCGCCGCCCGGCTGACGGCCGCGGGAGTGAAGCCCGATGTGGTGGTGGCTCCGGCCATGGGTGGGATCGTGGTCGGTCATGAGGTCGCGCGCGGCTTCGGCTGCCGCTCGATCTTCACCGAGCGCGAAGGCACGAGCATGACCTTGCGCCGAGGCTTCACTTTGGAAAAGGACGAAGCGGTGGTCATCGTGGAGGATGTTGTGACCACCGGCAAGTCCACGCGCGAGGTGATCGCGGTGGTTGAGGCTGTGGGGGGGCGCGTGATCGGGATCGCGTCCGTGGTGGATCGCGTCCGTGGTGGACCGCAGCGGGGGGAAGAATGGTTTCTTGGTCCCCTTCGAAAGCCTCTTGAAGATCGCCGTCGATTCCTGGAGTGCGGCAGCCTGCCCTCTGTGCGCCGCGGGTTCGGTAGCCGTGAAGCCCGGATCACGCCCAGGCGCTTGAGCGACGTCGAGGATCGACCCGGACACAATCAGCGGGTCACCCTGTCGTACGACGGCTACGGCTTTGCCGGATTCCAGGCGCAGGCCAAAGACAAAGGCCGGACGATTCAGCAGGACGTGGAAGCGGCGATTCAGCGGATCCAGGACGGGGTGTTCGTCCGCGTCGAAGGCTCGGGCCGGACCGACCAGGGAGTTCATGCCCTCGGGCAGGTGATCTCGTTCCGCGCGCAGCGGAAGTGGCCGGAGAACGAACTGGCGCGCGCCTTGAATTCGACGCTGCCCCGAGACATTCGCGCGATGGGGTCTTCGCCGGTTCCGGGTGACTTTCACGCGCGGCGATCCGCGATCTCGAAGCATTATCGGTATCTCCTCGATGTCTGCGACACGCAGCACGCAGTGCGCCGGCGGTACGCGGGACACACTGGTTTCAGGTTGGATCACGGCGTGATCGATCAGGTAGCGGCGCTTTTTCTCGGCCAGAAGGACTTCGCCTCGCTGCGAAACACGGGAACCGACGTGACCACGACGGTGAGGCAGGTGACCCGGTCGGAAGTCCACTGGGACGACTCAACTATGGTCTTCGACGTGGAGGCGGACGGGTTCCTGCGCCGGATGGTGCGCGCCATGGTGGGAGGTCTCATCTCCGCCGGTCGCGGCGCCAGCACGGTGGCAGAACTCGTCCAGGCCCTCGAGCGGGGGGATCGCAGCCAGTGGCCGGCACCCGCGGGTCCGGAGGGGCTCTACCTGGTCTCGGTTCGCTACTGAACAGATATTCGCTATTATTTCGCCTCACCCCACCTTCTCTCCCGAGGGCTTTTTGGAACCAGATTCGATCGTCATCACCGGCGCCCGCCAGCACAACCTCAAGAACGTTTCGCTCTCAATCCCGAAGAAAAAGTTTGTGGTCTTCACCGGGCCCTCGGGTTCGGGCAAGTCGTCGCTCGCCTTCGACACGATTTACGCCGAAGGCCAGCGTCGGTACATCGAGAGCCTGAACGCCTATGCGCGGCAGTTCCTCGGCCAGATGGACAAGCCGCTGTACGACTCGATCCGCGGTCTGGCCCCGACCATCTCGATCGAACAGAAGGCCGCGTCCGCAAACCCACGTTCCACCGTTGGCACCGTGACGGAAATCCACGACTACCTGCGCGTCCTGTTTGCCCGGGTCGGTCATCTGTCCTGCCCGAAGTGTGGACGCGACGTGAAGCCACAATCGTCGCAGCAGATCGTCGCCGAGATCGCTTCGATCAAGGAAGGGAAGAAGTTCCTCGTCCTCGCTCCTCTGGTGGACGGACGAAAGGGTGAGCATCAGGACGTCTTCGGAACCATCCGCCACAGCGGCTTCACGCGCGCCCGGGTAGACGGGGCGGTGGTGGCCCTTGAGGATGACATCCGGCTCGACAAGAAGCGGAAACACTCGATCGAGGCGGTGGTCGACCGTCTGATCGCGAAGCCGGATCTGGATCGAACCCGGCTCGCCGATTCGGTCGAACAGTCCCTGAAGCTCGGCAAAGGTGTGGTGATCGTGGCGGTCGAAGGCGAACCCGACCGGGTGATGTCGCAGCAGCGCGCCTGCGGCCACTGCAACCTCTCCTTCCCCGAACCGACCCCGCAGCTCTTCTCCTTCAACTCGCCGGTGGGAATGTGTCCGGACTGTTCGGGCCTCGGCACCCGCATGGAGATGGACGCGGATCGACTGATTCCCAATCCCGATCTCTCGGTCAACGAGGGTGCGGTAAAGGCGTGGGGCAAACTCGACGATGCCACCAGCTGGGGATCCGACATCGTGCGCGCCTTGTCGAAGGAACGCGGCATCGATCTGAACAAGCCCTGGAAATCGCTTTCGCAGGCACACAAAGACGTGCTTCTGTTCGGCACCGGCGGCGAACGAGTGGCCATCAAGTTCAAGGGCTCGTGGGGAGGCGGCACGTTCCGGATGCGCTACGAGGGGCTGCTGAACTCGATGCTCCGGAGGATGAAGGAAACGCAGTCCGAGGACATGCGCCATTACTACCAGCGCTTTCTCTCGCAGCGTCCCTGCTCGACCTGCCTGGGAAGGAGAGTCCGCAGCGAGGCGCTGGCCGTGAAGATCGACGGCTTGACCATCGCGGACTTCACCGCACTCTCGGTGGGCGATGCCTCGGCTTTTCTGGAAACGTTGAAGCTCAAGGGTGCGGAAGCCACGATCGCGGTCGAACTGTTGAAGGAGATTCGCAACCGGCTGCGCTTTCTGGTGGATGTGGGCCTCACCTACCTCACCCTGGATCGGGCCGCCCCTTCCCTTTCGGGCGGCGAAGGCCAGCGCATTCGCCTGGCCAGCCAGATCGGCAGCGAGCTGACCGGCGTCATCTACGTTCTCGACGAACCTTCGATCGGGCTGCACCAGCGCGATAACCGGAAACTTCTCGAGGCCTTGAAGCGCCTCCGGGACATCGGCAACACCGTGGTGGTGGTCGAACACGATCGCGAGGCGATGGAGGAGTCGGACTGGCTGGTCGATTTCGGTCCGGGGGCGGGACGACATGGCGGGGAAATCGTCGCCGAAGGCACGCCCAAGGCGGTCAAAGCGAATCCCAAGAGCATCACCGGCCAGTATCTGAAGGGTTCCCTCCGCATCGAAACGCCGGCCGCGCGTCGCTCCGGCAACGGCCTCTCTATTCAGGTCGTGGGCGCCCGGGAAAACAACCTCAAGAACATCACGGCCACGTTCCCACTGGGGAAACTCATCTGTGTCACCGGGGTCTCGGGTGCGGGGAAGAGCACGCTCGTGAACCAGATCCTGTACCCCGCGGCCGCACGCGCCCTGCTGAAGAGCGAAGTGACGGTGGGGGCGCACGACAAGATCACGGGGCTTCAGCATGTGGACAAGGTCATCGACATCGACCAGACCCCGATCGGCCGCACCCCCCGCAGCAACCCCGCGACGTACACCAAGGTCTTCGACCTCGTGCGCGAGTTTTTCGCCGAACTGCCGCAAGCGAAACAGAATGGCTACACCCCGGGACGGTTTTCGTTCAACGTGAAGGGCGGCCGCTGCGAGGCCTGCGAGGGGGACGGCGTCAAGTGCGTCGAGATGCACTTCCTGCCCGATGTGTACGTGCCCTGCGAAGTGTGCCTCGGTAAGCGGTTCAACGAAGCCACTTTGACCGTGGCCTACAACGGCCGCTCGATCGCCGACGTGCTGGCCATCACCGTCGATGAGTCCCGTGAACTGTTCAAGCACCATCCGCAAATCAAGAAGGCGCTCGACACTCTGGCCGACGTGGGACTCGGCTACATCTCGCTTGGCCAGTCCTCTCCCACCCTCTCGGGAGGCGAGGCCCAGAGGGTCAAACTTTCCCGGGAACTCTCAAAACGATCGACCGGCCGCACCCTCTACATCCTCGACGAGCCGACCACCGGTCTCCACTTCGACGACATCAAGAAACTGCTCGGCGTGGTCAATCGACTGGTGGACGCAGGCAACACCATGGTGGTGATCGAACACAATCTGGATGTCATCAAGACCGCCGACTGGATCATCGAAGTGGGCCCGGAGGGAGGGCATGAAGGTGGACGCATCCTGGCCACCGGCACCCCGGAGCAAATAGCCGCCGCGAAGACGACCGCCACCGGGAGCTTCCTGGCCGAACTCTTGTAGGCGCTGCTCAGTCCACCAGGCACTGAAGGTCGAGGTAGGTGAAGACGCCGGTCACGAACGTGCTGGAATGGTCGTCGAAAGGCGCACCCCGTTCGTCGCGCATGCCTGAAATCGTGACCAGATGCCGGGCCTGGGGCTCCAGGGTTTGAGCCGGGCGCCAGAACAGAATCCGACCGTCGGACGATATGTCGAGGGTGCCTTCGACGTCGCGATCGTCCCTTCGCACGCGAACCCCGCTCGCCGAATGGTGGTCCACCCGCCGCGCGGCGGTCACGAGCACGGTCGCATCTCGGGGCACTTCGGTTTCCTGGTCCCTGGGCTGGACGCGCAGTATGGGATTGGTATCGCGTGGTTTCATCGAATCACCCCTGCCGGTCGATCCAGCGTTTTCCGCGCAGGATCATGATGCGGACGCGAGCTGAGCCACCGGTCACCCGAACCCCGGCCATGCTGCTTCGGCTGCGGAGATAGAAGGTGCCGGGGGTCCCGGTGCCGAGTGGCGAGAAGGAGACCATGCGTGAAGATCCGAACCGGATGGGCTCCGAACCGAGCGGACCCCCATCGGGTGACACCGCGCCGGGCAGAATTCCCACGTCGACTCCGCTGGCTCCGGCGTCCAGACGTATCGGTCCGACAAGCCGCAGGTCCATGCCTGTCCGGATATCGGACAGCAAGACGCCGTTGTAGTTGCCATCGATGTAGGTCGAGTACATGGTCTGGCCGGACTCGTTCACCTCGAAGCGAATGGCGGTCTGGGTGTTTTCCGCGACGGCGATCGAGCGGGCGCGCATGAACTCAGCCTTGAATTTCTGCGCGGCGCCGAGCAGGGCCGCTTCCTGGCGATAACCAAGGATGTTCGGCAGGGCGACCGAGGTCATGATCAGCAGGATGGCAAGAGCGATCATCAGTTCCAGGAACGAGTAGCCGGATCTGGTTGAGCCTGAGTCGATTGAGCTTGATTTGGTTGTGGACCAGCGTGGAGTCTTCATGGGCTTTTCCCTTTAGGTTTTGGGGCCAAACAAAAGGGGTGCGGACTCTCATCCGCACCCCCCTTGTTCAGCGCCAGAGCGCCTACTGCTTCGGCGTCTCCTTGGGCGCGCTCGAAGCACCCACCGACAGGAGACCCTGGATCTTCGAGAGGTTCTTCTCGCCGATTCCCTTCACGGCCATGAGGTCGTCGAGGGATTTGAAGGCGCCGTTCTTCTGGCGATGATCCACAATGCGGGCGGCGAGGGCGGGACCGATGCCGGGGAGGTCTTCGAGCTGACTGACCGTGGCGGTATTGAGGTTGATCTTGCCGGCCGGGGCCTGGGTGGCCGCGAAGGCCGGACCCGTGGTGAGGACGAGAGCCGCCAGAAGTGCGGCGGCGACGAAGCGATGAGCAGTGGTGAAACGCATGATGTTTTTCTCCGATTGGTTTGAAGCGTGCGACTCGACTTTGGCTTGCGGGTCGTTTCGGCTTCGGGTTGGTTATTGGTTGTTGTGATTGAGGTGGCGGGGGCCCTGGTCTCTCCCAAGTTGTCCAGGACCCCCACCGTGAAACGTCATGCGCTCTCATAGGGCAAGGCCGATGCCAGAGCGGGCGCGGGAAGGTAAAGCACTTCGAAGACAACGACTTTCAAGACTCCCCCCTCGCCGATGGGGTCGCGAAGACGTCAACGGAGCTTTACTGGAGCAAAGAGGGGGCTGGAGCCAGACCTTTGGAAACACACGGCAAAGGCGGCCGCGGAACCGGCGTCAAGGGAATTGGACGTCGGGAATCCAGCCCTTCGCGGTTAGGATGGCGCGGCCGCTCAGCTAAGCTCCTATCTCTATAACCCCTGCGGCTTCGCCTCTTCGCTGGCCGCCCTCCCATGCCCAACTCGGACTCCCCAACCAAAAAATCTCCTCTGGAGAGCACAGACCCGCTGGTGCGCGCGAAAGCCGTGCGCGAATGGCCCGTGGAAGATCAGGCGGCTCTTGAGCGCCTGGCCACCCAGGACGCGGACCCTCGGGTTCGGCAGGTAGCGGTCCGCCGCCTGAAGAGTTCCACTCTTGTTCTTCAGGTTCTGAACGCGGACAGCGATACCCACGTTCGCCGTGAGGCTCAGGACCGTCTCTTCAAGGCCCTCCTCTCCGGTGAGCCTGAAGCGGCATCCCTCTTCAGCCAGATCACGAGTCATCTGTCGGACGAAGAGCTGGTGCGAATCGCCAAGGAGGTTCATGGGGAAATGAGCACGCGCGTCGTCCCCTTCGTTAAGGGGCCGAAAGCGCTGGCGGATCTGGCCAAGACCGCCCGTTCCCATGACGTTCGGATCGCCGCTTTCTCGTTGGTGGGCGAAGGCGACGAGGGCACGCTGGTCGATATCGCCCTGCACTCCGAGTTCAAGGACTCGGGAACGGCCGCGGTGGCGAAGATCACCTCGGATGCCGCGTTGACCCGGGTGGCCGAGCGGGCCCGTTTAAAACCCGTGGCGCGCGAAGCGTTGTCCCGTTTGGGCGCAAGCGAACACGAGGACGAACACGAGGACGAGGCCTCAATGGGACCTGACCTTGAGCCCGAGGCCGAAGAAGAAGAAGTGAAGGCGGCCCCCATTGACCCCGCCGAAGAGGCGCGCCTTCTGGCCGACTTCGATGCCGCGGTCCAGGCGCGGGAGGCCCTCCTTGCGCAGGTGGAGGCCTTGCCGATCGCCGAGGTCCGCGGCGGTGTGGTCGAGGCTCGCCTCGAATGGGCGGCTCTTCCTCCTCTCTCGGGCGTTCAAGGACACGATTTCGCCGAACGTTTCAGCACACTTTGTTCGCGAAAGATCGCGGCCGCCGGGCGTGCGGAGAGATTCGCGGCGGTCTCGCCCAGTCTCGACGCCTTGGCCGAACGTGCCGAAAAACTCGCCTCCGAAGAAGTCATTCGCAATCAGCGCGAACGAATACGCGCCCTGCGGTCCGAGTGGGACCAGACGACCAAAGACACGGGCGTGCCGGATGACGACCCGCGCAGGCTCCGCTTCGAAATCGCGGCCCTCAAGGTCGAGCAGGCTCTGGCCGAAATCGACGCGGCCTCCCAGCAACGACGAGACGAAGAACTGGAACTGCTGCGGACGCTGCCCACCCGTCTGGATTTCCTGATCCAGCAGAAGGACATCACGGTTTCGCAGCTCGAAGAAGCTCAACGAGAGTTGCGGACCATGGAGCCCCTCGTGGGCATGCTGCAGGGCGACGAGCGAAAGAAGATCGGGCGGGCCCTCGAAGAGGTTCGGCCCAAACTTTTCGCCAAAACTCAGGAAATCCGCGAAGCCGTCGAGTGGACGGGCTTTGCCCATCTGGCCGCGCAGGAGCGACTGATCGCCGAGATCGACGCGGCCTCGGCCATCGAGAATCCCGATTCCGCAGCCAACAAGCTCCGCGACATAGAGGCTCGCTGGGCCGAAGTCCGGAAGGTTCCGAAAGACCAGGGCGAGGAACTATGGAAGAAATTCACCGCCTTCCGTGATCCGCTGCGCAAACGGCTGAACGAATACTTCGCGAAGCGGACCGCCGAGCAGAAGGACGCGAAGAAGAGGAAGGAAGAGTTGATCGCCCGGGCCGAGGCCATGGTGGCGGCACTGGGGGAATCCACCGATTGGAAAAAGGGGGCCGACGACTTCAAGGCCCTGCAGAACGAGTGGAGAACCTTTCCCTCTTCCGGAAAACACGAGAAGGATCTGATTCCTCGTTTCAAATCGCCGGCGGACCGGTTTTTCGCGGCCCGCAAGACGGCGATGGACGAACGGGACAAGTCTTTCGGCGCCAATCGCGAGGCTTTCGAGAATCTGGTGAAGCGCGCGGAAGCGCTGGCGGTTTCAACCGACTGGGACAAAACCACGAACGAAGCCAAGAAGCTTCAAGCGGAATGGAAGTCGGTGGGCCCAGTCCCCATGCGCGAGCGGGAGAAGCTCTACAACCGCTTTCATAAAGCGGTTGACTCGGTGTTCGATCGCTACCGTCGGCGCGATTCCATCGAGGACGAGAAATTCCAGGCCGAGCGCGCGGCGTTGTTGGCCGAGATGGAGGCTTTCGCGACGGCGGAAGCGCCCCCCGAGGGCTACAAGGACAAGGTCTCCGATTTCCGCGCCCGCTGGCGCAATCTGTCGGGACGGCCGAGCCGCGAACAGGACCTGAGCTTCAAGACCCTCTTCGCCCAGCTCATCGCGAAGAACACCGACGCCTTCAAGGGGTCCGACATGGACATCGAGGAGAACCGGAAGAAGCTCGAGAAGCTGGTAGTGAAGCTCGAGGCTCTTGAAACCGACAAAGTCAAAGTCGACTCGATGGATCTCGCGACGAAGCTGAAGGAAGCGTGGGCCTCGCGAACCATGGGCGCCAAGCCCGGCGGATCCAACTTCAGGGCCGAGGTGGAGAAAGCCCGGTCGATCTACGAGAAGCTCGGGCCGGTCGTGGGCGACGAAGGCGAAGCCCTCCGGAAACGTTTCGACGCAATCTGCCGCAAGCTGGGCTAAGGGGCTAAGCCCCTTCCCTGGCGGACCAACGCCGAAAGCCCCCGGATTTCCGCGCGGTGGTGATCTGGTGCAAGATGGCGGGATGAGCGCTTCCACCGACACGTCTTTCTTCGGGCATCCGCGCGGCCTGCAGACCCTGTTCTTCACCGAGATGTGGGAACGGTTCAGTTACTACGGAATGCGCGCCATTCTGCTGCTGTATATGACTGCCGCATTGGCCGCCGGAGGAATGGGGCTGTCCGCGGCGGAGGCCGCCGCGATTTATGGCGCCTACACCGCCGGGGTGTACATGGCGGCCATTCCCGGTGGTTACATCGCCGATCGTCTGCTCGGTCTGAGGCGATCAATTTTCGCAGGCGGCGTTCTCATTGCCCTGGGACATTTCAGTATGGCCCTGGGGCTCAGGCCCTTGTTCTTCCTCGGCCTGATTCTGGTCGTCGCCGGCACCGGTCTCCTCAAACCCAACATCAGCGCAATCGTGGGCAGTCTGTATGACGCGGAAGACAAACGTCGCGACGCGGGCTTCTCCATCTTCTACATGGGGATCAATCTGGGTGCTTTCATCTCGCCCCTGATCTGTGGCTGGCTGGCTCAAAGCGAGACCTTCAAGGGAGTTCTCGGATCGATGGGCCTGAGCCCCGAAAACTCCTGGCACTGGGGATTCGGGGCGGCCGGCGTCGGCATGACCCTCGGCCTCGTGCAGTATGTGATCGGCAGCAGGAAACTGCCGGAAACTCCGGTCGCGAACCCGGCTCCAAATCCGGCCATGCTGTGGGTCCAGATCACCGCGGGCTGTGCCCTGGTGGCCGGCCTCTTTTACGGCCTTTGGGACTATCGGAACTGGCTGTTTCTCGTGGGCACCGCGGCATTCTTCGTGTGGTTCGTGTCGCAGACCGAGCCGGGAGTGGAAAGGAAGCGGTCCTACGCGGTCTTGATCCTCTTCGTGTTCGCCGCCCTCTTCTGGGCCGGGTTCGAACAGGCCGGCTCCAGCCTCAACCTGTTCGGAGACCGGTTCACTCGAAACGAGATTTTCGGCATGTCCTTCCCGTCGAGCTTTCATCAGTCGACGAACTCCATTTTCCTGATCCTCCTCGCTCCGGCCTTCGCATGGTTGTGGCTGCGTCTGGGCCGAACCGGCCTTGAGCCCTCCTCCGGAGTGAAGTTCGCACTCGGCCTGCTTTTCGTGGGTGCAGGCTTTGCGGTCGTGGCGGTCGCGGCGCAGGTCTCCGCGGCCAACGGCGATGCCGCGGTGGGGCCGCAGTGGCTGGTCATGGTCTACCTGCTCCACACCATCGGCGAACTGTGCCTGTCGCCGGTGGGTCTTTCCACGATGACCAAGCTGGCGCCGGCCCGGCTCGCCGGATCGATTATGGGCGTGTGGTTCATGGCCACCTCGATCGGAAACTTCATCGGCGGCCAGGTGGCGGGTCAGTTCGAGACCTTTCCCCTCCCTTCGCTGTTTGGCGCGGTCTGCTTGACCTCGGTGGCGGCGGGCCTGGTCTGCCTGGCCCTCGCCCCCACCATCAAACGACTGATGGGCGGGGTGCATTAACCAGAGGTTGCTTGGACCAGGGGCTGTGGGATCAGCGGGGGCTTCGGGGCCGGGCCAAAGCTTCGGCCCACACATCGAGGGCGCGCACATCCGCGAAGGTTGTGGTTCCCTTGATGCCAGAGGGTGCTCCCGAGCCACCGATCACCAGTTCGATCTTCTTTGAGAGTGCGGCGCGTAGAACGATGATTTCTGTGGGGGCGTGACCTGCCGATGATGCCGATACCGACAGACCCACGGCCGAAGCCTCGGTCTTGACCGCGAGCGCGGCAATTTCGGGGATGGGCACCTCGGTGCCGAGGCTTAAGACCCGCAAGCCGCGGGCCGCGAGCACCAGCGCCGCCATCTGGAGACCAAGACCGTGCGGCTCGCCGGGCAACGTCGCGAGGGCCACAAGGGCGCCGCGGGCGGTCTCCTCGAAACGGAGCCGGGCCCCGCGAAGCACGTCAGAAAGGCGTTCGGAGGCAAAGTGCTCGTGGGCGATATCGATCTCGCCCTTCTCCCACGCGGTTCCCATGACCTCGAGGCAGGGGGCGATTCTGGTCTCGATATACGCTAGGGGATCCTGCTGAGCGAGGTCCGAGTGCAATGACCGCATGAGACGGTCGGCGTCGAATCGGCGAATCTGAGCGACGAACGCTCGCGCGTCAAAGGGCAGGGCCTGGGCTCGAGCCACGGGCTTCACGGGAACCGTAGCGAGCAAGGCCTCCAGAACCGCATCGGAGGCAGGCACCACTTCTCCCGCGCGCAGACCGCGCTCCAGGGCCCCTGCGATGCGCCTGACTCTCTCGATGTGGGCCACCACGAACTGACGATGCCCGGAGGGTTTCCGCACGGACTCGGGGAAGCCATAGCGCAATTCCCAGGTTCGGAGCGTCTCAATCGGGACACCGGTGGCCCGAGAGAGGCCGCCAATCGACACGTAAGCGGTGGCCGCGGTAGGCGGAGCGGGTCGAGGGGGTCGAGGGTCGCGGGTGGGCATTTAGTGGGTTTGGATGTGGATGGTAGCCATGTCTCGGGTTAGTGTCAAGATTTTGAGTAGTTTTTGACCAAGCGGGAGGTGCCTCGCTCGGGAAGCGGCGGGCGCATAGCATGGAGGTCCTTTCCTCTGGAGAACCTGAAAATGATCCGTCCGCGATTGAAAACCTTCGAGGATTTCTGGCCTCACTACCTCGGAGAACACCGAAACGCGACGAACCGTGCGCTCCATTTCGTCGGCACTTCCCTGGTGTATGGCGTCTTGGGGCTCGCCATCGTTGTATCGCCTTCGTGGATCGCGCTCGCGCCGGTCATCGGATACGGATTCGCGTGGGTAGGGCATTTTTTCGTCGAGAAGAATCGGCCGGCGACTTTCACGTACCCGCTTTGGTCCCTCCGGGGCGACTTCCGTATGCACGGCCGCATGTTGACGGGCCGGCTGAGCCGAGATCTCGAACGACTCCGGTCGGTACCGCAGACTGATTTGATCCCGGGCTGAAGGCTTCGGGTCCGGGCTTGGGTCAGGCTTAGGTCTCCTTCGTTCGGCGCAGCTTCAGGACGCCCGCGGATCGCGCCCACCACCGGATATCTTCAAGACGAAGGTAGAGCCGGTCCGCCACGGTCCGATCCTCGTAGGCCGTGGCGCGGGCCTTGAAGGCGCGCGCCAAAAACTCCGAGTCCTTCTGACCGAGGAGCGCGTCAAGAAGGCTGCGGCCTTCACCGATAAGACCCACCACGAAGGAGAGACCCTCCCTCGCCGGAGTGACCGCGTCGTACCTCCGAGCCGTCTCGACAAAGCGTTCCGTGCGGAACTGCGGGCCACTCGCGCGCAGGATCATGACGGCGTCGGCCACCCATCGCACATGCGGAACACGGGTCCATCGAACACCGTGGAGGAGGACGTGAAGGAGTTGATCCTCCGCACATAGACCGAGGGAATCGGCCTTTCCGACGCGCAGGGGCCGCGCTTCCTTCCAGAAAAGCGCGTCATCTTCGTCGGCCCTGGCACTCGCGAGGACATGCCAATGCAGATCGATCAACGGCTCATGCCGCCTGGGTGAGAAAAAAACGTGGGCATGATTGCGACGGAGATCGGCCGGGGTTGAAGGCGCACCCGGCGCGGACTTGAAGCCACTCGATTCGAGGACCGCCATCGCACGGAAGAGGTCTTTTCGCGGCACCAGAATATCGAGGTCGGAGAGGGTCCGAAGTTCAGGAGACGAATAAACGGTGGCGCCCAGGGCCAGACCCTTGAGCGCGAGGGTGGGCACCTCTCCTCGCTCGAGGGCAACCAGGCTCCTCTGCGCGAATTCCGTGAGGGCCCCCGTCTTCAGCTGACATAGCGTTAGGAAATGCGGGTTCTCGATCACCCAAGGGTCGTCTGGAACCAAGCGACGCAGGTTGGCCATAAGCAGCGGGGCCATCCAGCCAAGGCCCGCGACGTCCGGACGCCATACGCTCGAAAGTTTGCGCCAGGCTTCCACTGCGGGGTCGCCGTCCAGCAGACCGACCTGCAGAGCGAGGCTTTCCTCTGCGGTCGGGAAGGCCGTGACCGGGATTTGGGAACTCAAAGCCCTCGCCCCTCGGAAGCCCGCGGGGCTCAGCGGGGGTTCGCGGCCCGATACGCCACCTTGCCATTCACGATGGTGTAGAGAACGCGGGTGTGAAGGATCTCCGCATCGGGAACGCTCAGGATGTCCTTCGAGAGAATCGTGAGATCCGCCCACTTTCCGGGAGCCACGGTCCCGCCGTGGGCTTCGGCGAAGGAAGCCCAGTAAGCGTCCTTCGTGTAGGAGCGAAGAGCCTCCATCCGGGTGAGCCGCTGATCGGGCTGATAGCCGCCCACCGGCAAACCGGCTTCGTTTTGCCGGGTCACGGACGCATAGAACGATTTGATGGGATCGACGTCCTCCACCGGGGCATCTGTCCCGTTGATGAGCACGGCCCCCGACTTCTTGAGCTTCTGCCACACGTAAGCACCCTCGGCCACGCGAGCAGTGCCCAGGCGCTCGGACGCCCACGGCAGATCGGAAGTGCCATGGATCCCCTGTATGGAGGCGATCACTCCGAGCCTTCCAAAGCGAGGGATATCGGTTTCGTCGAGAATCTGCGAGTGTTCGTCGCGGAAGCGCACGTCCTTCTTTTCCGGATACGCTTTGAAGGCGGCCTCGAAGGCGTCCAGCACGGTTCGGTTTCCGGAGTCACCAATCGCGTGCACATTCACCTGGAAACCATTCTGGATGCCGTAGAGCGCGGCCTCCCGAACCACGGCTGGATCGGTGACCCACAAGCCCGTGGTCTTGGGATCATCGACATAGGGCTCCAGGAGTTTGGCGCCCCGCGAGCCAAGAGCGCCGTCGATGGAGAGCTTCAGCGACCGGACGGTCAGGAATGAATCCGGTCCCCCAATCTGCGGCGGACCGAAGCGCTTCAGATTATTGAGCCCCCGAATCATGGCGTACAGGCGAACTCCGAGCTGGTTTCCTGCGGCGAGTTCGCGGTAAAGGGCGATGGTTCGGAGATCGGCGCCCGCGTCATCGAAAAAGGTGATGCCCTTGCGCAGGCACTCCTCCGTGGCGAGACGGATGGCTTCGCGGATATCCGCTTCCGTGGGTTCGGGCGGCTGAATGAGCCTCTGAGCGGTATCCACGAAGACGCCGGTGGCCTGGCCGGTCTCATCGCGAATGATGTCGCCGCCCGAAGGGGCCGCGGTTTCACCGGTGATCTTCATGAGCTTCATGGCCAGGGCATTGGCGAAGCCGGCGTGGCCGTCAGCGCGCACGAGATAGACCGGATGATCGGGCGAAACCGCGGAGAGGGCATCGTGCGGCGGGAAACCTCGGACAAGGCGCGCGGGTTTCGATTCCCATTTGCCCTCGTGCCAGCCGCGTCCCACAATCCACGCCCCTTTCGGACGCGTCTTCACCGCGGCAGAAACCCGCGCCACCACCTCGTCCCAACTCTTCGTTCCCACGAGATTGAGACTCATCTTCGCCTGACCGATGCCCACGAAGTGACCATGGCTTTCCTTGAGTCCCGGAATGACCGTGGCTCCGCCCAGGTCCATCACTTCGGTCGCCGGGCCTTTGAGCGCCTGGATCTCCACGGTCGTACCCACGGCGGAAATACGCCCGCCGGTGATCGCCAAGGCCTCCGCGCGAGGCCGCCCTTCGTCGAGCGTATGCACGTTGCCATTCACCAGAATTCGGTCGGGCGGGGCCTGGGCAGCGGCAATCAGGAGGGCGAGGGTGTGGTGCGTCAGATCCATGGAGAGGCTCCTTCGTGGGTGCGGTCGGCCGGCGGACTTAGGTCCCCGGTCACTTCCTTGTACTCTATTCGTCCGTCCAGCCTGCTGCTGAGGTTTTTTGAGCAGTCAAGGTGGAAGCGGTTTGAGAGAATCGAACTAGAGAGGCTGCACGAGACTTTGACCGAAGATCAGTTCGATGTGGTGCCGGGACTCCGCCGGGAATGGATCATTCTCGTCAGGCGTCGGCGCCTGGTCGCTCTCGGCCTCGTCTCGGCTCTACTCGGGGCCCTCATCTACAACTACACCCTGCGGCCGGTTTTTGAGGGAGTCTCGGTGGTCGCACTCGCCGAAACGATGGCCGCCAACCCTCTGGTCCGAATGCCCACGGAGACCACGCGACTGGCCGCCATTCTCGAACGCCAGAAAGCGTTGATCCGAGGACCCGAGTTCGCGGGCCGACTGGTGGAGCACCTCGACCCTGCCGCGCTGCGGGAACTGGACTTTGGGCCCATCGGAAGCTGGCCGGATCGGATGCGGTCCGAGTGGGCGCGGCTGAGCGGAAAGACCGACCGGGCGGAAGATCCAGTGGACGCCGTGGCCGCCCTCAGGTCCCGGCTGAGAGTGACCGGGGAAGCCAAGTCCACCTGGATCGAGATGCGCTTCTCCGCCTATGACTCCAAGGTGGCGGCCGATGTGGCGAACACCATCATGGACCAGTATCTGCGGGAGGTCGAGGCGTCGAACCAGCGCGAAGTCGAAACCTCGAGACGGGCCCTCGGTGCCCAGGTCGAGGAGAAGCAGCAGGGGCTCACCGATCAACTGGCGGGTTTGCGAGCGCGCGGCGGCCAGGCCGGAGTGGGTGATCTCGAGCTGCGCAAGGCCATGCTCGAACGGGAGCTGAGGGCGTTTCAAGACACGCTCATCGGGGCCCAAATAGCGCGGGTGGGACGGGAGGAACGCCGGCGCGAGGCCCTGCGTTTGCGGGGAGGGGTGGTGGCCGCCCGTTCCGATCCGCTGGTGCGCGCGGCCTTGGCCCGAGTGGCCGAACTCGAAGATCGAGAGACCTCCGTGCTCGCCACGCTCGGGCCGAAACACCCGGATGTGGTTTCGGTACAGCAGCAGCTAAAGGCCGCGCGGCAACGACTGGCCGAGGAGACGGAGGCGCTCGGGGAGGGTGTCGATACCGAGCTCGAACTGGCCGTGAATCAGGAAGCGCGCCTGAAGGCGAACATCGCGCGCATTCAGCGGGACATCGAGGAGATCGAGAAGGAAACCCTCGGCTTCTCCCTCGATCGGAAAAAATTTGAGGCGAGCCGCAGTTCCATAGAAACCCTGTTCCAGCGCCAGGCCAATTCTTCGCCGACCATTCTCGATGCACAGCCGATTCAACGCGCGCGCCCTTCGTCGGTTCCCGTTTCTCCCCAGCGGAGCAGGAACTTCATGTTCGCGTTCATCGGAGGTCTCGTCGGCGGTCTCCTGCTGGCCTGGATGGCCGAGCGTTTCGACGACTCGGTGCAATCGCCGGAGGACGTCAAAGAGGGCCTCGGTCTCCCTTTCCTGGGCATCATCCCCTTGATTCGCAAGCTCTCCCAGGGGGCACTCGCTCCAGCCCTGGCGGATCCTAAGACCGGACTGGCGGACAGCCTCCGGGTGGTGCGCACGAACCTCATTTACGGCTCGGCGGAAGCCCGGCCCAAGGTTCTGGCTTTCACCAGCGCCTCGCCTGGTGAAGGAAAGTCCACGGTGGCCGCCGGACTCGCCATCCTCTTCGCCCAGAACCGGAATCGGGTTTTGCTCATCGACGCGGACCTCCGCCGTCCCTCCGTTCACGTCCTTCTCGACGTTCCTCAAAATCCCGGACTCGCGACCCTGCTGGTGAGCCCGGACCCCGTGGATCTCAAACCGAGACCTGGTTCGATTCGCGGCCTGGATGTGCTGCCGGCCGGCGCGCCCATGAATCTCTCCGCGGAGCGACTCGATTCAGATGCGATGAAAGCGGTGCTGGAGCAAGCGAGGGGGCGTTACGACTGGGTCATCATCGACTCGCCGCCCGCCCTGGGCCTTTCGGACGCCGCCATCATCGCCACCATGGCCGACGGAATCGTGGTTGTGTGTTCGGGCGACCAGACACCGCGCCAGGCGGTTCGGCAGGTGGCCGACCAGTTGCGGGCGGTGCACGCCTCGATTCTGGGCGTGGTGCTGAATCGTGTGGACCTGGATCGTCACTCGTACTACTACGGCCGTTATCACTCCACGTACTACGGGGCCGAAGACAGCAGCGGCCGGAAGCCCCGACCCGAACCCCCCGCGCGCCCGGCACCTTAAGCCGGGGCTAGAACCTCGGAGAGTGCATCGAAGACTGCACCGGTGTCGATCGCGGTGAGGCATTCTGGGGCGGGCGCCCGCTCGCACTCCTCAGGCGGACGGCGAATGAGGTTGCACGGGCTGCACCAGATCCGCGGCGACAGGGCGATGTGTTTCACGGTCGAGCCAAACCCCAAAGCACCCCCCGAGAAGTAGCGGCTGGGATCCGAAGGCCCGAAAATCGCCACGGAGGGCACACCCAGAGCGCACGCAAAGTGCATGGCGGAGGTGTCTCCCGAGACGAACGCATCGAAACCGCTCATGACTTCGGCGAGCGTCTGAAGGTCCAGTTCTCCCGCAAGGTCGAGGATCGCGGTCGGGTTCGTACGAGCGACCACCGCGGTCAGGGCTTTCTCTGACTCGGAACCGGTGAGCACCAAGGTGGCCGATTTTTCCGCGACCAAACGCTGGCTGAGCGCCACATACCGGTCAATCGGCCACTCCTTGATGGAACGCCCCGCGCCTGGATGAATACCAATCAAGGGGCCAGCGGGGTGGATGCGGGCGGCTGAAAGAGCCGCCGCCAAACGAGCCCGGCCGCGAGTCCGGCGCTCGTCGTCGTCGTGCAGCCAGCGAAACGGTCGGCGCGGAACGGAAGCGCCAATCGCGGTCTCGATCGCACGGTAGTTCTGCTCGACGAAGTTGACATCCTCGTTGAGGTCGACCACGGAGGTGAGAAAGGCCGCACTCCCGGTGTTGGCGTAGCCGATGCGCGCACGAGCGCCGGTGGTGGCGATCAGCCAGATCGCGCGCAGATCCCCCTGAAGATCGATGGCGAGATCGGGGGGACGGGAGCGCAGGGACCCTGCCGCCTTGAAAAGATCGACGGCGGTGGCCGCACCCTCGTGGCGACGCCCCACCCACGGCGCACTCCAGACCAGGACCTCGTCCACCGGAGCATCCCGCGCGATATCGCGTGACCACTCGCCCACCGCGAGTCGGATCCGCGCCCCGGGAAGGGCGGCGCGCAGGGCGTGAAGTGCCGGCAGGCTCATGAGCACATCGCCGATCCGATCGAGCCGCAGCACCAGAACGTCTTTGGGAGGGCCGGATGGTGCCCTTGGCAGCAGTGGAGCGACCACCCGCGCGAGAGCATCCGCCACGGCCACCATCAGCCGCTCACGCGGCTCGGCGACCCGGCTTTGCCGGCCCTTAACGTTTTGCCAGCGTCTGCGCCTGGACATAACAATCTTCTAGGGTCGCAGCGACCCGGCTCCACCTCAACTCAAGGTCCACCCTTCTCGCCGCCGCGGCGCCTAGTTCAGCGCGCCTTGGGGGATCCTCGGAGAGGGCTCTGAGGACCTCCCGCAGTGAGGAGGCGTCTTTGGGCGGAACCAGAATGCCCTCAACCCCGCTGTTGAGGACGTCGGGGATTCCTGCGACGCGGCTCGCCACGATGGCCTTGCCGGCCGCCATGGCTTCGAGGAGGACATTGGGGAGTCCGTCGACGTTGCCCTTTGAGTCGATCACGGAGGGAACGCAGACGAGGTCGGCGGCGTGGAGTGCGTCGCGGATTTCGGTTCTCGAGAATCGTCCGGCCAGCGTGAGCGAAGTGCGGTGCCCGCGGGCACGAAGATCCGTCTCCAGATCGCCATCTCCCACGATGGCGACGTGCACGGACGAAAGCCTCTCCGCTGCTTCGATCAGATGGGCGAAGCCTTTCTTCTCGACCAGGCGGCCCACCGCCACTACGAGAGTCTGCCCCGGGGCGACGCCGAGGCGCAGGCGCATGGCCTTACCCACGTCCGGCGACGAAGCGGCGGCCGCTCCAAAGAAATCAAGGTCGACGCCATACGGAAGGGTGCGGGTTCGTTCCGGCCGCGCGCCAAGAGCAATCGCCCGATCGCGGAGGTCTGAACTGCAGGCCGTCACCGCCCCCGCGCTTTCTAAAGCGAGCCGGGCCGAAAAGCCCACGAGGCCGCTTCTCTCGGCCGCGAACACGTCGCTCCCATGGAGACTGATCACAAAAGGGGTCCTTGTGGCTTTCACGGGACCTCGCGCGAGCACGCCGCCCGGTACGACCCAGTGGGTGTGCACGATGTCGTAGCGGCGGTTTCTCAACCTCGTCCGCACCGCTTGATTCGTGGCCAGGGCGGCAAAAGGAGCCACGGCCAGGGTCTTCCATTTGAAACCCCGATCGGCGTTCATGCTCTGCGCGTAGCCCCAGACCGAGAGGGACGGCAACGGGGCATAAGGGAAGGGGAAGAAACGGATCCCTGGCTCGGGATCCCGTTTCAACTTCGGATGTGCGGGAAGAACGATGTCGACCTCATGCCCGCGTTTCGCGACACTGCGCGCGATTTCCTCTATGAAAGGCGCGGTGCCGTCCCCTTCGAAAAGCGGATAGGACGAAGTGACCATCAGGACCTTCACGGCTGGGCTGGCCTCACCCGGACCTCGACCGAATCGATCATGATGCCAAGGTCGCGGGTGTCGGTAGCCAGGGGGTTGGTGTTGGCTGGCCGCCAGGCGGGGACTTCAAGGCGGAGGATCCTGGAGCCCGTCGGAAGCGGGTCCGGAAGAACGAGATCGAAGTCCCGCCACGATCCGTCCGCGGTGAAATCCCCCACCGGGACCTCGTCGAAAAAGGCCTGGACCCGTGCGGGTTTTGCCTGGTCCGGCCGGAGATGGGCGGTGGCGCGTACCCTCAAGGTCGCTCCTCCTTTGGCCGCGGGCACATAGATCGAGCCCGTCGCATTCCCCCTCTCGTCGAGACACCCCCCGGTCCACCTGTAGGTGCGATCCCCGGTCGCCTCGGCCTCAAAAAAACCTGACGTCTGAAGGTCTCCGGATCCGCCGATGTCAATGAGGGGTTCGGTCGTGACCCGCAACGTCTCGGGCTCGATCACGCGGGAGAGAAAGAATTCCACCACGCGCGGCTCGCTCTGCTGGGGAACACGGTCATACGTCCACTCGAACTCCGAGGAAGTGAAGCGGAAGTTCTGAGTGCGCTCTAGAAACAAACCGCATACATCGGTCCGGAAACTGGTCACAAAGTAGATGTTGCGATAAGTCTTTCGCCATGCCGCGATGAGGTGGGTGAGCCGTTCGGAGTCCGGGTTGAATCGGCGGAACTCCAGGGCATTCGCGCCATACAGGCCCCACAACGGCAGAGAGAGCAGATGGATGTTCTTCGGTTGTTCGAACAAAACGACGTCCTGGGGGCCGAACCGGCGGGCGACGTCGGCCACAAAACGGACGCTGCCCTTCCAGTCCACGAAAGAGAGGATCGGGAGAGTGTGTGCGGTCGAAGCGCCGAGAGCGATGAAGCCCGCAGCACTGGCGGCGAGGCGCCAGGTTTTTGACCGACCGGCCAGAGTGACCACAGCCAGCGCGGCGAGGATGAAGGTGAAGGGCAAGGTCACGGGCACGTAGCGCCGCATCGCGAAGAAGTAATCGTTGAAGACGCGGATTTTGTAGAAGTAGAAACCGGTGAAGACCAGAAACACTGTGAGGGCCAATAGGTCCTTCGCATCCACGCGCTTAAGGAAGAAGGCGAGGCCGAGGAGGGCCAGGGTCAGCATGGGCGCGCTCACGAACCATGAGTACCGGCGGAGGGCTTGGGCATCGTGCGCGGCCAGGCGCTGGAAGCCGAGGTCTTGAAGCACTCCCGCATCGGCGAGCCTCTCGGTCTTCGGATTTCCATCTCCCCCCGCCCAGGCGGAGAGGGAGGGGCGCAGGGCCAGGGCATACAGAGCGAGGGCGCCCAGCACCGCCAATACCGCAATCCGAAGTTGCCGGTCATGACCGGAAAACCAGCGCCGCAGGTGCGGGCCTTTCTTCCACAAGACGAGTCCGATGACGAATACGGTCGCGGCCACCAGAAGCCAGACGCCGATCGGATGGTTCCAGTACTTGCGGGTCAGGATCTGGTGGGCATAGCGCTTGGAGAAGAACACGGCATGAACCGCGGCGTGGCCAAGAAGAAAGAGGAGGGGAACCAGCAGGGAAACGAGACGCTGCCGCCACTGCGTGGGCCGTCCTGCCAACTGGACGGCGACCCACAGGCCCACCGGCAGGAGGAGGAGCACACTGTCGATACGGACCAGGAACGTGAGGCCGAGCAGTGCGCCGGCCAGCCAGGCAAACGCGCGCGAGTCGTTCTCCTGATCGAGCCGATGGGCGAGCAAACCGGACAGAATCAGGAACTGCGAAAAACCCTCGGAGACCGGGTAGCGCGCGAACCAGACCTGAAGAACCGTGGTGGCGAGGCCGATTGCGGCCAGAAAAGCGACCGCACCCCCGAACATCCGGCGCGCCAGGAAAAAAGTGGCGAGGGTGCCCAGGATTCCGAAGATGGGCGGGGTGGCGAGAGCGCCCCGCACTCCCATGGTCTCAAACAGGTAGGCGCCAAAGGCGGGGAACAGGTGAAAGAACTGGGGTGTGATCAGGCCACTGCTCGGGTGGTCGAGTTCGAAGCCCATGAATCTGGGCCAGGACGGTTGGGGTTTGTCTTCGTCGACCCTCAGGGTGAGCTCAAAAGGGGGCTCGTCGAGGTTGGCGTAGAACAGCGACAGGTCCTCCCGAGGAATCGAGGACACCACCGGATCAAGGTGAGTGATGGCGCCCGTCCGCGCGATGACACCCATGGCGGAAACGTAGGCTCCTGGATCGCGACCACCGACGATGTATTCGCTCGGACGGGCGTGAAGTACGAAGGCCATGATCGCGATCACGAGGGCGGGGACCACGCTCATCGCCGAATCCGGACGATTGAAGGGTGCGGTGGGTTTGAAGCCCATGACGCGGGCCAGGCCCAACACTCCGGCGAAGAGGACCACTTCGAGGGCCGCGGCGCGCACGGTTCCGAAAACCCCCAGTTCCGCCAGAACCAGCGCGATCCAGGAGGAGAAGGCCACGGAAAGGGCCCCGGTCAGAAAGAGACGTTCGTCGAAGCGAAGGGACTCGCGGTCGGAGGGCCGCAGCAGGGCCATGCAAGTAAGGCCCGGAAGCAGCAGCAGAACAACTGCTGCGGGAACGGCCAGGGCGGCTCCGAGGGTTTGGGGCAAGTTTCGCTTCGGGTGGCCCGCGGAGCCCGCGGGCTAGGCGTGAACGGCTTCCTTCACTGCGGCGATGACGGCGCCTATCTGCGTGTCCGTAAGCTCGGGATAGATGGGAAGGGAGACGATTTCCGAAGCCGCCTGTTCGACAACCGGAAGATCGCCGGGCCGGCCCCCGAGGGACTCATAGGCACGCTGAAGATGGAGCGCCAGCGGATAGTGAATGAGCGTCCCCACGCCGCGGGCCGATAACGCCGCCATGAAGGCGGCGCGACGGGGGTGCCTCACCACGAACAGGTGGTACACCGCGCGCGCGTAGCTCTGTTCGACCGGGAGGCCGAGGGGAAGGCCGCGAAACGCTTCGAAGTAGCGTTGTGCGATCTCGCGTCGCCGCGTGGTTTCGGCATCGAGTGTGGTCAACAACTCCCGCAGAATCGCGGCCTGAATATCGTCGAGCCGCGAGTTGGTTCCCAGGATGTCGTGCTTGTACTTCTCGCTTTGTCCGCCGTTTCGGAGCTGTCGGAGTTTCGCCCCAAGCGCCGGGTCGTCCACGAGGATAGCGCCACCGTCCCCGAAGCCCCCGAGGTTCTTGGTCGGATAAAACGAGAGGCCGGCGATGCCCGCGATGGTGCCCACCGGGTGTCCCTTGTATCGGGCGCCGTGCGCCTGGCAGGCGTCTTCCACCACGACCAGGTGGTGGCGTCTGGCTATCTCCATGATCGGATCGAGATCCGCCGGATGGCCGTAAAGGTGGATGGGCAGGAGGCCGCGGGTGTGCTTCGTGATCTTCGACTCGATGCTTTCGGGATCGAGGTTCATCGTGACGGGGTCGATCTCGCCGAAAACGGGGGTGGCGCCCAGGCGGGAGATGGCGAGTGCGGAGAAAGCGGCGGACATCGGAGAAGTGATCACTTCATCGCCCGGTCCGATTCCTTTCACTTCGAGGGCGAGGATCAGGGCGTCGGTGCCGTTCGCCACCGCCACCGCGTCCTTCGTGCCCATGGCGGCGGCGAGTTCCTTCTCAAAGGCGTCAACCTCGGGTCCGAGGATGAACCAGCCGCGGTCGAGAACCCTCGCTATGGACCGGTCGATAGCGGTGCGGTGGGCGGCGATCTTGGGCTTCAGGTCGTTGAAGGGAACCTGGATGATGTCGGTCACAAATAGCGGTCCTTGTTCTTTTGATAGTAGTCCACGGTTCGGACCAGACCGTCGACGAACGGGGTCGTGGACTTCCATCCCAGCACCCGCTCGATCTTGCGTGCGTCCGAATAGAAATCCCCGATGTCGATCTTCTTTCGCTCCTCGGGAAACGGCACGACCTTGATCTCGCTCTTCCCGGAAACCTCGACCAGCCGGGTGGCAAGGTCGAGGAGCGAAATGGGAGGGCCACCCCCCAGATTGAACACCTGGCCGTTCGAAGCTTCGCTGGCCCCGGCGCGGAGAAAGGCATCCACCACGTCATCCACGTAGTCGAAATCCCGCCGCTGGGCCCCATCACCGAAAACCTCGATGGTTTCACCAAGAACCGCCTTCTTCATGAACCAGCCGATGAAGCCCTGGCGATTGTGGCGGATGAGCTGGCGGGGCCCAAAGGTGTTGGTGAGGCGGAGAGAGCAGGCCCTGATGTTGTACACCTGGTTGTACACCAGATGATAGTACTCGCCCGAGATTTTATTGATCCCGTTCACGTCGGCGGGGGCCAGCAAATGCTCCTCGTCCACGGGCAGACGCTGGGGCCGGCCATAGACCTGGCGGGTCCCCGCGTAGATGATTTTGGCCTCGGGATTCCGTTTGCGCAAGGCCTCGAGGATCCACAACTGCGACCGGCAATTGATCTCAAGATCCGTGAACGGATCGGTCATGGAGTCGATGTGGCTCACCTGTCCGGCCAGGTTGAATACCGTGTCCTGACCCTGAACCAGATACTCCATGGCGTGGCCGCGGACATCGGCGATGTTGATGCGCAGCTTGTCCTCGTAACCGTCGAGATTGAACAGGTTGCCGCCGTAATCGGGAAGAAGAGAGTCGACCGCAGTGACTCGGGCACCGAGATCCGCGAGGCGCCGACAGAGATTGGACCCGATAAAGCCCAGGCCGCCCGTGACCAGAACCGGTCGGTTCCGATAGAAGTCGAGGTAGTCGGTCATGCCTGGGCCGTTGGTTTGAGGTGAGCCTTGGTCAGAGCCAGCTCCACCCACAAGTCGACGAGATCGCGCAGGGTGCGGAACACGCGGGGGAAGTTGAAGAACTGGCTGGTGCCGTAGGTGCGGTGGTAGTGGTGAACCGGCACCTGGGCGATCCGGAACTTGAAGTCGGTCACCTTTTTCACGAGTTCGACACAGATCACGCCGGAGGAACGGTTGAGCTTCACCTTGTCGAAAATGCTCTTGCGCATGAGCCGGAAGTCGCAGTCGACGTCACGCACGGTCAAGCCGAACGCACGCTTGACGAAATGGTGGTAGACGCGGCCGATGATCTTGCGGTGGAAGGGGTCGTTCCGCGAGATCTTGTAGCCGTTCACGAAGTCGATGTCATCCGAATAGGCGTCCAGCAGAAGAGCGAATTCGCGAGGGTCATACTGGGCATCCCCGTCGGTGTAGAGCACGAGTTCCTTGGAGGCGGTTTCGAACCCCGTGCGCAGGGCCCCGCCATAGCCGCGGTTCTTCTGGTGGTGCACCACCTTGAGCCACGTAAGGGACCGGGCCATTTCATCCAGCAGTTCGCCCGTGTGATCAGGGCTGCCATCGTTGACCACGATAATTTCGTAGTCATCCGAATACTTCCGAACCGTCATGTGGGCAAGCAGAACCAGGCTGGCAATGGTTCCCGCGTCGTTGTAGGCGGGAAAGAAGACGGAGATGGAAGGTCGGGATTTGGGCATGAGGGGTTGAAACTTCGGGTAAACGTCTATTTTCCCTCGTCCCGGCGGGTTTTGATGAAACCCGCAAGAATTGTGGGGCGGGCGAGGAAAAGGGAGATCGCCAGAAGTGCGGCCACCGCCAAGAGGACGCCGAACGGAAAAAGGGGCGGCACATAGCGCAGGCGGGCGGTTCCCGGCGACCGGAGCTGGACCTGCAGTTGCCCCTGACGGTCGGAGACCGGACCATCCCCGCTCCATCCCGGTAGATACGGAATACCCGAAGCCACGTCCCTTGGGGTGTCGGTGGTGATCTCAAGCCGGCCACCGGGTGTCGGTCCGGAGGGTCTAGGAGTGGCAGGACTTCCGGAACCGTCTCCCACGCGGAAGACGCGGATCTGCGGGGTGGTGGCGATCTCCTGAAAGTCCGGTTGGGATAAGTAGGCGGAAAGAACTGAGGCCACCACGATCGGACCGTCCGCGGTTTCGATGCTCAGGCCGTTGATTCTCACCGGTGGTGCTTGGTCGGGCACCTCTATCGTGATGGCATCCGCCCGGTACGCGGGTGCGTTCACGGTTTGCTGGCCGGACATTGGGGTCATCGGCCCGAGGGGAACCTCCCGGTCGCCGTTGACGCGGGCTTTGACTTGAAGGACGGCGGTGGTTTCCGCGGCCAGAGAAACCGTGATGTTCTTGAGACGGACGAACGGCAGGGCGAAGGTCCTTTGGGTGCCGGGAGGAAGGGTGATCTCAAAGCCCTCGTCGCCTTTGGCCTTGGTGAGGTCTTCAGTGGGCACTTGAACCGCATCGATCGACCACTCGCGAAGCAAGGCCACATCGGGAGTGAGAGACTTCTCGCTCAGGAAGCCCCGCGCCGCCATCTCCCCAAGGACCCTCCGCGCGGACTGCGGGGCCATCGGGTCGTATCCGTTCGCTTGAATCCTCGGAATGAGCGCACCATAGCCCGCGAACCCGAGGTCCAGAGCCAATTCTTCCGGAAAGGCGCGGACCAGCGTCAGGATCCGGGGTTTCTCAGCGATTTCTCCCAGGGCGCGATCCACGGCGCGGCGCGTGGGGGTGCCCGCAATCAGCTGCGACCTTGTCGGGGCCTCTCGGAATACTTCGCGACTGATCGGCTGGAGCGCGAATGAGACGGTCAGGGGCAGGAGGAAGACTCCGGCGGCGACGCCGCTCTCCGCATCGGCCAAAGCGAAGTAGATGATGAGAGCGAGGGCGTAGACCCCCACCGCGGCCGCCAGCCGGTCGGGAAGGCCGCCCAGGGTGGCCGCGGCCACCGAAAGCACTCCAACGGAGGCCAGGGATGCGACCAGGAAATAGGCGCGCAGCCTTCGACCCCGATGGGTCTTTCGTTCTTTCCACTGCTCATCGAGGGCCAGGCCCGCGAGGACCGCGAGGGCAAACTCCACAACAAGGGGGAGGGCGCCCGGCGCCAGGAGGGGGCCGCGGCCCACCTGAAGGGCCAGGGAGGCCAGGACCGCAAGCAGAAGAACGCGCACCGGTTGACGCTCGAAAAGAAGGGGAAGACTGGCGATGGCGAGGCTGGCCGCGGGGGTGTGGGTCACGGTCTTCAGAATCAGGCCGGCCAGACCAGACACTCCCTCGGCCGCGCGTTCGGCAAGAAGACCGGTGACCTGCCGTCCCGCCGAGGGCAGCAGGTCGAGGGTTGGGAGCCATTGCGGTGCGGAGAGGGCCAGGCCCAGCAGGACGGCGAGGGCGGTGGCTTGCCGCGAGGGAGCTCGGGGAGAGCGGCTCAACGTGTGCCCCAGTAACAGGCGGCCAAACAGCAGCGCGCCCCCGGCCTTCAGGGCCTCCGGGGATCCGGCGAGCACAAGGAGGGCGATCGAGACCGCAAGACCGATGAGGCGGGAGGCGCTGGCACGGTTCATATGCGACTCAGCGGTGAGAAGTACCAGGGGGAGCATGGGAGCGGCGACGAGGGTGGCGGTGTCCTCGAAGTGCCCGAGCAGGTAGGGGCCAAAGGCGAATGACAGGGCTCCCACAAACGCGCCGGGTGCCGTGGCGCCGAGTCGTTTCAGGTAGAGGAAGGTGAGGGTTCCGGCGAGAGAGAGGGAGATGAGTACCAGGGCCTGAAAAGCCGCGAAAGGCTCGAAGGGGGCCAGAAGGAGGGTGAGGGGGTAGAGGACTCCTCCGCGATAGGCGCCCAGAAGCGGGGTGCCCAGAAACTCCCGCGTATTGAGGAAGGGCAGGGAGAAGTTCCGATAGGCCTCAAACGCCTCGGTGCGCAGGGGCAGGTGAAGGGCCACACCATCGCCCGGGCCGAGAAGACGGTGTTCGAGCAACGGCTCGATGTAGGCGATCAGTGGGAAGACAGCAAGAACGAGAAGCGCGAAAACATCGCCCTTGAGGTAGGCCCGGGTCAACGCCTGTCCTGCATGGAGGCGATCTGTTCGGAGATGAGGCCGAAGAGAAAGACCACCACGCCAAGCTGAATGAGGAGGGCCGAGCCCATGGGGATCTTGTCGAAGTTCGCCACATTCCAGATCCCATAGGCGACGCCGGTCAGGAGCGAGAGAAGGGCGATGGGGGCGAAGACGCGGAGGGGCGCGTACAGCGTGACGATCTTGAAGATGATGAGGATGAAACGGAAGCCGTCCTGCAAGGGTCGGATCTTTGAGGTGCCCACGCGCGGTCGAGCCGTGATGGGCACGAAGATCACACTGTGCCCGGACTTCATCAGCGCGAGGCAGGAGGTGGTGGGGTACGAGAAGCCATTCGGCAGGAGGTGAATGACTTCGAGCAAGGCGGTGCGTTTGGCGGCCCGGTACCCTGAAGTGAGGTCCGGGATCGGGCGACCGGTCAGCCAGGAGGCGAGACTCCGGAAAAGCGCATTGCCCGCGGCGCGCAGGAACGACTGGTCGCTCAGCGAACGCGTCCCGATGACCAGGTCGTAGGTGCCGACCGGCCCAATCAGCTTCTCCGCTTCGGCCGGGTCGTGCTGGGTGTCGGCGTCCATGAGGAGGACGACCGGGGAGACGGCTTCGCGTATCCCCGTCTTGACCGCGGCGCCATTCCCTTTGTTGTAGGGATGGACGACCACGCGGGCGCCTGCGTTTTTGGCGCGCGCCGCAGTTTCATCGGTCGAGCCGTCATCAACGACCAGAATCTCCGCGAAGCCGAAACGTCGCAGCCCCTCGACGGTTTCACCAATTCCCCCTGCTTCGTTGAAAGCGGGAATGATGACCGAGGTTTCGCCGGGCTCAGCCACGGGGCTGGGCGTCCTTCCCGAGCTCGGCCTTCCTGACGCGATAGAGAACATCCTCGATCAGCTTTCGGTTGCTGGCGATGAGGTCGGCCATGAGGCCCCACTGAAGGGTCTGAAACCCCAGGATGAGCAGGAGGACCGAGAGCATGGCCGACTGCAAGTGGCCGGTAATGGCGCCGTTCCACCAGAAGTATGCGTAGCGAAGCCCGAGCAGCGCACCCGCCGAGAACAAGACGCCGCCAAGAAGCATGAACACTTTGAAGGGCTCATACATCGCGTAGATCCGGAGGATGGTGGCTACGGATCTCTTGACGTATTCGGCGGTCGAGCCAAACAGGCGCGAGGGGCGGGTCTGGCTGGCCTCGATCGGCATGTGGGCGATGGCCAGGCGTTTTTTGCCGGCCTGGATGATCGACTCGAGGGTGTACGTGAATTCGCTGACGATGTTGATTCTGAGCGCTGCTTCTCGTGAGAAGGCCCGAAATCCGCTCGTGGTGTCGGGCACATCCGTACCGGACACTTTCCTCACCACCCAGCTGCCGAGCATCTGCAGCCGTTGTTTCATCCATGAGAAGTGAGCGACCTCGGACACCTGCCGGTCGCCGATGGTCATGTCGGCCTCGCCGCGCAGGATGGGCCCGATCAGGCGGGGAATGTCGGCGGCGGGATACTGGTTGTCGGCATCCGTATTGACGATGATGTCGGCACCCAGTTTGAGGCTTGCATCAAGACCCGCCATGAAGCCGCTGGCGAGACCTTTGTGCCGGGTGAAGCGCAGAACATGGTCGGCCCCGCTCGCAAGGGCCACTTCCCGGGTCCGATCCTTGGACCCGTCATCAATGACGAGGACGACGACCTCGTCGACCCCGTCGATCTTCCGGGGGATGGCGCGCAGGGCGGCGGGGAGGGTTTCTTCCTCGTTGAGACAGGGGATCTGGACTACAAGCTTCATCGCGCGGACCCGAAGGTAGCACAACGCAAGGTTAATGCGGCGCTTCCGTGCTGGACAGCCTAGGAGGACCCCATGGCCCGCTCGATCGCGGCCCTCCAGGCCGAGTACTCCCGAAACTGTGCTGCGTTGTTGTGAACGAGGATTGTTTTGTCCTTCCCGCTCCTCTTCCTCTCGTTCCCGAGCGCCTTCAAGTCCTCGACCGCAGGCGCGGGGGACAATGCGGGGACCAGGTTCTTGAAGCCTTCGTCGTGGGAGATACGGACCGACAAGCGGCGCACCAGTTCGACCGTTCGCATGTGGGCGGACGCGAGGCCCGGCCCCTGGTAGCCGGTCCGCCGAGGATCGATCTCCCATGGCCTTGTGTCGTTCTTGAAGTGGAGATGGACGAGCCAGGCGTCCTCGATTCGACGATCGGACCGGAGTCGCGTGGTGTTCTCATTGACCTTTTCCTGTTTGATGGAAGCCGACACGACAAGGATGAGGTCTTGTTCCTCAAGGGCCCGGGTAGCGAGCGGAAGTTCGGGATCGTCTCTCAGCGAGCACTGGAGCGGATTCGCCCTGAGGTCGATCGAATCCAGAGAGATCGGCTTTCGGGCGCGCGCGACCAGGTCCTCGGACAGGCTTTGGGCGTTCAGACCTTGGGCCTGAAGCCGCGTCTCCAGGACTCCCGGCAAGGGTTCGGAGGTGATCTTCAACAATCGGTATCTCGAGGCCGCACGCCATTGCCGGGCTTCCCATAACGAGATTGAACAGGCGTCCGCCAGGACCTCGGCGCTCACAACGGTGGTTTCCACGACGACGTAGCGGCGCGGCGGGGTCTCTCGCTCCTGACCCCTGGCCAACGCCTCCAGATTGACGAGGTTCCCGGTTTGAAGGACGCGCTCGGCAGCGCGGGCGGCTGCTTCCAGAACCTCGGCACTGAGCGCCGCTCCGCAGTAGAGGCAGCTCCCACGAGCCATCGCAACCGGTCGGGCACAGGCGGGACAATTCATAAGGGTCAGCCGCTCTCTCGATTCCGTGGTGGTCGGAGGAGAAGTTTATAAGGAGGGGGCCGCCTCGCACCGCGCTCACCTTGGAATCGACGGGGGCCATTACACTTTGGTTTTGTTCGAGGATCCCTCTTGCTGATGCGGCGAACTCCGCGCTGGTTGTCCGGTCTGGTTTTTCTGCTTCCTCTGTCGTGCGCGACCGGAGGGCTGCGCTCCGGCGCGGGTGCGAACGAACCTCTGTCCCGAATCGACGTACTCGCGCGAATTCTGGTCCTCGAAGATGCCCGGTCCCTGGGTGAGGGGGCGCTGATTTCGTTTCTCGGGCACTCGGATCCCGCCATTCGCAGACGGGCCGCCATGGCCGTGGGTCGCATCGGAGATGAACTGGCGGTGCCGCGCCTGTTGCAGAGCCTGAAGGACCCAGAGGTCGAAGTGCGGCGGACCGCGGCGCTGGCTCTTGGGTGGATCGGCCGCGACGAGGCGGTGGCCGATCTGCTCCAGGCCCTGCACGATGCCGACCCTTTAACCCGGGGAAGAGCCGCGGAGGCCCTGGGTCGCATCGGGAACAAGACGGCGGGTCCGGCGATCTCGGAGGCGTTCCGTCGGGCCCTGCCCAAAACCACGGGCGGTGTCCTGCGTATTCGAGGAGACGACCCTCGCCGTGCCGACGACCCCTGGATCGAACTGCGACTGCAAGTTACCGCCCTCGCCAGACTCAAGGATGTGGAGTCGCTGAAAACCGCGGTCATCGGATCGGACGCATCTCCGTACGTGGATTGGTGGGCGTCGGTCTGGGCCGCCACGCAACTGGGCGACCCGGGTTTGACTCCGATACTACTGGCGGGAGCTGCCGCCGAGGACCCGTTCATCCGCTCCCTCGCGGTGCGCGGACTCGGCGCGCTCAAGGACGGTGCGCATCTGCCCGTCGTTCGCCGGCTGGCCGCCGATCCGGACCCGGGCGTGGTTCGCGAAGCTCTTCGCGCGACCGCTCTGATCGGCGGAGCGGAAGCCATCGCTATCGCCGGGCTTCATGTGGACTCGCCGAACCTGATGTTGCGGCGCGAGGCACTCCTCGCCCTCGCCGCACTGCCGGCCCAATCATCCTGGCGCCCGCGCATCATCGACAACGTGGGTCATCCAGACCCCTGGATCCGCTCCGCGGCCTGGTCGGCGCTCATCCGCACCGATGCGGAGGACGTCGGTCTGGTCCTCTCCACCATCGGGCCCGACGCGGAGGGGCGCGTCCGTCAGTCCGTAGCCATCGCCCTTGCCGAGAATCTCGGGGAAGAGGCCGCATCCCTGCTCTTGCCGATGCTCAACGATACCGACCCGAAAGTGGTGGCGGCGGTTCTGGAGGCGGTGGCTCTGGCGCGAGGCCTCGACGCTCTGCCCACGCTCCGGGATCATGTGAACCATCCAGACGCGGGGGTCCGCCTGGCCGCGGTGCGCGGCTTGACGTCGCTGTTCGATAAAGGCGGGACGGGTATGGGAGCGGTGTACGCCCGTGCGCTGGAGGCCTCGAAGGCCCCGGAGGATCTCGTGGTTCGGACGGCCATTGTGGCGGCCGCGGCGAGGGATCGCGATCAGGAGAGTCTCTCCCTGCTGCGTCGCGTCGCCGGCTCCGACCCCTCTCCCGTTGCTCGTCAAAAGGCGCTCGAAACCCTCGCGCAAGGAAACGCCCCGCAGGAGAAGGCGGCCATCCGAATCGCGGATGCCCGGGAGCTGGTCTTGCTTTACGAACCGGACGCAGACGCTCTTTATTCGCCGCGGGTCCTGATCGTCACGCGCTACGGCACCATCGAGATTGCCCTCGACCTCGTCGACGCTCCGCTCACCTCGATGTCGTTCGTACGTCTCGCCCAATCCGGTTTCTATAACGGGCTCGCCTTCCATCGGGTGGCCCCCGGCTTCATGGTGGAGGGAGGGGACCCGCGCGGCGACGGGTCGGGAGGTCCCGGATTCACCATCCGTTGCGAGTACAGCGGGCGGCCCTTCGGCCGGGGCACGGTGGGCATGACCACCCACTCGAAGGACACGGGAGGATCCCGATTCTTCATCGCTTTGGAACCGCAGCCGGAACTCGACTTGGTCCACACTCCTTTCGGACAGGTGCTCTCCGGCATGGACATCGTGGAGAAGATTCGCCCCGGAGATCTGATCCTGAGGGTCGACGCCTTCGACGGCCGGGAATCGCGTTGAATCGGCACACCGGACCGGCGATTCGGGTCCTCGCCCTCGACATAGATGGCACGTTGCTGAACACCCGCAAGGAGATTTCGCCCCGCAACCACCAGGCGGTGAAGGCGGCGATCGAGGCAGGAGTGCGCCTCGCCCTGATCACGGGAAGACGATATCCGGCGGCCCGGAGAATCGCCGATCAGTTGCCGGGAGATCCGGTACTCGTCCTCCACAACGGCGGTCTGGTGATCGAAAACTCGCTGCCTATCCGGGTGAGACCGCTCAAGAAGGCGACCGCGGCCAGCGTGGTGGCGTTCGGGAAGTATTTCGGGGCCGATCCCGTTGTCCATGTCGGCCATCGCGGAGAGGGGCTGCTTTACGTCGACACCGCGTCGCCCTCGCACACCCTGCTCGCGTACTACCTGCACATGTCCCATCCGGATGTGCGGGTGGTGGAAAGCCTCGTGTCCGCTCTCGAGGCCGAAGCGGACGATCCTCTGCAGGTCATGTTCGGTGGGTCGATGAACGAGATGCGCGACCTCGCGTCGGCCCTCGACGCGAGGGGTTTCGAAGCGACGTCCCTCCGTACCGTTTATCCCGCGGAGGACCTGTCGTTGATCGACGTGGTGGGCCCCACGGTGGACAAGTCGGAGGCCTTGAGCTTCCTCTGTTCGCGCTGGAGCGTGGACATGGGCTCGGTTTTGGCCATCGGCGACAACTGGAATGATCGTTCCATGCTTCAACAGGCGGGCATCGGGTGCGTGATGGCCAACGCGGATGAAGGACTGCGGTCCCTGGGTCTCGTCTTGGTGCCCGGCAACGACGACGACGGGGTCGCCCACGCAATAGAGCGTTTTGTGCTGGGCCGCGCCGCGGGGAAATAAAAAAAGGGGGTGATCGCTCACCCCCTCCCTGAAGCCGCAAATGGAAGCGACTTACTTCTTCTTCTTTGCAGCCTTCTTAGCAGCTTTCTTAGCGGCCATGGTGT
>ENA-ORBV01003021-ORBV01003021.1-microbial-mat-metagenome-genome-assembly--contig:-NODE-3021-length-34432-cov-17.462727_pt1 | contig 34432 bp, 29 predicted proteins | sample MGYA00237777_ERZ505514 | MGnify/ENA primary metagenome ERZ505514 (study PRJEB26160, sample SAMN06269048) | microbial mat metagenome | isolation source: Oligotrophic lake microbial mat | place... | reverse complement strand
ATGATACGGCGACCACCGAGATCTACACCTCTCTATTCGTCGGCAGCGTCAGATGTGTATAAGAGACAGCCCCGCGAATCCCCCCGCGTGCCCGAGGTCCGCCGCGCCCTCGAGGAAATCTGACAGCATCACCACATACGGCGCGCCGCTCTCGGGCCTGGCCTCACCCTCGGGCGACGGCGCAAGGGCCGCGGCGATCAGGGCCATCGCGCCCGGGACATCCGCGCGCGACTCGGCGGGCTCGATGCCCTCAAGAAGCGAGCCGACCGCGCCGGCATCGGGCGATGCGGGCAGCACCAGACCCTCGGCGGGATGGGCCAGCGTGATGAGCGCGACGCGGTCGCCGCCGCTCCCCGCCCCCCTTGGTGCGCCACCCAGCGGGCGCAAAGTGGCCAGCACCTCGCGCGCGGCATCAATATGGCGGGACAGCGCGGTTGTGCCCGAAGCGTCGGTGGCCTGAGCGGCGATCGAGTTGTCGATCACGATGAAGAAGGTCCGGCCGCGCCCGCCGCCGCCCACGCCGCCCAGCGCGCCAACGAGCGGGCGGCCGATGGCCAGCGCGACCAGCGCGAGCAGCAGGCAGCGGGCCGCGAGCAGGAGCCACTTTTCCAGCAGGAGTTTGCGCCGGGTCCGCCGGAAGGCCTCCTGGAGGAAGCGCATCGCGCCCCACATCACGGGCTTGCGCCGCCGGTTCATCAGCAGGTGGATGATGATCGGGATGGCGATGCACGCCAGGCCGGAGGCGAGCAGGATGGGGTGGAGGAAGGTCATGGGGGAGGGGGCGGCCTCCGGCCGCGAGGGATCAAGGGATGAGGGAGCCAGAAAGGTACTGGAACACGGGGGCAGCGCACGCGCGCCCCGTTACATCGTTCGCATGATCCCTCGATCCCTTCATCCCTTCCTCCCTGTGGTTCACCCGAACTTCGACCGCTTGATCTCCGAGTTCCGGCGGGCCATGAACGCCGCCATCGGCGGCCCCAGCCAGTCGTGCGTGGAGACGAGTTGATAGTCAAAGCCCAGACTCCGCGTGATCTGCTCGACCTTCGCAAGGTGCTCGGCGAACACCTGCTGGTACGCCTTGCGGATCGCGCGCGGATCGACCTGCAGCCGCCCCTCGCCCTCCAGCCCCTCGAACGGCGCGGCATCCGACAGGTCAAACTCGCGCTCGCGCCGGTCGATGATCTGGAACACGATCACATCGTGCCGCCGGTGGCGGATGCGCGCCAGCGCTGTGCGGAACTCCTCAGGATCGATGTACAGATCGCTCACCAGCGCGATCAGGCAGCGGTTGGTGAGTTTCCCCAGCACCTGGTCGATCACGCGCGAGAAGTTCGTCGGCCGGTCCACCGGCTGCACGCTCAGCGCGCCGACGATCTGCCGCCACACGCCGTGCGCACTCGACCGCTTGAGCATCGAGCGGACCTCATCGGCGAAGACCACCAGCCCGGTGCGGTCGCCCTGGGTGAGGGCCATGTACGACAGCGCAGCGCCGACCGCGGTGGCGTGGTCGAACTTGCTCCACTCCGGCCCGCCGCGCGGGTTGGTGGTGCGCCCCTGGCCCGAGGCCTCGCCGAACATGCGCGAGCCGAAGGCCATCGACCCCGACGAATCGACCATCACCACGAGATCGAGGTTGGTCTCCTGCTGGTACTGCTTGAGGTGCAACTTGTCCGACCGGCCAAAGACCTTCCAGTCCAGGTGGCGGATGTCGTCGCCCGCGACATACGGCCGGTGCTGGGCGAACTCGACGGAGAAGCCGTGGTACGGCGAGCGGTGCGCCCCGCTCATCACGCCCTCGACGATCATCTTGGCCCGCAGTTCGAGCGTGCCGAGCCGCGCGAGCGTCTGGGGATGCAGATAAAGCTGGGCGTCGGCCTCCGGCAGACGCGCCAGCGGTGTGGATGACGCCGCGGCGGCACTCCTCCGAGCACCGTCCTTGCCTCCCGTCGCTTGGGCGCCTTGTGGGGCGTCTTCGCGCGGGGGGGGGCCAGCCTGGTTCCCTGTGGCCTGCGACATCGCGGGATCGTACCGGCGCGGCCCCGCCAAGGTGCCGGTATGCGCGCGCAAAGCGGAGATTGGCCGCGGATCAACGCGGATGGACGCAGATCCGGAGAAGGCGAAGGCATTAGCCACGGATTCCCACGGATGTGGACGGATTCAGATCAAGACAGGCGAAGTTGCAACAGCAGATAATCACGGCCTCCTGATCGGCGTTGATCCCCGTTGATCTGGGCTCCATTCCGATCCGTCTGATCCGTGCTCATCCGTGGCCTGCCTTGCTCCGTCCCTACCGCTCCACCTGCCCCGCCAGCATGTTCACATAGTCCATGATCTTCCCCGCATCTCGCGGGTTGTCCTTCGCCACCGCCGCGGCTTCGTCGACATACCGTGCAATCGCCGCGAGCCTCGCGCGATGCCCAACCATCCACGCCCCGCGAGTCGGCGGCGATGCCAGACTCGCGTACGGCGACACCGCGATGATGCCGCGCTCCCGCGCCCCGCGATCGAGAGCCGCGAGCAGCCGCAGCGTCGGGTGCGCCGCTTCCAGTTTTCGGAGTGATGTGCGGGGTCTCTCGGTTCCTGTGTCCGCGTTGTCGAGCGCCTGCGTCACCACATCCGCCGCCACGCGGGAGAGTTCCTCGCCCCCTCCGAGGAATGCCGCGCCCGCCACCGAGATCGGCAAGCCGCGCCACGCGAGCAGGCCCTGCCGCAACGCACGAACCTCCGGCAGCGCGAGCGCCCGTACCGCGCGCAAGTCTTCGAGAAAACCGCACAGCATTCTCAGTACGCGCAAGCGCGCGGCGATCGATTCGGCCTTCTCTCCCGCCACCACTCCCGGCCGCACCGGCGCGTTCCTGCCACTAGCCGTCCGGTCGTCCCCCTCGCGCGCCGACGCCTGCAGATAGGCGATCCGCAACTCGTCGATCCGCGCGATGATGGCCCCCGCCCGGTCGCCCGTCAGTTCCTTCAGTATCGCAGTGTTGGCCGCATCGGCCGTGTCGCCGGTCAGCGCCGCCGCGCGCAGCGCCGGCTCGCCCGCGAACGGGTCGAGCAGTTCCATCGCCGCGGCGAAGGCCCGAAGGTCCAGCAGCGCCGACTCCATTGTCGCGGGCCTGGCGACCTCCTGACCCAGCCGGGTCAGGCGCGATGTGACCAGCCGCCACGAGGGCGACTGGTCGTCGCGGAACCGGGTCAGCAGGCCGTCTACAAGCCGCAGCATCTTCAGGTCGTCGATCGAGCGCCGGTGCGAGGCGATCGCGCTCACGATCGCGGGCTGGCTCGTGGCGGACTGGGCCCGCGCGATCTCGGCGACCTGCGAGGTCAGTTGCGCTTCGGATCGTGCCCGCGCGCTGTCGAGCGCGCGGAAACTGGTGCGGAGCGATTGGGTCACGCCCGCCTCGGTGCCGGCGGCGATGCGTTCGTCGATCAGATCGAGCGTGCGCACGAGCGCCCGCATCGACTTGCGGGCGCGGTCGCGCGCCGGTCCCGCCTCTCCCATCGCTTCCGCGGCGGTGTCGGCAATCGCCAGCCGGATCGACTGCGCATCGCGCGCGGTCTGCCCCCCACCGCCCCCCCCGCCACCGGGAGAGAGGGCATCCGTCCAGGCACAGATGCGGAGCGTGTTTGACGCTGTGGCGAGCAGGTCCGCGGCATCGTCGTCGCGGGTCGTGTGCGCGAATGCTCGCAACGCTGCGCCCGTCCGTTCACTCACCTGCGCGCGCCGAGTCTCCGGGAACCATGTGGGCAACCCGCCGAGCACGATGGGCAGTGCGCCGGCGAGTGTGGCGCGTGCATCGAGAGCCGCCGCGGCGAAGGACCACGTCCCCTGCGCTCCCGCAATCACGCCGAGCAAGTCCAGGAGAACCGCGCGCGTGGGATCGTCCAATCCGGTTGTGGCATTCTTTGTTGTGCCGCTCGGGTCTCCAGCGGGCGCGCCCTCAAGTTGTGCGCGGAGTTCATCCACCGTCGGCACCGGGCCGGTCTGCGCCAAGGCCCAGCCCGCCGCGAGCGGGTCGCTTTCCGGAGGCACGATTTCCGCAAGCGGCGCGAAAACGCTGCGGAGCGCCATGTCGAGTTCGCCCGGGGTGTCGGGAAGCGCACGCCCGTCGGCCAGCAGCGCATCCACAGCGCGAACATAGGCCCGCATCGCAGCGCCGATCATCTCTGCATCCGGCTCGCCACTCACTGCGCGGAGGGCCATCTCGCTCGGCCACGCCATGTCCGCGAGCAGCGTCATCGCGTGGGCGATGTGGATCGACCCCGCCTCGCCCAGTTCCTCGCCCTTGCCGATGAGCGCGAGCGTGAGGGCGTGGGTGCGCGATCGCGCTGCGGTGCCAAGCCCCGCGGCATCCGGGAGCGCATCATCCGCCCGCCCGACTCTTGCATCGGGAAGCGACGCCTTCATCGCGCGGCTCGAATCGTTCGGCCCAGGCGCCGGCGCCGCGGGCGCATCAAGGTTCAACCGCTGCGCGTCAGCCCGCCCACACACCAGCGCAAGGGTGACGATGCAAGCAATCACGCCGCGCCAACCCGCTCTGCCAGATGGTTCGTTGTGGTTCTTCATTCCGCAATCCGCACTCCGCAATCCGCACTCCCGTACACCTTCTCCAACTCCGCCACCATTCTCGCCGCGCTGAAGCGCTCGGCACACTCCGCCCGTCCACGGGCCGCCATCTCCGCGCGCTCCAGCGGATGTTCGAAGGCCCAGCGGACCGCCTCGCGCAGTCCCGCCCGGTCGCCGGTGTGTACGAGCAGCCCCGTGACACGGTCGCGCACCACCTCCGGCGTGCCGTCGCAGTCGTACGCGATGGGGCACACGCCCGCGAGCAGCGCCTGCGGCACCGTCCTGGGCAATCCTTCTCTATACGAGGGGTGCGCGAGCACATCCATCGCCCGCATGAGGCCGGGGATGTGCTCCGGCGGCACAAGGCCGGTGATGAAGAGTTGAGGGGGCTGCGCCGCGTGATGAAGTGGTGAAATGGTGGGGTGATGAGGCGACCCAATGCCGGGCGCTTCCGGCAGATGTTCGCGCACAGTGATGCCGAGTCCCCTCGCCTTCTCTACCAGTCGTTCCCGCCACCAACCATCGCCGACCCACAGGAGTTTCCACTCAGGGTGCGCCTTCAGGTCCGGGGCGAGCGCCTCGAGCAGGTCATCATGCCCCTTGTGCTGCGCCAGGCGCGCGACGGTGCCGATTACAAAGTCGTTCTCACGCAGGCCGAGTTGCGCCCGCACGCTCACGCGGTCCTCGCCCGAGTGGGGAGGCGCGGCCTCCAGAAACGGCCCGGTCTCCATCCCCGAGGCCACCGTCACATATTGCTCCGGCCTGCCGATGCCGCGAGCGAGGAACTGGCGGGTCATCGCGTCGGCGACGCTCACGATCATGTGGCAGCGTTTGGCCGCGAACCACTCGGCCCAGGTGTATGCCTCGTTGCTGATGCGCACCTTCATGCGCTGCGCAAAGTTGCCGTCAACGGGCATGAACGGTGGGCCGTGGATGGTGTGGACGATGCGCATCGAACCGGGGCCGAGTTCGCGCAGCACGGTCCACGCCGCGGCCCGGCCCAGCACACCCGCCTTGCTGGAGTGCGTATGCACCACGTCGGGCTTGATATCCCGGATCAGTTCGCGCAGTTGCCTGTAGGCCCGCCGGTCGCGCACCGGGCTGACCTCGCGCACCAGGTCCGGCACGATGTGGGTCGTGATCGGGTGGTCCTGCCTTCGGTGGGCCGGCATTCCATGCGGGTCGTTCTTGGATTCAGGGTTGAATCGTTCCACCCGCTCCAACAGCGATCCTTCCGGCCCATAGATCGGGCCGAACGCCAGGTGCACCTCGTGCCCCAGTCGCGCCTGCCCCTCGCACGAAAGAACCGTGTTCTCCTGCGACCCGCCGAGGATCAAGCGTGTGCTGATGTGGAGGATGCGCACAACTCACCCCACCGGGAAGAGGGCGATGAGTCCCGGCCACACGGAGCAGCCGGTCGTCAGCGCCTCGAGCGCCTCCCGGCGCGTGGCGGACTTTCCGGGATATCGATACTGAACCGCACCGAGGGAGAGTTGGCGCAGTGGCGCGGGCTCAAACTTCCACCCCGGCGCTTGAACCGCCACGAGCGCCGCAAGCGACTCCAAGGCGTGCGTGTGGGGCGGCATAACCTCGCGTGAAATGAGCAACGCCTTCATCAACTGTTCAACGGCCTGCTGCGCGTGGAAGCACACACCGTCATAGTTGGCGTTCCGCACCACGGAACATTCTCGGGTCGCCGTTTCAAGGTCAGCCGCGGCCTTCTCAAGCCACTCATCGACCACGGGGTTGGCAGTGTTCGGGAAGGGCCGCAACTCCGGCAGGGTCGGCTGCTCACGATTCATGCGGCCGCCTCGTACAGCACACGCCCTCGATCCACGACCTCGCGGATCAGCGGGTCCCCGAACTTGTACCGCCACACCATCTCTTCCGGCGTCCGGATGACCAAGTCAATCGGATAAGTACCCGGATGCACCCGTGTCAGAATCTCGGCGGCCTTCTCGATGTGCGATCCCTCGCACGCCATCACCACCAGCAGATCAACATCCGAATCCGGCCGCGGCGTGCCGTACGCCCGCGAGCCGAACAGCACGATCCGCTGCGGGTGGAACTCCGCGGCGATGCGACTCGCCAGCGCCTCGATGTCCGGCTGCTCGATCATCCGTAAATCATAGTCGATCCGTCTGCCCGCCCGGTGCGTGGACCTGACGAGCCTTCGTCAGGCCCGTCCCGCACTCCGGGCATACCGCGGCGTCTCCGCGCCTCCGCGCGAGGCTACTCCTCATCCACCCATGCGCGGCTCGGCCCATACCTGATCCACTCCAGGCACAGGCCGTGCGCCGGGAGCGTCGGCCCCGCCAGCCGCCGGTCGCCCGTCCTCAAAGCCTCGCGGATGCGTTCCGGCCCGCTCTTGCCCCGGCCCGCATCCACCAGCGTCCCCGCGATGATCCGAACCATGTTCCACAGGAACCCGCTGCCCGACACGCGGATCACGATCTTCTGCACCGGCCCCGCGGCCTCGCCCGGCTCATCCTCCCTGCCCCCCTTGATGCCTCGATGCCTCGCTGCCTCGGCGCCTTCTTCTTTCTCGACAATTCTTTGTTCCCACGCGCGCGCGCGGGGCTCGTCGCCGATCACTTCGCAATCAAACACCGTGCGCACGGTCGTCGCCCGGCCGTGCCCCGCTGCCGCGAAGCCCGCGAAATCGTGCTCGCCCACGATCTCCGCCGCCGCGGCCTGCATCGCCGCGACATCCAGCCGGTGCCACAGGTGCAGCGCGGTCTTGCGCTGCCACAGCGGCCGGTGGTCCGCGCACCACAGTGTGTACGAGTACCCCTTGGCCACACAGTCCGTGATCGGGTTGAACTCGTCGGGCACCACCTCGATCGCGCGGACAAGCACATCGTCGGGCAGTCGCGCGTTGATGGCGCGCATCAGCGGCATCGTGCCGCGCTCGACGGGCCAACCGAGGCCGCGTGGCGCATTGGGTTCTCGTGGGACAGAGATGGGGGGGGGGAGCGGCTCGACTGCCGACAAACTGTCTGCATCTGCCACCGGCGAGCATCGGAACGATGCGACCTGCCCGCGCGCATGCACACCCGCATCCGTCCGGCTCGACCCGCTGATGACCACCGGCTCGCGCACGACATGCCGCACCGCACGCTCGACCACCGCCTGCACGGTTCGCAGTTCGCGCCGGGGTCGGTCGTCGGCGGCTGTCTCACGAACCTCCCCCAAGGGGGAGGTGGTGGCAACGCCGCCGGTGGGGGCTCGGTTCTCTTCCTGATCTTCTCTCCGCGCAGCCCTCTTCACCGCCCTCTGGTCGGGGGGCGGGGGAGATGTCGGCGCAGCCGACAGAGGGGGCCCATTCTCCGCGGCTTCCGCCTCCCACCCGCGCGGGTCGCCTTCCTTGAACACAGCCACATCCGGCGGGACCGCGTCGGCGTGCGGGAACTGCTTCTGCCAGCCGCAGTAGTCCGTCCCGTCATAGGCGATGGTCAACTTGTACCGCGGCACGCCGGAAGGTTAGCGGGTGGCACCGGTCTCCAGACCGGTGCAATGTCCGTCGTAAAGCGCCTCGTACGACTCAGTGCCCGGCACTCAGGACCCAGGGCCGCGCTTCCCCACAACCACCACATGCTCATTCGCCGGTTTCCGGGCCAAAGCCCGCGCCGCGGCCCGCTCGCGCTCATCGGCGTACGGCGCGATCCTCGCCGACATCCGCCACCACCACAGCGCGATGCCCGTCGCGACGACAAGCAGGACCGCGATGATGGTGATGATGAACGGGACCACGCGCAATCGTACGGCCGCGCGGGGCTTGGTCTCGATCGCCCGGCGATGGCCCAAGTGCGACGTGTGAATCCCGGTATGCTGGTCCACGCCGCGGCGGCCCTCGCGCCGTGCCTGGGAGTGCTCTCATGGAACTTTGGAGACCGGTCTTTGACCGCACGCACCGCATCATCGCGGGCTACGAGGTCTCGAGCCTCGGGCGCATCCGCAGTTACTGGAAGAGCGGCCCGACCGCCGGCCTTGTCCGCAAGCCGCGGGTCCGGGTCGCGTCATACGCCCGGCGCGACGGCAAGCCCACGAAATACCTGGTGATGTGCTTTCGCACGGGGCGCGCTCGGGCCACGAGCCTTCAGGTGGAACTCGTGGTGGCGACCGCGTTCCTCGGGCGCCGGCCCAAGGGGCACCTCGTGTCGCACATCAACGGCATCGTTGACGACAATCGGGCCAGCAACCTGCGATGGGTAACGCGCTCCGAGTCTGGCCTGCTGTCCGTGGCGCGCACGCCTCGACGCCCGCTGGCGAAGTTGACGCCCGCCAAGGCCCGGGCGATCCGCGCCTCGAAACTTACCGCCGCCAAACTCGCCCAGAAGTACGGCGTCGAGAAGAAGGCCATCTACAACATCAAGTGGGGCGTGACCTGGCGGGATGTGTGAGGCTCCGTAGCGCATGGCTTGACTTGGCACCCTAACGGCAGGATATTGTTCGGTATTCATGGAAGGTACTCCATGTCCGCGGGCTCATCGATCGAATGGACGGACGCCACTTGGAACCCCGTTGCTGGCTGCACGCCCGTCTCGCCGGGATGCCTGAACTGCTATGCGGCGAGAATGGCGCTACGCCTGGAGCGGATGGGCGGCGACGTTGCTCGAAAATACGAAGGCACGGCCAAACGCGCCCGTGATGGCCGGCCCGTCTTCGCTGGCCGCATCAACCTCGACTACGAGGCTCTCGAAGTGCCGCGGCAGTGGCGAAAGGGCAAACGCATTTTCGTGAACTCCATGAGCGACCTGTTCCACGAGAACGTCCCGGAAGACTTCATCCATGAGGTATTCGACGTGATGAGCGACTGCCCCCGGCACCAGTTTCAGATTCTCACGAAGCGTCCCGAGCGGGCAGCGGCGATCGCGCCGGGCCTGCGTTGGCCCACCAACGTGTGGATGGGCACGAGCGTCGAGAACGCGCTCTACGCGCACCGAGCCAAGACGCTCGCGAGTATTCCCGCGCGCGTTCGATTTCTCTCGGTGGAGCCGCTGCTGGGCCGCATCAAAAAACTGCCGCTCGAAGGCATCCACTGGGTGATCGTCGGCGGCGAGTCCGGGCCCGGTTCGCGACCAATGGAGAAAGACTGGGTCACCGAGATTCGGGACCAGTGCGCGGGCGCTGGCGCAGCGTTCTTCTTCAAGCAGTGGGGCGGCGTGCGCAAGTGTGAGACCGGGCGAGAACTCGAGGGACGGACGTGGGATGGGATGCCCGAGGAGGAAGCACCCGATGGCAGGGAAAGATCGCTGGCCCGAACTTCTTGAACTGGTCGCCAAGGACGACGGACTGCCAACCCGTCCATGCGGCGCTTGGACCGAGCAAAAACTCCACATCTGGCACAGGTACCTTGAAATTACCACCTCCGCGATGGTGGGCAAGTCCGCCTGGGAGGGGCTTGTCTACATCGATCTGTTCTGTGGACCGGCAGTATGCCAGGTGCGGGAGAGCGGGAAGAGGCTGCCCGGTTCGCCGCTGATTGCGGCCCACGCGGCAAAGCCCTTTCGAAAACTGATTCTCTCAGATATTGATGAGTCGTGCGTCGCGGCTTGCCGCAGCAGGCTGGAGTCATCGCCCGCGAAAGGGCGGTTCGAACTCCTCACGGGCGATTGCAACGCCATCGCAGAGGCCATCGCCGACAAGATTCCGCGGGGTGCCTTGTCGTTGGCGTTCATCGATCCAGAATCCCTCGATGTTCACTTCTCCACGCTCCAGACGATCGCGAAGGACCGCGCCGTTGATTTCCTCCTCTTGTTTGCCGACGCGACAGACCTCGTCCGCAACGTGGAGTTGTATGAAAAGGAAGGTTCCAAACTTGATGCGATGCTCGGTCCAGGCTCAGGCTGGCGGGAAGACTGGGCAGCCCTCAAGAACCGTTCAGGCATGAATGTCCGAGAGTTGTTTCCCAAGATTTATGAACGCCAGATTCGGCGTCATCTCCAATATGTCGGCCTCAGGCGCGAAGTTGTCAGCGGACCTCATGGGCCGCTCTATAGCCTGCTCTATGCGTCAAAGCATGAACGAGGGCTGGAGTTCTGGGACAAGATCGCGAAGAAAGAGTTGGGCGGCCAGACACGAATGTTCTGATCACCGCCCCATATCCATCAGATCTCCACCACCTGCATGTCCGGCTCCCGCTGCACGCTCACGATCGGCGCCGCCACGCCCGCAAACGCCTCCAGCCCCGCGACAGTCGCCATCTCCCTCCGCACCGCCGCGGCGTCAAACATTCCCGCCATCGGGGCCGCGATCTCGACGGAGTCGGGCACCTGCCCCGCCATCTCCGGGTCGATCGAAACAGTGCTCGTGCCCACCGGCGCGATGCGACCGTCGATCAGCGCGGCGAGATCGAGCGCGATCTGTCCTTCGCCTTTGGCGAGTCCCACCGCCGGGATCGCCTGCTCGAACGCCTGTATCGCCTCGCGCGCGGAAACAAAGCAGCCCGACTTCTCCACCCAGGTGCAGGACGGCAGGACAACATCCGCGGCGTCCGTCAGCGCACTGGAAAGCGTGTCGATGACGATGATGAATGGCTTGGGAGCACCCAGGCTTGCGCCCCCCCCACTCGGGCCTCTGCTCGCGAATGCCTTCAGCAGCCCATCCGTGGTCCAGTCGCTCGGATAGTTGCCGGTGATGACCGCCGCGCCGATGCTGCCGCGCCCCAACTGCGAAACAAACTCGTCGAACTTCACGACACTCGCGCCGCTCCCCTCCCCGCCGTGGGGTGCCACCGCCTCCAGCACACGCCGCACGCCCCGCGCGTTCGGGGCCTTCTCGGCGAACACCTTGAAGCCGTCGGCCTTGTCCGGCGGGAACACCTTGTCCCTGCCCATCACCGGCACCGGCCCGACCGCCAGCACCGCGCGCGGGTCGATCATCATCGCCGTGCGGGCCAGCGCAAACGCGTCCTCGCACGAGAGCATCGGGCTGACGACCATGCCCAGCCGCCTCCCCCCCTCCGTCCCCGCGCTACCAAGCGCCTTCCTCAACCCCGCCAGCGCATCGTTGTACGCGCGGTTCCAGTCGCTCTCGACCTGCACCCCGTGCTGCCTTCGCCGGGGCACCAGAATCCGCTCCTCCGAATGCACATGCTTCCAGCCGTAGCGCACCTCATCGCTGATCCACCACCGGTTCGCGGCCATGTTCAGCCGCGGCTTCACGCGGTACACCTTGCCGTCGTTGTGGTCGATGCGGATGTTGTCGCCGCTGGCCGTGATCCCGTCGATGCTCGGCGTCTCCTTCAGGAACCACACCCTCTGCGTGAACAGGAAGTCCTTATCCAGCAGCGCGCCCACCGGGCACAGGTCGATGACGTTCGCCGAGAGTTCGTTGTCGAGCGGCCGCCCGGGGAAGACATCGATCTCCTCGCGGTCGCCGCGCCCTTGCACCAGCAGTTCGCTCGTCCCCGTCACCTCGCGCGTGAAGCGGACGCAGCGCGTACACATGATGCAGCGGTCGGCGTAGAGGTACACATGCGGCCCCAAGTCCTTCTTGGCCTGCTTGACCTTCGCCTCCTCAAATCGCGACACCCCGCGCCCGTACTCGTAGGAATAGTCCTGCAGGAAGCACTCGCCCGACTGGTCGCACACCGGGCAGTCCAGCGGGTGGTTGATGAGCAGGTACTCCATCACCGCCTTCTGGTTGGCGATCGACTTGGGCGAATCGGTGTACACCACCATGCCCTCCGCGCACGCCGTCTGGCAGGTGGGCATCAACTTGGGGATGGGCTCGAGCGCGTTGTTGTTGCGCGGGTTGGGCTGCCACACCTCGGCCAGGCAGATGCGGCACGACGCCACGATCGACAGCCCGTCGTGGTAGCAATACTGCGGGACCTCGATCCCGCTGGCGTTCGCCACCTGGATGATCATCTCACCAGGCTTGAACTCGCATTCGCGGCCGTTGATCGTCACCTTGGGCATGGGACGGCATCGTAGGGGGGGAGGCAATCCGAACGCCCTCCAGACGCCACTCTCCATCCGCGGCCGAAGGAATGCCCAAAATTCACGGGCGGTCCGCTGCGCGACGGTTCCCCATTCGACCCGGCATGAACGAAGAAGCCAACCCGATCATAAGTCAAACTTCAACAAGAACCGCGCGGGAGTCCTGTTTAAACTGATGAAGATCGACGAATGGATTAACCTGCATGTTTCTGATATACTTGCAGGATAAATGTAAAACATGCAGGTAAATTCTTAGCCCATGACTCCCAACAACCCACAGTCTGCTCTTGGCCATACCAAAGCCGGTGGGCCGGTTCGAATCGGCGAAGCGCTGATCATGATCCGGCGCGGGGCGGATGCGATTCGCACGGTGCGCACAGCGATCTTGGAGCTTGCGTACGAAGTTGCGAGTGAGCCGCGGATAAGCGGGTACCTCGTGCTCGAAGATTCGGGGATCACAGAGAATCGCGTGCGGGCAGAGTGGGAACGTGCCGCGGCGGTGCTCAAGGGCGACATCCTCAATCGACTGACAATCTGCCTGGAACGGGACGGGAAACTTCTGTGTGTCCCGCAAGAAGTACCGCGCGAGATGGCCGCGGCGATTCTGAAAGCAGTGGGGGCGGCGGGTGCAGGGGGGGAAGCGCAGACGGGCGCGCGCGCTCGATCCACGCGTCCGGATTACTCGTTTGTGATCCTCAAGGTGCTCATCTATCAGTGGCTGATAGAAAGCGAGGCGGTGACGGCGGAGCGGCTCGGCCGCATCGCGGGGTGCTCATATCCGACGGTCGCCCGCGTCCTCAAGCAGTTCGGGAGTCTGATCGAGCGGTCGAGCGATCGACGCGTGCGGCTGCGCTACTTCCCGCGCGAGGAGTTTGATCGACTTGTCGCCAACTCGGAGCGCGCGCGGAGCACCATTCGGTTTGCAGATCGGTCCGGTCAGCCGCGGACGCCAGAAGCGAGGGTGCGGCGGCTGGAGAAGCTGCGGCCCGCGGGCGTTGCGATCGGCGGCGTTCTGGGCGCGCGGCACTACTTCGCCGAGATTGATCTTGTGGGCACGCCGCGACTGGATGTGTCGGTGCATTGCGGCCATGCCGCGATCGATCTGAGCTTCATCAACGATCTGGACCCGGCGCTGCGGCGCGAGGAGGATCCGCACAAGCCCGCGAGCGTGGTTGTACACGCGGTGCGACACGCCGATCCGCTGTTTGTGCCGCGGCAGAGCGGCCTCGCATGGGCGGACCCGGTGGAGTGCCTGCTCGATCTGCGCGAGGCGCGGCTGGAATCGCAGGCGAGTGAGTTTCTCGAGACGTTGAAACGACGACAGAAGAGCGCGCAATGAATGTCGAGCAGAAAAGGGTGTCGCCCCGGAAAGTGCTGGCGGAGGTCGCGGCCGCGCTGCCCGCGGAAGTTCACGCGAATATCGTGATCATCGGAAGCCTGGCCGCGGCCTACTGGTTCTCGCGCGGGGATGACTCCTTCAGCGTGTACACCAAGGACATCGACAGCGTCGTCTCCCCGCACATGGCGGCGGCGGAGAAGGGGCGCGTCATCGCGGCAAAGCTGCTCGCGGCCGGGTGGAAGCCGATGTCGGCGGGCAAGTATGGCAAGCCCGGCACGCGTCAGACGCCGGATGGGGACCTGCCCGCTCTGCGGCTATACCCGCCGAGCGGCGCATCGTGGTTCATGGAGCTGCTGACCGAGCCGGCATCCGAAGCGCAGACGGAGCGGCACTGGACGCGGCTGGTGCTCGAGTCGGAGGATCACTATGGCCTGCCAAGCTTTCAGTTCACGCGTCTGGCAACGTATGACGCCGCGGCGACGGAATCGGGCCTGCGGTGCGCGCTGCCGGCGATGATGGCGCTGGCCAACCTGCTGGAGCATCGGGCGATCCGGCCGGAGGTGATCGTGGGGACGACGACCAGGCGGAGCAACAAGGACCTGGGGCGTGTGCTGGCGCTGGCGCGGCTGAGCAAGCCGGAAGAAGTGGAGGGGTGGGCGGAGAAGTGGATGGATGCGCTGAACGACTGCTTCCCGTCGCGCTGGCGCGAGCTGGCGCTGCACGCCGGGGACGGGCTGCGCGAGCTGCTCGCAAGCGCGGAGGACTTGAACCAGGCGACGGAGAACGCGAGCAACGGGCTGCTGGCGAACATGCTCGTGACAACGGCCGAGCTGGAGGCGACGGGGAAGCGGCTGCTCGGAGAGGCGGTCGAGGAGCTGAGGCGCATGGCGGGGGAGTAGGAGAAGAAGGCAGCCACGGATGAGCGCGGATGGACACGGATGAAGAGTTGGAGTAGGGGGGGGTAGGCGTGTTTGAACTTCCGACAGGCCGAAGGCCTGCATAGTGAGTAGCCGGGGCGTGAAACGCGGCGGCGCGGCCGCCGGTGCCATCGGCCCGGTAGCTCATCGACAGCATCCAGCCATCGTACACAAACCGCGTGTCACGGTTGATCATCCACAGAATCGGCGGCCCGAACTTGCCGCCGTGCGTGGCCGGGTCGTTGGTCGAGGTCTGGTAGGTCTTGCCGATGCGCCTGCCCATCCAGTCGTAGGCAAAGTCGATGGCGACCCAGGGATCGTTGCCAGAGAGCAGCACCGCCGCGACCGAGTCCCGCATCTCCATGCGCCTGAGGCGGTTCTCGGCGTCCCAACTGTACTCCCACACCCCGTCGAGGGTCAGGTTGCCGTCGGCATCGTAAGTGAAGCCCTCGGGGTCCTTGGGCAGGAACACGTCCCACCACGAGGTGCGGATCAGGGCCGAGTTGATGTACTCAGACACGCTGATCTCTCCCACCACCGGCGCGGCGGAGTTGTCGAACGTCACCCGCTTGGCATAAATGCGGCCGTCGAGCCACGCGGCGACGCCGCCCTTGAGAACTTGGACTCGGCCTTTGGCACGTCAACACCTGCTCAGGCACCGGCACCGGCCGCCTTCTCCCATGACTGAGGTCATACTGACCCAGGCCGATGCGTCAGGTCTTGAGATCAAAGCTCCCCACAACCTTGCCGCCCAACTGTTTCGATCAACTGATCCGAACTTCAGAGAGCGCCCCCCCCCGCGCCAAGCCGCTGTTCCAGAGAGACCTAGGCGACGGGACGACGGGCGCGGCGAAGTCGATAGACGCCTTCGATCCATCGGGCTGGGAGAGGACCCGGGATTGATCAACTGGGCGTCGTGAGCAGCGGTCAAATGCCGATTCTGCTCGCCCAAGCCCGCGGCTCGTCTCTTGGAGTTCACACCACGAACGCTCTCGCCGCGAATCGGTCGCGGTCGCGTGCGAAGTCGATGGGCGGATCGGGGAGTTTGAGGGCCTGCGGGTCGCGTCCGAGGCCCCGGCTGATCTCACGCTCCAGCCGGCCCGGGCGGCACAACTCTGCTGTGTTGGTCGAGGCGAGGATCACACTCTTCCCTCCGGGCGCGAGCAGCCCCGCCGCCTCACGCACCAGCCGCGCGTAATCGTCTACGGCGCTCCACGCCGGGATGCCCTTCTTCTTCGATCCCGCGGCGAAACTCGGCGGGTCCAGGATGATGAGGTCGTAGGTCAGTTGCTTGCGGCGGGCGTAACTGAAGAACTCGAACGTGTCCATGCGCGCAAAGCGGTGCTTCCCCTCGGCAACGCCCGCATCGAGGCTATTGTGCGAGAAGTTGCGCTTGCCCCAGTCGAGGTATCGCGCGGAGACATCGACGCTGGTGGCGTCGGCGCTGCCCATCGCCGCGGCAATGGAGAACGCGCATGTGTAGGCGAAAGTGTTGAGTACGCGCGCCGGCCGCCCGCGCGTGCGCTGATGCTCCGCGCACCATTTGGAGACCCATGCGCGGTTGTCGCGCTGGTCGAGGAAAAGGCCGGTGGAGAGGCCGTCGTACAGGCGGACCTCGAGTTTCCAGTGGTGCTCGGTGATGAGGATCGACTCGGGAAGGGACTCGCCCGCCGCGGGGGCGGGGTCGGTGACGACCGGGGGCAACTCGCCGCCGAGGCGCGAGCGGTCCTTGGCGAAGGGCTTGAGATACACCGCGCGGACACCGATGGGCCGCAGCACCTCGAGTGCTTCCGTTGCGGCCCGAACAGGATCGAACGTCCGGGGAGGACGGCCCTCGTAGACCACGAGCGTTGCGCCCTGGGCGTAGACGTCGATGAAGACGCCGTCGAGGCCATCGGCCCCGCCCGAGAACGCGCGGAAGGCCTGGGTCCGGCGGCTCTGCATGAGCGGAGCGCGGAGTGTGAGCGACTGAGTCAGCAAGTCCGTGAAAGCAACGGGTGCGCTGCGCGGCACACCGCGGCTCAACACGGGCGGGTTTGAAAGCGTCGCAGAGCGACGGCGGGGCTGGGGAGTCATGAGGATGCGTCAGGATATGGTGACGCGGCGGGCCATGGAAGCAAACTCAACTAGCACGTCTCGCTCCGCCACCCCTATTCGCGTGTCAGGGTGAAGCCGCTGGACCGTTTTGCACGCGTCCTCGACATCGGCCGCACGACCCGAATGGATCAGGTACGCCGCGGCGATGGTCGCGCTGCGGGAGTATCCCAGTCCGCAGTGCATGTACACGGTCCCGCGTCGGGCGTGATGATCGATGAAAGCCGCGGCGAGCAAGCACGCAGCGACACTCGGGGCGACCAAGTCGAGCAACGGGATGCTCAGGCAGGGCAGGACGCGGAATGGGGCGCACTCATCGTGCTCGGCGGTGAGGTCCACCACCGCCACGACTCCCGCGAGCATATGCGCCTCGCCTACGAAGCGTGTTGCGCGACCACCGATCAGGAGCGTCGGCGTGATTCGCGAGCAGGCTGGCCCGGCGTGCCGCGCATAGAGGCGGCGACTGAAGTGAAGGCCGAGAAGGTACGGCGCCAGCACCACGCGCGTGCCGAGCGGAAGCCGGCCGGCGCGCTTGCGGAACATCTCGGGGCTTCCGGTCCAGTAGATGCAGGCCACCAAGAGGAGCGAGCCGCCGATCCAGCCGGGGATGATGCCCCACGGCCCCAGTACAATGCCGAGCGCTACCAGCGGAATGCTCGCCAGCGCGTACCGACGCGCGATACGACGGCGCTGAACCAATCCGGCCGCTTGAAACCACGGCGTGTCCTCGCTCTCGGGAAATGCGATGAGGCAAATGATCGCGACGATGGCACCTCCGATGATGTCGATGAAGTGGTGCTGATAGACGGGAAGCACGGAGACGAGGACGAGCGTGAACCAGAGGTACAGCGTTGCCCGCAAGACGCCGCGAGTTGCGCAGTGATACACAGGCCACAGCAGGAGCAGCAACGCGACGTGGAGGGACGGGCACATGTTGTGCGGCCTGTCGCCGGCCTTGAGCAGATCGTACATCCCCCCGAGCCAGCCATCGAAACAAGGACGTTCCGCGGCGAGCGTCATTGGCACCGCGAGGAAGCAGAACGCGGCGATCAGCGTGGCAGCCAGCAGCCGGGCGACGAGCACATGGAGTTCCTGGCGCGTCCGGCTGAGGAACGGAGCGGTCACGAAAAAGAGATCGATGGACAAGTAGGGGACGATCAACCAAGGGACGAAGGGGACGGCCTTCTCCCACTCAAACTGGAGCACGCGCACGTCAGTCCGGAACGAACTCACCAGGTTGCAGGCGGAATAGACCGCGATCCAGATGGCGGACAGGCCGGCCGTCCAGGCGAGCGCTTCGAGGCGTGACGGACGCGGGTGTGCGGTATCGCGTGTCATGCGACCGACCGCTTGCGTGCAAGCGACACCGTGAAGATCGCCTGCTCATCCGTCTCCATCGCAACCTTGTCAAATCCCGCGAAGGCGACCAGCGAGTCCATTTCCTCCTGCGAACGGCAGCGCATGATCCAGGGCTTGCCATCGCGGTTTGTGAGTACGTTGGCAATGAACGCGAGTTGCGGGTGCCAGGGCTGATTTGTGTACAGGAGAAGCCCGTCGGGCTTTATGATCGAGTGCAGCGCCCGGAGCGAACGCAGGATCAGCGCGTTGTCGTCGAACAGTTCATACAGACCCGAAACGATGCCGATCGTGGGGCGAGGCTGCGCGGAGGCGATGGAGTTTGAGTCGAAGGCGTCCCCGACTTCATGACGAACGTGGGTCAGGCCGAGTTTTGCTGCGATCGCGCGGCCGTCTGCCAGACCTTTCTCGTCGCGGTCGCGGAGGACCGCCCAGATCGGCACATCCGGCAATCGACTCATTGTGTCCAAGACATAACGGCCCGGGCCGGCGGCAACATCCAGGATTTGCACATCCTGCCTGGCGGAATGCGTCTGGCGGATCGCGCGCTCCAGAAGCACCTCCATGTTCCGCTTGCGGTTGCGGATTCCCACCCAACCCGGCGTGTCGAGGTACAGGCGGTCGAGCAGCCGTCCGAGCGCTGTGATCCCTTCGGCCCTGTTGCGGTAAATGTGGTCAAGCGATCGCCCGCTGTCGAAGCCGCTCAACCAGCCCAGGCTGATGCCCTGGCTCAAACGACCCACGGTGGAAAGCGAGGTCCTGGCTATCGCGAATCCCAGCCGCGCAATGGGTCCGCTTGGCGGCGTTCGGGCCGGCGCGTGAGAAAGCGCATCCGACTCTCGTAACAACGGACGATCGAATGCCTCCGCCAGAAACCTGCTGATCCTATCGAACACCTGCTGACGGCCCGTCTCGTGCAGAGCGGCGTGGCGGAAGCCGCTCAGTGTCTCCATCCGCTTGACAGAGGATCCGAGACGGTCAAAGAAACGTCGCTGCGCGGGCACACTGACCACCCAATCGGAATCAGCGGAAAGCAGCAGCGTTGGGGTGCGGATCGCCGCAGCATCGGCGATGAGCCGCGTCGAAGTGTCGTGAACGCCGAGCAGGACGTTCACAGAAATGTTGCGAGAGATCAGGGAGTCGGAGTCGTAGGCAGCCGCCTGCTCGGCATCATGCGTGAGCATGGAGGAGCGCACATAACTCTTGATGAACGCCGACTTTGTCAGGCGTGCGAGCAGACGCAGTCCGGGAATGGCGAATGGGACGTACAACTTGATGCGGAACGCGGGCGTGACGAGCACGAGCGAGCGAATGGGCGGGGCGTAGTCATGCACCCACGCTGCCGCGACTACGGCGCCGACGCTGTGGCCGATGACCGCGACATCCCGGATCTCCACTTCATGCTGCTTGCAGATGTGGCGAACGAAGTGGTCCGCGTCCTTGACGATGGCCCCGAACGAGTTGGCGTAGCCGCGTTTGCCGGGTGAACGGCCATGGCCGCGCTGGTCCCACGCGAAGACCCGCAAACCCTCGCGCGTGAGCGTGCGGGCGAGTTCGCCGACTCTGCCGGAGTGCTCGTGCCCGCGGTGGAACAAGACCGCGGCCTTCGTGGCAACGGCCCCAACTGCTGGGGCTGGTTCCCACACGCGATAGAACAGTTCCGTTCCGTCGTGCATCGGGGCAGATCGCGTGATCACAGCGAAAACGGTCGGAGTGGAGTCAGTCGTGACCATGGGCATGTGGCTTGGCTTCCCGAAAATCCCCTCTCAACGCCCCGACAAGATAGTGTACACTAACAATACGACCGTCGCCAGCGGTTGGTTCAACTTCTTGAAAGCAGGGGGCTGTTCCAAGCGAGCGGAACCCTGCACCGGTTTCGGCCATATGGAAGGAATGCGGGCCGCGCCCATCTTGCGGCGGAATCGGCTAAACTACCCATGGCCCTCCCCCTTCGGGGCGGAGATGCCGCTCAGTTGGTGCGGGCACCCCCGGCACGTCGCCGGGGGCGGGAGCCGGTTTAGATCCGACCCGGGCCTTGGTTTTGCCCCGCCCATCGCAGTTTTCTGCCCCTCACTCTCGACCCAACCCATGCCGACACTGTCTCAACTCTCAGACCCGGCCGCGTTTTCGACATTGACACTGGCCGAGGGCCTGTTCCTGGTGTCGATCTGGAAGCCGCTGCTGATGATCGTCCCGATCGCCGGATGGTCGTGGATCATCGCCAAGGTGTACGACAAGCACGCCGGGCAGTTCTTCCTGCCGCGGCGGAAATGGAACCTGCTGCACATGGGGATGGGCATGGCCGCGTTGGCGGCGGGTGTGGGCCTTGGGCTGGTGATCGGCCCGAGCGAGGGCGCGTTCTGGGCGGGGTTGGGCGCGGCGATCGTGATTCTTGTCACCGACATCGCGATCTATGCGGTGGTGGCGAACAAGGACGAGCGCGTCCCGGACAAGTTCAAGATCCGCCTGAACATGGCGACCATCATGGGCGAGCGGCCCAAGAAGGTGGACACCAAGGGCCAGGCGAAGGTCGCGCTGGCGATCAAGGGCATGGACGACAAGGGCAAGTACACGATCGCCGTTGCGCCGCCGCAGGTTGAGACGCCGGAGTACGAGGTGCGCACCGCGGCGGAGCAAGCGTGGATCGCCGCGGGCGTTGCGCGGGCCTCGCAGGTGGACATCGGGCCGATCGGCAAGGACTCGCAGTACGGGATGAGTTTCCTCGTCGACGGCGTGCGGCAGTCGGGCGAGGTGATGCCCGCGGCGAACGCGGCGCGGATCATGGACTTCTGGAAGAGCGCAGCGCGGCTGGATGTGGCCGACCGGCGGCGCAAGCAGAGCGGGACGGTGCAGGTCGAGCAGGGTGCGATGAAGCGCACCGCGCGGGTGATGAGCATCGGCGCGAAGGACGGGATGCGGCTGACTCTGCTCTTCGAGGCCGAGCAGTCGGTGCTGCGCAAGGCCGAGGACATGGGCCTGCTGGACGTGCAACTGGCGGAACTCAAGGCGATCGTCGCCGACGGCAAGGGTGTGGTGCTGCTCGCGGGGCCGCCCGATGGCGGGCGTACGACGACGCTGTACACCGTCACACGGATGCACGACGCGTACACGACGAACGTGCAGACGTGCGAGATCGACCCGCAGTCGGCGCTCGAGGGCGTGCGGAGCAACGCGTGGGACCCGCAGAAGCCCGGAACCGACGGCGCGGCGGGCGCGGAGTTCAGCACGACCGTGCGGTCGATCCTCCGGCGTGACCCGGACGTGGTCTCCGTCGGCGAGATGCCCGATGCCAACACCGCCAAGGAGATCTCCAAGGCAGATCATGAGCGGACGCGCGTCTATGTGTCGCTGCGGGCACCCGATGCCATCACCGCTGTTCAGATGTACGTCAAGGCGGTGGGCGACACGAAGGTCGCGGCGGATTCACTGCACGGTCTGATCGCTCAGCGGCTGGTTCGGAAGTTGTGCGTCAACTGCCGCGTGGCGTATCCGCCGACGCCGGACATGCTCAAGAAGATGGGCATTCCCGAGGGCAAAGTGCAACAGTTGTACCGCAAGGGCGGGCAGGTGCTCATCAAGAACCGGCCCGAGACGTGCCCCGTGTGCAACGGCGGCGGGTACTTCGGGCAGGAGGGGTTGTTCGAGGTTTACTCAATCGGCCCCGAGGAGCGGTCGCTCGTAGCGCAGGCGAACTTCCAGGGGTTGCGGGCAGCTCTGCGAAAGCGGCAGTTGCCATCGATCCAGCAGGTGGGCCTGCGGAAGGCGGTCGACGGATCGACGAGCGTCGAGGAGGTCATGCGTGTGACCACTGAGGGCAAGCCGGAGGGCGGGGGAAGTGGGGGGCAGGCGGCGGCACCGAGTCTGGCACAGACGGCAGTGAACGAGTAGAGGCACCACATGATTCATCTTGTCGTCATCGCGATCATCGGTATCATCGCCTACATATGGGCTTCGCGCGGGTTCTTCTCGGCTTTCCTGCACATGCTGTGCGTGATCGTCGCGGGCTCCATCGCGTTTGCCATCTGGGAGCCCATCGCGCTGCTCATCATGAGCACCGACGATTCGGGCACGGGCTGGCTCACGGAGATGGCGTGGCCGGTCGGGCTGATCGTGCCTTTTTGCCTGGTGCTGGCGATCATCCGCCTCTCGCTCGACAAACTCATCCCGTTCAATGTTGACCTCGATGGCGTGAGCAACATCGTGGGCGGGGGTGTGTGCGGGCTGGTGTCGGGCGTGCTGACGGCGGGCATCATCCTGATCGGGTCGTCGTACCTCCGCGTCGGCACGAACCTGATGGGCTACAACTCCATGGACTTTGAGAGCAACGGCTCGGTGGTGCGGCGCAGCGCGATCATTCCCCCGGCGGATCGCATCGCGGGGTGGGTGTTCTCGTCCCTGTCGCACACAACCTTCCGCCCGATGTCGGGCGACTCGTTGGCCCGCTGGCGGCCGGACCTTGCCGATGCCGGGCACATGCTGCGGGTGACCTTCCCGACCCCTGATGGCGGCGGGCGGCAGTCCATCAAGCCGGGTGCGCTCGAGGTGCTCAACCACTACACCTACGCGCCCAAGGATGCGAAGGAACTCAACCGGGACACTTTCGATCCGGACCGCACGCAGACCTACACGTACCTCGATGGCAGCGCGATGAGCGGGGGCCAGAGCACCGTCGAGGGGTACGTCGTGAAGTTCAAGGCGGGCGCGAAGGAGAAGAGCGGGCGCATCGTCGTGGGTAACAGCCAGGTGCGGCTGATCGCGGCGGCGAACGACGGCGGCCCATCAATGAGCATCACGCCGATGGCGGTGATCTCGCAGGCAGCGGGCGACAAGCCGGCGATGGGGCGGTGGCGGTTCGACAGCCAGAATGTGTTCATCGCGTCCGTCGGCGGGCAGGACGATGCGCCGATGGTGTTCGAGTTCCCCGTCCCAAAGACCCACCGGCCTATCGGGGTAGAGGTCAAAGGCATCCGGGTGGATGTGTCGGAGATGAAGTCGTTCGCGACCTTCGAGTCGATGAGCGCTCGCGACAACGCGATCCGCGGCCGGACGATCGCGCCCACAACCAATGTCGGGACGCTCGACGCGTCGCGGGCGGTCACTTACAAGACTGATCCGAACTCTCCGGAGGGCTTTATTCGCGCTGCGGACACGATCTTCCAAGGCGTGACGCTCCAGAAGGACGACATCGGCGGGCTGGAGATCATCACCGAGGGCCGGAACAACTACATCAACGGCGGCACGCACAAGTTCGCAAACGATGTGATCGGCCGGAACGTCGGTGTGGACCAGAAACTGCAGGTCCGGCGCTTCGCCGCGAGTGAGGACACGCAGATCGTGCAGGTTACCTTCGACAGCAGCAACGACCAGTTCGGCAGGCTGTCGAGCGCTGCGGCCGACATCGATTCAACCCAGGCGCCGCTTCTGCTGGACCAGAACGGCACACCGTACAGCCCGGTTGGGTACATGTTCCGCGACCTCTCGGAGACCTGGTTCCACTTCACGCCGCAGTCACCCATCGCGTCGGTAGATGAGTTGCCATCGCTGTCGAGATCGAGCCCCGAGCGGAAACTGGTGCTGCTGTACCGGGTGAGCAAGAACGTCAAGGTTGACAGGTTCGTGATCGGCAACCGGGTGATCGCGATCTTCAAGCCGCCGGTCGAGACGACGGCCCGGTAAATATTCCAGCGCAAGGAAGCCCGTCGCGGGCGCCGGGGCTTCAACTCCACTTGGCCCGCTCAACTCTTTTTGAGAACAGCACCAAACTCCGCCGCGACAGGTTCGGCAAGCCCCGAAACGCGGGCACGTTCGACCATGCGCAGCGCGACATCGTCGCGTCCCTCGGCCTGCATGAGAGCCGCGACGAGCAGCCACGCCGAAGCGCTGTTTACGCGATTCGCGTAGGCGACTGAGGATGTCACGCGCCTTCGCAACTCGGCGCTGCCGCCCAAGGCTTCGGGGCCCAGAGGCGTGCGAGCCAGGCGAGGCTGCCTCTCGTACGCCATCACCATCACCGCCACCGCCTCGTCAAACCGGCGGAGGTCGAGCAGACCTACGGCGAGGGATCGCATCGCCGCGGCGTCGTCCGGTGCGTCGTCGAGGTACTTGCGGTACGCCTCCACGGCCGCTCGCGACTCGCCATAGGCCAGCATGGCATCGGCTTGCTCGAGCGGTGTCGGCTCACGAGCGGGCTGCGCGGAAGCAGCCGCCTGGGCGGCCTGCGCGTTGTACATCGACGCGTACATCGCGGCCGGGTTGACGCCGGTGAGCACATACGGGTCCGTCACGCCATAGACGAGCGGCGCCGGATAGGCCGTGCGGTAGTACGAGCCGTACGAATAGGAACGCCAAGGGTACCACAATGAACTGTGAGAACTGTGGTGCCCGGGCGAGTACCCGGCATGGTCGCCGTGCGAGCGGTCGTAGTGCCAGGGCCGCCAGTACGGGGAGTAGGTATACCCCGAGCCGAGGTGGAACCGCAGGTTGAAGTGGTCGTCGGCCGCGCTGCCTTCGATCACCAACCCGGTGCGATCCGTGATGAGCGGCGGGCGGGCGACATAGCCGTTGCCGATGTGGATGGGCCTGCCATCGCGGTCGGGGCGTGCGGTTGGGAATGTGGGGCCTGGACGGGGGGTGAGACCGCGCGGGGGGGAGACGGTCGGGGCGGGCGGGAGCAAGGTGCCCGTGCGGTTGAGGAGCGTGCCGCTGCGCGAGATGCCGGTGGGCGGCGCAACCTTGGATTTGACGCCCTGCACGGAGGGGATAGGCGGGGCGAGCGGGGCACGCACGCCACCTTGGCTCTCGGTCTGTCCGCTGGCGACTCCGCCCGCGCACGCGGCGAGCGTGAGGGACGCGAGCAGGATGCGCACGGTTGGGGTGCTCTGGTGCATAGGTAGTGCCCTCCTTTGCCGAAAATGGTACCGGCTCCCCGTCCATCGGTTCGATCGGATGCGACGAGGGGTTCCGTTCAGGTCCGAGCCTTTCCGGTTTGGAGCGTGTACGCTGTCGGCCATGCCATTCCGCTTCGCCTGCCGCAGTCTGTCCGCACTCGCGCTGATCATTGCTGGCGTGATTGTCTTTGCGGGTTGCGCAGGTCGCAGTCTCAACCGGCCGCTGGGAGGTCTTGCCGCCCGATCCGCGGATGGCAGCCGCACGCTCCGGCCCATAATCTCGACGGCCGTGTACATGCCCGATGATGTCGCCGCGGCCGAGATATACCTCACGGACCTGCCCGTCGCGAGGCTGAGCGAACCGTCGGACAATCTCGCGGGCCTGTCGGGCTCGCTTGTGCAGGTGCGGATGTTCCTTGTGCCCCGCGCGGGGAGCACGCCCATCCAGAACACCGCGTGCAACATCACCATGCGCCACATCGTGCTCAGTGCGGCGGGCGCTGAGGAGTTGCCGCTGATCGGGGTGTATGGGGGCGGGGGCTTTTTGCTGCCGGAGGGCAAACCCGGTGACAAGTCCATCTCGGGAAGTCTGTCGGAGGTGACGCTGCGGCTGCTGTCGGCTTCGGGGGGCTTCGCGGACCTGCTGGGTCCGGCGGCGGCATCGGGTCGGTTCAGCGCCAAGCAGGATGCGAAGTTGGCCCGCGTGCTGGCGGCGCGCGCGCAGCGGCTGATGGACTCTGTGGGGCGGTGACTCGTGACTATCAGGGAGAGCGCAAGCGAGTTGGTTGCGCGGCGTGCGTCGAACGCCTCGAGGGCAGGACACAACGCGCAAACCGTCGTGTTTCATCGAGCGCGTAGGGCGCAACCCGTCGCGTGCGCTCCGGCCTCTGTTACACCACCAGCATCGCATCGCCGTATGAATAGAACCTGTACCCGCGGCTGAGCGCCTCGGCGTAGATCGACCGCAACTGCGTTGCGCCCCCTGGAAGCATCGCCGCGACCATTGCCATGAGTGTGCTGCAGGGAAGGTGAAAGTTTGTCAGCAGCGCATCGACGTGCCGGAAGGTGTAGCCGGGCGTGATGAGCAGCCGTGTGGAGGTTGCCCGGCGCTGCAGCATGTCCGCCGGATTGTCAAAGGATTCGAGCGTTCGCGCGGCGGTGGTGCCGAGGGCGATGATTCGCCCCTTCCCGTCACCCGCGCGTGGTCTGCGCGACCCAACGACCGCGCCGATCTTTTCCGCTGACTCGGGCGGGACCATGCACCATTCCGTGTGCATGGGGTGATCCTCGACGAACTCAGTCTCGACAGGCTTGAATGTTCCCAGACCGACATGCAGGATGACATCGGCGAAGGTGGTGCCGCTCTCCGCGATGCGTGACAGGAGGTCCGGGGTGAAGTGCAAGCCGGCGGTCGGGGCTGCGACCGACCCGTGCTCGGGTCGCTCGGCGGCCTCGGGAGGCTCGGCGGCGAAAACGGTCTGGTACGCCGCGCGGTCAACATCGTCGTTGATCGTGAGTTCCAACCGCTTGCGTGCCGCGAGGATGTACGGTGGCAGCGGCGTCAGCCCCACGCGGGACAGGGAGAGCGAGAAGTCAGCGTCCGCGCTCTCGACGCGCACGATCCAGCCGATCTCCGCCGGCTCGCCCCCGGTCGCTCCGGATGCTTCGGCCTCCTGTACACGCGACTCCAGGATCAGCCGCACGCCGCTCTCGCCGCCATCAGCCGCGTTGAGGACAATCACTGCGCCGAGGGTATGGCGGCGCATCTTCAGCAGCACGCGCCAGCGCGGGCGGCCATCGCTCCCCTCCGTCAACGCATCGCCGAGGTAGAGTCCTTCGACCTTCCCGCCTGTGTCGGTGCGCACGCCGCGGAACCGCGCGGGAAGGACGCGCGTGCTGTTACGCACGATCAGGTCACCCGGCCCGAGCAGGGAGGGCAGGTCGCGGATGTGCCGGTGCTCGATGGTTGAGGCAGCGCGATTGACCACGAGCAGCCGCGCGCTGTCCCGCGGCGAGGCGGGCGAGGTCGCGATCGCGGACTCCGGCAAGTCGTAGTCGAGGTCGGCGGTGCGGAGTCGAAAGTCGGAAGTTGGAAGTCGGATGTCGGATGTCAAGGCAAGTTTCCACTCACCACTCACAAGTCGCCACACAAAACGTTGCCCCCCGGCCACGCGATGCATCGGCGCAACGCGCGGGCCGGATGCCTCGCTCGTGCGGGCAACAGGGTGAGCGATGTTATGGGCACCATTCCCCGGGCACGCGTTTCGACGCTCAACTCGCGTGAGCGTTACGCCAGCGAACCACCATGCTCTCGGAACCGGCCCGAGAATGGTCGAGGGGGTTGCATATTCGGCTTCGCTCCGCGACCAGAACGTCCGGCGCGACCCCGGCGGCGGCGGGCCGGTCCCGGACTTCGTGCCGGCCGTCCCGCCCATCCAAGGGGTGTGGCTGGCCCGTGCCAACCGCGATGAGTTGGTTCTGACCGGTCGCAACGGCATTCCTCCGCCCAACCTCGCGGCACGATTCCCTCGTTCCGCGATCCCCTCCCCGTTGACCGCATCCTCGGGTCAAGGTCCAAGTTCCGGCGAGCCCTTGGGCAGGGCCGGACCCTCCGCCACCTGCCAGGGGGTCCGCCTCTTGACGGCGTACCGGGTGGTCGCCTCCATTCCCCGGGCACTGACCCTGGACGTCCTGGCATAGAGCGATCCGACGGGCAGCCTGGTCTCCAAAGGAGGGGGTGCCAACTTGTGGCGGTCTCCATCAGGCCCGGGCTACTTTCCCCGAAATGCTGTACACTCTGGCCGTGTGGCGGCCCCGCGCGTTCGAGCGCCGGGCTTGCCTTCCGGGCTGAGCGCTTGGGCTTGCGTCCAAGCCTCTACGCGAGCAACGCCGAACGCGGCGGGAGGTGTGTTCAAAATGGCGGTCATCAAAGTCTCCGACATCCGCAACATCTGTCTCGTGGGTCACGGCGGCACGGGCAAAACCACTCTCGCCGAGCGTTTGCTCGTCGCTACCGGCACGATCAAGCGGATGGGAACAGTCGAAGAGGGGAACACCGTCAGCGACTGGACGGACGAGGAGAAGACCCACAAGCACTCGCTCCAGCCGAGCATCGTGTACTTCACCTACGAGGGGCACGAGGTCAACGTGATCGACACACCGGGGCGGATGGACTTCATCGGCCAGGCAATCGCCTGCCTCCCTGCGGTCGAGACCATCGCGGTCGTTGTTGACGCCCTTCGCGGCATCGAGACGGCGACGCGCCGGATGATGCGCGTGGCCGCGGAGCGACGGCTGCCGCGGATGATCGTCGTCAACAAGATTGATCAGCCCGACATTGATCTCGAGCAACTTGTCGAAGACCTGCGCGCCGAGTTCGGTGCCGAGTGCCTGCCCATCAACCTGCCGACGCCGGGGATGAAGGGCGTCATCAACGTCTTTGAGCACGACGGGAATGATGCGAGCGGGGACGAGACGGCATTCTCCTCCGTTCACGAGGCGCACAAACGGATCGTCGAGCAGGTCATCGAGGTCGATGAAGACCTGACGATGCAGTATCTTGAGAAGGGCGAGGGCTTTGACCCCGCGCGCCTGCATGTGGCGTTCGAGAAGTGCCTGGATGAGAGTCACCTGGTGCCGATCTGCTTCTGCTCCGCAAAGACCGGGGCGGGGATCGACGACCTGTTGCACATCTTCGCGAGCCTCTGCCCCAGCCCCGATGAGGTCCACCCCGCCGAGTTCTTGCGGCGCGATGCCGATGGCAAGGAGCACGAGTACCGGCCCGATCCGATCGTCAACGGCCCGGTCGTAGCGCATGTGTTCAAGGTGACGACCGACCCGTTCGTGGGCAAGGTCGGGTTCTTCCGCGTTCACGAAGGGATCGTGAAGGCCCGGGCCGACCTTCTGGTCGATGACAACAAGAAGCCGGTCCGCCTGGCGCACCTGCACCGCTTCCAGGGCAAAGAGCATGTCGAACTCAACGAGGTGGGGCCGGGGATGATCGCCGCGGTCGCGAAGGTCGATGAACTGCGCTTTAACGCGGTGCTGCACGACTCGCACGAGTTCGACAACGTTCGGGTCAAGCCGTTGCCGCTGGCGCGCCCGATGTTCGGCCTGGCGATCGAACTCAAGAACCACGCCGATGAGACCAAGTTTTCCGCCGCGATGCAGAAACTCGTGGCCGAGGATCCGAGCCTGATCGTCGAGCGGATCCCGGCCACCAAGCAGACGGTGATGCGCGGCATGGGCGAGTTGCACCTGCGGATCGTGCTCGAGAAACTCCGGCACCACTCCGGGGTGGAGGTGCTCACCAGCACGCCCAAGATCGCGTACAAGGAGACGGTCACCGTCAAGGCCAACGGGCACCACCGGCACAAGAAGCAGACGGGCGGCGCGGGGCAGTTCGGCGAGGTCTATCTCACGGTCGAGCCGCTGCCAATCGATCACCCTGATGGCTTTGAGTTCCACAACGACACCGTCGGTGGCTCCATCCCCCGGCAGTTCGTGCCCGCCGTCGAGAAGGGCGTGCGACAGGCGCTCATGGACGGCGCGGTGGCCGGTTACCCCATGCACGGCATCTGCGTGCGCGTCTATGACGGCAAGTATCACGCGGTGGACTCGAAGGAGATCGCCTTCGCAACCGCGGGCAAGCGTGCGTTCATCGACGGCGTCCGCAACGCCAGGCCGGTGCTCATGGAGCCGATTGTCACGGTCGAGGTTCTCGCGCCCCAGAAGCACATGGGCGACCTGACCAGCGACATCATGGGCAAGCGCGGGCGCATCCAGAACACGGACATGCTCGGCGACGGGATGTGCCTGATCCGTGCCCACGCCCCGATGGGCGAGTTCCAGGCGTACTCCAACCAACTCAAGTCGATGACCGCGGGCCAAGGCTCGTTCACGCTGGAGTACAGCCACGATGAGCCCGCGCCCGCGCATGTGCAGGCCGAGGTTGTTGCGCAGTACAAGCCGCACCCAGAGGACGATTGAACCGGAGGTCCGTGCATGGGCGCATGGGGCGCGAACATTTTTCAGAACGATGACGCGATGGACTTCGCGTTCGAACTCTCTGAGGCTGACGGCTGGAAGATCGTGCGCAAAACTTTGCGCGACTGCCTTGCCGAGGGCTACACCGACGCCGGGCAATCCGCCATGACCCTCGCCGCGGCGGAGGCTGTCGCCGCCGCCAAAGGGCACGCCGCCAAGGATCTGCCGCCCGCGATCGTGTCGTGGGTGGCCCAGCACCGCGAGGAGTTGCCCGCCGGGCTGGAGGACCGCGCCCGAGAGGCCGTCGAGAAGATCCTCGACGATGAGGAGTCGGAGTTGCGCCAACTCTGGGCGGAGGAGGACAACGGGGCGTGGACCGCCGCCATCGACGACCTCATCAACCGGCTCGCCGCTTAGGCTACACTGGCCGACCATGCCACTCGTCGTCACCGGCACCATCGGGATCGATACGGTCTACACGCCCTCGGGCCACGCGCAGAGCGTGCTCGGAGGGAGTTGCACCTACTTCGCCGCCGCGGCGTCGTTCCACGCGCCGGTGCGGATTGTGGCTGCCGCCGGCGACGACCTGCCCGCGGAGCACCTGGAGACAATCCGTCACTTCCCGGGGATCGATGCGTCCGGACTTGAGATCCGCAAGGGGTCCAAGACGTTCCGGTGGGGGGGCAAATACCACGACAACATGGACCGGCGCGACACGCTGTACACGGAACTGGGCGTGCTGGCCGAGGCACCGCCGAAGATCCCTGACAAGTTTCGCGACTCGGAGTTTGTTTTCCTCGCGAACACGCACCCCGGGGTGCAACTGGGGATGCTTGAAGCGTTCCCGCAGCGCAGGTTGGCGGTTGCCGACACGATGGACCTGTGGATCAACACCGCCCGGCCCGAACTCGACAAACTGCTGAGCAAGGTCGACGGGCTGGTGCTCAACTACGACGAAGCCGAACTGCTGACGGGAAAGCGGAACTCCGTGGCCGCGGCCAGGCACATCCTGGAGATGGGACCGACGTTCGTGGTGGTCAAGAAGGGTGAGCACGGCTCGCTGCTGATCCATCGCGAGGGCCTCGGCGCGCTCCCCGCGTATCCGGCGGAGCAGGTTGTGGACCCAACGGGCGCGGGCGATTCGTTCGCGGGGGGGATGATGGGGTTCCTCGCGGCGGCCGGGGCGAAGCACCCGGGCAACGGCTCGCGCCGCGGGGCATCGCTGGAGTCGCTCATGCGGGCGCTGGCGCACGGGACGGTGATGGCGAGTTTCAACATCGAGAGTTTCAGTCTGGACCGCCTGCGGACGCTGACGCGCGAGGAACTTGATGCGCGGTACGCGAGTTTCGCGGGGATGATGCGGGTGCATTAGGCGGGCCACCGGAGACTATGTTCACCTACCATCGCTCCCTATGCCCATCCTGATTTTTCAGCACACCCCCACCGAGCACGCCGGACGCCTCGCCATGACGCTGCGCGACCACGCGCGGACGCTGGATGTCCGCCGGCTCGGCCTTCCCGAGACCCGCACCAACCCGCACGTCCCGACTGACTTTGATGAGGTCGAGGGCATCATCAGCCTCGGCGGGCAGATGAACGTGGGCGACGACGTGCCGTGGATGCAGCGGGAGATTGAGTTTCTTGCGGCGGCGCACAAGCGGAACCTCCCGGTGATCGGAATCTGCCTCGGGGCACAACTCATCGCCAAGGCGCTGGGCGGCAGTGTCGCCCCGATGATCGGCGGGGGGGGCGGGCCGGAGTGGGGCATGGCCGCCGTGCGGCAGTACCCAGTGGGCAACACGGATGTGATCCTCGGCGGCATCCCGTGGGAGGCGCCGCAGTTCCACGCGCACGGGCAGGAGGTCAGCGTGCTGCCACCGGGCGCGATCGCGCTCCAGGCCTCCGATCACTGCAAGGTGCAGTCGTTCCGTGCCGGGCTGCGAACGTACGGCTTTCAGTACCACTTCGAGTGCGACCTGGCGATGATCCAGGACTTCCTGACCTCGGGCGATCCGCAGATGCGCGAAAGCGGGCTGGATGTGCAGCAGGGGATAGCCGATGCCCGCCGGTCGTATGAGATGTACGCGCGCACGAGCGACCGGCTGTGCATCAACCTTGCGAACTACCTGCTCCCGGTGACGCGGGCGATCAGTGCGTGAGGCCCGCGAAGTTTGAGATTCCCGTCCCTCGCGACTTCATCCTGGCACGCGACGCCTGCTCGTACGGCTACTTCCTGCTCGCGCCCAACCATTGGGAGCCCTCGACCGCCTCGTTCCTCACCACACTCGACCTCGGCGAGCGCGCGGTGACGCTGCGGGTGACGCAGGGCGATGGAGGCGCGCCGACCGGCGTGCGATCGCTTGGCCGCCCCCGCGGCCTGCCGCTGACCGTTCGCGCCGATGCATCGCTCACGAAGACCGAGAAGGCCGAAACATCGCGCCAACTGTCCCGGATGTTGCGACTGGATGAGGACCATTCGAACGTCGCGTCGTTCCACACGGTCGATCCGCGCTGGCGGAAAGTCGGGCGTGCCCGCCTGATGCGGTCCGCGAGTGTCTTCGAGGATGTTATCAAGACCGTGACCTCGTGCAACGTGACGTGGCCGAGCACGATCATCATGAACCGCCGACTGTGCGAGACCGTCGGGCTCAGGAGCGCGTCGGGCCTGCACGCGTACCCCAGCGCTGCGCGGCTTGCGCGGGTTCGTGCGCAGAAACTCCGCGCCCGCTGCTCGGTGGGGTACCGCGATGCGCGGATCGTCGAACTCGCCCGGATGTTCGCCAGGGATTCCGGGCCGGAGGTGCCGCGGAAACTCGCCGCCAAGGGCATCGTCTGGCCGACGCGAGCGGGAGTGGGGGGCGATGGAGAAACGAGTTTCACCGGGTGGCTCGAAGCCGCGACCACGCCCGATGACCATGTGTACATCGCGCTGCAGGAACTCCCGGGTGTCGGCCCCTACGCCGCGGCGAACATCATGCAGTTGCTGGGGCGCTACGCGCACCTGCCGCTGGATACCGAGAGCATCCGGCACGCCAAGTCGGTGCTGGGATTCAAGGGGACCGACCGGGAGTTGATGAGAAAACTTCACGCGCACTACGAGCCGTTCGGTGCGCACCGCTTCCGTTCGTACTGGTTTGAGTTGTGGTGTGACTACGAGGCCAAGCGCGGCCCGGCGTGGACGTGGGAGCGCGAGACCACGGGCAAGACGTTCACGGCGGCGAAGTTGTAGGGGCATTCCGCGCTCATATAGTGCTTCAATACAGGAGCAGCCTTCATGTGGACGAACTGGCCAGGCAAACGGAACGAGATCGTGGCTGAGGCCACTGGAACGATTCACCCTGGGATGGTTGAAATCCTGGAGAGGGCTGGAGCAGAGGGAGTCTCCTGGCAGGACCTTCAAAACTTTCCGTGGCGGCGGGATAGTGCCCTCGTTGACGCTGCCTTAATTGAAAAGGCAATCGGCGAAATTGCCCGACATTACGGCTACCCTATCCAGTATGTGGGTAGCCGCGGAGGCGGTCAGCATCCGACCCGATATCGCATTGCAAGTTGGAACCACGCAGCACGCCTTGGAACGCCTACATCGCAGACAGACTTTCCGAGCATCGCATGATAACGCCGGCTGATATTCAGATCGCAGAGAGAATCCGCAGCCACCTTGCGAGAGTTGCAGTAAGATGGAGTACTGCTGTGAAACATCGAGTCAAGCTTGTACCGCTGCTCCTCTCCTTGGGACTTGCGGGTTGCGCAGCCCGAACAATCGATCAGGAGATCGCCGACCTGAATGCTCAACGAGCGGAGGTAGACGATCGTCGAGCGAAGGAGCGGGCCGCTCGAGCACCAAAGCCAGAGCAACTGCTCGCCGCTGACTATGGCACATCGATAAGTCAGAGCGAGGCAGAGTCCTTCATGGGGAGTTACCTCGCACAGCGTCTCAAGGATCCACAGTCCGCCCAAATCACATACGGTCGAGTCGTGAAGGGGTGGATGTACGAAGCGAAGGGCTTGCAGTTCGGATATCTATTCTCCGTCACGTTGAACGCGAAGAACAGTTTTGGGGCATACACGGGTCGGAGGACCACGGTGTACTTGCTTCATGATAAAAAGCCCGTTGCCGGCTGGAGCGATGCCTTGCCTTTGTGGACCTTTGAGGGTGGAACCGCTGATGGTCAACCCTACCGAGTCGGTAATTGATTCAGACTACCCATTGCAGAGCGAGTTGGACTGCCCGTCGCTTCCAGACCGGGATTAGACCAGGCAGATGGCCGGTCGATCCGCGCTGGCGGAAAGTCGGGCGTGCCCGCCTGATGCGGTCCGCGAGTGTCTTCGAGGATGTTATCAAG
>ENA-ORBV01003020-ORBV01003020.1-microbial-mat-metagenome-genome-assembly--contig:-NODE-3020-length-34443-cov-6.773701_pt1 | contig 34443 bp, 34 predicted proteins | sample MGYA00237777_ERZ505514 | MGnify/ENA primary metagenome ERZ505514 (study PRJEB26160, sample SAMN06269048) | microbial mat metagenome | isolation source: Oligotrophic lake microbial mat | place... | reverse complement strand
CAGTCACCGGCGGCCCAGACATGCGGCGTGCCGGTGCGCAGGTGGTCGTCGACGATGATGCCGCCGGCCTCGCCCACTTTGACGCCTGCGGCGCGGGCCAGACCCACATTGGCGCGCACGCCCAGTCCGATCACCACCAGATCGGCCGCGACCGACCCAGCCGCAGTCTCGACAGCAGTGACATGGCCATCGATCACCGAGAAACCGGTGACGGCAATGCCCAGTCGCAGGTCGACCCTGGCGGCGCGCATCGCCGCGGCGACAGCGGCGGCCATGTCGGTATCAAGCACAGCACCCATGGGCGCGTCGAGCAGTTCGATCACCGTCACGGACAGACCGCGTGCAAGCAGGCCCTCCGCGACCTCCAGTCCGATGTAGCCCGCGCCGACCACCACGGCGCGCCGGGCGCCAGCGTCGAGCCGTCGCTCCACTTGTGCAGCGTCGTCGAGCGTGCGCAGTTGCAGGACGCCTTCGGCAGCGATGCCCGGCCACTGCGGGGCGATGCCCGTTGCACCAGTGGCGATGAGCAGTTCATCGAAGTGCTCGACTGCATCGAGCCCCTTGTCGAGGTCGCGGACTGTCACCATGGATGCCTTGGTGTCGATGGCGGTAACCTCGTGCCGAATCCGAATGTCGATGCCGTTCGCACGGTGCTGCTCCGGCGTTCGGGCGACAAGTCGGTCGGGCGTCTCGACAAGCCCGCCGATCAGGTACGGCAGACCGCAGGCGGCGTAGGACGTGCGAGCACCGCGCTCGAAGGCCACGATCTCAAGCTCGTCGGCGGATGCCAAACGTCTCGCCTGTGCAGCCGCAGACATGCCTGCGGCGTCCCCACCGATGATCACCAGTTTTCGCGCCATGTTCTGTCCTACTTCCTCGCGGCGTCTTGGCCGCTGTATCGGAACCCTATACCCTGTGTCATCCAGGTGGCGCGAGCGAGCGCCGGGCCCAGAGTCGTCGCAACAGCTTTCGCCCTTCGCTGAACCAGAGCACCCCACTGGCCATCGCCACACACACCAACCACTGGCCCGCCGAGAGTGGCACGGTACCGAAGGCGAGGTTGAGGAAGGGAAGGTGCACGACGGCCACTTGAAGCGCTGTCGACAACGCCACCGCCGCCCAAAGCCAGCGGTTCGAGAACGCTGAGCGGAACGCGGATGCGGATTCCGAGCGCGCGTTGAAGCAGTTGAAGAGCTGCGTCAGCACCAGCACCGTGAAGGCGGCGGTGCGCGCCAAGTCCAGGCTGTGCGGGCCAGGGCCCAGCCAGGCGTCCACCGGCTCGATCAGCCCGCCGGGCAGGAACAGGTCCATCGTCAGCAAGGTCAGTGCCGCCATCACGACGCCGCCCTCAAGCACGCCCAGCCCCATGCGGGCATCGATGATGCGCTGGCTGCGCGCACGGGGCTTGCGCGCCATCACGTCTTCGGCGATCGGGTCCACGCCCATGGCCAGCGCGGGGCCGGTGTCTGTGATCAGGTTGATCCACAGGAGCTGTGTGGCCAGCAACGGCAGCACCACCGCGCCACCCGAGCCGGTGGCCGTGGCCTCCAGACCAATGACGCCCGCTCCCACCACGCCGGCAAACACCGTCAACACCTCGGCCAGGTTCGACGACAGCAGGAAACGCAGGAATTTGCGGATGTTGTCGAGCACGCCACGCCCTTCGCGCACCGCCAGCACGATGGTGGCGAAGTGATCGTCAGCCAGGATCATGCGGGCCGCCTCCTTGGTCACCTCGGTACCCGTCACGCCCATCGCCACACCGATGTCGGCAGCCTTCAGCGCCGGGGCGTCGTTGACGCCGTCGCCCGTCATCGCAACCACGTTGCCACTGTCCTGCAGCGCGCGCACGATGCGCAGCTTGTGCTTGGGCGCCACGCGGGCGTACACCGAGGTCTGCAGCACGGCTGCGGCGAAGGCGGTCTCGATCAGCTTGTCGAGTTCGATCCCCGTGAGTACCGGTGCACCGGCCTCGACGATACCGAGATCGGCCGCTATGCGCACCGCCGTGCGCGGGTGGTCGCCGGTGATCATGATCACGCGGATGCCGGCCTGGCGAGCCTGGGCGATGGCCACGGCCGCCTCCTCGCGAGGCGGGTCGATGATGCCCACGGTGCCGAGGTATTCCAGATCTTGTTCCAGGGCGCTCGCCTCCACGGCATCGGTCGGAATCTGCGCGTCAGGTGCCAGCGTGCGGCGCGCTACCGCCAGCGTGCGCAGCGCGTCATCGGCCATCGCAGCCACGTCGGCCAGCACCTGCGTGTGCAAGGCGGGATCGAGCGTCACCGCGGCGTTGCCCCGGCGGGCGTGCGTGCAATGCGCCAGCAGCACATCGGGCGCGCCCTTGGTAAAGAGCACGTGCGCGTCGCCATCGGCATGGTCTACCACGAGCACCGACATCATCTTGCGCTGCGAGGTGAACGGGATCTCGCCGATGCGCTCAAAGCGTTGCTCTCGCTCAGGTGCGGCCTCCTTGCTGCCCACCAGCTTGCTCTGCGCCACCAAAAACGCGGCTTCGGTCGGGTCGCCGTGGATGACCCACGCGCCGCTGTCGTCCTGCTGCAGTTGGGCATTGCCCGCCAGAGCGCCGCCGCTCAGCACGGCGTGCAGTTCGTCGCGCAGTTCGTCAGGCAAGGGGCCTGCAGGCACATCGGAGCCCGCCTGCTCGGCGCGGCCCTCGGGGGCGTAACCCACGCCGGTGATGTCGATGCGCCCCGAGGCCGTCATCACCCGCTGCACCGTCATCTCGCCGCGCGTCAGCGTGCCGGTCTTGTCCGACGCAATGACCGATGCCGACCCGAGTGTTTCGACCGAGGCCAACTTCTTCACAATGGCGTGGTGGCGCGCCATGCGGCGTACCCCCATCGCCAGCACCACCGACAGGATCGCCGGCAGGCCCTCGGGCACGGCGGCCACCGCCAATGACACGCCGAGCAGCAGTACCGCAACGACATCGGCCACGCCCTGGATGTCGGAGGTGAACAGGATCGTGGCCACGACGACAACGGCGATCGCCAGGGCGGCTATGCCCAGCACCTTGCCCAGATGCGCGATCTCGACTTGTAGCGGCGTCGGCGCATCTGGCGTGCTGTCGAGCAGTGTGGCGATGCCGCCGATCTCGGTCTGCATGCCGGTGGCGGTGACGACGGCACGTCCGGTGCCCTGCGCGACCGCCGTTCCCTTGAAGACCATGTTCAGCCGGTCACCCAGTGCCGCAGGACCAGGCAGCGGTGCCGCATCCTTCAGAACGGACTCGCTCTCGCCCGTCAACGGCGCCTCCAGCAACTTCAGCGCGGCGGCCTGCGCCAAACGCGCATCGGCGCCCACGGCGTCGCCCTCGGCAAGCACCAGCACGTCGCCCTTGACGAGTTCGGCGCTGGGCACCCGGGCCACAGCGCCGTCTCTGAGCACGCTTGAAGTGGCGGTAGTCATCTTCGTCAGCGCTGCCACCGCCTGCGCCGCCTTGACCTCCTGAAGAAAGCCCAGCACCGCATTGAGTACCACCACGGCGGTGATGACGATGGCATCCAGCGGCCAGCCGGCCGCACCCTGGTGGCCCCGGCCCTCGAACCACCAGGCGGCCAGGGCCACAGCCGCTGCCGCACCCAGCAGGTAGACCAGGGGGTCCTGCAACTGCTCCAACGCGCGCCGCCAAAGTGGCACGGGTGGCGCCGCGCGCAGTTCGTTGGGGCCATCCGAACGCAGCCGGGTGGCCGCCTCCTCGGCGCCAAGGCCATGTTCCAGGTCGGTACCCAGCGCCAGGGCCAGATCAGCGATGTCGATCAGAGACATGTCGTCCACCGGCGCGCCACGCCCTGCGTCGACAGGTTCTTGCGGGCGCACTACACGGCCGCCTGTGCGACCAGCGCGCGGCGCCCGATGCTGCTGCGCCACAGGCGCTGGTCCGTGTCGCGCGGGTAGTTCATGAGCGTGTCCATGCGATCAAGCCCATGGGCGAGATCCGGTAGGTCCTTGGTTTGGCAAAGCATGGTGTTCCGGCTTTTCAAAAGTTTCGAATTCAGCGCGCTCGACAAGCGCAGGGTTACGGTAAGCGCCGCAAGGCGGATGGCCCACTGGACGGGATACTCGGCGCACTGGAGGTCAGCATGCGCGTGTGGCGATGCCCGGTCTGTGCGCTGACGCACAGGGCCGCGCAGGCGTGCCCGTGAGCCTGCCCGCCCTCGAACTGTTCCAGCTCAAAGCCCAACATCCTGACGAAGGGAATGTCGACCGCGAAATTCATAGTTGAGCCTCGAACGCGCGCAGCGTCTCGCCAATCAGGCCGGCGATGGTGTCGATCTGCTGGGCGTCGACGATCAGCGGCGGCGCCACCATCAGCCATTCACCGTACAAACCATTGGCGGTGCGGCGCGAATACAGCAGCAAGCCGCGCTCCATGCCCAGCGCGACGATGCGTTCAATGGCCTTGGACTGTGCCGGAAAGATTGTCTTGCCGTCCCGGTCGGCGACGACCTCGATCGCCATCAGCAGGCCCTTGCCACGGATGTCACCCATGACGCGGCTGTCCTTTTGCACGTCGAGCAGCCGTTCGCGCAGCCGCGCGCCCATCGCGGCGGCGTTCGGGATCAGGCCGCGCTCCATCGTCTCGGACACCACTGCATGGCCAATCGCACACGACAACGGATTCGAGCCATAGGTGAATCCGTGCATGAAGCCGCCCGCCTCGGCCAGCGCGTTCACCATTTCGCGCGATGCCAGCACCGCGCCCAAAGGCGTATAGCCGGCACCGAGCCCCTTGGCCAGGGTCACGATGTCGGGCCGGGCTGCGGGCCAGTGGTGCGCGGCCAGGAAAGCGCCGCTGCGGCCGGCGCCGCTCATCACTTCGTCGAATACCAGCAGTACGCCGTGGCGGCTGCAGATCTCGCGCACCCTGCCATAGTAGGCGTCGGGCGCCACCAGCGCGCCGGTTGCCAGGCCCCCCACCGGCTCCAGAATGAACGCCAGCACCGTCTCGGGGCCCTCGCGCAAGATGGTCTCTTCGAGCGCCACGGCGCATTGCTCGGCATGACTTTCGGGCGTAAGCCCTTCGGGCAGGCGGTAAGTGAACGGCGCCGGCACCTTGGGCATCAGGCGCGTCATCAGGCCAAAGTTGGCCTCCGAGACCGGGTCGCCGCTGATGGCGATGGTGCCCAGCGTGCTGCCGTGGTAGCTCGGGTTGCGCGACAGCACTTTCCAGCGCGTGGCCTGGCCCTGCGTGATCGCGTACTGGCGCGCCATCTTCATCGCGCTCTCGTTGGCCTCGGAGCCTCCCGACACAAAGAAGGCCCGCTCCAGCCCCGGCCCGGCCAGTCCGGCCACGAGGTCTGCCAACGCCGTATTGGCTTCGTTCTCGAAGAACACCCGGCTGGCGTAGGCAACCTTGCGCATCTGCCGGTCGGACGCCGCGATGACGCGCGCATTGGCATGCCCGATGTTGGCGGCGATCGGCCCGGAAGACGCATCGATGTAACGCCGGCCCTGAGTGTCCCACAGGTAGATGCCCTCGCCGCGATCGACCACCGATCGGCGCGGCGCGCTGTCTTTGAGGAAGAACAATTGCACCGGGCCGCCGCGGGCACCGTATCCGTCAGTCCGGGAGGTCATGGCTTGCTTTCAAGGAAGTTAGTCGATCTCTTGCCGCGCTTGCACGCACGGCGTCTTGTCTTACACAGCTTGCTTCATTGCGCCGCTAGCAGCCATATCCCGACGCGGATTCAATAGCTGTACAACGCGTCGCCCCCCTGGTCGACGTGCACCCATCATTGCAGTGAAGCCCAAATGCCCGATACCATCAACAGAGCCAGCATACCTCTGACAGCGCCGATCGACGCGCCCGGCATGGGCCAACACCTGCCCGGCCAGGCACGGATGGCCATCGACAACGTGCTGGAATACGACGTCGATCACGTTTTGCAAGGCCTTGAACATCCCGGCCCGACACCATGCTGCTGGGCGATATGCAGACCGCCAGTGGGCATAAAGCCCCAGCGCGTCAAGCCGAACTGGCGCGCGCCTGACGAGGGTTGCGCGGCAGCGCCGCGAGTTCATACCGCCGCGCACACTTGTCGGAAAACCTATCGTCAGGCAGCTCGAAAAAGCTGGACAGGTCACCCTTATGTTCGCAAGCGCACAGATGAAACGCAGGTTTCTCATTAACCTTTGTCGGTCGACACGACGAATGGGTTGTGCGATCCGCAGGCTGAGCCCCATTCAGTCCGGCAATCAGATGTACGACTCTCGAACAGGAACTCAATATGAACAAAGACCAAGTCAAGGGCGCTGTTAAAAACGCTTCAGGAAAAGTCCAGGAAGAAGCTGGCAAGCTGGTTGGTAACCCGACCCAACAGGCCAAGGGGTTGGCGAACCAGGTCAAAGGCAAAGCGCAACAACATGTCGGCAATGTCAAGGAACTGGTCAAGGACGCCAAGAAGGTCTAATTTTTGGCGGTTTCACGCCCCAAAAAAGGTGGTCGCGACTGGCGGCCACCTTTTTTCATTGGAGAGTATGGCAAAACGCGCAAGCAAATTCTTTTTGAGTCGGACCTTCCAGCGCACGCTCACTGCCATGACCCGGTCGACGATGCGTACCGGCACCAAGGCGATGACCCTGGCGTTGCGCACCAAAACCGGCAAGCGCACAACGGCTTCCGCCGCAGTACCCTCCGCCATCACCAAGCGCCTCAGCGCAGCCTCTGCAAATGGGCGTGCCGGTGTGGCCGTCAGCACCGCAGGGGTACGCCGATACCGGCTTTTCAAGCCGCCTGGCGTTCACCGCAATGAGCAACTACCTCTTGTAGTCATGCTGCACGGCTGTGGACAGGACGCTCGCGCGTTGAGCGCCAGCAGCCGGATGAATCATGTCGCCGAGCGTGAACGATTTCTGGTGCTCTACCCGGAACAGGACCGCATGGCAAACGCTCAGGGCTGCTGGAACTGGTATGACACCCGCACAGGCCGCGCGCACGCTGAGGCCGACTCCATCGATGCTGCGATCGGCCAGGTTTGCCGGACGCAACCTGTGGATGTCAACCGCATCGCAGTGGCCGGGCTTTCGGCAGGGGCCAGCATGGCGGCACTACTGGCAATGCGCCGCCCGCAACGGTTCAGGGCGTTGGCCATGCATTCCGGTATCGCGCCAGGTGTTGCCCATTCTTCCGCTACCGCGCTCAGCGCCATGTCCGGGCGTCGCGTCAAGGCGGCGTCGACCGCGCCGCGCGCGACCGGCGTCCGCCTGCCTGCGCTCCTGGTAATTCAAGGCAGTGCCGATCCCCTCGTCGCCCCCAGCAACGGCGCAGAGGCCGCGCGCTCCTGGGCTGAAAGCGAAGGCGCGAAGCCCAGCCCGGCGCGAACCGTGCAGCGCGGTGCCCGTTATGCCATGAAAGTCACCGACTATCGAGCCCCGGGCCGGCTGGTGGCGACTCTTTGCGAGGTCATCGGTCTCGGTCATGCGTGGAGCGGAGGCGCCGCCAGCCAGTCGTACAGCGACCCCAAGGGTCCCGACGCTTCACGCATGATTTGGTCCTTCATGGCCAAGCAGTTCAACACCGCGCAGGTATAGAACCCGATAGCAGCGGCAAGCACGCGGCTCTGGGTAGTCGGAGTCCTACGCCGCCCCGTGGGTGCGTAGGAGATCGACTACCCGACGATGCGTTGGTGTCCGCTTTCGGCCGCCGGCGCGCCTGCGCATACTGTGCCATCTTCCCTCCTCTTCCAAGGCCGATGCCATTCGACCCTGCGCACCGACAGCTTCGTAGAACACGGCGTGAAGGTCGGGCGCATGCCCTTGCATTCCACTTGGCAAGCGCCTCGATCCGCCACATTGGCGTAGGGCTGTCGGCATCACCTGCCTGGCAGGGCGCCCGATGGCACTGACTGCTGCCCAACCGCCCGCGCACGGCGCCACCGCTGCAGCCGTGTCGCAGCCGGGTCCGGATCAGTTGCTGCTGTCGGGCTGTTGGACGGTCGCTTGTGTCGGCGCGTTGGACGCGCAGCTGCGGGCACTGCAACCCGCTGCGGCCACACCGGCGATTGCCGATGCCCGGCAGGTCGACGCACTGGATACCGCCGGTGCCTGGTTGCTGCACACGCTGCTAAGGCGTTTCGAGGAGAAGGGTGTGGCCACCCAATTGCAAGGGCTGCGTCCCGAATTCATGCCGCTGTTCGCACTGGTCGGAGAACGTATTGCCACGCAACGCAGCGCGAAGGCTGCCGCGCCGCCTGCCGGTCACACCGATCCCGGCGTGTTGCAGCGCATCGGGCAACGCAGCTGGCGCACCGGGCAACAGCTGGTGGCGGGTCTTTCCTTCGTCGGTGAAACGGCGCTGGCATTGTGGTCCTGGGTCACCCACCCTTCGCGCATCCGCTGGCGCGCCGTGTTGTTCAACATCCGCAGCGCCGGAGTCGACGCGTTGCCGATCGTCGCGATCCTGTCCTTCCTGCTCGGTGTCGTTGTCGCCTACCAGGCGGCCGATCAGCTGCGACGTTTCGGCGCCAACATCTTTATCGCCGATCTGGTCGGGCTGGCAATGCTGCGCGAATTCGCGCCGTTGATCACCGCTGTCATCCTGGCCGGCCGATCCGGATCGGCCTATGCGGCGCAGATCGGCACGATGGCGGTGACCGAGGAGATCGACGCCATGCGAACCATCGGGCTGTCGCCGATCGAGATCCTGGTACTGCCCAAGTTGCTCGCGCTGCTGATCGCCGTGCCGTTGTTGACGGTGTTCGCCGACATCCTGGGCGTGGCCGGCGGCATGGTCATGGCACAGGCGCAACTGGGGGTCAGTTACGCAGATTTCCTGGAACGGTTCGTCAGCGCCATCAGTGTCACGTCGTACCTTGTCGGTATCGGCAAGGCGCCGGTGTTCGCGGCCATCATCGCGCTGGTGGGATGTTTCCAGGGACTGCAAACGCGTGGCGGCGCCGACAGCGTCGGACGCCAGACGACGCGCAGTGTGGTGCAGGCGATCTTCCTGGTCATCGTCGCAGACGCCGTGTTCTCCGTCATGTTCAGCATCGCCGGACTGTGATATGCAGCAGACGGAAGAATTGGCAATCGACGTGCGCGGGCTGGCCACCCGTTTCGGCGCGCAGATGGTGCACGAGGGCCTTGACCTGCAGGTCCGGCGCAACGAGATCTTCGCGATCATCGGCGGCAGCGGTTCGGGCAAGTCGACGCTGTTGCGCGAGATGATCCTGCTGCACCGCCCCGACGCCGGTTCGATCCGCGTGTTCGGCCAGGATCTGCTGGCGCTCGACCGGCAGCAGGCGAACGTCTTGCGCCAGCGCTGGGGCGTGATGTTCCAGAAGGGCGGGCTGTTCGGCTCGCTGACGGTCGCCGAGAACGTCGCATGGCCTTTGCACGAACACACGGAACTCGACGACACGGTGATCGACGGCATTGCGGCACTGAAGATCGCCTTGGCCGGGCTCGAGCCGCAGGCCGCCACGCGTTATCCATCCGAACTCAGCGGCGGCATGGTCAAACGCGCAGCGCTGGCGCGTGCGATGGCGCTCGATCCACAGTTGCTGTTCCTGGACGAACCCACGGCCGGACTCGACCCGCAGAGTGCCGCCGGTGTCGACACGCTGGTGCGCGAACTGCGCGACCTGTTCGGATTGACGATCGTGATCATCACGCACGACCTGGACCTGTTGTGGCAAGTGGCGGATCGGGTGGCGGTGCTCGGCGCGGGGCGCGTACAGGCAGTCGGTTCGATGGCCGAGCTGGCGCAGCTTGACAACGACGCCGTGCGGCCTTTTTTTGCCGGCGCCCGTGGGCGGTCGGCGCGTGCTGGCGCAGCGCCCGGCGATGGCGACATATCGGCCGAAGGGCGGGGGGTGGCATGGAAAACAAAGTGAACTTGGCGCTGGTCGGCGCCTTCGTGCTGGCACTGGCGACGGCGCTGGTCGGCGTGGTGTTGTGGCTGGCTTCCGGCGGCGCTTACCAGACGCATTACGACCGCTACGATGCATCGGTCGAGGAATCGGTGTCCGGGCTCAACCCCAATGCGCCGGTGAAATACAACGGTGTCGACGTCGGCAAGGTGGAGCGCATCTGGCTCGATGCCGGGAACCCGCAACGCGTCAACCTGCGCTTCCAGATCGAACGCGGCACACCCATCAAGGTCGACACCGTGGCGACACTCAAGACGCAGGGGCTGACCGGTATCGCCTATGTAGAACTCAGCGGCGGAGCAGCCGGATCGCCCGCGCTGACGGCACGCGACGGCCAGGAGCATCCGATGATCCAGACAAAACCGTCACTCAGCACCCGGCTGGAGAACGTGCTGACCGATGTGTTGGCCCGGCTCGACAGCACGTCGACCACGATCAACGAGGTGCTGAGTCCGGCCAACCGCCAGGCATTCTCGAGCGCGCTGGCCGACGTTGCCAGGGTCGCACGCACCATCGCGGCACGCCGCACCACCTTGGACGCCGCGATCACGAACGCTGGCCAGACGCTGCAAAACACATCGCAGGCGAGCGACCAGCTCGCTCCGGTACTGGCGCGTATCGGGCGCAGCGCGCAGGCGGTCGAAACGATGGGCCAATCTGTCGCCGCGACGAGCAACAGCGCCGGCAAGACCGTCGATACGATCGGCGCTGACATGCAGCGCATCAGCGCGCAGACCTTGCCCGAACTCGAACGCCTGATGGGCGAATTGGCAGCGCTGACGGCGTCGTTGCGCCGCCTCAGCGACCAGACCGAGCGCGATCCGCGCGGCCTGTTGTTTGGCCGCCAACCGGTGCCAGCCGGTCCCGGCGAAACCGGTACACGACCATGACCCTTTACACACCCCTTCCCGTGCGACAACGTCTCGTCGCGTACTGCGCCTGGCTGCTGACCGCAGCGCTGCTTGGCGGCTGCAGCGCACTGGCGCCGTCAAACAAGGCGCAGCCGCAGTTCTATACGCTCGGACCTGCGCCCGGCGGCTCGGAGCAAAACGCGCCGCGGTCGGTGCCACCGAACGCGCCAGCGCCTACGCTGCTGGTGCTCGCGCCCGGCGCTGCCGCCGGGTTCGACAGCCAGCGCATCATCTATATCCGCCAGGACCACCGGATCGAATACTTTGCTCACAACGAATGGGTCGACACCCCGTCGCGCATGTTGCAGGGCCTGCTGGTCGAAGCGATGGCACGCAGCGGCGTGTTTTCCGCGGTATCGCCGGCGTCCGGCGCGGCGGGCGGCGACATACGGCTCGATACGGCGATCGTGCGCCTGCAGCACGAGTTTCAAACGCAACCGAGCCAGGTGCGTTTCACCTTGCGCGCCACACTGGTCGAGGATCGCTCGCGCCGCGTGCTGGCATGGCGCGAATTCGACACCGTGGTCCCCGCCGCCAGCGACGATCCGTACGGCGGCGTCACGGCCGCCAGCGCGGCGGTGCAGACGACGCTGCAACAGTTAGCGGCATTCAGTAGCAAGGCGCTCGCCAACTGGACGCCGACGCGGTGACAGGCACAGCCCGATACCGCGCGTCGGCAACGAGTGCTGCTCTCACGCTTTCACGCTGCTCAGTCGAGCTTGGCGCCCGACACTTTCACAACTGTCTCCCAGCGCTTGACTTCGGCGCTGACGAAACTGCCGAACTGCTGTGGCGACAGGCTACCGAACTCCGCGCCCTGCGCAGCCCATACCGCCTTGGCGTCGTCGGCCAGTCCCGACTTGCGGAACTCCTCGACGATGCGCGCCTGCACATCGGCTGGTGTTCCCTTGGGCGCCCACAGGCCGTACCAGGTCGTGACGTTGTAGTCGGGCAAGCCGAGCTCCGCCGCACTGGGAACATCGGGAAAGGCCGGGTTGCGCTTGCTGCCCGACATCATCAGCGCCTTGATGCGTCCACCCTTGATATGGGCGGCCGATGAGCCCAGGCCATCAAACATCATCTCTACGTCGCCGGCAATCAGGCCCTGCAGCGACGGACCCGCGCCGCGATAGGGTATGTGCGTGATGAAGGTCTTGCTCTGCTGCTTGAACAATTCGCCGGCAAGATGGTGCGACGTGCCGCTGCCGGCGGATCCATAGTTGAACTGGCCTGGACTCTTGCGCACATGGTCCAGAAAGGACGCGAAATCGGTCATCGGCAACTTGCGCGGATTGACCACCAATACCTGCGGCACGCTGGCCAGCAGCATCAGGGGCACGAAATCCTTTTCGATGTCGTAGTCGAGCTTCGGGTACATGGCCGGGGCGATGGCATGGTGCACGGCGCCCATGAACAGCGTGTAGCCATCGGGCGCCGCCCGCGCGGCAATACCTGCACCCACCGTACCTCCTGCGCCTCCGCGGTTGTCGATCACCAGCTGTTTGCCGGTGATACGCGCAAACTGGGCTGCCAGGGGACGCGCGAACGCATCCGTACCGCCACCCGCCGGAAAAGGCACAACCAGGGTCACCGGCTTGCTGGGCCAGCCCGATTGCGCCCGAACCCCAACCGCCGACAGGGCCAATGAAGCCCCCGCCAGGCGCAACAAGTCGCGCCGCACCATACGATCAATCATGTCATGTCTCCTGTCGTTGTAGTTCCTTGCCGGCCTGCCTGAATCAACCGCACACCGAGCCGCTCTGTTGGCGCAATTCGCCGCGCAGCACGGCGGCGTGTTCGCCGTCGAACAGACGACCGAACCCCGGTGAGGCGGCATCCAGGCCGGCCAGGCGCATCACGTCCCAGAAACCGGCTGGCGAACTCGCCGTGGCGGGTTTGCGGGTGCGCACTTCGAGCGGCGGGATCACGTCAAGCGTCGAAAGCCCGCCGCAGGAGATGAACACGCCGTCGGCCGACGGATCGCGTGCCAGCACCCGGTGAGACAGCTCCGTCAAGGTAAAGGGTGTCACCGCATGGATTTCCGCAACGCCGGTTATGGACAGACCCTCGATCGCGCTGACCTCGAATCCCGACACCGTGAGGTAATCGACCAGGCGGTCGTTGAGCTCGCCGATGTAGGCCGTTGCCACCGCGACGCGCTGCACGCCCAGCGCGCGCAATGCCGCGATGATGGCGTGGCTCATCGTGGTGCAGGGCAGGCCGGTCGCGTGTTGCATCGCGCCGCGCAGGTCCTCGGTGAACGCCGCGCCACGGTAAAAGCTGATCGAGGTGCCCATCAGCGACACCGCCTGCGCGCCAGCGTCGCGTAGCGCCAGCGCATGAGCCACGATGCTGTCGATGACCGGTGCAAAGCCGGTCGGGGACACGCCGCCGATGCCCAGGCCGCGGGCCAGGAATCGGACGCGCGACCCGTACAAGAGGCCCGCGTCGGCGGGTACTTCGCCGGCTGCGGGCGGCACGATGAGGCCGATGGTGGGCACATGGATCGTTGTCGTCATGGCGGTCTCCTGTTTCGGTTGTGCGACTACCTACTCGGCTGTGATCTTCTGGTCCTTGATGATCTTGGCCCACATCGCGGACTCCTTGACCAGCTCGGCAGCCAGCGCCGCAGACCCGAAATAGGCGACAACAGCGCCTTGCCGGTTGGCGGTCTGCACCACCTCGGGGTTGGCCAGCGTCGTGCGCACCGCCTCGGACAGGCGCTCCAGCACGGCGGCGGGCGTGCCGGCCGGTGCCAGCAGCATGATGCGCGGAGCCACGCTGAATCCGGGCAGGGCATCGGACAGCGGGGCGACATTTTCAGCGCCTGGCAGACTGACCGGACTCATCATGGCGACGGCGCGCAACTTGCCCGCCTTGGACTGCGCGATTCCCGCCGTCGCGCTGACGACACCGAATGGGATCTGTCCGCCGATGACATCGGGCACGATCTGCGCCGCACCCCGGTAGGGTACATGCACGACGAAGCTGCCGCTCTGTCCCTTGAGCATCTCGAACCCCAGGTGATGCACCGTGCCGACGCCGGAAGTGGCATAGGAATATTTGCCCGGGCTGGCCTTGAGCAGCGCCAGAAGTTCCTTCGGATTCTTGACAGGAACGTCGTTGTTGGCCACGATCATCAGCGGCGAAAAGAACAGGCCGGCGACCGGTGCGAGCCCCTTGATCGGATCGAAGCTCATGTTCGTTTGCAGGTGCTGGGCTATCAGAAGGCCGCTTTCACCAATCAGCAGTGTGTAGCCGTCAGGCGCAGCCTTGGCAACTGCGTCGCCAGCGATCAGGCCGGAAGCGCCGGCGCGGTTCTCCACCACCACCTGTTGGCCGAGCGCCGACGAGAGGTGGGTTGCCAGCAGGCGGGCCATCGTATCGACGCCGCCACCGGCCGAAAAGCCAACCAGGATGCGTACCGGCTTGGTGGGATAGGCCTGGGCCTGGGCCGCGCCGACGCAGGCCAGGCCCAGCGCGGCCGCCAGCAGCAACTTGCGGCGGCCGGATGAAATCAGAGATAGTGTGGTTTGCATGGAAATGTCTCCTTCTGGTTTGTTGTCTGTGGGTCTCATCATGCTCTCACGTTGTCAAGCCTTGCCGGCCCCACGGGAACCGGGCCGGCGCGCCAACTCGGCGATCCGGTCGCGGTTGGGCGTGAATCCCAAGCCGGCCCGGGTGGGCAACTGTAATGTGCCGTTGTGCGGCTTGGGCAAGTCGTCGAACACCAGTTCACAGCATTGCACCGCCACCGAGTGGTATTCGACCAGCGACCCGTTGGCCAGACCGGCATGCAGGTGCATGTTGTGGTGCGGCCATGCGCCGCCATTGGCGAAACGCGTATTGAATGCGCTGGCCAGTGCGGCGATGCGCTGGCACTGGGTGAATCCGCCAGTGATGCAGGCATTGGGCTGCACCACGTCGACCGCCTGCGCCACCAGCATGTCGCGGAAGCGGCTGGCCAGGCCCTCGTTCTGCCCTGCTGCCAGCGGAATCGTCGTCTTGGCGCGCAGTTTGGCCAGGTTGGGAATATCGTTCTGAGCCACCGGCTCCTCGAAGAAGGCGATGCCGTAGGGCTCGAGCTGCTGCGCGAGCTTGAGCGCATGGAAATAGTCCAGACTGCAATTGCCATCGACGTAGATCTCGACGTCGGGACCGACGGCATCGCGTACTGCACGCACGCGTGCGACGTCTTCGGTGATCAGGTCGGCCAACGGCCGGGGCTCGTCGCGCCGTTGCAGGCCGTGGTGGCCGACCGTCATCTTGAGCCGGGTAAAACCACGTGCGACCCAGTCGCGGGCCGCCTGAGCGAGTTCGTCACGCTCAAAGAACGCGAATCCGAAGGTGGCGTACACCGGTACCTGGTCGCGCGCCCCGCCGAGCAGGCGCCAGCAGGGCTCGCCGCTGGCCTGGCCCTTGATATCCCATAAGGCGAGATCGAGCGCGGCGATCGCGTGGCTGGCGTAGCCCGACTGGCCCCGCGGCGTGAGCAGCCAGAACAAACGTTCCCAGAGTTGCTCGTGACGCATGGGGTCGGCTCCGAGCAGCGCGTGTGCGGCAATGTCATTGATGACCGACGCGACGACCTCCTCTTCGGTGATGGCAGTCATGCCGGTGCCAATGAGGCCGGTATCGGTCTCGATGTCGACAAGGCAAAGCGACAAAGCAGTAGTTTTGCTGCGGCCCGAGACCTCGACCGTGATCGGCAGGTTCAAGGGCGTCGCGTGGACACGGGTGATCTTCATGGTGGATTAACGTGAAATAACTTTCAAGATGCGGGGTGAAGAGCGGGCATCATGAAAGTTGGAATGACGCGTGGCGCCGGTTGGATTGCGCTCTTCAGCTTATGGGTAGTTGCTGCGCCTGGCAAGCCCCTGGCCAGAAGGCAGCTTTCGTGCAGCGCCGGGCGCGACCCTGAATCAGAAGCGGCGCGTCAGTTCGGGCGGATTCGAGAAGGTCTTGCGGAAGTGGTCTGCGCCCTCCGACGACAGCCGCGCGCCGGCTTTGCGCACCGCGTCGTCGTCTACCTTGTCCAGCGGCGTGTATTGCGGATGGTGGTGTTCCAGGTACGGGTTGTTGCGCGCAGCGTTGAAGCAAAACAGCACAGTCCAGCGACGATTCGGCGAGCGGTTCTGATCCGAGCGGTGCATCAGATTGGCGTGGAAGAACAGTCCGTCTCCAGGTTCGAGCTCGACATACACCAGCTCCAATTGCTTCTTCATCTGCTCGACCCGGCGCAGGTCGGCGCCCACCTGTTCACCGGGCAAGACACCATGGTCGACCCGACCGGCCAGATGCGAGCCGCGCAGCACCTGCAGGCATCCGTTGTCGCGGTTGGCGCGGTCCAGCGCCACCATCACGCTTCCCATATAGGGGTACATGCAGCCGTTGTGGTACCAGTAGCCGTAGTCCTGATGCCACTCCCAGGCGCCGCCGTCGTACGGCTCCTTGGCAGTGAGTTTGGAATGGTAGTGGTAGACCTCGCCGCCGAGCATGTCTTCCATGGTGTCGACGACGCGACGCGAGCGTGCGGCCAGACCATAGACGCTGTCGCCCGGATGGTTCCAGGTCGCCATGCGGGTGGATTTGCCTTCGGCATCCTTGCGGTCATACAGGCTGGCGCGCAGTGCGGGGTCTTGCTCCATCGCTTCGCGCATCAGGCCGATTTCCTCAGTGTCGAACAAGGAACGTACGATCACGAAACCGTCGCGCTCATACTGGGCGCGCTGCTCGGGGGTGAACAAAGTGGGCATGGCAATGTCTCCTGCGGGTGATGGATTACGGAAGGTCAGGTCTGCGCCAGCACGCCTTATCGGTCGGATTGCCACGGTGTCGGGTGCAGATTCCGCCGAGAGCCTATGTGTCATCTTGCCTGGTGATCATACAAGTGTGACCGACGCTGACACCACGGCACCGGAACGTGCGCAACTACCCCTGGCGGTGCCTGCCTCCGTAGCGCCACTGACCTGGTGAGCACTTCAGTGGCGCATCGAACCGCAAGCCGACACCGGGCCAAGCCGCAGGTCGTCGGGCCGCGCCCGTTAAGCAGGTTGCCATCAGCCTGGCGGCAACGGCAGCCCCTCCGATGCGGCCACCCGTTCAAGCGCCGTCTCGAACTGTGCGCGGGCCATGCCCGCGACTTGGGCGAGGTAGGCGTGCAGATCGGCATCCGCGGCGTTGCGGTTCCTGCATTCGGCACAGTAGGCCTCAAACCGCGTCAGCTGCAGCAGCAGTTCGGCGACATGGCGGGGGCATTCGCAGGCGATGCGCGTCGGCATCGCTGCGAAGTCAAGCAAGGTGGTGTCGTCCCACCGGCGCGCCGGGGGCGGGGCGGCCGCCGACGGTGACGGCGCAGGCCGCTGCGCATGGGTCGTGGTGGGATTGGCCAGGCTCCGCAACCATTGCCCGAGCACCGTGTCGTTCTGCGGCTCGCGCAAAAGGGCCACCCCGGCCGCGGCCAGTTCCGCACACACGGTGTCGGCCGCAAATCCGTACAACACCGCCGTTGGCAGGGCATGCAAGCCGGGTGCGGCGGCATCGAAATCGGCCAGCCAGCCCGGATGCACCGTTGGCGCGTGGACCAGCAAGGCGTTCGCTGGCGCGCGCTCGATGGCAATCGCTGCCTGTGCGAGGGTATCGAACGGGCCGACCACCTGCACCCCGGTGCCGAGTTGCTGCAGCAACGCCGGGTGTTGCAGGCGCCGGGCCAGCATGGTGCCGACCACGACCACCCGCCAGTGGCGGTCCACGCGGGCGGGCGCCGTTTGGCGGTGCTCGGCGTCCGCCGTGTCGGCCCCGGCGCTGAAATGGGTCGCGGCCACTGCCTGCAGCTGCGCCAGGTCCAGCGCCGCCAAGGCTCCGATGGCATGGCCCAGCTCCGTCAATTGGCGCATCAAGGCCAGGCGGCGCACATCGGCTGCCGAATACAGACGCTGGCCGCTGGCGGTTAGCTCCGGTGCGCTGACCCGGTAGCGGCGCTCCCACACGCGCAGCGTGGCAACTGGCATACGTGCCATGCGTGCCACGGCTGCGCTGCGGTATCGCGGCGCGTCGTCGGTTGCAACGGCTGGTTCCAAAGTTTCCGGGTCAGCGTCTGGAGTTGTCATACTTATGGAATAGATGAATCGGAATTGACGCCAATTATCAACGTTAATTCAGGGTTGAATCGACTCATGAACTGTGATTGACTCATTAATACGCTATTCTCAGCACCTCTGATGTATCAACCCAGGAGCGAAAAATGTCTATTTACTCAAACCGCCGTGTATTTCTGATCCACTGCGCGTCCGCCGGCGCGGCCCTCGTCATCGCCGGTCAGGCCCAAGCCCAGGCAATGCTCGATGAAAAGAACGCGCAGGCTGCGGCGCTCGGTTATGTCGCCGATGCCAAACGCGTCGACACGAAGAAGTACCCCAAATACGCGGCCGGCCAGGTCTGCACCAACTGCACCCTGTTCCAGGGCAAGCCGACCGACAAGGCCGGCGGTTGCCCGCTTTTCGCGGGCAAACAGGTCGCCGGCCCCGGCTGGTGCAGCGCCTGGGCCAAGAAAGCCTGAGAGCGCCCCAGCCCTGGCTTCGCCAGGCCCGCCGAGGGGGTGTGAGGAAACTTGGGAGCAGCCCGGCGTTTCCTCGTGAGCGGATTCAAGCGCAACAAAAACACAGGCCGGCGCCGGTCCGCACTGCGCCGCCGTGACGGTATGCGCCAGCAGTGAGACGATCCGACCGGGTGCGCGACACCCTGGGGTATCGCAGGCCTGTGGTCTTGGTGGAAACCCTTGACCGGCGAGCCGGTTTATAGTTTCGCGATGCTGACGATCAATACCAACGGCCATGCGCCGATGCGCAACAGGCACCGACTGACAGACGGAAAGCGCATCGTTACGATCCTGCCGCACTGCTCCTACGGCGATCGGCTCGACACCAGCGCCGAACAAACCTTGGCGTTCATGCGCGCCGGCCCGACCAGCAAGTCGGCCGGCACGGCCTGACATGAAAGGCGCCCCCCGACTGTCCGGCTTCACTGCGTGTAAGCTGGCCGAACCCCCCACTGGGGGGCGGGCCGGCCGCTTCGGAGCGGCCGTGCGCGGCGGCCCCTGGACTGGCCTGCTCCGCGCTCGCTCGACCTTTCATGGGCTGCGGGTGGCGCGCGGCGCCATGGAAAACTGACATGCAACAGACCCCGGCATCGACCGTCACCGATGCCCTCGATGCGGACAAGCCACTGCGTGCGCGGCGCCTGGTCCAGTTGTCGACCTTCACGATTGGTGGAATGGTCATCGTGGCCGTGCAACACGGCATGCGCGGCGACCTCGGGGTCGGCGCCATCATGCTGGTTGGCACCGCGCTGATGTTGCTGTGCCAGTGGATCAACCGGCGCGGCGAAACCGATTGGGCCAACCTCACGTTCGTCATGTCGATGGCCCTGGTCATCTCGATGCTGATGTGGCATGGTGAGGGCTTGCGCGACTCGGCCAGCTTGGCACTGCCTGCAGTGTTGATCGGGGCGGGCCTGCTGACCACGCAGAAGAATTTCCTGCGTATCCTGGCGGCCATCGTGTTGATGGTGGTGCTGCTGTATCTGGCCACGGCCTTCGGGCTGCGCCAGAACAAAATTCCGGATGCCATGCATTACCGCGTCGTCGACGTGATCGTGGTACTGGCGATCAGCGGCTTTGCGGTATCGCTGATGAGCGGGGATCTGCAGTCGGCGCTGACGCGCCTGCAGGTGCAGATCGAGCAGTACCGCCGGTCGCAGGAGAACCTGACCTACTTGTCGCAGCACGACGGGCTGACGCAGTTGCCCAACCGCCTCCTGGGCCGCAGCCGCATGGAGCAGGCGATCGCCAATGCCCGGCGCAATGGTGGCCAGGTGGCGCTGCTTTTCGTCGACCTGGACGACTTCAAGTCGATCAACGACTCACTGGGTCACACCGCGGGTGACGAGTTCCTCAAGCAGGTGGCCACGCGCCTGCAGGGCGCGGTGCGCCAGACCGATGTGGTCTGGCGCCAGGGAGGCGACGAGTTTCTGGTTGGCGTCACCGACGTGGCGCACGGAGAGGCGGTCTCCACGGTGGCCGACAAGATCCTCACAAGTATCGCCACGCCGTTTCATGTACGTGGCACCGAGCTGACCAGTTCTTGCTCCATCGGTATTGCGGTGTTTCCCGAGACCGGTGCCGATTTTGAGTCCTTGCTGCGCAACGCCGACCTCAGCGTCTACCACGCCAAGGAGGCCGGGCGCAATGTCTGGCGCTATTACGACGAGTCGATGAACACCCGCATGCTGGAGACGGTGCGCCTGGTCGCCGCACTGCGCCAGGCGCTGGCGAACCGGGACTTCAGCCTGCATTACCAGCCGGTGCTGGACTTGACCAGCGGACGGGTGGTCGGCGCAGAAGCGCTGCTTCGCTGGCACCACACCGAGCGTGGATTCATCTCGCCTGCGGAATTCATTCCCATTGCTGAAAAGTCCGGGCTGATCGTGGACATCGGCGAATGGGTGGTCCATGAGGGCTGCCGCCAGATGGCGGCCTGGCAGGCGGCCGGTCTGCCGCCATTTGTGCTGGCCGTCAATCTGTCGCCGGTGCAGTTCCGGCGCGGCCATATCGAGACCGTGATCATGACGGCGCTGCAAACGAGCGGCTTGCAGCCGCAGTACCTGGAACTTGAAATCACCGAATCGACGCTGATTCAGGATTCCGAAAAGTTCATCGATTCGCTGCAGAAACTCAAGACGCTGGGCCTGCGTATTGCCATCGACGACTTCGGCACCGGTTATTCCAACCTTTCCTACCTGCAGCGCTTCTCGATCGACAAGCTCAAGATCGACCAGTCCTTTGTCCGGCGCTTGATGGACGGCCCGCAGCAGCAGGCTATCGTCTCGGCCATCATCCAGATCGCGATGAGCCTGCAGCTGACGACCACCGCCGAAGGCATAGAGGACGAACCGGTGCGCCAGCGCCTGGCCGAACTGGGCTGTACCCAGGGCCAGGGCTACCTGTTCGCCAGACCGATGCCGGCCGACCAGTTCGCAGCCTGGCTCATGGAACACGCCGGCAGCTGATAGCGCCCCCAGCCCTGGGCCTGCGTCGACAACCGGGTACTGCCAGTCGGTGCCACGCTGCCCACGCTGCCCACGCTGCCATCAGGCCGTCGAGGCGACGCTTGCCTTGCGCCAGGCAACGGGAAAGAAGCTGTCGTCGGTGGGACGTTTGCCAGCGGGCAATTGCGGATCGCCGGTCACCTTCATCGTCGCGGGGCGCGGGTCCCACTGGGCGTCTTCGCCGAAGTAGCGCGTCGAGATCGCCACACGCCGGCGCGTGGGCGAGAAGTTGCCTGGCGCGCCATGCACCGTGAGCGGGTGGTGCACGATGCAGTCGCCGGCCTTCATCTCCCAGGACAAAAATCGGTACTGCGGGTTGTCCTTGAGTTCACTGAAGTTCGGACATTCTTCGAGGTCGGTCTTGAAGTTCGGGTCCTTGTCGGGAATGGCTGCGCGGTAGAACTTGCCCCACTTGTGCGAACCGGCGATGTATTCCAGCGCGCTGTTCTGCGGCCCCACATCGGTCAGTGCCACCCAGACCGACAGGATCTGATTGCCGCGCATCGGCCAGAACGGCAGATCGTGGTGCCAGTCGGTCGCCTCGCTGGTGCGCGGTTCCTTGACGAACACCTGGTCATAGAACACGCGCACCTCGTCGGCACGCATCAGGCGGGCCGCGATTTCGGCGTTGGGTGACTCCATCACGTAGTCCTTGAAATCCGCGTCCCAGCGGTGCACGAAGGAGTTGATGTGGTAACGACCAGACTTGCCGCCCAACGCCCGCGTCACTTCGCGCGGTCGGGCCAGGGGGTTCTCTGCATCCATGATGCGGTCAACTGCAGCGGACATGCGGCTGATCCATTCCTGGTCAAACATGCCACGCAGGCAGATGACGCCGTCTTCTTCAAACTGCCGGATATCCGCGTCGGTGATCGGGTTCAGGGGTCTGCGGTTCATGGAATATCTCCTTCAGGGGTGGGATACGGTTTGCACGTCACGGGGCCTGCGCACGCGTTCAGGCGCGCCAGCCTGGGCGCCGGGGGACGCACGCGTGACGGTGGGTAGCTTGGCAATGAGCCGGCGCAATCCGCCGACCGAGGCAGCGTTGCCAAACACATAACGATCCGGGCGCAACATCAACACCACAGCGCCAAGGCGCTTGAGCCAAGAGGCCAGCGCCGGGTCGATCAGCCATAACACGCCGAGGGCGCGCAGGCGGGCGTGGTCTTCGGGCAGCAGACCGGTGGCAGCCGTGTCGTCGGCGCACAGCAGTGCGAACCGGCCGTCCAGCGCTGCGTCGAGCCAGCGACCGTCACCCAGGTGAGGTTGACCGGGTAAGGTGCCAGCGGCACCCTTGCCTAGATGCAGGCCGGGACCCAGTGGTGGCGACAGGTTGACGATCTCTTGTGGCCCGCCTTCGGTGAACTGCTGGTCGCGCGCTGCGGCGACCTGCCGATCAGTGGTCTGGATGATGTTGCCCAGGCGCACCGCCGTCTCGATGTACTCCCGCACATGGGGCGCGCGCTCGCTCTGGTAGGTGTCGAGCAGCGCTGCGTCAGCGCCGCGTAGCGCCAGATCGAGCTTCCAGGCCAGGTTCGATGCATCACGCACACCGGCGCACATGCCCTGACCCAGGAACGGCGGCGTCTGATGGGCGCTGTCACCGGCCAGCAGCATGCGGCGGTCACGCCACCGGTCCGCAATCAGCGCATGGAAGGTGTAGATCGCATGGCGCACCAACGTCGCGTCGCCCGGTTGGATCCAGCGCGACAATATTTTCCAGAGCGCATCGGGCTGCGTCATGGCCTGCGGGTCGTCGCCGGGCATGAGCATGATTTCCCAACGCCGCCGGCGACCGGTGATGTTGACGTACGTCATGGGCCGGCGCGGGTCGCAAAACTGGACCGTGGCCATGGGCAGCGCGACATCGCGCTCCATCACAACGTCGACCACCAGCCAGGATTGGTGCAGGCCCAGGTCGATGAGCGAACTCCCCAGGGTGTCCCGCACGGTGGAGCGCCCGCCGTCGCAGCCGACAAGCCAGCGCGCGCGCAACTGCAGTGGCGCGTCCCGAGCCAGATCGCGCGCCAAGACGGTGACACCGGCATCGTCTTGCGCCACGGATTGCACCTCGTGACTGACGAAAGGCGTCACGCAGGCGTGTTTCGCAACGCCATTGCGCAGCGTGTGCTCCAGGTCTGGCTGATGGAACAGGTAGTTGTTGGCCCAGCCATGCACGCCCGTGGCACCGGCCGGTTTGCGCTCGAGCATGAGGTGGCCGGCGACATCTAGATATTGCATGCCTTGCGAAGGCCGCACCAATGGCAGCAGTTCATCCGCGATGCCGGCTGCATGGAAGATACGCATCACTTCGCCGTCGAAGTGCACGGCGCGGGGCAGGTTCAGCAGGCCGGGTTCGCGATCGAGCAAGGCCACGCGCCAGCCGCGCTGGCCCAGCAACTTGGCGAGCACGGCGCCGGTGGGACCATAACCGACGATGGCCACGTCGAACTGCGGCGCGGGCATGGGGTTCACAAGGCAACCTCCACACTCCGTGCCGCGGTTTCGGCGCGCCCACGGGGGTGTCCGATCAGTTCGATATCGGCGCTGATGCGTTGACCGGCCGCGATGACAAGGGCAATCAGGCGGCTCAGATCGGTGATGCCCAGACGCTGGCGCGACAGGGCGGCGATCACGCTACCCAGGATTTCGCCGTCGGCGTTGAACACAGGTGCCGCAAAACCGACGAATTCGGCATCGAGCTCACCGTCGGAGCGCGCGTACCCCGCGCGCCGGAAGGTGGCCATGGTGCTCTTGAAGCTGTCCCAGTTCTCGCCCATGCCGTTGGCACGCGCATCTTGTGCGTGGGTCGCGTACAGCCGCTTGAGTTTGGCGCTGGCGAAATTTGCCACGATGATTTTTGAGCCAGCTCCGCGAAACAGTGGCATCGGACGCCCGCGACCGAAAGACAGCGGCAGATGCTCCACGCCGTGTTGCTGGTGCGTGGTAACGATCTCTTCCCCATACAGGCCGATCAGATTGACTTCGCAGCCGCTGGCGGCCACCAGGCCCTTGATGACCGGCAGGCCGGCCTTGAGCAGCGGGTCGCTTTGACGAATTTGATAGTCGAGTGCAATGATGCGCGGCCCCAGTGCATAACAACCGGCCGCCACACGCACGAGGAACCCCGCGCCGATGAGTTCACGCACGTAGCGGTAACCCGTCGGGCGCGTATAACCGAGGCGCTCGATGATGCGCTCCGCCGTCCAGACCGGGTCCTCGGCCGAGAACAGCGACAGCACTGCCAGGGTGGAACTCAGGGTGCTCAAGCCAATCCCATCTTTTGCGTCATTTCACGTACCCATTCGGCGCGCGGCCGAAATCCAGGCAGCGCACGGGCATGGCGTTCGGCCCAGGTCCACAGTGCTGCGTTGTCCAGCGAGAAGTCGAAAGGTACACGCATCGGCTGATTCACGTACCAGGGGGTGTCGATGAAGAGTTCCAGCCGGTTGCCCTCGGGGTCGCGCACGTAGACCGACAAGGCATTGCCATGACAGGCGGGCGAGACCTCGCTCATTTCACCGCACAGATCGCCATCCACCATGCCGTTGTAGAGCGTGCGCAGGGTGTCCAGGCTGTCGACCCGAAATGACATCTGGTTCACCGTGTTGAAGCCGCTGTCTTCGGGCCGGCCCGTGGCAAGCACGATCTGGTGGTGCTCGTTGGGGTCGCGGCTCAGGAACACCAGGCCGACCTTTCCACGGGGTGTGTCGAGATCACCGCGGTCAGTGACCGTGAAACCCAGGAAACGTGTGTAGAACGCTTCCATCCGCGCGATGTCCCGGACGTAGATGCCGATGTGGCTGAAGCTGATGGTGGGTGCCTGGGACATGGGTGGACCTCGGTTAATGCGCGCATCCCGCACAAGAGAAATTCTCAATTAACGACATTTATAGGCGCAAAGCGAGATTGTTTCAACATTGCACTGCAGCAAATCTTAAATATTGACATTTTTCTCCAAGGCTATAAAGTTGCCCGAAATCAACGACTGGCAGGAGACAACATGTTTCAAGTGACTACTTGGATTCGTCGGACCGCGGTCGTGCTGGCGACCGGCAGAGCAGGCCCGAACGGCACCGCACTACAGCGAACTGACGATTTACGAGGGAGAAGTTGATGAAACTGGCGAGTTATCTATATGAAGGAAAAGCCGGCTACGGCGCGGTCACCGACAAGGGCATCGTCGATCTGGGCCAGCGGCTGGGGAGCAAATACCCGGATCTGCGTTCGATCCTGGGTGCAGCCGGTCTGGCCGAGGCGCACAAGGCGGTTGCGGGCGCGACACCGGATTTCCAGTTGGCGCAGGTGCAACTGCTGCCGGTCATCCCAAATCCCGACAAGATCCTGTGTGTGGGCCTGAACTATGAGGATCACGTTGTCGAGACCGGGCGCGAGAAGACCGAGAACCCGGTGTTGTTCGCACGTTTCGCCGACTCCCAGGTGGGCGCCGACCAGCCGATGCTGCGCCCGCGCGAAAGCACGCATTTCGACTACGAGGCCGAAATCGCCGTGATCATCGGCAAGGCCGGCCGGCGCATCTCGGAGAAGGACGCCTGGGACCACGTGGCGGGCTACAGCTGCTATAACGATGGCTCGATCCGCGACTGGCAGCGCCACACCGTGCAATGGACGGCGGGAAAGAACTTCACGAAGACCGGCGCCTTCGGCCCCTGGATGGTCACTGCCGACGAAATCCCGCCCCATACGCTGATGACGCTGACCGGGCGCCTGAATGGCAAACAGGTGCAGCATGCCACCACCGAGCAGATGATCTTCAAAATTCCGGCGTTGATCCGCTATATCTCCACCTTCACCACCCTGGCTCCGGGCGACGTGATCGTGAGTGGTACACCGGGCGGGGTAGGTGCCAAACGCACCCCCCCGCTGTGGATGAAACCCGGCGACGTGGTCGAGATCGAGATTGACCGTATCGGTGTGCTGAAGAATACGATTGCGGACGATTGATACGCAGGACAAAGAGACAAGAGACAAACCATCAACAACGGAGACAACCATGAACATTTTCAAGCAAGTCCGGACACTGATTGGGTGTGCTGTGCTGTGCGCTGCCGGCGTGGCGATGGCACAGACCACACCCATCAAGCTGAAGTTCTCGATCTTTTCGCCCGACAAGGAGATCACCTACCAGTCGGTATTCAAGCCCTTTGCCGACGCAGTCAACAAGGAGACCAACGGCGCCGTCGAAATCGAGTTGTTCGCCAATGGCGCCCTGGGCCGCAGCCCGCTGCAACAGGCGCAGATGGTGCTCGACGGCGTGGCAGACATGGCCTGGATCATTGCCTCCTACACACCGGGGCGCTTCCAGGACAACGAGGTGTTCGAGCTGCCGGGCCTGTTCCGCGACTTGCAGGAGGCGACGCTGGTGTTCACGCGCCTCGTCACGAGCGGCAAGATCAAGGGCTACGAAGAGTTCTACCCGATCGCCTTGTTCGGAACGGCGCCCTACAGCCTGCATGCGCGCACGCCGATCAACAGCATGGCCGACATCAAGGGCAAGAAAATCCGGTCCTCCGGTGCACTGGAAGGGGAAACCCTCAAGGCGTTCGGCGCCGTGCCGATCGGCATGCCGGTGACGGAAATACCTGAGGCCATCAGCCGAAGCACCATCGACGGCACCACCTCGCACCCTGCGCCACTGGTGGACTTCGGCATCTCCAAGGTGACGAACGCCCACTACTTCACGCGCCTGGGCGTGGTGCCACTGACCGTGCTCATGAACCGCAAGAAGTTCGACAGCCTGCCCAAGTCGGCGCAGGACGCGATCAGCAAATACAGCGGCGAATGGACCGCCGCGCGTTTCAACCAATACGTGGGCGCCTACAACGACAAGGTGATCAAGGACCTGCAGGCCGATCCGAAACGCAAGGTGGTCATTCCGACCCAGGCCGATCTGGACGCCATGCAACCAGCCTTCAAGTCGGTGATCGATGCCTGGTTGGCCAAGAGCCCGCGCCACAAGGAACTGCTGGCGCTGGTGGAGGCAGAAGTCGTCAAAGTCCGTGCCAGCCGCTGAGGCCGGGAACACGCAAGGCGGTGTGTTTCAGCGACTGGAGCGCGCCGGCCTTGCGGCCACACGCGCGCTCTCGGTAGCGGGGCTGATTGCGCTGATGGTGCTGGCCGTGATGACCCTGCTGGACGGCCTGGCCCGCTGGCTGGCCAACCAGCCGATCGAAGGCGTACGCGATATCGGCGGGCTAGCCATCGCGCTGGCCGTGTCCTGCTGTATCCCGGTCGGACTGATGGAACGCAGCAACATCACGATCCGTGTCGCGGAATCGATGGTCGGACCCATGCTGGGCAAGGTTCTTGACGCACTGGCTGCACTGCTGGTGGCCGTGGTCATGGTGGCCCTGGCCTGGCAGTTCACGGTCTTTGCAGGCAAGATCGCGCGCGCCAACGAGACCACCTGGATCCTGCACATTCCGACCGCGCCATTCTGGTATGGCGTGGCCGCGATCCTGTGGAGCGCCGTGGCCGTGCAATGCGTCATGGTGGTGCTGGAGGTCGGGCGCCTGATGGGCCGGTTCGAACACTCCCATCGCGCCACCGGCTGACAAGCGCCAATCAACACCACACATTCATGACACCTCACCCTCTTGCCGAGCGCCAAACATGGGGCCGTTGACCATTGCCGGCCTAGGGCTGGTGGCGCTGTTTGGGCTGATCCTGATCCAGGTGCCAATCGGCTTTTCGATGATCATCGTGGGGGTGGTGGGTTATGCGCTGCAGGCGGGCTGGGGCCCGGCGTTCACGATCCTCGCCAGCGAACCCTCGGGCCTGCTTGCCAGCGTGGACCTGGCCACGGTGCCGCTGTTCCTGCTCATGGGGACTTTCGCCACGGCTGCCGGCTTCTCGGCCGACATCTACAACGCCGCAGCGAGTTTTCTGGGTCATCGGCGCGGTGGGCTGGCCTACGCCACCATCGGTGGCTGCGCGGCATTCGGGGCGGTCTGCGGTTCGTCCACGGCCACCGCGGCCACATTTGCCAGGGCGGCATTGCCGGAGATGCGCAGGCGCGGTTATTCCGATGCATTCTCCACCGGCACCATCGCAGCCGGCGGCACGCTCAAGTCACTGATTCCGCCATCGATCGTGATGATCCTGTATTGCATCGTCTCGAAGACCTTCATCTTCGATCTCTTCATCGCGGCCGTCATACCGGCCTTGCTGGCGATCGCGCTGAACCTGCTCGCGATCTCCCTGGTGGTGCGACTGCGGCCAGAAGTGGCGCCCGTGGCCGAGCCCGTGCCCTGGCCCGTGCGCTGGGCCGCGCTGCGCCGGGCCGGCCCGGTACTGGCATTGCTGGTCACCGTTTTCGTGGGCTTGTATAGCGGCATCTTCACGGTCAACGAGGCAGCGTCCGTGGCGGCCGTGTTGTCGCTGGTGTTTGCACTGGCGCGCGGCAAGATGAACTGGACCAACGTCTGGGCCGGCATGCGCGAGTCGGCCAGTGCGACCGCGATGATCTACGTCATCATCATCGGCGCCTCTGTGTTCACCTATTTCATCACGCTGGCGCGGGTGCCAGAGGCACTGGTGGACCTGATCAGCCACCTCGACATCGCCCCTATCGGCATCGTGTTTGCGTTGTTGCTGGCCTACCTCGTGCTGGGTGCCGTCTTCGACGAAATCGCGGCCATGCTGATCACCTTGCCCTTCGTGCTGCCGGTGATCGAGCAACTCGGTTATGACCCGGTGTGGTGGGGCATCATCAACGTGGTCGTGATCGAGCTAGGCATGATCATCCCGCCCATCGGGATCATCGTGTTCGTGCTCCATGGCATGGCATCGGATATTCCGCTGCGCACCATCTATCGCGGCGTGATGCCCTTCATTGCCGCCGACCTGCTGTTGCTGGTGTTGCTGGCGAGTTTCCCCGCCATCGCGTTGTGGTTGCCGGCGCTGATGCGGGGATGAACCGGGAGCCCGCTGCGTGACCACACCTGTTCCTTTTTGTCACAACAACATGTCCGTCTGCGCAGCCAAGGTCCGCAGCGCCTTTGCGATGAAGAGAGTTGCCTTGGAGGGTGTACATCTGAATCTGCGCGCGGGCGACGCCCCGAAAAATCAAAGTTGTTCAAGAAGCTGATCGCACAACGCAATCGCAAAACCGCGCCCTCAGCACCGAATAGAGGTGGATCTACACCCCCGCCAACTTTCATGATGCCCACTATTCACCCGGCATCCTGAAGGCTATTTCACGTTAACACCCGTCGAAAGCCAGCCCTTGATCGGCCCGCTGTGCGGCATCCATGGCGCGCAGGAAGAATCGATCCACATTTGCCGCGCGCGAATTGACAGGTCTCTCAGGCATGTGAAGCTGCGTACTCACTGGCAGAGGGAACCGTGCGGGGCAGCGTCAGCCTCGTGGGACGCACCGCCTCCCAGCCCAAGCAGGCCAACCAAATAGCGCTTGGTATCGCAGGAAAGATCGGTGCTGGGGCAAAGAGCCAGATGTATGAAAGGGTTACAAACCGCTGCGTTTGCAATAACGCCAAGGCTGTGACAGATGCCACACGGTTTTTCGCGGCAATGGGAATAGCATCTGGCCAATGCGGCAAACCGACATAGCACCGCTAAACGACATGCCGCTTGCACGGGCAATGGGAGACAACGCCAATCCCCTGCCCGCCTGAAATTGCGTTGATGGAAACACGACGATGCTGTTGATGCCCAACGAAACCAGCCACAAGACCTTTACAGCCGAGGCAAGGTCGCGCCGACGGGCCGAAGCGACCCTGACGGCGGGCGCCGGCACCGCGTCCCACCTGCCCGACAATCTGGCGTTGTCGCTCGACGATCGGCGTGACAGCGAGGAGTTGATCGACACCGTCAAGAGCAGCCTTTGGGGCTTGCTTGACGCACCACAGGTCAGCGGTCCGGCAGAACTGGATCCTGACGAACAAGTACGTTTGCGGTCGACTGCATTGCAAGGCACGATTGCGCTCGAACAGTTGCAAATCAACATGGCGCAGGAGTTTGCGGCGCGCGAACAACTCGAACTCGACATTCGCGAGGCTCGACACGCGCTGACAATGATGCACGCCGAGTTGGTGGGCACCCGGGCCGAAGAAAGGCAGGCGCGGTATCTGGCTACCCACGACCAGTTGACCGGTCTGCCCAATCGGGGATATTTCCACGATCACCTGACGCAAGCCCTGTCGGCCAACGCCTTGCTGCCACAAGGCGTGGCGGTCCTGTACATCGATCTCGACGACTTCAAGCCTGTCAACGATACCTATGGCCATGCCGCTGGCGATGTGTTGCTGCGCATCGTCGCGAGCCGCCTCACGCGTGCACTGCGGGCCCAGGACCTGGTCAGTCGCCTGGGTGGGGACGAGTTCGCATGCTTGCTCAAGGGCATCGAATCGCGCGAGCAGGTGAATCGGCTCGCCGTCAAGCTGCGCGAATCCGTACGTGCTCCGTGCAAGATTGGCCCCCACCTGGTGCGGGTCGATGCCAGCATCGGCATTGCCTACCACGGTGCGGGCGAAGCGGAGCCCGCAGATCTCCTGCTCAAGGCGGACATGGCAATGTACCGTGCCAAGCGCGACGGCGTTGGCATTGCGTTCTTCGATGATTCGCCGGACGACTGAAAGTCGCGGCCCTGCCAGCGCCGGGCACAATGGCGATCAGGCTTCGGGCTCGATGCGCAACGTCGTCAGGATACGTGCCACCATGTTGTAGGCCGCGATGGCCACCGTGAGTTCGACGATGCGGGTTTCGTCGAAATGTTCACGCATGGCGGCAAACACGCCGTCACTGACCTGCACATCGCACGTGATTTGTGTGGCAAAACGCATCACCAGCAATTGCACGCGACACAGCGCCGGGTCGTTCCAGTCTTCGGGCATGCCGTCTGCCACGTACCTTTGCAGGGCGTCGAGCTGCGTTTGTTGACCACCTGCGGCCAGAAAGTCAGGCGCATGGTGATGAAACTCGTACATCGCACCGGTGAGCAGCGCCACGGTGCAAATGCCCAACTCCTGCAACTTGCGGTCGGTGGAAAGCCCCGTGCGGACATTGCGCATGAATATGTTCCAACCGCGCGCCAGCGGCTCGCTCCACAACAGCGCCTTGTCCAGATTGAGCAAGCTACCGCCGCGTCGCGCCAGGATCGCGTCGACCAGTTCCTTGGGCTGGGGTTTGAGAGCGGAGGTCCAATCGGCAATACGCATGCGAGTCCTTGGGTGGGTATCGGTGTGGGTCAACCCCACGGGTGCTTGCAGCGCTGGGATTCGAGCCGGTAGACGGCCAGGTGCTGGTCGTCCAGCCGCTGACCCTGCGCGGCCAACTGGCGCAGCAACTGGTCGCAGCCGGCCTGCACCACGGGCTGCGATATGCCCTCGATGAGCACAATCCAGCGGGGAATCCCCGTATCCTGGTTGCGCGCCTTTTTTTCGACCGTCTCGATGCGGCTGCCGCTGTCGTCGGCCTGGCACAGGTGAACGCCGACCACGCCCGGTGCATCGACCAGTTCCGGCAGGATCTGCTGTCGCAGCAATTTGGACATTGCCTGCGCCTGCGAGGGTGGCAGGTCGAAGCGCAGCGTCAACATGGTGCCGCCCTGTCCGACGCCGCCACTGAAAATGACGCGGCAGATGGCGCGGGTGACGTTGCGAAACGACATCACCACTTCGAGGGTCCAGGGTGTGGGTGCGTTCAGGCGGTTGAGGTAGTCCTGGCCCGACAAGACCTCGGGGCTGTCGGCCTCGTACAGGTTGAAGTATTCGGGCGCACCGCGTTCGGCGATATAGCGCCGCCCACGCCGAAACCCCGGTATGCCGACCCGCTCTGGCATGTGCTCCTGGTTGTGCCAGGCATAGAACATGTCCTTGGCCTGCGGCAAAAGGTCGTGCCAGATGGTCACTGCGCCATGTCCATACAGACTCATCGTCGCCTCCTAGTCAAAGAATGGGCCTACGCCATGCCAATTGGGGCGCCAGAGCCCGCAAACCATGTCATCGCGCGCCTGCCAGCGGCAGGTTGTCATGCGGCCATAGCAGGGCCAGTGTGCCGGCCGCCTGCATCAAGAGGGCATGGAATTCCGCGTCGCGCTCCGGTCCCATGCGCACGAGCGGGCCGGCGATGCTCATCGTGCCCAGGTTCCGCTGGTCGTCTTGCGCACGCACGATGACGGCAATCGCCTTGACGCCGGGTTCGGCCTCCTCGATCGCCAGGCCGTAGCCGCGGCTGCGGCAAACCGCGAGCTCGCGCAGCAACGCGTCGGCATCGTGCAGCGCGCGCGGACCCACGAGCAACCCTGGGCGGGCGGGGAGCCCCAAACCGCCCTCGGTGGCCAGCTGCACCGCCGTGGCGTCATCGAGTGTGGACAGCCAGATCTTGCCGTTGGCAGTGGTGTGCAGGATCAGTCGGCCGTTGAGTGCCGGCTGGTACATCAATCCGGTGGGTGCGCCTTGCGACGCCGCCAACCAGTGCAGGGCGTTGTCTTGCAGCACCGTAAGCCGCACCAGTTCGCGGCACCGTTTGGCCACTTCGTCCAGGATCGGCTGCGCGATACCCGGCAATCCGGTTGCACGCAGGTATTGCTGGCCGAGCAAGGCCAGCTTGAGCGTGAGCCGGTAACGCTCAGTGTCGTGGTCCTGCTCGATCCAGCCGAGCGATTGCAACTCGGTGAGCAAGCGGTGCACCGCCCCCTTGGGCAGTTCGAGCGCGGCGGCGATGTCGGACAGGCGGCGCCACTGCGAATCCACCGACAGCCGCTCGAGCACGTCCAGGCAACGGTTGAGAACCCCCTTGACGAGTCTCATGGCTTGACAAACAGTGGTGGACGAAGTGGCATCGGCGTTGCGCGCTGGCAAGGTTCGGGTGCCCTGCATTGTAATGGAACAGCGTTCCATTAATATGCTACCATGACAGCAAGGATGCGATGATGCAAGCTGACTCCATGCCAAACTACCCCGGCCCGCTGCGCCTTGACGAGGCGCAGTCACGGTTTGGCCTGGTTGCGTTGTCCGACGCAGCCTTCACCCGAGATGGCCCGCGCGCCGATGTCGAATACCGCGATCTCGGCCTGGCGGTCAGCACCCAGGGACGCATCGGTGCACGCCATATCCGGGCCATCGCGCCGTTCGACAAGGAAACCGGCTGGCATTGGCACGACATGACCGGCCATTTCAACTACGTGTTGCGCGGCTGGATCCGATTTCGTTATGCCGGCATCGATGGCGACGTCACCGTGCATGCAGGCGCTTGCCTGTCGCAACCGGGCGGCGTGCCGCACAACGTGGTCGCTCGCTCCGACGACCTCGAACTGATCGAGATCAACATGCCAGCGGTGTTCGGCACCCAGGACCTCGACGCCAGCGCACTGAACAGAGCATGACCGAGACCGCCGCCCCCATGCCGGTCGCCCCGGCCAATGCGTTCACACGCTGGCTGCGCAAGCGAATGGGCGCCGTGTTGTTGGCCTTGGGCCTGTTGCTGCTGTGGGAGGTGGCGGTGCGGGTGCTGGGCATCAAGGAATACCTGCTGCCGCCGCCGACCCGAATCTGGATCGAGTTCACCAAACGTATGCCTATCGTCATGGACGGCGCCTGGGTCACGACGCAAGAAATACTGGGTGGCTACCTGCTGGCAGTGGTGGTGAGTATTCCATTCGCGCTGGCGGTAACCTATTCGCGCTTCATGGAGAACGCGGTCTATCCGGTGGTGGTGTTCCTGCAGATCGTGCCCAAGATCGCGATTGCGCCCTTGTTCATCATCTGGTTTGGCTTCGGCTACACGCCCAAGTTGCTGATCGTGTTCCTGCTGTCGTTTTTCCCGATCGTCGTCTCCAGCATTGCCGGCTTCAAGGCGGTCGACCCGGAGATCGCCGACTTCGCCCGCACCACCGGCGCCAGCGGATGGAAGTTGTTCGCCAAGATCCGGCTGCCGCAGGCCCTGCCGGACATCTTCACCGGCATGAAGGTGGGTGCGGCCTTGTCGGCCACGGCCGCCATCGTGGCCGAATTCGTCGCGTCCGACCGGGGGCTGGGCTACCTGCTGCTGCAGTACAACGGCAATTTGGATACACCGATGGTGTTTGCCGTCATCTTCCTGCTCAGTTTCATCGGACTGGCGGTGTATTACACGGTCGAGTTCATCGAACGCATCACGATCCCCTGGCATACATCGCAGACCCAGGCCAGCCCGACATCACTGTGAGGTTTTTTGGCGAACTAACGAGGAGACTTTTATGCGCATTCTCAAACTGCTTCTGACCGCCGTGCTGGCAGTATCGGCAACCCTGGCCGCAGCCCAGGACGCGGTATCGCTGCGGCTGAACTGGTACCTGGGCGGGCTGCACGTACCGTTCTACTACGGCAAGGAGATGGGATTCTTCAAACAAGAGGGTATCGACCTGACCATCAACGAAGGCCGGGGCTCGGGCAACACCGTGCAGGTCGTTGCCGCCGGATCCGACACCTTCGGCATGGCGGACTCGTCCAGCCTGATCACGACAGCGTCCAAGGGCGCCGACGTCAAGTCGGTGATGTCGCTGCTCAACT
>ENA-ORBV01003016-ORBV01003016.1-microbial-mat-metagenome-genome-assembly--contig:-NODE-3016-length-34454-cov-6.309160_pt1 | contig 34454 bp, 24 predicted proteins | sample MGYA00237777_ERZ505514 | MGnify/ENA primary metagenome ERZ505514 (study PRJEB26160, sample SAMN06269048) | microbial mat metagenome | isolation source: Oligotrophic lake microbial mat | place... | reverse complement strand
ATAGCGGACAAGCCGGGCGGGTTTTGCCTCGTGCGCGTAGCCTCGTTTGAGGGCGCAGCCCGAAAACGGGGCCGCCAGACACCGCGTTTTCGCCGCCGGCTCAAACGCGGCTACCCTCCGGCACCCCGCGCGCCCGGTTTGTCGGTCGTCGCCTTGGCGAAGTCGGCAGGTCGCGCTCCACCTCGATATCCCGCATCCGCATCGGGTAACACCCCATGTTTTTTTAACGTAATCCGCGTATCGTACAGTGAGACAAACGACCGGTCGGCACCTGCGAATTCGCGGGAACCGTGCGGTCATCACCTTCAAGTACCCTAAGAGGACAAAATGCCTGTAACACTCACGGAAGAACACGGGGGAAAGGTTCTCCATCTCGACGTCAGCGGCAAAATGCAGAAAGCAGACTACGCGAATATCGAGCCCGAGTTCGAGCGACGCGTCGGCCAGTACGGAAAATTATGGGTGCTGCTCAATCTGCACGATTTTCACGGCTGGGAGCGCGATGCGGCCTGGGAGGATCTCAAGCATGGTCTCGCGCACTTCTCCGCTATCGAGCGGCTCGCCATGGTCGGAGAAAAAAAGTGGCAGCAAAGCATCGCGACATTCTGCAAGCCCTTCACGAAGGCGGATGTTCGTTACTTTGATCACGAAGATGAAGCGGAGGCCCGGAAATGGCTCCAGTTATCCGCGTAAGCCAAAGCGCGCCAATTGCGCTTTTTCCTGAATGCGCGCAGTAGGGCAACGCCCTATTGCGATTCAATAATCTGCGGCGTATTGTGCGTGCGCACCTATGCTCGAAGGCACTCTGACTTGTCCGTTTTTCAGGCGCGACGAGTGGTACGAGCATAATTCCGATCAACCATGGCTGTTTACCCGATCAATCGAATCAAAATCCACTCCCCGCCCGGAAGTGAAAGCGTTTTGGCTGCTGCGGTTGAGCAGGTCAGCATCGGCAAGCGCTCCGGCCGGATATTGGCGAAGACGATGCATGCTTTCGTCGCCGATAATATTTCCGCACTCGGTGCGGCGCTGGCGTTTTATACCACCGTGGCGATTGCGCCGCTCTTGGTGCTAGCGATCGCCCTAGCGGAAAGTATTTTCGGCGCGGGCGACGCGCGCCAACAAGTAATCGGCGAAATCCAAAGACTGGCGGGTTCACAAGCCAGCGCCGCAGTGGCGGCCGTCCAAAATCCCACGGTCACTACCACTGGGGTGCTCGCCACGTTACTCGGGATCGGGACACTGATTTTCGGCACACTTGGGGTGTTCACTCATTTGCAAAATGCCCTCAATGCGATCTGGCGCGTCCCGCCGCGACCAGCCCAGAGTTGGTGGCACTTGTTGCGCGGGCGACTATTCTCCTTGGCGACCGTCATCGCCACGGGCTTCCTGCTGATCGTGTCGCTCGTCGCCAGCGCGATGCTGAGCTGGCTGGGGGCGCAAACCGCGCAACATATCGGGTTGTCCGTGTTCGGACTGGAAATGGCCAACAACCTGATTTCCTTTGGCGTGATAACCTCGCTTTTTGCCCTGATTTTCCTGCTGCTCCCCGACACCCGCGTGCGGATGAGACATGTTTGGATTGGCGCGGCGGTGACCGCCCTGCTTTTCACGGCGGGGAAAACCGTCCTCGGTTATTATCTTGGACGCGCGAGTCTGACCTCCGCTTATGGGGCGGCCGGTTCTCTGCTGGTTTTGCTGCTGTGGTGTTACTACGCGGCCCAAATCGTATTTTTCGGCGCTGAGTTCACCCGTATCACCGCCTTGAGCAATGGCGGACGTGATTTTTCGCCGCTCGCCGAACCGAAAGAACACAGTCGCCCGGTCTGGAGGGAAGGAGGCAGTCATGAGACGAGAGACGAGAGACGAGAGTTGAGGGTCCAGAGTCGAGAGCTGAGAGTCGAGAGCCAGACCATATCGTGAATGCCGCACTCCGTTGAAAAATTTCGCCGATCAGCTCTGAGGATCGGGCTCTCAGCTCTCGTATCCTAGGAAACAGTTCCCTTGTCGGGTCGGCCCTTGTGGCCGGACCGCGGGGTTCCACCCTCGAGGGGGGACCGACTTTGGGCGCTGCTGATTTTTCCTGCTGAATAGGCGATGAAGCGGCTTGTCAGCCGGGGACGGGGCGCTTTCACTCGCCGATCTTCAATATACATGGCTGAGATCACCAAGAGTTACGAATCACAGGAAGTTGAAAAGAAATGGTATGCCGCCTGGCTGGCGGCCGATGCCTTTGCGGGTAAAGAGGACACGGCCAAGCAGCCGTACACGATCATGATTCCGCCGCCCAATGTTACGGGCGTGCTGACGATGGGCCACGTGTTGAACAATGCCTTGCAGGACGTCCTCATTCGTCGGGCACGACTGGAAGGTCGCGCGGCGTTGTGGGTGCCCGGCACGGATCATGCCGGCATCGCCACGCAGACCGTGGTGGAGCGTGAACTGCGCAAGGAAAAGAAAACCCGCCACGACCTCGGGCGGGATAAGTTTCTCGAAAAAGTCTGGTCTTGGCGCGACGAGAAGGGCGGGATCATTCTCAAGCAGCTCCAGGCACTCGGTGCCTCCTGTGATTGGAGTCGGACGCAGTTTACGATGGATCCGGCCTACTCCAAAGCGGTGCTGGGCGTATTCGTTGATCTCTATAAGAAGGGCAATATCTACCGCGGCAAACGTATGGTGAACTGGTGCCCGGTGTCTCATACTGCGCTCTCTGACGAAGAAGTAATCATGAAACCCACGAAGGGGTTTCTCTATCAGGTGCGCTATGAGTTGGTGAACGAGCCCGGTCGCTCCATCGAGGTGAAGACCACGCGGCCCGAGACGATTCCCGGCGACGTCGCCATTGCCGTGCATCCCGATGATCCGCGTTACACTGCGCTTATTGGGCAGAAGGTACGCCGGCCGCTCGGGCCGGCGGCGGAAATCCCGATCATCGCGGATCAATCCGTGGACAAGGAATTCGGTTCGGGCGCTCTCAAGATCACTCCCGCCCACGACAAAGTGGATTATGAAATCGGTCTGCGCCACAAGCTGCCGATCATCGACGTGCTCAATCACGACGGGAAACTGAACGAGCTGGCCGGACCCGAGCTGGCGGGTCTTGATCGTTTCGCTGCTCGAAAAAAATCCGCGGAATTGCTCAAAGAATCCGGCGCGTTGGTGAAAGAAGAGCCGTACGAAAACAATGTGGGCTACTCCGAACGTGCCGATGTTCCCATTGAGCCGCGTCTGACTTGGCAATGGTGGTTGAAATATCCGCGGGTCGAAGACGCCAAGGCTGCCGTGATGGAAGGCCACATCAAATTTTATCCCGAACGCTGGTCGAAGGTTTATTTGCACTGGCTCGAGAACATTCAGGACTGGTGCATTAGCCGTCAGCTCTGGTGGGGCCATCGCATTCCGGTTTGGTACCGCAAGGGGCTGGTTAAAGAATCGCTGACTGAGGCGGATCTGCGCGATCCGACCAAGGTCCACGTCTCGCTCGAAGGACCGGCCGACAAAGACAATTGGATTCAAGAAGACGATGTACTCGATACTTGGGCTTCGTCCTGGCTTTGGCCGTTTGCGACGCTCGGCTGGCCTGATGAAGTTGCCATGGCCAAGGCGGGTTACGGTTATTTCTACCCGACCACGACGCTCGTCACCGGGCCGGATATCATTTTCTTCTGGGTCGCCCGCATGATCATGGCGGCGCTTGAATACACTCATCCCGGCCAACCGCTGGGCCAGTGCGTGCCCTTCAAGAACGTCTATTTTACGGGTATCATCCGCGATGGGCAGGGCCGGAAAATGTCGAAGTCGCTCGGCAATTCACCCGATCCGCTCGATCTCATCGCGAAATACGGCGCGGACGGTCTGCGCTTCGGGATTATTTCCATGGCGCCGCAGGGCCAGGATATTCGCTTCCAGGAAGATCGGATCGAGGGCGGAAAAAACTTCTGCAATAAACTTTGGAATGCCTGCCGCTTCCGGCAGATGAGCGGTCCGATGGAGGATAATTCTTCCGACGCCAAGATCTACGAGCGGTTGAAGATCGAGCAGTTCGATGCGGACGATCATGCCATCATTGACCGGTTGCTGGCTACGACGCGCGAAGTGGATCGTTGTTTCTCTGAGTTTGAATTCAGTGCGGCCGTCCAGGCGCTCTACGCCTTTTTCTGGAATGATTTTTGCGATTGGTACGTGGAGGTTTCCAAGACGAAGCTGCAGTCGCCTGAGTTGAAAGCGAACTGCCTGGCTATTCAGGATTTTGTGCTTCGCCAGACTTTATTGCTGCTGCATCCGTTCATCCCTTTCATCACGGAAGAACTCTGGCAGGAACTCGGCTACAGCACGGATGGAAAATTCATCGAGGACACCCGGCTCGAAAATGCCTCGCAAGTGGCCAGCGCCGGCCTGCTTCGCGGCTTGAGCATCAACTACGATGCGGCCGCCGAAATCCAACGCATCAAGCAAACCGTGTCGTTGCTCCGCGCCCTCAAGGCCGAGAACGGCGAAGCGGCGAACAAGCAGGTCGAGTTCGTGGTCGAGGGAGCCGATCGTCAATGGGCGACCGTGGAAGCGCATCTCGCGAAACTGAAACGCATGGTTGGTGCCGGTTCCATTACGCGCGCTTCGACGATCCCGGGTGGCCCGGTGTGTGTCACCGCCCACGGTTCGTGGACGCTCATGCGCCAGCTCAAAGGCGATCCCGTCGTGGAACGGGCGCGTTTGACGAAAGAGATCGAGGCGCTGGCTAAACATATCGCCAGCACCGAAGCCCGTCTCGCGAATGTAACCTTTGTCAGCAAGGCACCGCCGGCCGTGTTGGAGGGCGCGCGGAAGCAACTCGCCGAGCTCCAAAGCAACAAATTGGAAACGGAACGCCTTTTGGCTGGCCTCGGTTGATCCGCAGGCGACGCTGGTCGTTTATGCCTGTAAGCGCACCCTCTTCTCTTTAATGAAAAAAGCCCTGATTACCGGCATCACCGGCCAAGATGGTTCCTACCTTGCCGAGTTGTTGCTTGAAAAAGGCTATGAAGTTCACGGCGTCATCCGCCGCGCCTCGACCTTCAACACCAGTCGGATTGATCACCTGAATTTTGATCGTCATGCCAATGGCGCCAAACTCACGTTGCACTATGGTGATCTTGCCGACGCGGTGCAGATGGTGAAGCTGCTTTACGAACTTCAACCGGACGAAATCTACAATCTCGCCGCTCAATCACACGTGCGCGTCTCGTTCGATGTTCCCGAATACACGGGTGATATCGATGGCCAAGGCGCCCTGCGCATTCTCGAGGCAATTCGTGAAGCCGGCTTAGTAAAGAAAACCCGTTTCTACCAAGCCTCCTCCTCCGAAATGTTTGGCAAAGTGCAGGCCGTCCCGCAGACGGAGACGACGCCGTTCTGGCCGCGTTCGCCTTACGGTTGCGCGAAAGTCTACGCTTATTGGCTGACGGTGAATTTTCGCGAGAGCTACCAACTCCACGCCTCCAACGGCATTCTCTTCAATCACGAGAGCCCGCGGCGCGGCGAGACCTTCGTCACTCGCAAAATCACGCGGGCGGCGTCCCGCATCAAACTCGGTTTGCAAGACTCGCTCTACCTCGGCAATCTCGACGCCCAACGCGACTGGGGTTACGCCAAGGAATACGTCGAGATGATGTGGCTCATGCTGCAGCAGGATAATCCCGACGATTATGTCGTGGCGACCAACGAAGCCCATAGCGTGCAGGAATTTTGCGAAGTCGCTTTCGGTTTGCTCGGACTGGATTGGCAGAAGTACGTGAAGCACGACACCCGCTATGAGCGGCCGTCCGAGGTTGATTTGCTCATCGGTAATCCGGCCAAGGCGGAAAAACAGCTCGGCTGGAAACCCCAGGTGCGTTTCAAGGAACTCGTCAGAATTATGGTCGAACACGATCTCGACCTCGCTAAACGTGAAGCGCAGATCGCCCAACTGCCACCTCCCGCGAAAACATCTTTAGCATGAAAATTTTCATTGCCGGACACAAAGGCATGGTCGGGTCCGCTCTGGTGCGGCGCTTCCAGTGCGAATCGGACGTCAGCCTGCTCACGCGTTCACGCACCGAGCTCGATCTTACCAATCAGGCGGCGGTTCTCGCGTTTTTCGCCGCGGAGAAACCCGACGTCGCGATTATCGGCGCGGCCCGGGTCGGCGGCATTCACGCCAACAGCACGTATCCCGCGGAGTTCATCTACGATAATCTTTTCATCGCGGCCAATTGTATCCACGGGGCGTATCTTGCCGGCGTGAAGCGCGTCCTGTTTCTCGGTAGCTCGTGCATCTATCCGAAGCACGCGCCGCAGCCGATGTCCGAGAGCAGTCTGCTGACCGGCCCGCTTGAGCCGACCAATGAAGCTTACGCTATCGCCAAGATCGCCGGTCTAAAGCTCGCTGAGTTTTACCGGAAACAATACGGCGTGGTCTATCACTCGGCGATGCCGACTAATTTGTACGGACCGAATGATAATTATCATCTGCAAAACTCCCACGTCTTGCCCGCGCTGATCCGGAAATTTCATGAAGCCAAGGAAGCCGGTCGCGAGGAAGTCGTCGCCTGGGGTACCGGTTCACCGCGCCGGGAATTTTTGCAAGTCGACGATCTGGCCGATGCCTGCGCCTTCTTGCTCCAGCTCTCCAACCCGCCCGATCTGATCAATGTCGGCCTCGGTACCGATGTGACGATCAAGGAACTGACTGAAATCGTGGCAAGCGCCGTGGGATTTAAGGGCCGGATCGTCTGGGATAGTACCAAGCCTGATGGCAGCCCAGTCAAACTCATGGACGTGGCACGCCTGACAGCGCTCGGCTGGAAAGCCCGCACGAATCTCCGCGATGGGGTGGCCATGACGTACCGCAGCTATCTCGCGGAGAAAGCCGCTGGCACGTTGCGCGGGTGAATGGTTCCTCTCAACGTCCCCGCCGACGGAAGATAACGTTTGGTGTGGTGATTTGGCTGTGGGCGGTAGGGAGAGTTGCTTGCCGAGCCATCGCATTGTCGGCGGTGGGTGGGCCTGCCTGCCGAGGCTCGAACTCCGTTGTAGGTAGTGCGCTGGCCGCACCACGCACGCGTGGCGAGACCAGTTCGCAACCTCAGACATCCTGATCACCGAGGAATTAGGGTGAACTTAACTCCGATGCGAATCGGGATAAAACACATTTAACGCGGAGAGCGCGGAGCCTGAAGTGATGGGGAAGTGGGACGGGTCTCAAGATTCACCGCGCAGGCCTCTGCGGTGGTGGAACCCGACCTCCCGCCGTCGCCAAGGCTATAGCGGACAAGCCGGGCGGGTTTTGCAATGTGAGCCGGCACCCAGCGTACGTGTAACCTCGTTTGAGGGCACAGCCCGAAAACGGGGCCGCCAGACACCGCGCTTTCGCCTGCGACTCAAACGCGGCTACACACGGAACCGAGCGCGCCCGGCTTGTCCGTCGTAGCCTTGGCGAAGTCGGAAGGTCGCGCTCCACCACCGATCCAGTTCATCCGGTTTGCGCCGTGACTGGTTCAGTTCGTTTCCTCGTCCCCCTCGCTGCACGGGCTGGGGTCAGGATGTCTGAATCTGCCCAATAAAATCCAGCAGGCACGGAGGCCGGCTGCTACTTTGGCTTTCACTCGTAAAACCGAAAAAAGTTCCGGGTGGTGAAAATTATTCTACATAAAATTGTCCACCGTGGCACCGATCAGTAACAGGGTTGTCATGGTCCTAATGAAAACGGCCCACGCTCTGAATTTTTTTCTCGTCGGACTAGCCATGTGTTTCAGTCCGGCGTACTGGCCTGAATATTTCATCAACCATCCGAATGGTAGCGGCACCAGCGATCTTTGGCTGCTCACGATGGGAGTGATGCAAATGACGATGGGGGCTTGGACGATGGGCCTCAATCTCGTACCGCGCTTGACCCACTTCCTCGCCGAGTGGGAGCCAATCACGATCAATTACGAAGTGCCTGATGTGAGCTGGTCGTTACCGGAATCATTTTATGCCGGATTAGTTGACGAGGATGAAATCAACCTGGCTCACCGACGGCAGCAGCAACTGCGGATCGGGCCGGCGTAAAGCGGTCGGTCGGCTAAATCGTTCTCATTCTCATTCTCTTTCTCTGTACGATTGGTCAGCCGACGCTGAAGAGAGAATGATTATGAGTATGATTATGAGTAGGAGAACGAGAACGATTACAAACCATCTCAGTTCAGTCGTTGCGGCGTATTGACACTGTCGCCGCCTCCCGCTTCCACTCGGCGCGTGCTCTTCCTTAATAAACTTTTGCCTATTTTCGTGCTGCCTCTGGGGTGGGTCGTGCTGCTGCTGATCTTCGCCATGGCGCGCAAGAAATGGTGGCCGGTCGCGCTCGCGATGCTGCTTCTCGTCGGAGCAAGTCTGCCGGTGACGGGCTCGCGGTTGATCGGCTGGTTGGAAGCAAAATATTCGGCCCTGCCTATCGACGAGGCTGGGCCGGTGGATGCGATTGTGGTTCTTGGCGGAATACTTGGGCCGAAAGCTGGGCCAGGATATGTGACAAATTGGGCGGAGTCTTCGGAGCGTTACGATGGCGGAGTGGCGTTGCTGCGCGCGGGCCGGGCCCGGACGCTTGTCTTCACCGGGGCGCGGTTGCCGTGGCAAAAACGGACCACGCTCGAAGGCGACGATCTGCGTACCATCGCGATTGCGCAGGGCGTGCCGGGGGAGAAAATTCTCGTGACCCGTGAAGTCAGCAACACGCGCGACGAAGCCCGGGCCGTGGCGGAGCTGGCGAAGACGCATGGTTGGAAAAAAGTCATCGTCGTGACGACGGCGTGGCATACGCCGCGAGCCGTATTGGTTTTCCGGCACGCCGGCTTAGAAATTATTCCTTTCCCCGTCGATTTTCGCAGTGACGAAGTGCGCGCGGTAACGTTTGTGGATTTCCTGCCGAAAGCGGATTCCCTGCAAATGACCGAGACCGCCCTACGCGAATACTACGGCTATATTTTCTATACGGTGACCGGGCGGTGAGGTTTTCTTTGACCCCACGGAATACACCGAAAACACGACTAAAATACTCGAGGGAAAATTTAGGGGTGGTCGCCGATTTCTATATCGGCGATTGGCGCGTCGGTCGCAGGCGTAGTGCCACTTAGATCGCGGCCAAGGGGCGAGGACAGACAGGTGAGCGCAAGCATGCGCGGGAACAATTCTGACCATCGCTAATTTCTCTACAGTCGAGCCGATACCCCGGGAATTTAGCCACGAAGAGGCACAAAAAATATTCGATCTGTGAGCGAAAATTTTGCGTGCGCCGATTGGCACCTTGTGCGCTCCGTTAGCCAACTGCTTTTTGTACCGCTTCGTGGATAAAAAGCTTTGGTTGGCTGGCGTGAATTTCAGGCAAGCCTGCGTCAGGCGCTATCGATCTGGGCAAAAACGTTCTGTAGTCCTTCCGCGCGGAGGAGGCGGGCGAGCGCTGCGCTGCGCACCCCGTAGTGGCAGGTGAGTACCAAGGGGCCAATCGTCGCCAGTTCACGGAGGCGCAGCAAGTCGTGAGGGGCGACCACGATCATCGCAGGCGGTGCGACTTCACCAGGCTCGGGAATATAAACCATCTGCGCCGTCGGGCCGAGGGCGGTGAGATCGGATGCGCGGATAAAAAGCGACGACTCTTCGCAGCGGGACGGCGTCATCGCTTTCAATTTATCAAGGGCGGTGCAGACCGAGCATTCGGGCCGGGGCGGGCGTTCGATCATGAGCTGCGAGCCATCGAGGAGATTGAGTAGTCGAGTCTGGTGAGCGGCTTCACCTTCGTGGCCGAGCAACAGTTTGATCGCCTCTGCGGCTTGCATCACGCCGAGCACCCCAACCACGGGACCGAAGACGGGGCCACCCGCGCAGTTCCCCACCGTGTCGAGCTCGGCAGCGGTGCGGCCGAGCGTCAGGCAGTGCAGGCAACCGCCGATGCCTCTTCGGAAAACATCCAACGTGCCTTCGAAGCGATGCACGGCCGCTGACACCAGTGGCACGTCGAGCGCGAGACAGGTATCGTGCAGGACGAAGCGCGTCGCAAAATTATCGGTGCAATCGAGCACGATGCTTTGCCCGGCGACGAGCGTGCGGGCGTTCGACGCCGTGAGTTCGCCTTCGTGCGCGATGATCTCGATTGCCGGATTGTGCAAGCGCAGCCGGGCTGCGGACGCGAGAGCTTTGGGTGCACCGACTTCCGCCGTGGTGAAAAGAATCTGGCGGTGAAGATTGGAAAGTTCGACGCATCCGCCATCGACGAGCGTGAGCCGGCCCACGCCGGCACCGGTGAGATAGAGCGCAGCAGGACAACCGAGTCCGCCCACGCCGACGACGAGCACACGCGCGGCGGCGAGGCGGGCCTGGCCGGTGGTGCCGACTTCGGGCAGTGAGGTTTGGCGGGCGTAGTAGTCGGTGGGTTTATGTTTGGCGGTTTCATCCACCGTGCAGTTCACCCATTCAGCCGCGCCACTGGGGTGATGTTCCTTTTTCCAAATGGGCAACCGCCGTTTGATTTCCTCGATCACATAGCGGCTGGCGGCGTAACCCGACTGACGATGCGCCGAAGCGACGCCGATCCACACCGCCGCCTCGCCAATCTGCAACGTTCCCGTGCGATGCACGCAGAGCACATGGGTGCCGGGATAAAGTCGCTCAGTCTCGCTGATGATCGCGTCGCCTTCAGGTTGAGCCATTTCGTCGAAGGCTTCGTATTCGAGTTTGGTCACCGACCGACCGAGATGATGATTGCGCACGCGGCCCTCGAAGATCGTCAGCGCACCCGCCTCGGGCGAGGAGAGGCGCCCAGTGAGGGCGACCGTGTCAATCGGCGCGGCGGTGAGTTCGAACATGGCGAGAATTAGCAGCGGAAGAAAGTGTAGCCGTGTTGGAGCAGCAGAGACAACGCGGTTCGAAAGCGGACGTAGCCGCGTTTTCGGGCTGCGCCCGCAAACGCGGCTACGGACAGAAAAGTGGGAGGGGTTTTATACGCCGACTTTGGGTAAACGCAGGATGGATATGTCGGGGCGTAAAGCCCCTTCCACCTAGGCGACATGCACTGAAACGCTCTCTGAGAATATTGCATGGATCAGCCTCCGGCCACAGGTGGGATGAACACCACGCGATCACCCGCAGCGAGCGGCGTGGTAAGGTCGGCGTAGCGTTCGTTGATCGAGACACGCAGCAGCGCGACGGGAAAAGTGAGGCCGGGGAAACGTGTCTGCAGTTCGGCGTAGAGCGCCGCGGCGGTGGGCGCGGCGGTTTCCAGCGTCAGCGTTGAGCAGCCGGCTTGCTCGCGAAGGACGGCAAAAAATCGGACGTGGAGCGGGATAGATTTGGCAGGCATGAAAAATCAGGGCACCACTAAGCCACACTAATTAACACTAATAAAGTCATCGGCGAATTTTAATCTCCACTGCCGGTCGGGCTCGGCTGATCATTAGTGATTATTAGTGTGGTTTAGTGGTTAGAATACCGAAGGGCATCGATTTAATTTCTGAGGTAGGGCCGGCGCTGCATGGACCAGGCCAGATTGCTTCCAATGGTTGATTGTATCCAGGCTGCATGGATATTGGGTGAGGTAAATCTTTAGGGTAAAACTCAGCCGCCGATTTCGGACATGCCGCGCGCCGCCGGAATCAGATGTTGCGCGAGACCGTGGCCCCAGGGTTTTTCGTGCACGGCTTGGCGGATGCAGGTCGCGATGGCTTCGTCGTCTTCGCCGCCGCGCAGGAGGTTGAGCAGATTAATTTCGTTGTCGCGGAGCAGGCAGAGGCGCAGCACGCCGTCGGCGGTCAGGCGCAGGCGATTACAACCGGCGCAGAACGGCGCGGAAACCGGACTGATGAAACCGAGCGAACCTTGCGCGCCGGGGAGACGAAACATCCGCGCTTCGCCGTCGAGCGTGCCGCCGTTGATGAGTTCGAGGGGGCCAAAGGCTTTCGTGAGTACTTCGAGCAATTCACTTTCGCTGACCATGCCGCGCTTCTGAAAAGCGGAGTTGTTGCCGAAGGGCATCTGCTCGATGAAGCGCACTTGCCACGGATTCGTGAGCGTGAGACGGGCGAGGGTCACCACGTCTTCGCCATCGTTGATGCCGCGACAGACGACAGCGTTGAGTTTGATGCGCAGACCGGCGCGCGCGGCGGCGTCGAGGCCGGCCATGACATCGCGGAGATTCCCCCAGCGGGTGAGCTGACGGAATTTTTGCGGATCAAGACTGTCGATGGAAATGTTGGCCGACAGCAGTCCGGCGTCGCGCAACGGTTGGGCGAGCTGGTCGAGCAGCACGCCGTTGGTGGTGAGGCCGACCTTGGTGATGCCCGGGGTGTTCACCGCGTGACGCACGAGTTCGACGAGGCCGGGGCGCAGGGTGGGTTCTCCGCCGGTGAAACGGATTTTGCGAAACCCCAGTTGCCCGAACAACGTGATGAGCCGGCGGAGTTCGTCGTCACTCAGGAGTTCGTGACGTGGGCGGAACGTCATGTCCTCCGGCATGCAGTAGACGCAGCGGAGATTGCACGAATCGGTGAGCGAGATGCGGAGGTAGTCAATGTCCCGGTTGTAGCTGTCGAGCGGCATGGGTTAGATTTCGCCATCCGTGGGATTCGAACCCAGTGAGGCGACCGCGACGATGGGCAGCGCGGGCGTGAAGGTTCGCCGGCCGGGGAGATTTTGATCGAGGAGAAAACCCTTCATGCCACTGGCACGACAGAGTAATGATTGGCCATGAGACGTGAGGCGTAGTCTAGGCAAGCCTGCACGTCGGCCTTGGTGAGGGCGGGATAATCTTCAATGACATCTTCAGTCGAATCCCCGACGGCGAGAAACTCCAAGACCGTTTGCACGGTGATCCGCGTGCCCTGCACAACGGGTTTGCCGTTGCAGATTTTTGGGTCGAGGGAGATGCGTTCGGTCATGGGCGATACCGTAGTCGGGAAAGCGGGGGATTCAACCTTTGAGTTTGGGCGGGGGATGCGGGTGGGCCGCGTCCTAATTCGCGGCGTCTGCAAGCCAGACGCCCTACTTCGCGTGAGCATGAAAATTCACATGGGCTCGCAGCGCGTAATAAGCTGCCACGCCTACGACTAACCCCGTGAGATAGCCTTGCGGCGCGAAGAGGCAGATGAGCGCGACGATGACGGCGAGCGCGAGCGCCGGTTTGGAGGTGCGCAGATCGCGCATCAGCAGCACCAGTACGGCTGCTTCCACCAGCAACACGGCACCGAGAATGGATTTCGGGAAAGCGTGAATCAGTCCGGTGAAAGCACCGCTGAAAAATAGACCCGCCACGACGAAGAACGAGCCGTAGATGATCACCGCGCCGCCGGTACGCGCGCCGAGTGCGTAGTAGCCGGCGAGTCCGCCGCAGCCGTGACACACCGGAATGCCGCCGAGCCAAGGCGCGAGGAGATTGAGGCTGGCATAGGTCAGGCCGATCGTGCGGAGGGTGAGTTCGCGACCGGGGAACAGATCGCGCACGGTCTGTTGGGTGGCGATGACGGAGTTGGAGAGCGAGAGTGGGATTTGCGGCAGCACGAGGAGTGTCAGCACCGTGAGCCATTGATCCCAAGGCCACGGCTCGGCATGCGGCAGGGTGAACGCGACACCGTGCCCGACTTCCGGCCAGTTCACGCGGGTGAATGACGCCCAAAGCACGGCCGCACCGATCACGACCAGCGCGCCTGGCAGGACTTTGTTTTTGCGCAACAGTGCCAGCACGAGAATTGCGGCGGCTGCGGTGATCCAGTCCCAGACGTTGCCATCCTGCGCGACGAGTTTGGTGGCGACGCGCGCGAGGGAGAGACCCAGCCCGGCCTGCACGCCGCGCACCACGCAGCGAGGAATGGCGCGGCCTAACCAGTCGAGCGCGCCGCTCGAGGAGAGCACGAGCATCAATGCGCCAATCATCAGCCCGGCCAGTTGCAGCATCGGACCCGAGGCTTGACCGGCGATCACGACGATGGCCATCGCCTTGAGCGGCTGCACCGGCATCGGCAAACCATAGAGAAGGCCGGTGGCAATTTGGGCGAAGCCGAAGGCGAGGAGTACGCCCGTCACGTTCATGCCCGTGGCGAGGAGAATGCCGACGATGATCGGGAGCGAAGTGCCGATATCGCCGAACGCACCGGCGAGTTCGTGGCGGTTGAAACGCAGCTGACTCAGGGCCGACATGGCGCCTTGAATACTTCGTCGACGAGGCCCGGACGGAAGCCGGCGATGTGATCGAGGGCTTCGGCGATGGCGGGAATGATCAGCGGCAGGCATTCACCGATGGCGCGGGGGCGACCGGGGAGATTGATGATGAGTGAACGGCCACGCACGCCGGCGGTGGCGCGGGAGAGAATGGCCGTCTTCACTTTTTCGTAACTGTGCATCCGCATCACTTCGCCGAAACCGGGCAGCTCTTTTTGCAGAACGGCCAGGGTGGCCTCCGGCGTGACGTCGCGCGGCGAAGGTCCGGTGCCGCCGGTGGTGATGATGAGTGGGCAGTTTTCAATATCGGCGAGACGGATGAGCGCGGCTTCGATCTGCGCATGATCATCGGGGAGGAGCACGCGGATCCAGTCGAGCGGCTCCGTGAAGAAACCTGCCATGACGCGTTCGATCTCCGGGCCGCTTTCGTCGGCGTAGACGCCGTTGGCCGCGCGGTCGCTGAGGGTGATGCGGGCGATTTTCATGGGAAAAATAAAAATGAATTAACCGCGAATGAACGCGAAGGGCTGAAGCGAAACTGCAGGGCCGGCGCTTGCGCCGTGCCGAGGCTGCCGCAAGCGGCAGCCCTACAAAAAGAGCTGTCCGTTGAATTGGATTCGCGTCTATTGGCGTTCATTCGCGGTTAGCAATCACTTCTTGGTTTTCTCCACGACGCGGATACCGCCGATCGACATCTCCTGATCCACGGCTTTGCACATGTCGTAGAGCGTGAGGGCGGCGACGGAGACGGCGGTGAGCGCTTCCATCTCGACGCCAGTCTTGCCGGTGAGGCGCGCGGTGGCGCGGATGGCGATGCCGTCGGCCTTCACGGAAAATTCTACGTCGACGTGGCTCAGCGCGAGCGGGTGGCAGAGCGGAATGAGTTGGGCGGTGTTCTTGGCGGCTTGGATGCCGGCGATTTTCGCGACCGTGAGCACGTCGCCTTTCGGCAGGGCTTTTGCCTTGAGCAGCTTGATGGTCTGGCGAGCGCAGGTGAGCCGGCCTTCGGCGATCGCGACACGCTGCTGGTCGGGCTTGGCGCCGACGTCGACCATGCGCGCGCCGCCGGTGGTATCGACGTGGGAAAAGGATTTGGACGAAGACTTCATAAGCTCAGTTGGCCGCGGCATGAGAAAAGGGTTTTGTCACAGAGGTCACGGAGGAGTCACAGAGTTCCACAGAGGGGAAGCTCTCTGTGTGCTCGGTTTGCCGGGCCATAGCGCTTGGGCGACGGCTGGCGTTTCTCCTGTCTTTTCTCTGTGTCGAAAATCTCTGGTTTGCATTCGCGTGTTTTGCGTGATTCGCGGGAAAGTGTTTGGTGAGATTAGTTGCAGGGAATGAACTCCACCGGTTGCGCCGGGTCGAGCCCGTTTGCGGGGAGTGGGAGGAGTGCATTCGCACCGACGAGGCCTGAACTGTCGCCGGAACTGGCGAGGAGCAGCGGCGTGATTTCGTAGGTGCCATTGATCGGAGTGACACGGGCGGGCCAGATGGTTTGACGGCTGTCGGTGGAGGGGAGTCGGCAATTCGCGGCGAGGCGCCCGGATAGTTTGACGGGAGGGGAGTCGATGCCGGACGCTAGTTTGCCGAGGAGCGGGGCGATGAAGAGATGGAAGGTTACCCAGTGAGAAACGGGATTGCCGGGCAGAGCGAAGGCGAGGGTGATGCCGCGACTGGCGAAGACGAGTGGTTTGCCCGGACGCAGATTGATTTGCTGAAAATGCAGGTTGAAGCCGAGCGCTTCGAGCAACGGCCGGGCGATGTCGTGATCGCCCACGCTGGCGCCACCGGAAATGAGAAGGAGATCGTGCGCGGGCAGGGCGGCGACGGTAGCGCGGGCCGCGGCGAGATCGTCGGGTACGCGAATTTGCGCGATCAACTCCGCGCCGTGTTGTGAGAGCAATGCGGCGATGAGCGTGGAGTTGCTGTCGCGAATCTGTGCGCCGTTGGGCGTTTGGTCGGGGTCGACGAGTTCGTTGCCGGTGACGAGATGCACGCAGCGCGGTGCGCGGGTTACCTCGGGTTCAGTAATGCCGGCACCGGCGAGCGCGGCGAGTTCGGGCGGACCGAGCCGTGTGCCTGCGGGTACGACGACGTCGCCGCATCGGCGGTTTTCGCCGCGACGGCGGATGAAGGCCGGGCCGTCGGCGTGAATCACGCGGATCGTGTCGCCGTCGCGGGCGACGTCTTCCTGTTTGATGACGCAATCGGTGTGGGCGGGAACGGGTGCGCCCGTGAAGATGCGGACGCATTCGGCCGCACGGAGGGAGCCGGTGAATGCGGTGCCGGCCGCACTGGTGCCGATGACGCGGAGGGGGGTGGATGCTTCGGCTCGACGGAGGGCGTAGCCATCCATCGCGGAGGCGTCGAAGGGCGGGGAGTCGGCGTCGGCGCGCGCCGCGCTGCGCAAGGTGCGGCCGAGCGCGGCGGGGAGTGATACGCGCTCGGGGCCGAGTTGGGTGGCACGGGAAAAAATTTCGTGGAGGGCGTCGGTGACGGGTAGCATGCGCGGGTGGATGGGGTCGTAAGAGAGTACAGAATAGCTAGAGCAGCGCTACGGCAACGGAAAGGAGGATTCCTTTTTATCGGAAGAAAGGCACCGGATCTTTTGACCGCTAATGGGATTCAACAAGGGGTGAAACCTTGGAAGTGTGGCTGCGACTGACCTGCCAGCCGTAGCCTTGGCGAAGGCTGGTCGTCTCCGCCCGGTGGTTTCGGGGTGCCTGCTGATCGCAGGCTGGGTTTCGGATATGTAGGTTGCGCGCTCGTCGCGCAACGGAACGCGGCGAGCGCGTCACGTGCCCAAGGGCACAATCTCGGATCATCCAGTCTGCGATCAGCAGACCCCCGGATCTAATACCGGAGCCGATGCGGCGGAGAGGTGAACTAAAGTTTCGCCCCTTGGCGAAACTGATTTGAGGGCACCTCCGATTGAATTGATTTTCGCCAACACAAGTCCCCGGGTTTTTTTAACCACTAATGGGCGCAGACCGCACCCCGTTGCGAGGCGAGCTCGCAACCTACTATACCACCTATTTCTACCGGGACTTATTCTTGGCGGCGGGTTTCTTGGCCTTTGCCGGCGCCATCACAAATGGCTCGAACACGGTGCGGTGTTTCGCGGGGAAGCGGGCGAGGAGATACACGCCGTCGTCGCGGGTTTGCTGGGTGCGGACTTGGCCGACGGTGTGGAGCTTGGCGACCACGTCGTAGCGGTCGTGCGGGATGAGGAGCTCGGCGGCGAGGGAATCATCGACGGCCATTTCTTCGCACTTGCTCAGGAGTTTGTCCAAGCCGTCGCCGGAGTGCACGCTGACGAAGAGCGCGTGTGGGTGGCGGGTGCGCATGAGTGCGAGCGTCTCGGCGTCGGCGGCATCGGTTTTGTTGAAGACGGTGAGCATCGGTTTGTCGGCGGCGCCGAGTTCGCCGAGCACGGCGAGGGTGGTGGCGTGGTGTTGTTCGACGTTCGGGTTGGTGACGTCGAGGACGTGGATGAGGAAATTGGAAACGACGACTTCTTCGAGTGTGGCTTTGAAGGCTTCGACCAAGCGGTGGGGCAGGCGGCGGATGAAACCGACGGTGTCGGTCACGAGCAGATTGCGGCCATCGGGCAGTGTGAGTTGGCGCGTGGTGGGATCGAGCGTGGCGAAAAGTTTGTCGGCGGCGTAGATGTGGGCGCCGGTGAGTTTGTTGAGGAGCGAGGATTTGCCGGCGTTGGTGTAGCCGACGATGGCGGTGCCGGGCACCGGAGTGCGCATGCGTTTGCGGCGTTGGGTGGCGCGCTGGGAGAGGACCAGAACGAGTTCTTCTTTCAGGTGCGCGATGCGGTCGCGCACGATGCGGCGATCCTGCTCGAGCTGGGTTTCGCCTTCGCCGCCCATCGAACCTTTGCCGCGTTGCCGCGACAAGTGCGACCACGCGCGCGTGAGTCGGGGTAAGGAATATTCCATGCGCGCTAGCGCGACTTGCAGCACGGCCTCGCGGGTCTGGGCGCGGTCGGCGAAAATTTCCAGAATGACTTCCTGCCGGTCGATGACGGCGATGCCGGATTCTTCTTCCCAGTTGCGTTGTTGGGAAGGGGAGAGTTCTTCGTCGATCACGATGACATCGGCTTCATCTTCCTTGGCCAGCGCGATGAGTTCGGCGGCTTTGCCGGAGCCGATGAGAAATTTCGGCTGCCGGTGATCGCGCAGGTTGACGAGGACGGAGCGCGTGACGGTGATCTCGAGGTTTTCGACGAGCTCCTTCAGCTCGCCGAGGAGTTCGGTGCCTTCGCCCGGTTTCATCTCCGGGGTTTGGACCCCCACGAGCAGGGCACGGGATACAGGTTTCTTTTCAGCAATGAAGTCAGCCATGAATCAGGGAACGTAGCGGTGAGGGCGGGCGAGTCAACCGGGGTTCGGCCACCCCTGACACAGTTTTCGTTTGCTCCCGGGAGAGGGTTGGTCTCTATTGGCGGAGTCTGGCGCGAACTCGTGCGCGACCGGATTCAGTCACAGTTCACTCAACGTCCGCGGATTTTCAGGCCTGATCGCCATGCGACAAGCACTCTCCAGTTCTTCTTTCGCCACCACTCTCGCTGAGTGTGGGGCCGCCTCGCAGATGGTCCGTTGCCGGTACATTACGGAGGCGATATGAAAAGTATCCTTGAATTTGCCCGGGCTCGCCGGGAACAGAAACCCATCGTGCTCGTCACCGCTTACGATGCGCTCATGGCTCGGGCCGTCGCTGAATCAGAGGCCGATGCCATCCTTGTGGGCGACAGTGTCGCCATGGTCGTCCACGGTCTGCCTTCGACCGTTCATGCCACGTTGGAAATGATGTGCCTGCACACGGCCGCCGTGCGTCGGGGCGCACCCGACATCGTAGTGATCGCGGACATGCCTTTTCTCTCGAATCGACGCGGACTGGTAGAGGCGACCCAAGCCGCCGGGGTGCTCATGCAAGCCGGTGCCACCGCTGTTAAGCTCGAAGGCGTGTCCGGTCATGAAGACGTGATCGCGCACCTCGTCGGCAGTGGCATTCCGGTGATGGGCCATCTCGGGTTGACTCCGCAATCGGTCAACCAACTCGGGGGTTATCACCTGCAAGGGCGCTCGATTGATGAAGCGGCCCGCCTGCAAGCCGAAGCCAAACGTCTGGAAGAACTCGGCGCGTTTTCCCTCGTGCTCGAATGCGTTCCCTCTGCCTTGGCGGCGGAGGTCTCCGCTGCACTCACGGTGCCGACGATCGGGATCGGTGCGGGCGGCGGCACGTCCGGCCAGGTGCTGGTGTTGACGGATCTGCTCGGGCTCGACGCGAAATTTCGTCCGCGTTTTGCCCGGCGCTACCTTGATGGCCACGGCGAAGTATTAAAGGCGTTGAACGCCTATGCGCGGGATGTGCGCTCGGCGAAATTTCCCGCTCGCGAAGAGGTGATCGCATGAGAGCTCATCACAAAATGCATGAGTGGCGCGCGACCCGGATGGGCGGGAGTTACGCCGGGTGCCGCGTGGGTTTCGTGCCCACGATGGGGGCGTTGCATGAAGGGCATCACCAATTAATCCAACGCGCGCGGGCGGAAAATGATCGCGTAGTTCTGAGCATTTTCGTCAACCCGCCGCAGTTTAATGATCCGAATGATCTCACGAAATACCCGCGTACGCTCGAAGCCGACCTCGCGCTGGCTTGCGATCTGGTGGACGATGTGATCGTGCCGGAAGCGGCGGAAATTTATCCGGACAAGTATCGTTATCGCGTGACGGAAAATCAGCTAAGCACTGTGCTCGAAGGGGCGCACCGGCCGGGACATTTTGATGGCGTCCTGACGGTCGTGTTGAAGTTGCTCAATCTCGTGCAACCGCAGCGGGCGTATTTTGGCGAGAAGGACTGGCAGCAACTTCAGCTCGTGGACGGCATGGTGAAGGCATTGCACTTGCCGATGGAGATCGTCCACTGCGAAACCGTGCGCGATCCGGACGGTCTCGCGATGAGTTCGCGCAACCGGCGGCTCTCGCCGGCCGCGCGTGCACAGGCGGTGCGGTTCCCCCAGATTCTGCGTTCGGCGCCGACTCCGGCTGACGCGGTGCAGGCGTTGATCGCCGCCGGCTTCGAGGTGGATTATGTGGAAGAACGCGATGGCGTGCGGCTCGGTGCCGTGCGCCTCGAGAACGTGAGGCTCATCGACAATGTCCGACGTTAACCAACCGATTTCTTCTGATGCGGAATGTAGGGCCGGCGCTTGCCCCGCGCCTCGGCTGCCGCAAGTCCGTTCGACAGGCTCAGCGCTCGAGACAGCAGCCCGACAAAATACCGGCGCCAACCTCCTCTTCCTCTTCACCGCCTCCATCGCGTGCTACAAAGCGTGTGAGGCGGTGTCGCGCCTCGTGCAGAACGGGCATCGGGTGCGCGCGGTGGCGACGGCCTCCGCGCTGAAATTCATCGGTCCGGCTACGCTCGAAGGTCTCACGGGTTCAGCCGTGATGAGTGACATTTTTGCATCCGGTTCGGCGATGGAGCACATCAATCTTACCCGTTGGGCCGACTTGGTCATCGTTTGCCCCGCGACGGCGAATACGATCAATCGCTTCGCTGCGGGTTTGTCGGATGATTTGCCGGGATCGCTCTTCCTCGCGCACGATCGCAACAAGCCATGGCTGATTGCTCCGGCGATGAATCCAGAAATGTGGTCGCATCCGGCGACGGTGGCTTCGGTCGAAAAATTGAAATCGTGGGGCATGCATTTTCTGGCGGTCGGGGCTGGTCGCACCGCGTGCGGCGAAGTGGGCGAGGGCCGGCTGGCCGAACCGATGCTGATTGTCGCCGCCGTGGAAGCCGCGCTCGCGCGGCCCGTGCAACGCCTGCGCGTGCTGGTAACGAGCGGCGGCACCGCCGAGCCGATTGATGGCGTGCGCGTGCTGGCCAATACGAGTACGGGCGCAACGGGCGCCGGGATTGCGGCGCGCTTAGTCCGCGCGGGACACGAAGTGGTGTTGCTGCGGGCGCGACATTCGGAACGGCCGGAGGCGGCGTGCCGGGAAGAAACTTTCGGATCGTTCGCCGAACTCGATACTGCTCTCACGCGGCTGTTGGGTGGCGAGAAATTTGATTTCGTGATCCACGCCGCGGCGGTGAGCGATTTCAGTGTCGCGTTGATCGAAGTCGGCGGCGTGACGCAACCGTCCCAGGCCAAAATTGCTTCCGATGCGGCACCGGTGCTGCGGTTGAAATCGAATCCCAAGCTCGTGGACACCCTCCGCGCCCGCAGCGCGAATCCGCTATTGCGCGTGGTGGCGTTCAAGCTCACGCGCGGCGCCGGGGCGACCGAAGCGAAGGCAGCGGTGCAAAGCCTGTTCGACCATGCGAAGGCGGATTATGTCGTGCACAACGATCTCACGGCGAAGAAAACCGGCTGCGATTTTCCGGCCGATATTTATCAACCCGATGGGACCGTCGCGGCGCACTGCGCCACGCGGGTCGCGCTCGCGGAGACGCTCGAACAGTTGCTGGTTGAAATTCGAATCAATCGGGACGAGGGCGTCCCGGCTCCATCGCCCAGCCCCCAGCTCCTAACTCCTAAATCCTAACTCCTCGCTCCCATTCCCCCATGCTTCTCTGTCTCGATGTCGGCAATACCCAGATCCACGGCGGCGTGTTCGATGGCAACACGCTGCGGGTGCAATTCCGCAAGACGACGCATCCGGTCGGCTCGTCTGATGAATTCGGCGTGTTTCTCCGCACGGTGCTGCGCGAAAATAAAATCGATCCTTCCGGCGTCGAACGCGTGGCAATCTGCTCGGTGGTGCCGGTGGTGGCGTATCCGTTGCGGGCCGCCGCCATTAAATATTTTGGCCGTGAGCCCTTCATTTTGCAGGCCGGGGTAAAGACCGGACTGCGCGTGAAGTATCGCAATCCCCTCGAGGTTGGTGCTGATCGCATCGCCAACGCCATCGCGGCCACGCAGCGTCATCCGGGGCGCGATTGCCTCGTGATCGATTGCGGAACGGCCACGACTTTCGATGTGGTGACGGCGACGGGCGATTATCTGGGCGGCGCGATTTTGCCCGGCATCGGCGTCTCGGCGGAAACGCTTTCCAGCCGCACGGCGCGACTGCCCTCGGTGGAAATCACGCGGCCGGAAGTTGCCCTCGGTCGCAGCTCGGTCGAGAGCATTCAGGCCGGTTTGTATTTCGGTCACGTCGGCGCAATCCGCGAACTCACGCGTGAACTGAGCCGCGAAGCTTTTCCGAACTCGCAACCCGTGATCGTGGCGACGGGCGGATTCTCCCGGATGCTGGAGAGCGAAAAACTTTTCGACGAAGTCGTCCCTGAACTCGTGCTCTTTGGTCTCAAGCACGCGGAACAACTCAATCGTGAAACCGACAAGTAATAATGCCAACACCCGCCCTGACGAATTTCGGACGTAGGGCCGGCTTCTGCCCTGAGCCTGTCGAGCGGGCTTGTGGCCGTGCTGCGGTCCATGATGGGGTGCCGGCAAGCGACAGCCCTACAAGATTCAAAAACACACCATAACTTCCCTCTACCCGCCATGCGTCTGACTCTCCTGAAATCTAAACTCCACCGTGCGACCGTTACGGCGGCCGATCTTAATTACGAGGGCTCCATCGCCCTCGCGCCCGAACTGCGCAAAGCGGCCGGCCTGCTCCTGCACGAGCGCGTGGAGATTTATAATATCAACAACGGCCAGCGTTTTGCCACCTACGTGATCGGCAGCCAGCGCAAGGGCGAGGTGATGGTGAACGGCGCCGCGGCGCGTTTGGTCCAGCCCGGCGACGAAGTTATCATCGCTGCTTACGCTGATTTCGAACCCGAGGAAGCGGCGAAGTACGAGCCCACAGTCGTGCTGCTCGACAAAAAGAACCGGCCGAAGTTGAAGCGCTGAGCGTTCTATTTGCGATCGGTTGTTGTCGTCAGGGACGTTGCTGCACTGATTTGAAAGGTGGAACGCGACCTCCGGGCGCGTTTTCGCACGACGCCAAAGCTACGACGGACAAGCCGGGCGCGTTATTCGACGTAGCCAAACAAACCTGTCCGGAGCTCGGGTTCCACCTTTCGGGATCAGGCTTCCCCTCCGGACACTCTGGCGCGCAGGATGGGACAAGGCGGTGCGGATTGACCCGATTGATCTGATCGATCGGTTGGCCTCAGAGGAGAACTAGGGCTCGATTGCTGGGAACGATGTATGCAATAGTTCGGTCCTACGCCTATGGACTCCCAAAAAATGACCGTCATGTCGCGCCAGGCCGTGCAGGAGGCGCAGAACGAGGCTCGTCGCCGTTCACATAATGAAGTGGAGACGTGGCATCTGCTCGTCGCCCTTCTCGCGCAAGAGGGCGGCATCATTCCCGGGGTAGTTGAAAAACTGGGGCTCACAGTCAGCGCCATGCAACTCGCGGCAAATCGTGAACTGGAGCGCTTCCCGAAAGTTTCGGGTGCGGTGGATGTTTCCAAAATCTACGTCACCCAAGCGCTCAACGAAGTACTGACCCAGGCCGAAGATGAGGCCGAGCAACTCAAGGACGAATATGTCAGCGTGGAGCATCTGTTCCTTGCGCTCATCAAGACCGGCAAGCCCGCCGCGCTGAAAAAGTATTTCGAAAGCTTTGGGCTTGATCGCGCCAAGGTGCTGAAGGAATTGAAACAGATGCGCGGCAACCAGCGCGTCACGACCGACAATCCGGAGACGACCTACGATGCGTTGGAGAAATATGGCATCGATCTCGTGGCGCAGGCGCGCAAAGGAAAGCTCGATCCCGTGATTGGCCGTGACGCGGAGATCCGCCGCGCGATTCGGATACTTTCCCGCAAAACCAAGAACAACCCCGTGCTCATCGGTGAACCCGGCGTCGGCAAGACGGCCATCGTCGAGGGACTGGCCCAACGCATTCTGCGAGGCGACGTGCCCGAGGGGTTGAAGGACAAGACGGTCTTCGCGCTCGATCTGGGCGCACTCGTGGCTGGAGCGAAATATCGCGGCGAATTCGAGGAGCGCTTGAAGGCCGTGCTCAGCGAAGTGAAGCAGGCCGAAGGGCGGATCATTCTCTTCATCGACGAACTGCACAATATCGTCGGCGCCGGCAAAACCGAGGGTGCGATGGACGCAGGCAATTTGCTCAAGCCCATGCTGGCGCGCGGCGAGTTGCATTGCATCGGCGCGACCACGCTCGATGAATACCGCAAGTACATCGAAAAAGACCCGGCGCTGGAACGCCGCTTCCAGCCCGTGGTGGTGGAGGAACCGACAGTCGAGGATGCTATTTCCATTCTGCGCGGACTGCGCGAACGCTACGAGTTGCATCACGGCGTGCGCATCCAGGACAACGCGCTCGTGTCAGCGGCGGTGCTTTCGCATCGCTACATCGCCGATCGATTTTTGCCCGACAAGGCGATCGACCTCGTGGACGAGGCGTGCGCCATGATTCGTACCGAGATCGACAGTTTGCCGACCGAATTGGACGAACTCCAACGACGTGTCATGCAACTCGAGATTGAGGAAACCGCTTTGCAGAAGGAGAAAGATGACGCGTCGAAGCGCCGTCTCGTCGAGTTGCGCAAGGAACTCGCGAATGCCAAGGAGAAGGCCACGGCGCTGCGCACCGTGTGGTTGAAGGAAAAAGAATCACTCGGACGCGTGCAGAAAGTCCGGCAGGAACTCGAGGCGGCGCGTCTGGAAATGGCCAAAGCCGAACGCAATTACGACCTGAACAAAATCGCCGAGCTCAAGCACGGCCTGATTCCTCAATTGGAAAAGGAACTCGCGAAGGCGGAGAAGACCGGGGCACCTAAGACCACGCTCGTGAAGGAAGAGGTTTCCGCCGAGGAGATCGCCGAGATTATTTCCAAGTGGACGCACATCCCGGTGACCAAACTGATGGAAGGCGACCGGGAAAAATTACTTAAGCTCGAAGATGAGTTGCATAAACGCGTGATCGGTCAGGACGAGGGCGTGCGCCTCGTGAGCGAAGCCATCTTGCGCGCGCGCGCCGGGATCAAAGACCCGCGCCGGCCTATTGGGAGTTTCCTGTTTCTTGGCCCGACGGGTGTGGGTAAAACCGAATTGGCGAAGACCCTCGCGGAGCAACTCTTTGATTCCGAAAACAACCTCATCCGGCTCGATATGTCCGAGTATATGGAGAAACATTCAGTCTCGCGCATGATCGGCGCGCCTCCGGGTTACGTGGGTTATGACGAGGGCGGCCAGCTCAGCGAGGCCGTGCGACGCAAGCCCTACTCGGTCGTTCTCTTCGACGAAATCGAGAAGGCTCACCCCGATGTTTTCAATGTCCTGCTGCAAGTGCTCGATGACGGCCGCATCACCGATTCGCAGGGCCGCACGGTGGATTTCAAGAACACCGTCATCATCATGACGTCTAACATCGGCAGTCGCCATTTGCTCGAAGGCGTAACGAGTACGGAGATTCCCGAGACCGTGCGTGAAGCCGTGATGGCTGATCTGCGGCAGGCATTTCGTCCGGAGTTTCTCAATCGCGTCGACGAGACCGTGCTCTTCAAGCCGCTCTCACTGGAGGAAATTGAAAAGATTGTTACTCTGCTCATCGCCGACATCAATAAACGGCTCGCGGACAAACGTGTCACTGTTTCGCTCGACACGAAGGCGAAGGCATGGGTGGCCGAGAAAGGCTATGATCCGGTTTTCGGAGCGCGTCCGCTCAAGCGTTTCATTCAGCGCCACCTTGAAACCCGCCTCGCCCGCGCGCTGATTGCCGGCGAGGTAGCCGAGGATTCCACCGTCACCTTCAAGGTGAAGGGCGATGAACTGGTGTTGGGGTAAGCTGAATTCGATGTAGCCGGGGGCGCTGACCCGAATGGCGCTAAGTTAAGGAGGTTGGACATCATTCTACCATGCGTGATCAGGCCAACTATGTTGCATGAGGAATGTAGGACCGGCCCTAGTGGCCGTGCCGGAGTGCGCACCTGAAACGACACGCCCACTGGGGCGGCCCGACGAAATACCGCAGCAAATCATCGCAGAGGAAACGTCAGGCAGACGACGATCATGCCGCTTAACTTAGCGCCCCCGGCTACACTCTAGCTAATTTGTATCGAGCATCTGCGTTGCCTTGGAAACGAAATTCCTTTGTCCGTAGGCGCTGCGTCGGCTTGCTCATTCTTCCGCGAGCCAGGCTTCGCGGGCGAGTTCGACGTGAAGCGGGAGCACTTTCTCGTAGTCGTAATACCGTAGGGCTTTTGAATAGGCGGTGGGCGTGAGGGATTTGCCGCTGCGCTCTTTGGCGAGGCAGGTCCACAGCATCTTCGAGAGAGCGATCGGATCGCCGGGGGCCACGAGATAGCCGTCTTGCCGCTGGCCGATCATCTCGGCAATGCCATGCACATCCGTGGTCACCATCGGCGTGCGGAAGGCCATCGCTTCCATCACCACCCGCGGAAATGATTCTTCGTAGCTGGTGCAGACAAAAAGATCTGCGGCGACAAAGAAATCAAACACCTCGCGCGTCTCCGGCACGAGGGTGACGTTGGTCAGGCCAAGATTTTTCAGATCGCGCAGGAGCAAATCGAGGTAAATGCCCGGTCGCGCTCCCACGAGGACGAAACGGAATTTGCCGCGATGGCCTTGGTGATGGTTGAAGTGGTCGATGGCGCGTAGGAAAATGTGCTGACCCTTCCGCTCGCACACCGTGCCGATGTTGGCGATCACAGTTTCGTCGTCGGCGAAGCCGTGTTTGCGGCGGAGCGCAACGCGGTCGGCCGTGCGGCGGAATTCCTCGATCTCGTCGAGCCGGATCCAGCTGGGAACGATGCGGAAATTACCGTGCAGGTTGTCGTCTTCGTAATACGCGCGGGTTGCCGCGCAGAGAAACAGCGTGTGCGTGGCGCGGGCGAGGGCGTCGTGCACGAGCGCATGCAACGGCAGTTCGAGTTTGGCGGCGAAGAAGCGGAAAACGGAGGAACTTTCGTGGATGTAGAAGAGCGAGGGCTTGCCGGCGCCGCGGGCGAGCGTGATGCCCCAGAAACTCACGAGGGTGTTGCAGACGACGAGGTCGAGGTGTTCCCAATCGATGGTTTGCGCAAGTTCGCTGAGCCGTTGATGAAATGTTTCTTCATTCGGCGAAGCATAGAGCGGGGCCGCGTCCACGAGAGTGATGTGCGCGCCGAGCGCTTCGAACGCCGTGCGCAGCGGACCATCCTGGGAGGATAAAATTTCCAAACCGAAGCCGGCGTTTTTCGCCATGTAGGTGGCGTACTCGAGGAGAAAAAGTGGCGCGCCCTCGAGATTCAGATTGTGGGTCAACAGGAGCAGACGAAGTTTTCCGGCCCGCGTGGTGCGGGCGCTGAACGCGCCGCGGCAGCGGATCTGCGCGCCGCTCAGTTCGAGGTGTGGGCTGAAGTAGGGATCGCGATAACTGGGGTAGCGCCGGACAAACGCGATGTGCTCGGCCTCGTTGAAGGTGATGCCACGCGTGGCGCTGCCCCAATGCATGAGCTGCGCCTGTGGCGTGTAAATGACGCGAAGGTTTTGTTTTCGCGCGCGCAGGCAGTAGTCCACGTCGTTGTACGCCACGCCAAAATCTTTTTCGTCAAATCCGCCGAGCTCGCGGTAGAGCGACGTGCGCGTCATCAGGCAGGCGCCGGTCACTGCGGAGACTTCGCGCGCGACGGCGTGCCAGACCACCTCCACGTCATTGCCGTGCACTTTGGCGAACGGGGTATCGGCGAGGCCGCCGTGCGGCCCAATGATGATGCCGGTGTGATTGAGGTTTTTTTCCGGGTAAACGAGTTTGGCGCCCACGATGCCGACATCGGGTTGCGTAAACCAACCGGCCATTTCTTCCAGCCAGCCAGCCTCAAGCGCGTTGACGTCGTTGTTGAGGTGCAGCACCAGCGGCGTGTCGAGATGGGGCCGGGCGGCGTTGACGAGTTTTGAGTAATTGAACGGGGCCTGCGGATCGGCCGGGCGGACTACCGTGCAGATCAGGTCGATGCGTTTTTGGATGGCGGCCAGATAGGCCACGGCATCGGCGTCGCGGGAATGATCGTCCACAATGATCAGTTTCACGTAGCGCCAGTCGACCGTTTCATCGAGCAGTTCGATGCATTCCTGGAGCCGATATAGATGATCGCGGGTCGGGATGACGATGGTGACCTGGAGTCGCGTCAGAATGGATTTCTCCCAGCGCAATTGATGGAAACGCAGTTGCCGATGATGACCAATTTCGGGTAAAAAGGGCACTGCGGCCCAACCGCGCCGGTGCACGGCATCAGCGAGCGCCTGCCGCGCCTGCTCATACGAAGGATCTGCGAGGGCGAGGGCCGAGGGCCGAGCCCGGGCGTGGTGGCAGATGAGCGGGACGTGGGCGACTTGCTCGGCGCGCAATTTATCACCGACCCGCAGTAATACATCGTACCAGAGTACCCGATCAAATCCCTCGCGAAATGAGCCGAGCTCCACGAAACGTTCGCGGCGGATCACACTGAGTTGCCCGGGAAATAATCCTGAATCGGCCAACGCCGGACTCCACACGGGTTTGAAAATCGGGGCGGTCCGGACGCCGGCGTTGTCCATGCGATCTTCATCCGTGTAGATGAGTTCGAGAGCCGGATTGGCGGCGAGACGATCAGCCAGCTCGACGAGCGCATCAGGCGAAAGGCGCGAATGCCCGGGGAGCAAAGCGAGATGCGTGCCCTTGGCTTGGTGCGCGGCGGCGTTGAGCGTGCGGATGAAATTATTTTGGTCGGAGACCGGCTCGGATTTTATCCGGGGATCGCCGGACGGCCCCGTCACGTCGCCTGCGAAGGTGGCCTGCCAGTGGGGATAAATTTGTTTGGTGAGCGAGGCCGCGAGTTCCTGCAGCTGGGTCGGCGTGCAGCCCCGCGTATCCACGAGCAACCCGAAGCGCGGGCCGACGGTTTCCAGTTTTTCCACCGTCGTTTCCAACCGCTGACGCAGATGGGGCGTGAGCTGGTGCGTGATGGTCCAGGCGGGATAAGGATCGGCGGTAATTGGTTGGGGTGGGGCGATCCGGGCCGGTGCATGCTGGCGGAAGAAATCGTAACCTTCGCGGCACCCGCGCCAGAATTCGCCCAGCGGCCCGAGTTGGACGCCTTCCGTTTTGCAGGCTGACCAGAAGGTACGGACGGTCTCGAAAAACAGCGCGCGACTCAGGACCGGTAGCGGGCGTTCCCAGCGGTTGCTGCTGCGTTGATAGAAGCGTTGCACAAAGACGATGTGCCGCGTGTTGTCTTCAAGTTCGGCGAAAATTTTCAGGCACACCGGATCACCGGCACGTTCGTCGATGTCGACCATGCCGAAGAACTGCGATTTTCCAGCGTAGGGATGGTCGGGAAAACGCGCCTGGACCTCGGGGCGTTCGCGGGTGCCGTAATCCATTTCGCTTTCCGCGAGCGGATGCGTGGATGCAATCAGGCGACGGATGCGCTGTTCCTGATGAATGATCCAGCCCTCGACGCGTAACTTGTCGAATTGCGCGCAACCGATCGCGCGCGGATTTTCCAAGGCTCCGAAGAAAGGCGGATTGGGCAGTGTGTTCAGCCGCACCACCGAGGATTCGCGGGCGAGCGTACGGGCGAGCGGCGTGAGATCACCGGTGGGATCAGCGCGCCGGGCCTGCAAAAGTTTAAGCAACTGATCAGACACGACGCCGGGATTGAGCCGCAAGCCGGGGCGCGGGCCGGCCTGGACCGTGATGTCGGTCCGCCAAAACTCGACCCAGCGTCCGCCAGCATCGAGCAGTTCGAGCCGCAGGAGTTTCGCGCCGCGCGGGGGTTGGACCAGCAGGCAGAATCCCAGGTGCGGCAGGCCAACGTAATTGCGGTAGTGGCGCTCGATGTGTTCGCGCGGTTGACCCAAAATGCCCATGTAAGCCACGTCGCCGATTACAGCGCGGATGTCCGAGAAAATCGCTCCCACCTTCGAATAAAACCAGCCGCTGATCCAGACCGGCTCGCCCTTGAAAACCCAATGCTTGGGTTCTTCCACGTCAAAAATGTAGGCGTCGTTTTCGTTCACGGTTGGGTGGAGAAACTAAGGCGAGACGGAAGGGCGAGCGCAAGCCCGCGCCAAGGCCGCGTGCAGCGGCAGGGAATTGGCCTCGTGAAAACGCCGGACGATGGACGCGCGCGCTTTCTCCGCGCGCCGCGTATCGCCGATGAAATGGGCGTTGAGTGATTGCTTGATCGCTTCGGCGAGCTGAAAGCGGTCGCCCGGTGGAACGATCCACGCTTCGTCTGCCGCCAACATCTCGGGAATACCATTTACGTTGGTCGTGACAATGGGCAGGTGGAACGCGGCCGACTCGAGCAGCACGCGGGGAAATGATTCCTCGAAACTCGTGCACACAAAGACATCCGCCAGCCGGTAGAAATCGAAAATTTCCCCCGACTCGGGGAGGAAGCGGGCGAGATTGAGCTGATGGTGCGCGACGTCGTGCTTCAGCAGTTCGAGGTAAACCCCGGGACGCGCGCCGACCATGAGGAATTGGATTTTCTTGCCCGGGTAGGCCGTGGGCAACTCGGCTTTGAGCAATTCGATGGTGCGGATGAAAATGTGCTGCCCCTTCCGTTCGCAGATCGAACCGATGTTCACGATGAGTACGGCGTCCGGATCGAGCCCGTGTTTGCGGCGCAGGTCCGCCTTCGTGTGCGTCGCCGCGAACGCGTCGACGCGGGCGACATCGACCCAACTCGGGAGCGAAACGAAATTTCTTCGGTCGCCGAGGTAATTGAAAACGGTGCGCGAGGATTCGGCGGTGAACACCACGCGGTCCGCTTCGCGAAAGGCGGCTTCGATGAGGGGAATCAGCGCAGGCGAAACTGACGGCGCGAAAAAGCGCCGGATGGGCGCGCTCTCGTGGACGTAGAGCATCACTGGCAAACCGGCGCGGCGCGCGGCATGTACGGCCCAGAAGGAAACCATGGTGTTGCCGATCACGAGATCCGTTTCGCTCCATGGCAAATTCGCGGTGGCCATGGCGAGGGCGGAATGAAAGGCGGGCACGGATTCGGCCCTCAGTGCAACGGCCAGATCGACCAGCTCCACTGTCATGCCCGCCTCGGTGAAGACGCGGCGCATCGGACCTTCAACGGGTGAAACCACGCGCACGCGGGCTCCGGGCTGGTTATGAAGAAATTTTGCCAGCTCAAAGATAAACCACGGTGCGCCCTCGAAATTCAAATTATGGGTAACGACGAGAATTCGCAGCGGACGAGAGGGCGATTTCGCATCGACGCTTTTTGAACGCGCCCGGAGATCGCGTTCCACCTGGGGAGCGGGGGCTTCGGCGCGATAATGAGCCCAGGCGGTTTTTGCTCCTGCGAGAATTTCTGCCGTGCTGCCCAGCGGCACGCCGTAGCGGATGGCGGCACCGCGCACGGCCCAGAGGGCGCGGGCGAAAGTGGCGCGCGAGAGCGGCGGGAGCGCGACATCGGCGCCGGCCATGACGCGGAGCGTGCAGCGTTGGGCGAAAGCGAGATGCTTTTCACCGTTTTCCAGCTCGGCAAAAAGGTTGACGAGGACCGGCGAACTTTGCGTCGCGGGCAACTCCACGTGGCCGGCAAACTGGGCGCGGGCTGCATCGGGCAGATCGGCGAACACGCCACCGATGTCCGCGCGCGGCAGCCCGTGGAGCAAAACAGATTCCTGCATGGCATCGACGAGCGCGGTGATGCGAACGATTTTTTCGGTGCGGTGGGCCAGCCAGCCTTTGATCGAAAGCCGGCCATAGCGGAGCGAGCCGGTGATATCGGGTTCCTCAAGCGCGCCGAAAAACGGCGGTACCGGGAGGGAATTGAGCGGGATAGCGAGGGCGGCGGAAACGAGTTCATCGGCATGCGCTGTCCACGAAATAGCCAGGCGTTCGTTTTTCCGGCGAAGTAAAGTGGGCAGCAATTCCGGCAGGAGGCTGGCGATCGGACGGGGGGCGGTGCCGACCGGGGCGGCAGCGCTCACGGTGATGTCGTGGCGGAAGAATTCCTGCCACTCGCCGGCTTGGTCGCGCGCTTCGATGCGGAGCAACCGCGCGCCGCGGTGCGGTTCGACGTGAAAGACAAAACCGGAATAGGGCGGGCCGGCGCGGCCGAGCAGACTTTCGTCCCAGCCGGGCTTGGGTAAACCGTGCAGCCCGAGAAAAGCCCGGCCATCGATCCACAGCCGCAGATCGGAGTAGAAACGGTTTTTCCCCGCAAAGATCCAACCGCCCACCCAAGTTTTCCCGAGGGGAAACTGCCAGTCCGGCGGATGAATTTCCACGGCGAATCGCCGGTCGGCGTTGGAGTTCATGACAAGGCCGGTTGATCTTTCCGAGGGAGGGCGCGACCTCGACGAGTGCCATAGCCTCGTCGGCTGGGCGCGCCGAATAACACTCGCGGACGGCCCAGTGGTCCGTACCTACCTTGAGCCGGATTCGTGCAGTTGAACTCATTTTGCCGAATGAACCGAAGCGAACGGGAAGGTGGTCGCCGATTCTTGTCGGGCCGTCTTGTCCGCCAAATCCTCGTCGACGACCGAAGTCCGGCGTAGGCTGATCCACATCGGCGATAGAGCGTCGGTGTGGAAACCAACGCCCACCCAATCCGAGGAAACCGTTCCCTTGTAGGGCCGGTGCTTGCGCCGGCCAAGGATACCCGCCAACAGGCCGCCGCAAGCAGCGGCCCTACATAAAGCACGAACCGTGTTTCTTCCCGGCCGGAGCAAAACGTGTTTTGCGGTTGGGGGCTGCACGATTTCGGTTTAGCGCCGTTACGAGGAAGTAATTGCCTCATGGATAAAACACGTCGGACGACAGCGTGGCGGTTTCGCGGACCAGAGCGAGATGCTGGGGTAGGGCAACACGTTCGTCGTGCCGCCTCGTCACCGATTGTTGGGCGCGGCTCAAGCGACTGGTGTCGCCGGCGAAGAAGGCGGCGAGCGCACGACGCAGTGCCGCAGCGAGCAAATAATAATCACCGGACTCGACCAGCCAGGCTTCCTGCCCGTTGACCAATTCTGGAATACCAAACACATCCGTGCTCACGATGGGCGTGCCGAAGGTGGCGGCTTCCATGAGCACGCGCGGCGAAGATTCCTCGAAGCTCGTGCAAACGAGAATATCGGCGAGGCGATGAAAATCGAAATTCTCCATCGTCTCCGCGACGAAGCGCACGCTCTGCAAACCGGCGGCGGCGACCTTGGCTTGGAGGGCTTCGAGAAAAGCATCCGGCCGCGCACCGACCATCACGAACTCGATTTTCCGTTGCGGGTAGAGGGAGCGCAATTCCGGTTCGAGCAATTCGGCGGCTTGGATGAATATTTTCTGGCCCTTGCGTTCGCACACGGTGCCGAGGTTGAGCAGGAGAATGGAGTCGGCGGCGAAACCGTGTTTCGCGCGGAGCGAGGCTTTGTCGTGCTGGGCGACGAAGGTGTGGATGGCGGCGACATCCAACCAACTCGGGAGGACGCGAAAAGTTTGGCGACGATCCAGGCCGGCGAAGACTTGACGGGAGGCGTTGGCGGTAAAGGCGACGCGTTGGGCGAGGGTGAGCGCGTCCTCGATGAGCGGAAACAGCGCAGGGTTGACCAGTGCGGAAAAGAAGCGCGAGACCGGCAGACTTTCGTGGACGTAGAGGAGGGCGGGTTTGCCCGCGGCCTGCGCGAGATGCACGGCCCAGAAAGAAACAAGCGTGTTGGCCAGCACGAGATCGACGGTGCTCCAGTCGATCAACCGGCAAACTTCGCCGAGCTCCGCGTGAAAATCCGCGATGGAAGTCGCTGTGAGCACCGGCGAAAGATCGTGCACGGCCACTTCCATGCCGGCGGATTCAAAGAGCTGGCGCAGTGGGCCCTCGACGGGGGAAATCACGCGGAGGCTCACGCCCGGCTGGCGACGAAGATAAGCGGCGAGTTCGAGGACGAGGCGGGGCGCGCCTTCGAAATTCAAATTATGAGTCACCACCAGAATGCGCAGCGGACGATCGTGGCCGGTGGCGGCGTAGTGGTTGATCCGGGGCGTGATCGGCTTGACCGGATAATCATGCCACGCGGCCCGACTGGCGCGGATGATTCCCGACGTGGAAATTCCGAGGCGCGCGGCGGCACGCGCGAGCGCCCAGACGGCTTGGGCGTAGCGGAAAACCGAAACCGCGGGAGTGGTTTGCCCGGAGGCGCTGGAAATTCCCGGCGTGAAACGTTGGGCGAAGGCGAGATGTTTTTCCCCGTTGTCGGGCTCCGCAAAAATTTTGAGGAGCACCGGGGCGTTTAAGCCGGCGGGGAAATCTACCTGTCTCTTATA
>ENA-ORBV01003012-ORBV01003012.1-microbial-mat-metagenome-genome-assembly--contig:-NODE-3012-length-34480-cov-5.304712_pt1 | contig 34480 bp, 28 predicted proteins | sample MGYA00237777_ERZ505514 | MGnify/ENA primary metagenome ERZ505514 (study PRJEB26160, sample SAMN06269048) | microbial mat metagenome | isolation source: Oligotrophic lake microbial mat | place... | reverse complement strand
TTTCAAGCAGAAGACGGCATACGAGATTCGCCTTAGTCTCGTGGGCTCGGAGATGTGTATAAGAGACAGGTTCACGACCTCGCACCCCAGGGCTTTGAGGCCTTCAAGACCGATTTTTTCGAACTTATCCGCGACGAGAATTTTGATGCTCATGGACGATGATGGCCGGGGATCGTGCGGCTGTCAACCTTGACGCACACAGACGCTCGGAGACGTACCGAGACGCCGGGAGCCGCGGCCGGACCGCGGCATCGTCCGTACGCTTTGGGCATGAACGCTGACTTTGATCGTTTGGGGCTGGAAGCGGCGCTGGAGCAGGCGCTGAAGTCATTTGGTGAAGGGGGCATTCCGATCGGCTCGGCGCTTGTGAGCTGCACGGGTGAGATCGTGGCCCGTGGGCACAACCTGAGGGTTCAGACCCAGGACCCGACTGCCCATGCCGAGGTGGCGTGCATTCGGGCGGCGGGGCGACGCCGCGATTGGCACACGCTGACGCTGGTGAGCACACTTTCCCCGTGTGCCATGTGCACGGGGACGGCGATACTGCATCGCATTCCGCGAGTCGTCATCGGCGAGAACCGGACTTTTCAGGGGCGCGAAGATTGGCTGCGCGGCGAGAAGGTTGAAGTGAGAGTGCTGAACGATGCGAGGTGTATTGCGCTCATGGAATCGTTTATTCGCGATCATGCCGAGTTGTGGAATGAGGATATTGGGGTTCCGCCGGGAGCGTGAGTCGCGTGGGTTGACGGCCGGGGTTTCCGCAGGCGGCACACAAAGACAAGCCCCCGACGCGAACGCCGGGGGCTTGGACTGAAAACTCACATTTCAGCCGAGGGGCTCATGGAACCTCGACCATGTCCTTCATCGTGCTGGCGGCAACGCCCATGACAGCGTCACGGTCGCCCGGAGCCGCCCCTCCCGCATCAAGCGCCGCCTTCAGATGGCCGGCAAACTTGTTGAACTGCGCGGTCGTGATCTTCATCCCCGCGTGCGAGGACTTCATGTCCTTGCCAGTGTACTTGTACGGACCACCCGTGTTCGCCGAAATGAACTCAACGAGACGCTGCTTGAGCGCTGCGACCGACGCGTCGGTCAACTGCACTTCCTTCACGCCCGGGATGCCCTTGCGCGTGAAGTTCACTTCCAGATCGCTGGCAGAGCGGCCGACAAAGTCATCAACGACCTTGCGGACGTTCTTCTCGCCACCGAGGCGGTCCCAGAGAGATTTGGAAGCGACCGTGTTCGACTTCGAGTCGGACTTGTTCTTGTCGCAGCCGAAGAGAGCCAGCGACGAGACGGACAGGCCAGCAATGGCCACGAGCATGCAAAGGTTCTTCATTCGGTCTCCTAAAAATCTGCGTTCAAACATTTGGGTTATCGGCCCGAGCCGATTCTGAGAGCAAAACCGTACCGACTCGGCGGCGGTTTGTCCAGATTCCCCAATGTTCGGGAGACTTGGTAGCACGGGTAGGAGTTTTCGGACTGCAATTCGTGGAAAACTCGACCTGGATGAGGTGATGTAAATACTATGTTCGGATGGCCCGGGGTACGTTTGATGTCCAACCTGAGACCGTGAGTCGAACGCGGATCGCGACCGTGGTGGCGCTACCGCTGCTGCTTTTGCTCGCGGCGCTGACGATTGGTGACTTTTTTCGCCTGCGAGCCTCGACGGCGGCGCGCTTCAACCAGCGGATTGAAGATGAGGCGGTGCAGTGCGCCGATGTCATGGCGGCGCGGGTTCGGGCGGTTCGCCAGTCAGTGGCGTTCATGACCGAGTTTGCGCGCGAAGCGGCGCGGCTGGGGGATCGGGAAATTGAAGCGGTCCTGGCGGCGCATGTGCGGTCGCATCCTGATCTGCTGGGCGCGGGAATCGGGTTTGCTGACGGTGCGCGGCCGCCGCTGGCCTTTGGGCCGGAGCCGCCTTCGCCGCTTTCGCGGTGCGCGACGATGCCGGGGTCGGTGGGTACGCAGATCCGGTACGCACCAGTGGTGGTGCGTTCGGCCACGACGGGAGCGTTGTGCCTGGTGAACCTGCTACCGGGTGTTGCGAGCGGGTCGGGCACGGCGAACCCGATGACACCGATCGCGCCGGTGCCGGATTCGTTGAAGTACCTGGCCGATGTGGCGGGCTCGCCGGGGATGTTGTGGGTTGGGGCGGCCGTTCAAGGCACGGAGCTCGATGCAGGGGCTGCGGCGCTGACCGTTCTCGAGCTCATTAATCCGGAAACGCTGCTTGCGGCCAAGCTGCCGGCGGGCAGCCGCGCCACGCTGGCGCTGATTCTTGATACGCGGCTCGACCTGCGACGCGCGGCGCGACTGCTGATCGTCGGCGACCTGCGCGCCCCGCGAGTGGTGGCTCGCGTCGATGCCGGCACGACCAACGTTGCCGTGACGTTCGAGGTCACGCCGAACAGCGAGGCTCGCGTCACCGCGCAGGCGGGCCGGCTGGTCGTCCAGTTCGAGGCGGATGTGCTCGACCTCGCGCTGCCGCCGCTGCCGCCGCAGACGTTCCTGCTCGGCCTGACCGCGGGCGACACCCCCAACACCGTCGTGCTCACGACCGGTCCGCGCTACGCCACGCACCGCGTCACCACCTCGCAAGCCGACGCGGGCTCCGGCCGCATCACCATCGACCTGCTACCTGCGGCCACGACTGAGGCGCCGCTCGCGCCGGTGCCGTCGGCTGGGCCCGTGCCTGATTCGCGCCTGGTGATCCCGACTCAGGGACCCTCGACCGGCCTGCGCACCGTCGTGATCGATCCTGGCCACGGTGGCGACGAACTCGGCACGCAGGGCGTGAAGGGCACGCTCGAGAAGGACATCACGCTGTCGGTGGCGCGCCGCCTGCGGACGTTGATCGAGAGCCGGCTCGGTGCCAAGGTCTTCCTGACGCGCGAAGACGACCGTACGCTGTCGCTCGATGATCGATCGGCGTTTGCCAACAACCACCAGGCCGACGTCTTCCTCAGCATCCACGCCAACTCCGCGGTGCGCCCGTCGCTCAAGGGCGCCGAGGTCTACTTCCTGACGGTGGAGCGCGCCGACGCCGAAGCGCGCAAGCGCGCCGGCGACAGCGCGGTCACGTTGCCCGCGCTCGGTGGCGGCTCACGCGAGATCGATCTGATCCTGTGGGAAACCGCGCAGGCTCGCTACCTGGATCAGTCGTCAACGCTGGCCGGATTGGTCGAGCAGGCACTCGCCACCCGTGTGGAGATGAGCCCGCGCGCCGTGCAGCAGGCGCCGTTCCGCGTGCTGGTCGGCGCCAACATGCCGGCGGCGCTGATCGAAATTGGCTACCTCTCGAACGCCGAGCAGGAAACCCAGCTCGCCAGCGGCGCCTATCAGGATCAAATCGCGCAGGCGCTGCTCGACGCCCTTACCAAGTTCCGCAGGTTCCTTGAACATTAAGCTGCCCAAGCGCTTGACGGCCCAACAGTGGGGGGCGATCGGTGGCACCGCCGTCGCCGCCGTGCTGTTTTCGTGGGCCGTGATTGCCGGGTTGACGCGCGCGTTGAATACGCCGGCCCCGAGCGCCACCACCGCCGATGCCCCGGCGCCACCGGCTGCGGCCGCCGGCAATCCTGCGGTGCCGCACATCAAGGCCACGCTGTTCTTCGCGTCCGAAGATGGCTTGCGGCTGGTGCCATCCGAACGCGACGTGCCGCTGGCCGAAGGCGTCGTGGCACAGGCACGCTCGATCCTCGAGGCCCAATTGTCGGCCGAGCCGGCAGCGCCCTTGGTGTCGGCTATTCCCAAGGGTTCGACGCTTCGCGGCATCTTCGTGTCGCAGCGCAACGAAGCCTTCGTTGATCTCGACCCGGTGATCCGAAAGACCCATCCCGGCGGCTCCCACCAGGAGCTGATGACGGTCTACACCATCGTCAATGCCCTGCTGACCAACCTGCCCAGCCTGCAGGAAGTGCAGATCCTGATCGGCGGCCAGGAAGCCGACACCCTCGCCGGTCATGTGGACTTGCGGCGGCCACTGCGGAAGAATGAAGGATTGATGAGCCCCCAATGAACCGCTTGAACGACCGCGCGCCCGGCGAACTTCGTCCCACCACCATCACCCCGCACTTCTCGATCCACGCGGAAGGATCGGTGTTGATTGAGGTGGGCTTTACGCGCGTGATCTGCACCGCGAGCATCGAAGACAAGGTGCCACCGTTCCTGCGCGGCGCCGGCAAGGGCTGGGTGACGGCGGAGTACGGCATGTTGCCGCGCGCCACCTCGACCCGCTCGGGCCGCGAGGCGGCGTCCGGCAAGGTGGGCGGCCGCACCATGGAGATCCAGCGCTTGATCGGCCGATCGTTGCGGTCGGTGATCAAACTGGAGCAGCTGGGCGAGCGCACGATTTGGCTCGACTGCGATGTGATTCAGGCCGATGGCGGCACGCGCTGCGCGTCGATCACCGGCGCCTTTGTCGCGCTGGTGCTGGCGCTTGGCAAGCTGAAGGCCAAAGACCAACTCCGCAGCATTCCGGTGTCGGACTACGTCGCCGCCACCAGCGTGGGCATTGTCAGTGGCATGCCGCTGCTGGACCTCGCCTACGAAGAAGACTCGAAGGCCGACGTCGACATGAACATCGTCAAGACCAGCGACGGCCGGTTCATCGAGATCCAGGGCACCGCGGAAGCCGAGCCGTTTGGTAATGAGGCGTTGACCGGCCTGCTGGTGCTGGCCGACAAAGGCATCACGGAGCTGGTCACCAAGCAGCGAGAGATCATCGGCTCGATTCTCGGCCGATGACACCCGCCTCCGTCGCGGGTGCGGCGGGCAAGCTCCTGCTGGCCACCACCAATGCGAACAAGCTGAGAGAAATTCGTCAGCTTGTGCAGGCCGCCCCTCACGGCGCCACCTACGAGTGGGTCACCCTGGCGGAGCTGCCGGCAATCTCCGAGCCGGAAGAGACCGGCGCCACGTTCTGGGAGAACGCTCGCATCAAGGCGCTGGCCTACGCTGATGCCAGTGGCCTGACGACGGTCGCGGAAGATTCGGGATTTGAGATCGATGCGCTCGGCGGTGAGCCTGGGGTTCGCTCGGCGCGGTTTCTCGGGCTGTCGGCCAGCTACGACGAACGCTTCGCCGAAATCTACCGTCGGCTGGCGGGGCGATCCTCGTCTGCCCGGTTCATCACGGCGCTGGCGGTGGCGCGCGGCCGCGAGGTCCTGTTCGAGACGGAAACCGCAATTGAAGGCACCGTCGCCGAATCGCCCGGCGGGCAACATGGCTTCGGCTATGACCCGATCTTCTGGTATCCCCCCTTTGCCCGCACCACCGCGGAGCTGACGGATCGGGAGAAGGCGATCGTCTCGCATCGTGCACGAGCCTTTAGGGATCTGAGCAGCTGGCTACGACACACCGGCCGGGGCGTGTGAAAATGGATGATTGGGGCCAGGCCCCCAAACACACCATTCGGGCGAATAACCAATGGTGTATTTGGGGGCCTGGCCCCAATCATCCATTTTCACCCGCGGCCAATCGCGCGCAGCTCGTGTTCGAGCGTCTGCGCCATGCCCTCTTCGATCGACCTGGCATTAAACCCTAGTTCGCGCACGGCCTTGTCGTTGGCGCCGAAATAGGTGGTGCCGGCCAACACGCGCAGGGCTTCCGGCTGCAGCGCGGGTGGCAAGGTCGTGAATCGCCGGGCCAGGCCCATCACGGCGGCAGCGGCGCGCATGGTGCGCGGTCCGGGATGCAACAGCGGTCCGCGCACCTCACCGAACTTGGCCGCCACATCGAACGCGTATTCAAAGGTGTGCCTCGGTCCGGTGATGAGGTAGGTCTCGCCCGGGGTGCCCTTCTCCATGGCCAGAATGTGACCACGCGCGGTGTCTTCGACATGTGACCAGCAGAACGCCGTCCGCGCCGGCGTCAGCGGCAAGCGGCCGCGCAACAGATCCACGAGCGCGGTGTGCATCCCGCTGGTATCGCCCGGGCCGTAGACCAGTCCGGGCATGACGATGATCAGCGGCAGCCCCTCATCGATCTTGGGCTGCGCCACGCGATAGTGGGCGATCCATTTGGTGCGGTCGTAGTGGCTGAGATGCGGACCGTCGTAGCGATAGGTCTCGTCAGGAACCGCGCCCTTGGTATCGGAGAACACCGCGACGGTGCTGGTGTAGACCCCGCGGGGCACTTCGAGCGTACGCATGGTCTTGAGGACGTTGCGCGTGCCGTCGACGTTGATTTGATCAGCCAGCGGCTCGTCCACCCCGACCTTGTACCAGGCAGCAACGTGAAACACGCCGTCGACGCCCTGCATGGGTGCGAGCAAGGTGTCGCGGGCGGTGATGTCGCCGGCGTGCATCTCCACCCCCAGCGCCTTCAACATGCCAGCCTTGTCAGGCGAGCGAACCAGCGCGACCACCTGGTGGCCGCGCCCGATCAACTGTTTGACGATTTCTCCGCCGATGAATCCCGTGGCGCCGGTGACGAAGTACTTCGCCATGCTCTCGAGCACAGCTTACTACGCGGTGAACAGGCTACCGGGGACACCGGGGACACATTGCGGCATAATCGCCCGAAATGCGAATGCTGCTGTGTGCCTTCCTGCTACTGCCCACGCTCGCCCACGCCGACACCTATCCGCGGCAAGCCGGCGTCGACGCGATTCACTACGTGTTCCACCTCGCCGTCACCGATACCTCCGATGAGATCAGCGGCCGCACGACCGTCACCGTGAAGTTCGACCGCGCAGGCCTCACCGAAGTGGTGCTCGACCTCGCCTCGGCCGCTGCGGGCAAGGGCATGACGGTGTCGTCCACCTACCAGCCCCAGCCGCCCAACGATCAGCCCTTGTCATTCAGACACGCCAACGATCGCCTCACGGTCACCCTGCCGGCCCCGTCAACGGCGGGTCAGGAGGTCACGTTCACCGTCGCCTACTCTGGCGTGCCGGCCGACGGCCTCCACATCGGGCCAAACATCCACGGCGAACGAGCGATGTTCAGCGACAGTTGGCCCGACCGGGCGCGGCAATGGCTGCCGGTGATTGACCATCCGTCCGACAAGGCCACCAGCGAGTTCATCGTCACGGCGCCGAATCACTACCAAGTGGTGTCGAACGGACTGCTGATCGAAGAGATCGACTTGCCGAACGGTCAGCGGCGCACGCACTGGCGCCAGTCCGTACCGATCGCCTCGTGGCTCAATGCCCTGGGGGTGGCGCGCTTCACCTCGCATCACGCCGGCACGGTCAAGGGCATCCCGCTGCAGACGTGGGTGTTCCCGCAGAATCGCGACACCGGCCTGGCGATTTTCGAAGATCTTTCACGGCGGACGCTGACGTTCTTCATCGATCACATCGGCCCTTACTCGTACGAGAAGCTCGCTAACGTGCAGGCCGTGGGCATCGGCGGCGGCATGGAACTGGCGAGTGCGATCTTCTACGGCGAGAAGGACGTGGCCGCGGGCCGCGCGCCGGTCGTGCACGAGATCGCGCATCAGTGGTTCGGCAACTCGGTCACCGAGCGCGACTGGGACGATGTGTGGCTGAGCGAGGGTTTCGCCACCTATTTCACGCTCCTGTTCACCGAACATGATGAGGGACGCGACGCGTTTGTGGACGGTCTCGCCAAGAGCCGCGCCCAGGTGCTGGGCCTCGAGCAGAAGTTCCCTGACACTCCCATCATTCATCGCAATCTCGCGGATATGAAGAAGGTGCTGACCGGTCTCGTCTACCAGAAAGGCGCGTGGGTGCTGCACATGCTGCGTGCCGAAGTGGGCACCGGGAACTTCTGGACTGCCATTCGCGAGTACTACCGGCGCTACCAGAATCAGAACGCGTCCACGGCGGAGCTGCGCGCGGTGTTCGAGCAGGTGTCGGGCAAGCCGCTCGATTGGTTCTTCGCGCAGTGGCTGACGCGGCCCGGCGTGCCCAAGCTCGAAGGCTCGTGGCGCTATGATGCCGCGCGCAAGCAGGTCGAGATCACGCTCACCCAGTCGCAGGCCGGCGAGCCGTACCGCCTGGGTGTGGAGATTGGGCTAGTCACCACGACGGGCGGTCTGCCCGCGATCACGCGCGTCGCAGCGACGGGCCGGACAACAGTGGTTGGCATTCCGTCGGACTTTGAACCGGCTGCGGTCACGATCGACCCGGGAACCTGGCTGATGTTTGAACCCGGTGCGTTCACCAGACAGCGCTAGTGACCACGTCCTCAGCGCATCAAGCGGGCGTTGACGGCGGCGAGAAATCTGGGAAGATCGTTCAGCGCCGTGCCGAGCGCCGCGAACACCAGGCGATGATCGAGATCATCGTAGCCGTGGACGAGGCGATTCCGCAGACCCGCCGAACGCGCAATCTGCCGCGCGAACTCAGGATCGAGCACGCCCAGCTCAGCCATCCTCACGAACGAGCTGTGGTGGTCGGGCGGTGGCGGCTGGCCGCTCGCCGTCAGCACGTGACAGTTAACGTCGATCATCCGGCCAAAGGCGCGTGGTCACAGTCGCTTTGCGCGTGGGTGCGGCCCGTCACCGTCGAGCCGAATTGCACAATCAGCTCAATGCCATGCCGGAGGGCGATCGGCTCCAATTGGCGTGGATCCACGGCGCCATTGTACGGCGCCTGACCGAAGGCTCAGGACGAGCGGCCGCGGGCAGTCCGCAGTAGACTGCTCCGTGATGGATCGACGAACCTTCCTCAAAGCCGCCAGTGTCCCGCTGGGCGCATCGGCACTCGGCGTCAATGCGTCGGCTCTCGGCACCACCGCACAGACGACGCCAAGGTCCTCGGTCGTCGTGGTCGGCGGCGGCGCCTTCGGCGCGTGGACCGCGCTGCATCTGCGAGAGATGGGTCACACCGTGACGCTGCTCGACGCCTACGGACCCGGCAACTCGCGCGCGACGTCGGGCGACGAGACGCGCCAGATCCGCTGCGGCTACGGTGATCGCGAACTCTACTCGCGCTCGGCGCTGCGCGCCTTCACGGCGTGGCGGACGCGGCAGGAAGAATTCGGCGTGCCGTTGATGATGGAGACCGGCCGGCTGCAGTTGGTGCCGGACTGGACGCCCGGTCTCAGGGCGACGCAGGCCACGCTCGCGAAGATCGGCGTCAAGACCGAGGCGATGACGCAGGACGAGATGCGGAAGCGCTATCCGCAAATGAATCCCGAGGGTATGGGCGTCGGCCTGTTGGAACCAGGCGCGTCTGTGTTGCGCGCCAAACAGGCCATCCTGACGGTCGCGGCGGCGTTCAAGCGCAAGGGCGGCACCATCAGCATCGCCCGCGCCAAGCCGGGTCTGGGCGAGGGCCGGCGGCTGATGGATCTGGAGATCGCCAACGGCGATCGGGTCGCCGCGCAGCAATTCGTGTTCGCCTGCGGCCCGTGGCTACCGCGGCTCTTCCCGGCGCTGCTCGGGACTCGAATTCAGGTACCCGGCAGGGATGTCCTGTACTTCGGCACGCCCGCGGGCGATACGCGCTTCACCTTTCCCAACTTCCCGAACTACTCCGAGGACCGCTGTTACGGCTTTGCCAACATCGACGAACGGGGCTTCAAGGTGTGCGCCACTTCCGGGGCCACGTCCTTCGACCCCGACACCGATGAACGGATCGTTACGCCCCACGAGGTGCGGCGCGCGCGCGCCTATCTCGCGCTCCGCTTCCCGGCGCTCAAGGATCAACCGGTCATCGAGACGCGCGTCTGTCAGTTGGAGAACACGGCCGACGAGCATTTCATCATCGACCGCCATCCCGACTACGACAACGTGCTGATTGCCGGGGGCGGCTCGGGCCACGGCTTCAAGCATGGGCCGGTGATTGGGGAGTACATCGCCAAGCGGGCGCTGGGCGAACCGACCGATCCAGCGTTCGACCACATGGTGCGACTGGCCAGAGCCTGACCGTTGAAACCGGAAGAGTTGAAAGCGGAAGAGGTGACCGTTGGAAGTTGACGTTGAAACCGACAGTGGCGGTTTCAGTGGCGATGGTCAGTCCTGAGAGATGGGTAACGATGGAAGGTGGTCGGGGCGACTGGATTCGAACCAGCGACATTCCGCTCCCAAAGCGGACGCTCTACCAGGCTGAGCCACGCCCCGGACCAGCTCTTATTGTAACGCGGCCGGCGGCCGGCCCGGCGTCTGAAGATTCTGCGATGGTCTCTGGCCCCCGGCCACCGCCCCGCCCGCCAGACCTCAGCGACCGACCGCCAGAATCAGCGCTGTCAGCAGCAGTTCCAGCAGCAGTAATCCCCATAACTGTTCCCGATTGAAACCGCCGGCACCATGTGCCGGGTGGATGTTGCGCTATTGGTGAGGTAGCCCGTGACCTGGTTCCTGGTCGTGTTGTCTCTATTCACTGCCGGTCCGGTATCGGCGCAGACCGTCATGACGCCAAGACCACTCGATGCGCTCGCTGCCGAGGGCTTGGGGCTTGGCCAGTAGTTCAACTTGACCATGAACACCTGCGTCCCGGCGGCACCAAAGCCGGTGCGGAGGTCGCGGAACGCCGAAAACTCGCCGCGATGGCCCTGGTCGCTGTTGCTGACGTTCCAGACGAGATACACCGTACTGCCTCGCTTGTACTCCCAGCGGAACACGACATTGCTGCGCAACGACTTGTGGTTGAAGTCGGGGTTGTAGTCCAGCCGCACCGGCTGGAAGTCGAATGACTTGGGCCGCGCCAGGCGACGGGTGTCGCTGTAGTCACCCACGGCGACGAACGGCTGCAGGTAGACCTCGAGCGTCATGTCACGCGAGAACGCATAGGTGGCGCGGGCGGTCATGCTGACGACGTCACGATCGAGTCGGCCGTAGACGTGGTCAACCTGGGCATCACCCGTGACGTCCTGGTTGGTAATCCACTGCGCCGCGTCCTGGCCGTAGTTGTAGTCGCCGCTGATCGAGGATCATGTCACTGCGTGGATTGGTATCCCGCCGGCCCAGCGCGGTGGTCACCTGCGAGGCCACCCGCATGTAGTTGAACACCCCGACGTAGATGGAGCGGTCGTCGTACGCCACCTTCACCACGGTCCGCTCGGTCGGGGCGGCCATGTTGTCCGGCTCGTTCTGGACCAGGTCGTCAATCGCCTGTGCCCGCGCCCACACCTCGTCATCCAGGCGGCCATCGATGCGTGGGGGCGTGTCGCCCACGTAGAGGGCGGTCATCTCCTTGCCGGCCTTTTCGGGAACGTCGGGTTCCCCAAGCCGGACCGGTGACTGGCGAGTACCGGCGGCGCCACCAGCAGGCTGAGCGCGAAGAAGGCGAGTCCGAACGAGTACGAATGCTGACGCCGGTTCATCGGTTGGTCCTCGGCTTTAGACACCGACACCCGGCAGTTGGTCAGCCTTCAAGCCCCCAGCGACCGCGGGTTGTTGCGAAGCAGCGCCCGAGAAAAGGACGGCGCACAAAACCGCGATTACGGACACTGGGCGCATAGTGGTAGTCTAAGCCAGCTCATGTTGACTGCCGCCGCCCGTCCCGCGATTACCGGCATGACCACGACGACTGGAGACTCCTCCAGCGGATGAGGTGAGCTGCTTTCACCGGGCCTAAGACAGGGGTCATCATCCGCGAGGGTGATGGCCTTTTTTCGTTTCACAAGGATGATCAGATGAAGCTCGAAGTCTGGAAGTTTGGCGGCGCGTCACTCGCGGATGGGCGCGCCATCCAGAGAGCCGCCAAGCAGATTGCCGCTCACCGCGGCCCACTCGTCGTCGTCGCATCGGCGCTGGCGGGGGTCACCGACCTGTTGCTGCAAGGCACGCCGCAGGCCGCCGCGGCGTTTCGCCGCAAGCATTTACTCGCCGCCCGCGCCGTGCTGGGCGCCGGCGCGCAGTTGCGGAGCATCACCCGGGTCATCGAGACCCTCGCGCGGGAGTACGAGGACCTGTGCGCGGCCATCACCGTACTCGGCCACCTCGACCCGCGACTCCAGGATGCGCTGGTGTCGCGCGGAGAACGCGTCTCGGCACAACTGCTCGCCGTGGCGATCAGGCAGCACCGGCGCCGCACGCAATTTGTTGATGCCCTCGAGATCGTGAGCACCGACGATGTGCACGGCGGGGCGACACCGAAGATCGACGACAGCCGAAAGCAGGCGCGCAAGGTGATCCGGCCCCTGCTGGCCTCCGCGACCATTGCCGTCGTCCCTGGCTACATTGGCCGCGCCTCGGACGGGAGCCTCACCACGCTCGGACGCGGAGGGTCGGACCTGACAGCGACGCTGCTGGCCCGCTCGCTCGGGGCCCGCACTGTGGTGTTGTGGAAGGACGTGCCCGGCATTCTCACGGCCGATCCGCGCGTGGTCCCGGACGCCCGTCGCATCCCGCAGTTGCATCATCGCGAAGCGGCCGAAGTGGCGCACTACGGCGCCAAGGTCCTGCATCCACGCGCGCTGATTCCGATCGCCGGCACCACCATCGCGTTGCACGTGCGCTCGTTCATCAATCCCGAGATGCCCGGCACCGAGGTATCAGCACGTCAGGCACTCCGGTCCTATCCCGTGAAGGCACTGGCCATTCTGCCAGGCCAGGCGGTGGTCACCGTCGCCGGCAAGGGCATGGTCGGCGTCCACGGCATTGCCGCCCGCACCTTCACCGCGGTCGATGCCGAGGGGCTGTCGGTCTCCACCATCTTCCAGGCTTCGTCGGAAAGTTCCATCGGCTTCACGATTCCTGAATCGCAGGCGGATCGCGCGGTGAGACGGCTGCGACAGGCGTTCAGGCACGAACTGGATCAGGGGCTGATCGACGGCGTGACCGCCCGTCTGCACATGTCAGTGGTGGCGGTGGTGGGCGAAGGCATGGCCGGCACGCCCGGCATTTCAGCGCGCGTGTTTGCCGCACTCGAGGGCGGCGGCATCAACGTCGTCGCCATCGCGCAGGGCTCGTCAGAGCGCAACATCTCGTTTGTGGTGTCGAGCGCGCAGGCACCCGACGCGGCACGCCGCGTCCACGCCGCCTTCCAGCTGTCGAAGATCGGCGGCGGTCGGCCCCTCACCAAGCGGCACACCGACGTCGTCTTGTTAGGCTTTGGCCGCGTCGGTCGCGCGCTCTCCGATCAGATCGCCACGGCGACGGCGGACGATGTGCGCATTGTCGGCTTGCTCGACACCTCTGGATACGTCTTCGATTCGCGCGGACTGGCGCGCGCGCGGCTGCTGCGCCTGGCCCGCGCGAAAGACGCCGGCGCGCTGCTCGCCTCCCTTGGCGGTCACCAAGCCTCAGCGGCGGAGGCGCTGACGGTGATGTCGAGTCACGCCGTCTCGCGGCCGGTGCTCGTCGATGTCACCAGCGACGACACGGTGCCGCTGCTGCAGATGGCGATCGATCGCGGATTCGATGTCGTCCTCGCCAACAAAAAGCCGCTGGCGGGCACGCGCGAATCCTTTGACCGCCTGGTCACGGTGCCGGCGCAATCGGGCCGCCGCGTTCGCTACGAGGCCACGGTCGGCGCGGGTCTGCCGATCATCGACACGTTCCGCAAGCTGGATGAGACCGGCGACCGCGTCCTCCGCATCGACGGCTGCGTCAGCGGGACGCTGATGTTCGTGCTGTCAGAGGTCTCGGCCGGCCGGCCCTTCTCCACCGCCGTGCGAGAGGCCGTCGACCGCGGCTACGCGGAACCGGATCCACGCGATGATCTGTCCGGCCGCGATGCGGCCCGCAAGGGTTTGATCCTGGCGCGAATGCTCGGCTACCGGGGCGATGGGCCGACACCGGACGACCTGGTGCCGAAGGCCTATGGCGCGCTGACGCTGGCGGCCTTTCTCGAGCGGCTGCCCGAACTCGATGCGGCCTGGCAGACGCGGGTCGCCGCACTGGCCAGGAAGGGGCGGGTGCTGCGCTACGTCGTGTCGGCGACGCCGCGCAAGGTCTCGGCGGGCCTGGTCGAGGTGCCCGTCACCAGTCCGATGGGATCGGCGAGCGGCACCCGCAACCTGGTGACGTTCCACTCGCGACGCTATCAGCGTGAGCCACTGGTCATCAGCGGTCCTGGCGCCGGTGCCGACGTGACGGCGGCCGGCATTCTCAACGACATCCGCTCGCTCGGTCGGTCATGACCCCGGTGGCCCCGGCTCATTCCCACTTGAACACTTTGGCTGAGAGCGCCGCGCAGACCATGCTCACCACCGCCAGCGCCGCGAGGTCGCCGAGGTGGGCGGACCACGGCGCCCCGCTCCAGATGCCGCGCAACAACGACACGATGTAGGTCATCGGCAGCAAGTGCGCCACCACCTGCAGGCTGGGCGGCATCGACTCGATCGGGACGAACAGTCCCGAGAAGCCAATCATCGGATAGAAGATCAGCGCGCCCACCGGCTGCGCGAACCGCGCGGTCCGCACCAGGCTGGCAATCACGAAGCCAATCGACAGGATCGACAACGTACTGATCAGCACGGCCATGGCAAACGAGAACACCGGGACGTCCAGGCCGGCCGGGTACAGACGCCTGCCAGCGAGCATCAACAACGACAGCGTAATCGCGGTGAACAGCAGCTTGACCAGGACGTGCGCCGACAGAATCGTGTACGGCCGCAGCGGGGTCGCGCGCAGGCGCTTGAGGATGCCGCCTTCGCGGTAGATCGAGACGATGGTCACGAGTGAGACCACGGCGCTGATCGAAATGAAGACGGAGGCCATTACCGGCAGGCCGGACTGGAGGAAGGCAGTGGCGCCCGCGCTTGGGGTGCCGGTGCCTCGTCCCATCGCGCGGCCGACGACCAGGAAGACGGCGACCGGCATCAACAAGGTTCCGATCGCGCCCAGCGGCTCGCGCAGGAAGATCTTGATCTCCAGCCAGGTCAATTGCCACAGTCCGCGCAGCATCGTCCGTCCTAATCGCGAATGGAGTGGCCGGTCAGCTTCAGGAAGACGTCCTCGAGGCTGGGGAGTTCCGTGCGGAAATCACGGACCCGCACCTGGTGTTCGGCCAGGCACTGGATCAACGCGGTGACGAAATCGTCGCCCCGGCCGCGAATCGTGAACCGGGTGTCGACCCGAATCACTTCGTCGACCCGTGGCAGCGTGTGGAACCGCTCTTCGGCGAGCGGGTCGTCGGTGACCAGCACCACCGTGCGTTCAGGGCAATGCCGATCGACCAGCCGCTGTGGCGAATCAACGTCGATGATGCGGCCGTGCTCGATAATGGCGACCCGATCGCACAAGCGCTCCGCTTCTTCCATGAGGTGGGTGGTCATGAACACCGTCTTGCCGCGCGCGCGGATGCCGCGCACCAGCTCCCAGATCGCGCGGCGGGCCTGAGGATCGAGCCCGGTCGTCAGCTCGTCGAGAAACACCAGTTCGGGATCATTGATGAGCGCGAGGGCGATGAACAGGCGCTGTTGTTGTCCGCCCGACAACGTCATGAACCAGGCGTGGCGCTTGTCGGCGAGGCCCAGCTGGTCGAGCAGCCGATCGGCGTCACTGGCCGGCTTGCGATAGAGCGACGCCCACAAGTGCGCCGCCTCCCAGACCTTGATGCGCTTCTGCAGATGCGCCTGCTGTAGCTGCACCCCGATGCGCTCCTGCAGCCGGTAGACGTCGCGAAACGGGTCGAGACCGAGTACCGAGATGGTGCCGCGGTCGGGCTTCCGCAGACCTTCGACGCACTCCAGCGTCGTCGTCTTGCCGGCGCCGTTCGGGCCGATCAGCCCGAAGATCTCGCCTTCGAAGACCTCGAACGACACCTCGTCCACCGCCACGGTCCGGCCGTAGGTCTTCCGGACCCCGGCAACGCGAACAGCAGTCTGCGGGTCACGGCTCACTGCGGAAGCGAGGCCGCAAAATCGGCGAAGGGTCGCTGGATGCGATGCAGGAAGGCGGCCTCGAACTCGACCCCGGCGCCGAGGTCGCGCAGCAGGTTGGCCACCGCGACGCCACCGGCCTCATCAAGCAGGCGACGCGCCGCGATCGCACTCGCCGCATACGCCACCTGCGCGTCTTCGCCACTCAGCTTGCTGAACGAGCCCGACAGCGCCGGCAGGGTGGGCACCCGTTCGGCCGTGGCCAATCGCGTGTCGGCCCAGGCCAGGCTGTCGCTCTCCAGCACCGACGCCAGTCCTTCGTTCAGCCACGTCGGCAGGCTGCGAGTGGCGAGCGAGCGGATCAGCGCGTGCGCGAACTCGTGGGCCAGCACGCGGTCGAGGTCTTCGCCCTTCTCGCCGGCGCCGCGCATGGGGACGCGAATGGTGCCGTCAAACGCGGCCGCCGCCCACTTGGGCGAACGGGTGATGTCACTGAACTGCTCGCCGCTATAGAGCACCACCGGCACCGACCGCGGCGGGAAGGCGCCGAAGACATCGCTGATGCGCCAGTACGCACGGTTCAACGATTCGAGCGCCTGCGACGCCATCTCGGCGTCTTCGGGTCCCTCAAACGAGACGGTGAAGAAATCGCCGACGGTCAGCCGCATGCGATCGTGCAGCTCGACCTCGCGCTTCCAGCGGTCCAGGGTGTCGCGAATGCCGGCGTCGTTGGGGACTTCGGTGGCGACCATCTCATACAACCGGATGGCCTCTGGCAGGTCGCCCTGTCGCTTCGCGACCTGGGCCAACTGGGCGCGGGCGCGCGTCAGGCCCGGTGTCAGCACCAGGGCGTGTTCGAGCGAGGCCTTGGCGTCGGCATCGTGCCGCAGCACGAATGCCGCGGTACCGAGGCCCATGTGGAGACGCGCATTCTTGGGATCCAGCGCAATCGCCGCGCGGAAGGCGTGCTCGGCCGCCTGCGCCTTGCCGGCATCGAGAGCCGCCCAGGCCTCCTGCTCCAGCATGGCGGCCTTCGGACTGGTTTGGGCCACGGCGAGCTGGGCCCACAGGACCAACAGGCATGCCGCAGCAAGACGGGGCAAGGTCACCTTCAAACTATACCTTTTGGCTGTCTCGGCAGACGAGGCGGCGTCTTGGTGCTCCCCGAGGTCGGCCCGGTAAGGCTCAGACGTCCAGGCCGATCATCCGCATCAACTCCAAGGCATTGCTCTGGTTAATCACGCCGTCGCGCAGTTGGTAGTCGAAGCGCATCTGGCCGTCCTCGACGTGATCCTGCAAATGCACGTTCTTCACGTCGCCTGGCAGCATGGCGGCGATCTCGGTGATCGCCAGGTCGTGGGTCGTCACGACGCCGATGGCCCGTCGCGCGACGAGCATGCGAATCAGCGCCTCGGCGGCGGTGCGGCGGTCCTTGGAATTGGTGCCGCTGAGCAGCTCGTCGAACAGGAACAACACCTGGCCTGGGCCATCGAGCAGATCGCACACCTGACGAATGCGCAGGACTTCGGTGAAGAACCCAGACCGGCCTTCGCGCAGTGAGTCGGTATGCCGGAGGCAGGTGCCAAGGACAAGCGGCGAGAGGCGCATCCGCGATGCCCGCACCGGTGCGCCGGCGAACGCCAGCACCGCGTTAAGGCCGATGGTCCGCATCAACGTGCTCTTGCCGGCCATGTTGGAACCGCTGACGATCAGCACGCGTGCCGCCACTCCGAGGGTGATGGTGTTGGGCACCGCAGTTGCGCGCGGAATCAACGGGTGCGCCAGATCGGTGGCGTCGTAGACCGCCTCACCATCCTCCAGCTCGACGATCACGGGGAAAGTGTCGGCGGGATGCTCGAAGGCGTAGCCAGCGAGCGACAGCAACGCCTCCATCTCCCCCACCACGTCGACCCAGTCGCGCAGCCGCGCGCCATGGCGGGCCTTCCAGGCCTCGGCGCCACACCCGACCTGCAAGGTGAAGAGCAGCGGAATCTCAAGCAGGCGCGAGAACGCGTTGTGCCGAGAGTCGGCCCAATCAGACACGCGCGCCAGGCGGGCGATGCCGCGCGAGGCGGCGTCGCGTGGCGCCGCGCCCGTAAGCCGGGCCGCGAGGACCATCAGCGCGGGATCATCGAAGGCCGCCCCTTCGATCTCAGCGATGACCTTGGCCAGCAGGTCGAGGCCAGCCGAGATCGTCGCCGACGACAGCCCCTCGACCACGGCGGAGGCGCGCTTCATCAGCCATCCCAGCAAGGCCAGGTTGATGAGGGCAAGGACGATCAAGGGCCACGCTGGGCCGCCAGACAACGCGTTCCAGACGGCGGCGACGAACAGTAGCGCCAGAATCACCGCCAGCGGACGGACGGCTCGCGGCAACACCGACGGCGCTTCCGCCCACGCCATCAGCCGGTCGGGCATCAACCGGCGCGGACCGGCCGCCGCGTTGACCGTGGCGATCCGCTCGCGTAAATCAATCTGCGAACGCAGCGCCGAGACGCGCGACTGGCGTTCCCGAATCTCGGCCGGTGCCGCGGCCGCCGACAGCCACGCCGCCAGCCGCTCTTCGCCGATCGGCGTGCGCGCACCAGAGATCAGTTCATAGAGACTGCCGGGGCCAAAGACATCCAGGTCGCCGGCATAAGGATGGTCGGGATTGCCGAACCGTTCACTGCCCAGGCCCTTCCCGGTCCAGCGATCTTCGATGCGAGCCAGGCCATCGGTATAGAACGCGACGGCCGCCTGCGCCCGCGCCAGCGCGCGGATCACCAGCTCGTGCCACATCGCCAGCGCCACGAAGGTGACAACCGCGAGGCCCAGGAGAATTGCGTTGGGATTGCCCTGGACGGTGACCGCCCAGTAGATCAGCACGAACAGGAACGTGGCGACCTTGGCGTTGCCCAGCCGCACGTGCGCACGTTCGCGCGAGGCCACCACCACTTGCCTGGCCGCCAGGCGTTGCGCGTATGCATCAGAGGGAGAAGTGCCCAGCACCTCTCCATGATCTCATTTCCGCGCTGTCGCTGTGATCCGGCGCCGCCGACTCGACGAGGCCGCCGACCACCAAGCGGCCCGACTGCCTGCGGCGCGATCCGCCCTTTGGATTTGCGACCGGTAAGCCAACTATGCGGTCTGGGTCAGCCGTCCAGTTCCAGGGTCATCTCAACCATCGTCGACCTGAAGCCGCGCCGTTCGAACAGCCGCTGCGCGCCGGTGTTGGGCGCCGCCGTCCACAGCATGACGCGGGGCATGCCCCGCTGCGTGAGCCAGGCAATCGCCGCGTCCAGAAGCTGCTGCCCCACGCCGGTATTCCGCGCGTCATCGGACACCAGCAGATCGTGGATGAAGCCGGCTTCGTCTCGCAGTTCCTTCCAGGACAGAGGCTCCACGCCCGCGTAGACATAACCCACGACGTGGCCCTCGACCTCCGCGATCATCACGACGGTGGCCGAATCATCGAGTTGACTCCCAAGGAACTGCGAGTAGCCGGCCTCGGCACCGTCACTGGGAGAAAGAAAGCGCTGCGCATCAAACAGGTAGTGCGTACGCATGAGCGACGCCCCCATGCGTCCGAGCGCGTCGAGGTCGCGGGATTCAGCGGGGCGGATGATGGTTGCCACAAGCAATGATGGCATGGCCGAGTGTTCGATGCTGAGCGTGCGAAGAAGAGCAGGCGGGCTGCGGAGGCCGAGAATGGCCTCCGCGCGTGTAGGTGGGATTGCCGCGCCGTCGCCCCGCAGGGGCGGAGGCGGGCTTATCTCGAGCGGATAACCAGCGGGTCGGTGAGTGACACTTTCAACTTGCGTCCAGCAGAGAGTCGGATCTCTTCGCCATCGGTCGCCAGCACCACGGCAGTGCCGCCGCCGGCGCCAACGGCGGTCCCGATCGCAGCGCCTTTCTTGCCGCCGGCAATGGCGCCGATGATGGCGCCCGCCGCGGCGCCGACACCAATCTTCACGGCGTCGTCTTTTTTCGTGCCCTCGGCCACCCAGTAGAGCGGCTTGGTGGCGATGTCGTAGGTGACCGAGCGGAAAGCGATGCTGGTGAAGCGGAGCCCCAGCTCGGCGCGGCCTTTGACCTTGCCTGATCCCTGCGCGCCGGTGACGTGACCGGTCAAGATGCTGCCACTCGGAATCACCGTCACTTCATCGATCACGACTGGCGAATCGAGCGTGCCGCGCACCGCTTCTTCCGCACCGCTGGTGTCAGACGCGTGAGCCGAATCGAGCGTGACATCCAACACGGTGTTGTCGGGAATTGTGACGGTGCGCACGCGAGCGGCGGCAGCCGGCTCTTCGGGGGCGGCACTCGTCCGCTTCACCTCGGTGATGCGCTTCCGCGACACCTGCGTCGTGGTGTTCGGGCGCTCCCCGATCAGGGTGACCACTTCGGGATTGACGGTCGCGATCTTGCCGCGGACCAGCGATCCCTCTTCAGTCACCACCGTGACCTCGGTGCCGGCGGGAATCTCTTCAATGGCTTCTGCGCGAGTGCAGGCCAGGGTGAAGCTGCTCATCAGGATGACGGCGATTAACGCGACGGTTCCGAGTGATGCCTTGTTCAATCTCATTGCCTCATTGGTCCACACAGCAAGCAGCGTGCCGATTCTGGCGGAGCATGGCCGCGTCAGTTCGCCCTTGCAGGGGCCGATCTGAGTAGCACAACACCCACTGTCGGTAATCAGCGCGGCCACAATCCATCCGGCTATCTCTCAAACGGCCACTAACCCATGCACGTGCGCCATTCCCCGTCGTTGCTGGCTCGCCCCTTCTTTCCTGGAGGTTCTCCCCATGATGGTTCTTGGTAGCCGGTTTCGGCTGTTCTTCGCGTGTGTGGCCCTCTGCACTCTGGCCTCGGCCGGGCAGTTCGACGGCCTGACCACGCCCGCGGCGGCGCAGGCGCCGGCGGTCAATCCCGCCCTGCTCGACGCTTACCGCTGGCGAAGCGTCGGCCCCGACCGTGGGGGCCGCTCGATTGCGGTGTCTGGCGTCAAGGGTCGCCCGCTCGAGGCCTACTTCAGCGCCGTGGGCGGCGGCCTGTGGAAGACGACTGACGCCGGCAACAACTGGGCGCCGGTCACCGATGGTCAGATCACCAACTCGTCGGTGGGCGCGGTGGCGGTGTCTGACTCCAGCCCAGACGTCGTCTACATCGGCATGCACGAGTCGTGCATAGGCGCTCTCGTCGGTGGAAGAAGATGTCTACCAGGTGAAGAACCAGAGCGGGCAGGATCCGCTCAACTTCCCGATCAAGACCAATAACCGGCTGGCGTCGCTGTTGCGGGTGGCGGTGTTTGGTGAGGGCCGGCCGACCGGCACGTCGAGCCGATCTTCAACGACCTCGTCGCTGAACTGAAGGCCGAGACCGACCGTCTCAACCAGGCGCTGTCAGTTCAGCTGCCGTCGTTCAACAACAGGCTGACGCGGATCAAGAAGGATCCGATCAAGCAGGTTGCCGCGTTCTATTCCACCAGCCGGCGCAAGAGCCGCACCAGCGCCCGCCGATCGTCCGGCGACAACTTCGCCAGCGTCGGCGGCGCCACAGTCATCCTCTCGATCAGGGCCGCGCGCAGGCGGGCGCCGAGCGGCGTCAGGCTAATCACTTTCACCCGCCGGTCCTCGGCCGATGGGCTGCGCTTAATCAACCCCCGCGACTCCAGGCGATCCACCAACCCGGTTACGTTCGACGCATCGCACGACAGGGCTCCGGCGAGCTGCCCCATGGGCATCGCGCGATCGGGCTCGATCAGGTTAATCAGGTGACACTGCGCCGGCGACAGTTCCAGTTCGGCGGCCATGGCCGGCAGGCTGGCCCGCTGCGTGAACGAAAACTGCACCAGGAGCTGCCACGCTTCGCACGCGTGAGGATCCTTGGGCTTCGCACACATCGCCGCCAGTATAGTTCATCCCCTCAATAGTTGACATCATCAAGTAATCAGCGTAAGGTCACAACCATGGCCTCCTACAAACTGATCTCCCTCGACGAGACCGTGGTGTTCCCCGGCATGCCCGTCACCTTGTCGGTCGACCCCGGCTCGGACGACCGCATTCTCCTGCTGCCCCAACGCGGCCGCGAATACGCCAAGGTCGGCGTCGTCGCTGAAGTCACCGAGCGGGTGAAGCTGCCTGGACGCGGGTTTGCCGTCTCGCTGATGGGGCTGCACCGCGCCGTCCCGGGCGCCGCGACCACCGATCCCGATGGCCGCCTGCGCGTGGAGGTCGAGGAGCGCGGTGAAATCGCCCCGCCGGCCACCCTCACCCACGAACTCGAACGCGAGTATCGCGCCGTCGTCGAAGAACTGCTGCAGTTGCGCGGAGACGATGGGCGGATCAGCGCGTTCTTGCGGTCGATTACCGGCGCCAGCGCCCTGGCCGACACGGCCGGTTACGCGCCCGACCTGAGCATGGACCAGAAGATCGAATTGCTGGAGACGCTGGATGTCGTCGAGCGACTGACGCTTGCCGTCCGGCTGCAGAAGGAACGGCTGACCGAACTGCAATTACGCAAGCGGATTCGTGAAGATGTCGACTCCGGGGCGCAGAAGCAGCAGCGCGAGTACTTCCTGAATCGGCAGATGGACGCCATCCGCAAGGAGCTCGGCCAGAACGAAGCGTCGATCGCCGAGGAATATCGTACCAAGATCGCGGCGGCCGGCATGCCCGAGAAGATCCAGCAGCAGGCCGAGCGTGAGCTGTCGCGCTTTGAACGAATGGGCGATGCCAACGCCGAAGCGTCGATGATTCGGACGTATCTCGACTGGCTGTTGGCCGTGCCGTGGGCCAAGCGCTCGGAAGAGCGGCTCGACCCGACCTACGCGAGGCAGGTCCTCGATGCCGACCATGCCGGCCTGGACGATGTGAAGTCGCGCATCACGGAGTACCTGGCGGTGAGGAAGCTGCGCGCCGAACGCGGCTTGTCGGATGACAAGCGCTCGGGCGCCATTCTCACGCTGGTCGGCCCTCCGGGAACGGGCAAGACCTCGATCGGCGAGTCGATCGCGCGCGCCACGGGCCGTCAGTTTGTCCGCATGTCGCTCGGCGGCGTGCGAGACGAGGCCGAGATTCGCGGCCACCGGCGCACCTACATCGGGGCGCTGCCGGGCCGTTTGGTCCGCGCGCTTCGCGATGCCGGCACCATGAACCCGGTGATCATGCTGGACGAGGTGGACAAGCTGGGCAACGACTGGCGCGGCGACCCCTCTGCCGCGTTGCTTGAGGTGCTTGATCCGGCACAGAACCACGCCTTCGGCGATCACTATCTCGACGTCGAGATCGATCTGTCGCACGTACTGTTCATTGCCACGGCCAACGTCGCCGATCGCATCCCCGGTCCGTTGCTGGACCGCATGGAAGTGATCCCCTTCGACGGCTACACCATCGACGAGAAGGTGTCGATTGCGCGCGGCTATCTCTGGCCGCGACAGGTCGAACGCAACGGCCTGGTGGCCGACGATGTGACCACGACTGATGAGGTCTTGCGAGTGGTCGTCAGCGAATACACGCGCGAGGCCGGCGTGCGGCAACTCGAGCGTGAGATCGGCACGCTGCTTCGCAAGACGGCCGCCTCGGTGGCGACGGCCACCGCCAACAAGCCCGTGGTGATCGATGACGCCGCAGTCCGGCAGGCCTTGGGCCGCCAGAAGGTGTTTCATGAAGTGGCGGCGCGGACCGCCACACCTGGCGTGGCGACCGGCCTGGCCGTCACCGGCGTTGGTGGCGATGTGCTGTTTGTTGAGGCGGCGTCAATGGCAGGCGCGGGCGGATTGGTGCTCACCGGACAACTCGGCGACGTGATGAAAGAGTCGGCGCGCATTGCCCTGACCTATCTCCGGAGTCACGCCGCGCCGTTGGGCATTGCCGATGACGCCTTCGCCGGCAAGGAGTTCCACCTGCACGTGCCAGCCGGAGCAGTGCCGAAGGACGGCCCCAGTGCCGGCGTGACCATGGTGACGGCCCTCGCGTCGTTACTGACAGGCCGGGCCGTCAAGAGCACGGTCGGCATGACCGGCGAGGTCACGTTGCAGGGACGGGTGTTGCCGATTGGCGGCCTCAAGCAGAAGGTGCTGGCGGCGCACGCCGCCGGGCTGACCGAGGTGATTCTGCCGACTCGCAACGCGCCGGACCTCGACGATGTGCCTGCCGACGTTCGGGAGCACATGCGATTCCATGCGGTCAGCACGATTGATGAGGTGCTGGCGCTGGCGCTCGAGCCAGCGGTACTGGCGCGCGCGGCGTAACGCCCCCCTCCGTCATCCACCGCCACGTGGCGGTGGATGGCACGTGTCAGGTGTCCTGACTGGCACAGCATCTGCAGGCCCTCTGGCGAAGCGCGATGAACGGCACGCATCGACGACTGATCTTCGCGGCGATGACCATCCTGATGGCGATGTTGAGCATGCACGGGAGCATGCTGGCCGCTGTCGACACCCGCTCCGACCTCGCGCAGGTGGTGGCAAGCGTCAACCAAAGCCGCCAGCCCATCTATCGCGCCCTGCGCCGGCTGGAAGCCGGAGTGCCCGGCTCGCCCCGGCATGGCTGGCTCAAGGTCTGGACCGAGCAGACGCCGGACCGGGGCTTCGCGTTCGGCGTGCTGTCCGAGGGCGGTAATGGTTACGTGCGAAACAAGGTGCTCCGTAACGTGCTGGAAAACGAGCAGCAACTGATTGCCGCCGGGCACCCCCTGAGCGCGCCGTTGGTGCCTGGCAACTACACCTTCAACGACCGGGGCGCCGACCAGATGGGAATGCTCAAGGTCGGACTGACGCCGTTGCGCAAGGCTTACGGCCTTGTTGACGGCTCCGCGTTGATCGATGCCGGCGCGTCCCGGCTGCTCCGGTTGGAGGGGCGGCTGGTGAAGAGCCCCTCATTCTGGGTCCGCAACGTCGACATTGTCTGGAAGTACGCCCTGGTGGGCGGTGAAACCCTGCCCACCGAGTTGTCGTCGACGGCCAAGGTGCGGATGTTCGGGTCGTCGACGTTCCGCATGCAATACCGGTACGAAACCGTCTCGGGACGTCCGGTGCAATAAAGCCGGGCGGACGCCCCGGCTGCCTAGAAGCGGAACAGCCGCGTCATCTTCACGACAAACGCCCGGTTCTTGAGCGCGAGGCGGTTGGCGCGGGGATCGAGCGGGTTGGTATCCTGCTCGTCGGTCCACACGACAAAGAACTCGCTGCCCGGCCGGTACTCCCAGCGGAACCGCACGTTGCTGCTAAAGCTGTGGTCGGCCGAGCTGTACTGCAGCAGCGCACTCGCAAACATGCGCGGCGAGAAGCCGTAATCGGTGCGGGCGCCGAACTGCCTGGTGGTGAACGCCCCGTTCGGCAGTTCGAGGCGGTTGATCACCACGCGCGGCTCGACCGACAACTGCTTGAGGATCGAGATGCGGCCCTGCGAGAAGCTCAGCGCGCGGATCGTCCCGTTGTAGTAATTCCCCAGCTGCACGCCGATGTTGCCCGAGATGCGACGTTGCTGCCCCATGCTGTAGGACATGGACACGTCGTTGTAGTGGTAGCCGCCCACTGGAATGGCCTTGCCGCCGGCCGGTGTGAACGGCGTCAGCAGCAGGTCGTAGTTGACGTTGGCCTCGACGTTGAACGTGTCGCTGTTGTCGAACTCGACGTTGAACTTGCCGGTCTGTTGGCGCGACTCGACGGCGCCGGCGCCGTTCTCGAAGTACTCGAGGCTGCCCTCGAACGTGAACTTACGAACCGCCGGTATGTTCCTGGGCCGAGGGCTGAAGCGGCCCGACGCGAACGAGCGCGTGAAGTTCGTGCGGCGCAGGAAGCCGACCTCGGGATTGAAGTCCTTGCCCACTTTCAGGACGCTGGCACTGGCGCCGTAACGATCGGGCGCCCAGTCGAACTTGCCCTGGAAGCTCTCGTTGTCGCCCGCCAGACCGGTGGTCTGGGTCTCGGCGTAGTAACCGGTCAGGCTGACGTTCTGGTAAAAGCCGAGGGCCGCGTCGATCCCATACGACTGGTTGTCGCCGCCCGCCGTGACGCTCGACTCGTTGCGATTGGTGAACATGGCGCCGATGGTGCTGCGGCGCAGGATGTCGCGCTTGACGCGCACCACGGTGAAGTTGGTGGCCGGCGAACGCGACGCCCCTTCATCACCCGCCTGGATATTCATCACGCCCACGCCGAAGTCGCCAATCTTGCCGGTCAGGCGGCCGCCGACATCGATGGGCACGACCCGGCCGCGGTTGAGGCCAATGCGCCGGCTGTAGAACAGATAGGGCTGGTCGCTGGTGCCGCCGCCGCCGAAGCTGCCGCCGGACGAGCCGCCGCGCCCAAAGTCGAACAGGCCGCGCCCCTCGAGGAAGAAGTCGCGCTTCTCGGGCAGGAACAGGTTGAACCGAGTCAGATTGACCTGCTGCTCGTCGATCTCGACTTGCGCGAAGTCGGTGTTCACCGTCAGGTCGGCGGTCAGGTTGGCGGTGATGCCGTACTTGAGGTCGCCGCCGAACTCGCCGTCCTGATCGCCTGACACCGGCGGATTCTGGAGGCGATCGGTGGCATTGCGGCCAAGCGCGTAAGGCTTGATCTCGAGATTGCGACCCGCGGGGGGCAGGTCGAGTCCGACCACCGTGCCGTAAACCGAGACGCGGTTGAGCGCCTGCGGACCCGCCATGTTGCGCGGCACCGGGGTCCAGTAGTTCCATTCGTTCTTGTGGCGGACCGCGCGGCGGAACTGGATGCCCCACACCTGGTCGGCCCCCGAGGTGTAACGCAGTGACTTGAAGGGGAACGCCATCTCGATGGTCCAGCCGCCGTCGAAACGTCCAGTCTTGGCCAGCCACACCGGGTTCCAGTCGGTGTTGGGTGACCCCTCATCCACCACCGAGTAGTCGGCGAAGCCGCCGAGCGGGTTGGCGTAGAACATAAAACCGCTGCGGCGATCGTGGAAGGTATCGAAGCCGACCCCGAAGTGGTCGTTGTTGCGCATCTGGTTGGTGTCGCGCCGCAGCTCGTTGGCAATCCACTTCTCGGGCGGTGCCTGGTCCCAGAGCTTCGCCGAGACGTAGAGGTTGTCGCCGTCGAACGAGACCCAGATCTCAGTCTTCTCGGTCGCGGGTTCGCCGTAGCGCGGCGCGGCCTGCAGCATGCCGCCAAAGCCGGGATAGCGCTGGTAGATGGCCTCGTCCAACTGGCCGTCGACGCGAAACGGTTCGGTCAGCTTGATGGCCCGAATCGTCGGCCGGCCACTGGCGCCCTGCACCATGCCGTTCGGCTGCTCAGGCGCAGCCGCACCGTCCCCCCCGAGTGGGGACGGCGACTGCTGGGCAAGGGCGAGATGGGTCGGGAAAAGGAGGACGGCGAACGCTAGCAGGAAACGCACTTATGGTTATTCTTTGCTCCGAGCTTTTCCAGAAGGGCGATGGTCTCGGGATAAGGTTGCACGCGCTGGACAGCGCCGTTGGCCATGTCGACAGTCGTTTTCCCCTCGCGATCGACGGCCATGACGTTGGCGCCTTTCGACACCAGGTAGAGAATCATCTGGTTGTCGCCACGGGCGGCGGCATGGTGGAGCGCGGTGTTGCCGTCGTGGTCGGCGGCGTTGACTTCGGCGCCGAGTTCCTCGACGAGATACTTGACGGCGGCGAGCATGCCGGTCGGCGCGAAGCGGTGCGAGTTGGCAGCAAAGCCCTCGCCGTAGCCGACGCCGGTAGTGGCGTGAAGCGGCGTCACCGACGGTCCGCCAATCGGCACCGGCGCCAGGCCCGATGTGTCTTTCACTTCGCGCTCGACCGCATCGCCAAAGCGCGGGCGGCCGGCGGGTTTGATCGTCGGCACGTTGGGGTCGGCCCCGGCGGCGACCAGCATCCGCATGGCGGCCACATCGCTGGCGTAGGCGGCGCGCCAGAACACGCTGGCGCCAATCTCGTCGACGCCCGACAGATCGAAGCTGTAGCCCGAGTACCAGACCTTCATCTTCAGGCGCGCGTTGACGTCGGCACCCTTGTCGATCAGGTTCGTCATCAACTCAAGGTAGCCCGTCTTCTGCTGCATGTGGGCGCGCGGCTGCGGGTACAACGCCTTGGGCGCCCACTCCACATTCAGCACGCCGTACAGCGGCGTGGCGCCGTTGACGCTGGCCAGGTTCGGGTTGGCGCCCTTCTCGAGCAACAGCCCGGCGAGATCGAAGTGGCCGTTGATCACCGCCATCATCAGCGGGCTGGTCTTGTCGCCGGCTGAGAGCAGGTTGACGTCGGCGCCGGCCGTCAACAAGGCCGTCGTCGATTCGGAATAGCCCTGGCGCACCGCAAACAGGAGCGGGGTGAGGCCGCCGTGGGCGTTGATCAGTTCGTTCAGCTGGTAGTTGCGATCGACACCGGGCATCGGTGGGCGCGCACCGGCCGCCGGAGCAGCAGGACGCGGCGGCCCACCCGGCGCCTGCGGATTGCCGCCAAAGCCCAGGCCCTCTCGGCTCAGGTTGGCGAGGTCCGACACCTTGCTGGTCGCCTTGAGGTCCGCACCCTTGCTGGCCAGCAGGGTAATGACGTCGGCGCGGTTCGCCGCCGCCGCGTACATCACCGGCGTCTGCGACCGAACCCCATCTTTGCCATTCACGTCGGCGCCAGCGTCGACCAACGCCTTGACCGCGCCGACTTTGCCGGCGGCAGCGGCCACCATCAGCGGCGACGTGCCATTCGGGGTGCCGGCCTTCACATCGCTGCCGGCCTTGAGCAGCGCTTCGATGACGGGGCCATGCCCCTGCTGACTGGCGAGGAAGAGCGGCGTGTAGGTGCCGAGACGGGTGGTGGCGCGGACGTTGGCGCCAGCGAACACCAGCATCTGCGCCAACTCGGCGTCGCCGTTCATGGCCGCCCAGTGCAGCGCGGTCATGCCGTCGCCTTGTGCAGCGTTGACGTCGGCGGCCGACTTCAGCAGCGCCCGCACCGCCGCCTTGTCGCCTCTGCTGGCCGCCTCCGCAACCGGAGCGTCAGCGGTTGCTGCGGCGAGCCCCGCCGAAGCGGCGTCGCCGCGAAGGCGGGCCGCCTCCGCCGCCGGCGCGGTCGCCGCGGCCGAGAGCAGTGCCGACACGCCGACAATCATCAGGCCGGCAGCGTAGAAGCCGAGCATCACTTTGCGCATATGAGAATCCCTGTCACGTACGGTTAACACGAAGAACACGGAGAAGGTGGCCTTCGTGTTGGTCTCTTACTCAGCCGCCGCAGTGGTCGCCGGCACGGTGTTCAGGTCATACGCCGAGGTGCTGTCGCCGAACGACTTGAAGTCGTCCAGGCCCAGCAGGTGCGCCGCCGACAACATCACGTTGGCCATCGGCGTGCCGTCGGCCGCCTTCAGGTGCATGCCGCCCTTGAGCGCGCCACCGGCGTGGCCGGCGAGGAACAGCGGGCAGCGCTTGTGGTTGTGCACGTTCGAGTTGCCCATCGGCGACCCGTAGATGATCAACGTGTTGTCCAGCAGGTTGCGGTCGCCGTCGGGCGTGTTCTTCAGCTTGCTCATGAAATACGGCAGCATGCTGATGTGGTACTTGTTGATCTTGGCGAAGTCGGTGATGCGTTCGTCGCGGTCCTGGTGGTGCGAGGCCGAGTGGAACGCCGCCTTGTAGCCGCTGTCGGGATAGACGCGGTTTGACGCATCGCGGCCCATCTTGAACGCGAACACCCGGGTCGTATCCGAGGCAAACGCCAGCGCCTGCAGGTCGAACATCAGCTTGACGTGCTGCTCGAACGAATCGGGGACGCCGACCGGCGCACCCGGCAACTCGCGCTGTTCGCCGGTGCCATTGGCCACTTCGACCTGCTGAATACGACGTTCAATCTCGCGCACATCGTCCAGGTAATCGGCCAGCCGCGCGCGATCGGCAGCGCCCAGGTTCTTATTGAGGCGCGTCACCGCAGTGCCCAGCCAGTCGAGGATGCTCTTGTCTTCGCTGCGGCGTTCCTGCCGCTCGGCCGGCGTCGCGCCGACCCCGAACAGCTGATCGAACACCGTGCGCGGATCGCGAATCATCGGCAGCGGCTGATCGGGCGCCGCCCAGCTGATCGAGTCGGTGTAGGTGCAGGAGTAGCCGTAGGAACAGCCGCCCGCCTGATCGACGTTCTCGATGCACAACTGCATCGACGGGATGGCGGTCGTCTGGCCGAAACGCTGGGCGTAGTACTGATCCAGCGAGGTGCCGACCAGCACGTCCGAGCCCTGCGTCTGCTTCGGGTGCATCTGCGTCAGGAACACCGCGCTCGAGCGGAAGTGGTCGCCGCCGATTTCAGGCGCCGTAAACGCTTCGGCATTGCGCACGTCGGTGTTGCTGACGATCGTGATGTCGTTACGGAACGGCTCGAGCGGCGCCAACGAACTGGGCGACAAGTCGAAGTCGCGGCCCACCGCAGCCGGCGCCCACATGTTCTGCTTGATGCCGAACGCCGTGCTGCCGGCGGAGCCGTGCACCATTTCAATCGCCGCCAGGCGGACCTTGCCCCGCGCCTGCGAGGCGGTGGCGCGGGCCGGGATCATGGCCTCGAGGAACGGCAGCGCCATGGTGACCCCGACGCCTTTGAGCGCGGTGCGGCGGGAAATGTGCTTGTGCGTGATGTACATCGTCTCTGCTCCTGGCAAAACCCCGACAGCACTGAAGTGCCGCCCTTCTGGCAACTACTCCGGCGGCACTAAAGTGCCGCCCTCCTGGTCATTCTTGTCTAACGCGCGACGTCGGCCGCGCGGCGTTCCTTGGCCGTATCGGTCACGCCCATCGTGAAGGCCGGGCTGTTGACCACACCCATCACAAACGCCGACATCTTGTTGTTGCTCTTGCCGGCGTCGCGCACGATCGTGCGAATCGCCGGCATGTCGGTGTGCTCAATCCGCCGCCCGAGAGCATAGGTCATGAGGCTTTCGGTAAAGCCGGTCAGGAACACGTCCGAGTGCTTCATCAGCGCGTCGCGCAGTCCGCCCGGGCCGTCCATCTTGGTCCCGTCGTACAGGTCGCCGACGACGTCGACCGGCACTTCATTGTCCTTGATGCGCCAGGCGCCCGTCACGTCGAAGTTCTCCAGCGCCAGCCCCAGCGGATCGATCACCTTGTGGCACGACGTGCACGCCGGGTTCTTGCGGTGTTCTTCCATGCGCTCGCGAGTCGACAGCATTTTGCCACCGTCACTGATCTTGGTGGAGTCATCGAGCGAGGGCACATTGGGAGGCGGCGGGGGCGGCGGCGACGCCAGCAGCACTTCCATCACCCACTTGCCGCGCTGCACCGGAGACGTGCGGTCGGCCACCGAGGTCAGGGTCAGGATGCTGCCCTGGCCGAGCAAACCGCGGCGATACGGCGGCAGCGCCACGCGCTGGAACGCACTGCCCATCACGTTGGGAATGCCGTAGTGCTTGGCCAGCCGTTCGTTGACGAACGTGTAGTCCGCCGTCAGCAGGTCGGTGACCTTGCGGTCTTCGCGGACGATGCTGTCGAAGAAGAGTTCGGTTTCACGCTTCATCGCGCGGGCGAGCGTGTCGTCGTACTGCGGATACAGCAGGTAGTCGGGGAAGATCTTGTCGAGGTCCTGCAGCCGCAACCACTGCGACCCGAACCGGGTCGACAGCGCCTCGGCGCGCTGGTCGGCCAGCATGCGGCGCGCCTGCTTCTCGACGCCGGCCGAGGTCCGCAGCAAACCAATGGCCGCAGCGCGCGCCAGTTCGGCATCAGGTGCCGTGCCCCACAGGAAGAACGACAGGCGCGAGGCCAGGTCTTCATCGGCAATGCGATACGTGGCGGCGCGAATGCCTGCGGGCCCGCCTGCGCTCGATGAGCGACGGCGAGGCTCGCCGACGCCCAGCGAAGGCGGCTGCTCTTCCAGGCGGAACAGGAAGCGCGGGCTCATCAGGATCGACTGCACGGCCATCCGAATGCCGGGCTCGAAGCCGCCCTTCTTGCGGCCCTGCTCATAGAACTTCATCGCGTCCTGCAGGTCGGCCGCCGTCGGCGCCCCACGGAACGCCTGCGCCGTCAGCTTGTTCACGATCGCCGCCGCGCACGATTCCTCTTCGGCGGCGCTGGTCGGCCGGCACGAAAACACCTTCAGGCGGCTCGGCGTATCGGACACGCCGGTGACGTCGAGAGGACCCTGCACCACGAAGTCGCGCAGGTGCGGCAGCATGGTGATGCCGAAGGTGATGCTGACGTCGGCCAGCGTGTTCTCGAGCGGCATCAGCAGGTCGTCGACCGGGCCATCGAGGCGCTGGACGAAGGCGGCGGTCACGCGCTGCGGACCGGCCTTGATGTGGACCGGCGGCGTCTGCAACTCGAGGCTGTTCTTCGGGTCGGTCTCGCTCATGCGCGTGTTCAGGTCGAACAGCGCGACGCGCTCACCATTCACCGAGATCTCGACCTGCTCGGTCAGGCCATACGCAGTCATGGTGTTGCGGCCAGCCAGGCCGCCGAGCGGCTCGTAGTGCAGCGAGGTCTTGAACACGTAGTGGCCGTCGGCCGGGAAGGTGTGAACCACCGAGGTGCCACCGCGGGTGCCCATCGGGGCGCCGTCAACCCGGCGCATCTGCGACGCCGCGCGCGCAATCTTGAAGGTGGTCGAGGTTGGCGTGGCTTGGCGGTCACCCACGGCCAGGCGGCTGATCTGGCTGGCCGCGCGCAGGTAGCCGTCCATCAAGGTCGGCGAGAAGGTCTGGGCATCGGCGACGTTGTCGAAGCCGTGGCTGATGGTGTCGGGCGGCAGATAAGCCGTCACGTCGACCTCGACGTTCAGCAGATCCTTCACCGCGTTGCCGTACTCGGCGCGATTCAAGCGCTGAAACGGACGCGAGCCTGGATTCGGCTTGAGCACCGCGAGGCGGTCCATGCGCGATTCGAACGCGGCGGCCAGGCCGTTCAGCACGGTCGTCTCCGGTCGACGGGCGCCCGAGGGCGGCATCATGCCGGCGCGCAGCTTGCGGATGATCTTCTCGGTGGTCTCGCCGTGCTGTTCGAGCTTGGTGGCATCGAACGCGGCCAGCGACAGGCCGCCGGCCTTGCCGCGGTCACTGTGGCAGCCGGCGCAGTACTGCTTCACGAGCGCGGTCTGTTCAGCGGGCAACATCGTGGTGGTCGCCGGCACGTGCGACACCGCCGGCCTGGCGGCCACTGGCCTGACGCCGCTGGCTGGCGCCGGAGCCTTCACCGCGACCGACGGGGCGGCCATCGGCTTCGGGGCCTGCCCGCCGCTCACTGAAACCGACAACCCGACCACCGCCGTGACGAGCACGGCGCTTTTAATGGACTGCTTCAGCATGTGATGCACTTGTGATTGTTCTTCGCGCCAAGCTTCTCGAGCAGCTTGATGGTTTCGGGATACGGCTGCGTGCGCTGCACCGGGCCGTTGGCGATGTCGACGGTGGTGTTGCCCTCGCGGTTCACCCGGGTGACGTCGGCGCCCTTCGAGACAAAGAAGAGGATCGATTCGTTGTCGCCACGCGACGCCGCCAGGTGGACGGGCGTGTTGCCCTCGTGGTCGGTGGCGTTGACGTCCGCACCCAGCTCTTCGACCAGGTATTGGATGGCCGGCAAGAAGCCCGTCGGGGCGTAGCGATGCGAGTTGGCAGCGAAGCCTTCGCCGTAGCCGACGCCCGAGGCGGCATGCAGCGGGAACACCGCGGGCCCCCCGTACGGAATCACGGGTACCCCCGACAGATCCTGCACCTGACGAATGCCTTCACCCGTAAACGGCCGGCCAGCCGGCTTCATGGTCGGAATGTTGGGGTCGGCGCCGTACGAGACCAGCAGCTTCATCGCCGCGACATCGTTGGCGTAGGCGGCGCGCCAGAACGGCGTCGCGCCACTCTCGTCGACTCCGGCAAAGTCAGAGTTGAAGGCCTGGTACCACACCTTGCGCTGTAGCCGGACGTTGGCATCGGCGCCCTTGTCGAGCAGCGTCTTCATCAGCTCAAGGTAGGTCGTCGTCTGCTGCTGGTACGCCTTCGGGCTCGGATAGAGCGACTTTGGCGCCCATTGAATGTTGAGCGTGGCATACAGCGGGGTCACGCCATTGAACGCGCCCAGCGTTGGGCTGGCGCCCTTCTCGATCAGGTACATCGCCAGGTCGAAGTGACCATTGATAATCGCCATCAGCAACGGGCTGGTCTGGTCGCCGGCGCTCAGCTGGTTGATCTCCACACCGCCGTCGATCAGCGCCTTCACGGTATCGGTGTAGCCCTGGCGGGTGGCAAACATCAGCGCCGTCAAGCCGCCTTGCGAGCTGATCAGCTCGTTGTAGCGATACCCGCGGGTCGCTCCCGCCACATCCACGGACCGGGCCGCCGCTGGCGGCCGGGCCGGCGCGTTGCCGCCGCCGCCACGCGCCATGGCTTCTTCTTCCGGCGCGGTCAGGGCGAACAGGTCGACCACCTTGGTGGCCGCCTTGTGATCGGCACCTCTCGCCAGCAACAGCTTGACGGCATCGGTGCGATTGAACGCGGCGGCGAACATCAGCGGCGTTTCGCCTTTGGCGCCGTCCTTGGCGTTGATCTCAGCACCGTTCTCCACCAGCGCGGTGATGGTGCGGGTGTCGCCGGCCGCGGCCGCGATCATCAGCGGCGTCGTGCCGTTGGTGGTCAGAGCCTTGGCGTCGGCGCCAGCCGCGAGCAGCACGGCGACGACCGCCGAATGACCGCCCTTGGCCGCCAGATAGAGCGGTGTGTAGGCGCCCAGGCGCGTCGTGGCGCGAACGTTGGCGCCGGCGTAGATCAGCATCTGCGCCAAGTCGGCATCGCCCTTGATCGCTGCCCAGTGCAAGGCGGTGGTGCCATCGCCCTGCGCCTCGTTGACGTCGAGGCCCTTCTTCAGCAG
>ENA-ORBV01003010-ORBV01003010.1-microbial-mat-metagenome-genome-assembly--contig:-NODE-3010-length-34503-cov-5.144658_pt1 | contig 34503 bp, 38 predicted proteins | sample MGYA00237777_ERZ505514 | MGnify/ENA primary metagenome ERZ505514 (study PRJEB26160, sample SAMN06269048) | microbial mat metagenome | isolation source: Oligotrophic lake microbial mat | place... | reverse complement strand
TTCAAGCAGAAGACGGCATACGAGATTCGCCTTAGTCTCGTGGGCTCGGAGATGTGTATAAGAGACAGGTTCTTGAGACCAAGAAAGTTAGTAAAACTAAGGATCACATGTGGTTTGCGGGCTACCAAGACGGCCATGGCGAACTCGCCGTGTTAAGAATTAATCCCAAACTCACTATCATTTTATCTCTGGCGGTAGGATGTGGGCCCGTGTGTACCTACGATCTCAAAGTACTCCAAGATAACAACCAAGAGAAAACTTTAAAAGATGTAACTAGCGCTGCTTTGCCTACAAAAGATGTCCGGGCTAAATACGAAAAACTTGTTCCCGCTAGTTCTCGTGAATATAGGCCACTGGCCTGGTCTCTACCGGCCAATGGTTCCCAAGTTCTTGTCGCTCAGATTGAAGAGTCAGACGATCAAAATATAGGAAAAGACATACGTAAAGAATTTATGAAGCTTGAGTGGGATGAAAAAAAAGAAAAATTCGTAGAGAGATAGTGAAACTCCTTCGTAAATATTCGACAACAACATTCGCGCTACAGTTGGCTTATTCAAGATGACTATAAAGGAGCGCCATATCAATGTCCGATTGCGTGTTTCCGGAGAAAAGCAACATCGTTTTTGCCATGTACAAGATTTGGTGAGTTTACAGCAATAACTTCACAAGCCCTAGAGCCACTAGTCAGTTGATCGACGATAAAATCAGGCTCGGGGTCTATGCCCCGACTGATTCTTCAAATTTAAGGCGTATGGGTTCGTGTGACTCGTAACAAGTGGTGCCCGTGGCCCTATGGTGGAAGAACTACTGACATGGGCTAAGGAATATCCCATACAGTGGCGGGAACCAAGGCCATACTTAGCGAAGGCTGGCAAAACCTCCTAAGTATGAAAGGGGGATAAGTGTATTCGCTATTGATAAGGTTGATGATTTTAAGTACAGTTTTTGAGTCAACCTAGCGCTTTAATTAATTTCTCAATTTCTTTTTCACTAATGTACGCACCGTGAATGCGTTGAATACCTTTAGATGTCTGAAACAACATATCACCTTTACCTAAAAGGTCTTCCGCGCCGCTATCATCTAAAATTGTACGTGAATCGACGCCGCTAATAACCCGAAAAGCAACACGGGAGGGAAAGTTTGCTTTTATGGAACCCGTAACGACTTTCACTGTTGGCCTTTGGGTCGCAAGAACAAGATGGATCCCAGCGGCTCTTGCTTTCTGAGCCAGTCGAGTAATCGCATCCTCAGCGTCTTTTCCTAAAACCATAATCATATCGGCAAACTCATCAATAATAACGACAACGAAAGGGAGTGTTTGCCATTTTCCTTCAAACTTTTTAAATTCTGTTTTTCGACGCGATTTAATAACCTCATTAAAACCAAGAATATTTTTTGCTCCTACGCTACCAATCATTTCGTAGCGCACTTCCATTTCGGCAACCAATTGCCTTAAGATAGGTAACCCTTGCGCTTTCATTTCAGTTATCACTGGGCATGCTAAATGCGGGCACTTATTGTAAGCAGCAAGTTCTACCATTTTTGGATCCACCAAAATGAGTCTCAAATCTTTTGTGGAGTGGCGGGAAAGCAGACTCGCAATCAAACAATTAATGAAAACGCTTTTTCCTGATCCCGTTGATCCGGCAACGAGTAGGTGGGGCATATTCGCTAAGTCATCAATGACCGGATCGCCAAAAGGGTCAACGCCCATCACAATCGGTAAATGAAAATCTTTTGAAAAAAATGTTTTGTCATTTACCAGACTCCCGAAGCGAATATCACGTCTTTCTTTATCTTTGTTCGGGATTTCAAAGCCGACAGTATCTTTGCCAGGAATAGGAGCGATCACTCGCAGACTTGCGGTTTTAAGCAAGCGTGCGAGATCCTCGCGCAAGGTTACAATCTTAGCGATTTTCGTACCTGGGGCTGGTTCAAACTCATATGTAGTGACCACGGGGCCTTCGGTAACGTTTGTCACCTTGCCTTCAACTTTAAATACTTTAAGCTCAGCGGTTAAACGTTCGCCGGTTTTTTCTAATTCCTCTTTATCGAGTTTTCCTTCCTCGGTTGTGGCAAAAATAGATAACGAGGGTTTCTCACTTTTATGGGTCGATGCCGATAAATCTAAATCTATTGTGGTTTTTGCTGACTCTCTATCATTTTGCAAGGCCTCAGCTTCCCTTTCGTTTTCATTTCCTTTTTTTAATTTTTCTGATTTTGGACTATCAGAAATAACGCTCAATTTTCGGTTATTCGCCATGAAAGCATCGCGTTTATTATTTACATTCCCGACAGCTTTTTGAAATTTATAAGTGACGTAACTCAAGACTTCGGCTGTTTTGGAAAATTGCAGTAATCCCGCTAATACGAAACTGGCAATGGTGAGAAAAGAAATAAAAATAGAACTACCACCATACCCCAATGTATTAAAAATAGGCATGCCGATATTATCACCAAGCCAACCGCCAGGGCCGTAGGGTTGGGCGAAAATAAGAGTTTTTGGTGGAAAAATTTGCGCTAAAGAAGCGAGAAGTGACGTGATAGCGGTAAAACAAAACATTGTCGATCCACTCGGAAGCCGCGTAAATCCGATTACAGATAAAAGTCCCAAGAAAAATAATAGCAATGGCCAAAACAGTGCGGCGATGCCCATGGTTGAATACATAATGTAACCGATTTTATTTCCTAGGGGGCCACCAAGGTTTTCTATTAAGGCGGGATCAGTAGTCATGGCTTCACGACGATCAAAACTTAAAAGAGAAATCGCAATAAACATTCCCAAGCCCAAGATGAAAAACCCAAGGGCCTCAGTCCACGCCGATTTTTTCGGGGCGGACTCCTTTAGTTTTTCCTGAATTCTTTTTAGCTGGCTTCTCAAGCTGTCTCTCCCGCAACTGCACGAAGGTCGGAAGTTTAAAAAAAACCCTCCTACTTATCTACGTCTAATATCGGAAATAAAAGGTAAACAGTTAGAGGTTTCAGCGAGTCGGACTTGGGGCCTCGGACCTTCGGCTAGCTACCGATGCCAGGCAGTGCTTTGAGACACTTGCGTTCGAAAAATCAATGATGTGAAAAAGGATTCTTACGAATTCTTATTCCAGCCCGCGATACCTTCTTTGAAGTGTTTAATATTTTTGTAGCCAAGCTTACATGCTTTGCGTGCGGCTTTCTGCCACGCCGAGCACATTGTGGATCCACAGTACGTGATGATCTCGGCATTTTTGTCAGCAGGAAGACTTGTTGCGAAAGTTTTTTCGATCGCATCAAAATGAACGGCGCCGGGGACATGAGATTTTTTGTAACTGTCATCAGAATTTACATCGATGATAAATGCAGATTTGTTTTCGGCGATTTTTTGTAGATCGGTTTTGCTAACGGTAGGGTAATTAGAATTCTCCATACAGTCGGCAAGGGAATTGAGAGAAAAGCCAAGGATGAAAAGTGCAATAATGTTTTTCATAAGTCTCCTTATTTAAAGTTGATATCCGATATCTCGAAATCAGATATTGTGTGGTGCCCGTGGCCCTATGGTGGAAGAACTACTGACATGGGTTGAAGCATACCCAATTCAGTGGCGGGAACCAAGGATTAATCTTGCGGAGCTGGCAAAACGACGTCGGGTTGAGAAAGGTCCCTAATAAATCAGTCAGTCAGGTCCAAAGGCAGTCCTTTCCAAGGGATTAACTATAGATTCAGACAAAAGTCTTGTGCTAATCCATTCTGCTTATGCCGAAAAAAATATAGGGAACCAGGAGGAACTGTGCCCTTATGTTTTTCTAAGATGCCAAAACTTTTTTTACTAATGGTAATCTCAGTTTGTTTTTCCCCGACTTTATCTGATGCCGATCAAAGCACCTTTATAAACAAAATTGAAATATCCGCGAAAAAGCTTGGCCTCCAGCTCCAGCCGACGATGCAAAGGTCCTTGTTTTCCGTCTTTGGGAAAACGGGAGCTCTTTATATTACTTCGGAACCAATAAGTAAAAACCTCAATAAAAGTGATTTGCAGGCTGCGGCTTTTAGAATTCGCGATTTCGTCGCGGACCAAAATGATGGCTTTCATCGTAGTGAGACCATGATTGAAATGCAGATTGGTAAAACACCCATCTTTATTTCAAAAATTTTGTACACAGTTAAAAAACATAACGCAAAAGTTGTTGAGTTTCATTTTGAGCGGCAGAGACATCTTGTAAGTTTGATTTCTGTATCTAATGATAATGCCAAAACTTTTATAGATTTAGAAAGTATACTTAGAAGTGTGCTAAGTCCGGCGTTTGAATCTGGAACCAAATCCGCCAATATAAATAATCTAGAATTTTTGTTTAAAGACTTAATCTCTATTGCCTCTGCGAACGAAACGAAACCAAGCGGAGCTACGGTTTCGCCAAGCACAGCGTCACAAAATGACGACCCCCAATGCAGTTCCGACAAAATCCCTGCAGAAAAACTAGCAACACCAGAGGAACGAAAAACTTTTATATCGTGGGAATCTGTAGGTCGCGAATGTGGTGGCGCTGGTAAGGATACTTTGCGTTCGATGCTTGATGCTTTTACTATAAATACAGACTCGGTATACATGAAATTGGCCTACAGTGTTGCGGGACCAATCGTTCCTACTGTGTATCATGCTCTCCAAGCCTCTGCGGCTCTGGGTACTTTTTTTGCCACTGAAAAAGACAAATCAAGTGCTTTCGTTTCCTTTGTGGAAAATCAGTATAAAGAATTTATTTGTTATAAGACCGAAGCGAAAGTGAAGGTCATCTGTCGTATCTTGGCTGAAATAGGAACGGGGTTCGTTCCCATTGGTGCAGTCGGAAAAATAAGTAAAGTTAAGAAGATAACCGATTCAGTTTCAAAAGGTGAAGTTGCCGTAGCCATTGAACGAGTTGCCCAAGCCGAGAAGGGACTTAAGCCAAAGGGACCAAAAGTTACAAAGGACACTGTTATACTGGAGCGCCTAATGGTAGGAAGCGATGATGCCAAAGAAGTAGTAGAACTTGCCAAGCTGCTGCGAGCTCGAAAGATTGATCCAATAATGACTCATATACCTGAGTTCGAAAAAAAAATCGAGCCCACATTAAATTTTGCGAGGAAGAGTATTGAAAGCCAAGATATTGAGGTGGCGGGGCGACTTAAGATTCTTGATGAATTTGCGGCGGAGGCTGCAGCCAGGGTGAAAGATAAAAAAGTAAGTTATGAGTGGTTTAATGAATATAACTATCGACTATCCGTTCTTATGACCCCGGCGAGCAAAAGGACAAGCATTGCAGGTGACCTTGACGATGCCTTTGTTCGCCGAGTGATGGACACCGACGCTTGGCGCACCGACGAGCTTTTTCGAAAAGCAAAAAACCAGGATCCATCTTATTTTTCTCCAATTCTAAGATTCGCGGATGATTTTCCTATGCAAGTGAAAATTCCGGTAATTAACGGAGACATGGGGATAGCAGCGGTTAACTCAATTTATGGATCCGACAGTTATGTCATAGGGAAAATTAGTAAAAATGGAATGTTCGATGGACGTGATATGTGGCCTGATCACTTCGACCGTCACGATCACGTACATGCTCGTAACGAAAGATTCTTTAATGATTACTCTAATATTTCAAAAGCGCAGAGGGTAGAATTACGAAAAAACTATCTAGTGTATCGTGACCGATTACCCAACGATCAGCGCTCCGCTTTTGAATTTTCATATTTTGTTACAACCCACGAGTTGGGTGCTACCGAAAAGATCATCAGGAAAGGGGGGGAGTTTGAGGGACTGACTACTACTGAATTAATAGGGAAAGTAAGAGATCCTCACTGGTTTGAGGGGGCAGTGCCCCCGTGGGCCACCGAGAGTGCTGAATCAGCAAAAAAATTTTTGGACAGCGCGCAGGAAGAATTAAAAAAGTTTTCGGCGCAATATTATAGAAAACAGTAGGCCAAAATTTTAAACTTACTAGTTCGTCTACTCAATGAAGTGGTGCCCGTGGCCCTATGGTGGAAGAACTACTGACATGGGTTGAAGAATACCCAATTCAGTGGCGGGGACCAAGATTTAATCTCGCGGAGCTGGCAAAACGACGTCGGATTAAGAATGGTCCCCAATAGGTCTATAGTTTGCATATATTAACTATAAGGGTCTAATTTGTTATTAGACCCATTATATTGAATTTGAACGATTTAGCTGTCGAAAAGTGTCCGAAATTAAGGTAAGTAGACAGTCTCATAAGGTGGACCAGATGTCAGAGCTTGAGAAGAACCGATTGAATGCTAGCGCTCCCGACTATCGAAAGAAGATTGAACAGATGGGAAAAGACATTCGTAAGCGAGTCGAAACCGACCTTCCACACCTATCGCCCGATGCAAAAGAATCGGTTATTCGTTCGCGTCTTGGCATTTTATCTGAGGGCGGCACCGACACATCTAAATTGGTAAAGGTCGATCTCGGCGAGAACGCGGGGAAAAAAGTGAAGGACTCTCTTTTTTGAGTAACCCAAAGGCCTTATTCTTTGATACCTCCATTTTGGTGGCCTTTTTTAACAAAAATAAAACCGAAGAAAAAATAGCCGAGCAAGCGTTTCAATACGCCGATCAATTTCCTCATGCATCGAGACACATCGTTACGCCCTGTTTGGTCGAATTGTTCTATAAGACCCGAAAAACTATTTCGCCCAAAGATATCCGCAGGAACTTAAGTAATCTCCACATTGAGCTTTATGCTACTGATGAGAAAAGAGAGAGGGCTTTCTATGAACGCTACTGTGAATCGACTCATAAAAACGAATATGACTTCGCAGATTTTTATATGGGCGGCGTCTCGCTTGATTTTGACCCCGTTGAGATTTTGACGTTAGACACAGATGATATAGCTTTGGCTATGTCGCGCGCTTTTACTGCCTTTCCTAGTAAGTCGAAATTTCTTATTAGATCTTTTCCATAATTTGGATTTATAATTTAAGGCGTATCACAGTAATTCCGGAAGAAGCGAATAAATTTTGATAACTATGTGTTCTAGATCAAAGTTTTTTAGTAGTTTGTCCTAAAGGCAGCCAATGGCTTTAAAGAGACCATCGACCATCTGACTAGGTAATTTAAACCGATGAGTTTAGTAACTAAGTGTCACACAGATTCGGTTTTCCGAATTCCAATTAGACTGAGCCGGTTGAGAAATTTCAAGTATGGGAAACCCACTACTCTGTGATTTCGAAATTGTAGTTGCTATTTGCTGATTTATACTAACCTCACTACGTGCCTTGTCGGCGGCGCAGAGAACTATTGAGTCTCCAAGTCCATTAGAAATATTTACCGTAGAAGTACGAACTGATGAAGTTACACATATCCGATTTTCTGAATTCCAGTTTGACATGCCAGGCGCAGACACATGGGCAACTTCTCCGTGCTTCAAGGGCCTACTTGTAAATTCCTTTATACGTTCATTGATTACTATTGTGCTTTTCGCTTTGGATTGAGCGCAAAGTATCTCCGCATAAATAATATCAGCAAATGTGTTGGAGCTGAATGCAATCACTAATAGAAATAGAGAATTCGACCTGATCATAAATATTTACTCCTTTATGGAACACTTTTATGAGCAATAAAAATGTTAATTCAATTCAATTTAAACCTTAATAGAGAGGGCCAATGCTTTTAAAGTGACCAAAAAAGGAATCCTTCCTTGGCCAAATTAAGCTGTTTTAGCGCTGGGAATGATTATTCAGCCAGGTACCTAAATTGAGGTCTTTCTAGTAATGCAGGGCTTTTGACTTTAAAGAGTCGTTTTCGTCGGAAGTCGCATAATTCCCATCTGCTAAGAAAACTGAAGTTGCGAACCTTTTTGAAAATATTGGACTTGGCGTTTTAAATACTATGATTCGTGGAAATGGTGCTAGTTGCAGCGTGAACTTTAAATGAAAACATTTGGCTTGAGCGTCTACTTCTTATTTAGTTTTAGTGCTTTACCTGTTTTGGCACAGTCTCCAGAATTAACAATAAGGAGGGGTGCGGATTACAGGGTCGCCCTGCCATCGCTCTGCCAAATTTCTGAACTTTCACAAATTAAAAAGAGTTATGACAGATTCATGTATTTTCACGGACCAGAATTAGGACTTTATGAAATAATGGGAGAAAATAAATCTGTTTTACCAACGAGAAGTGCCTTATCAGGTGCAATCGATCAGAACGAATTACTTTTTAGGGTTAGAAGGGCCATAAACAACTTAGAAAAGGTCTCTGTAGAAACCAGACGGCCTATTTTTTCTAATCTAATTAAGTTTGCAGAGCTTTATCCCACTAAAATCAGGCTCGGGGTCTATGCCCCGACTGATTCTTCAAATTTAAGGCGTGTGGGTTCGTGTACTGTAACAAGTGGTGCCCGGAGTCAGACTTGAACTGACACGGCCCATTACTGGAACCTCAGGATTTTAAGTCCTGTGCGTCTACCAATTTCGCCACCCGGGCACTGAGGAATTTAAGGTAAAGCATAAATTACAAAGATTCAATATGGCTAAGAAGCTTTTTTCTCCATTCGCTCTGATCGTCGGCAAATGTGCCTGTGTGGCGCCCAAGATTGGGCTGCCAGATTTCCTTTTTTGATTTTATTAAACTGTAGGTTTGCAAACCGTTTTCTAAAGGTACCACGGGGTCGCTTTGGTCATGAACTACAAGAACGGGCAAAGTCGTGGTTTTTAGAAAATTTTTGCCACTATATTCATCAGAAATCAAGACCCAGGTGAGGGGGCTAATGATTGTACCAATAAGTGTCTTCCGCACTACTGAATTTGCCACTCTTCGGTAGGAATAAAACGAGGAATCGAATACCAACATAGAAACATCGCCGATATGTTTAAAGTCCATTAGACTTCTCATGGCAATGGTGCCGCCGAGACTCATACCGATTACGACAAATTTTGCCTGAGGATTTTTGTTCAATGAATTTTTGTGTGTGTTCCACGCTAGTTCTAAGGCGCTTAGCCCGTCGAAATAGGTACCCTTAGGCGACGGCTTGCCTTCAGAACTGCCGTATCCACGATAGTCAAAGGTGACGAGATTGTAACCCTGCTTAATCAACCACATGACTGAGAGGTAGTGGGAGCTCATGTTCTCAGCGTTGCCATGAAATTGTAGAACTGTGCCCTTTACTTTCTTTTGGTTTGTCGGAAACACCCAGGCCACAATATTTACATTATCTTGGGTCTTAAGTTTCTCTGCCCGGTAGGTCAATCCCATTTTTTCTGGCGGAAAAAATAACTCTTTTTGTGGATAATAAAAAAGGTGATTACAGCCGGTCGTAATCACGGTGAGTAAAAAAAATAGCGCCCTCATGGATTGGGTTTTTCCTTGTACCCTTTCATCAGTGTCAAATAGGAAATCAAATTATCCATATTGGTGGCATCTAACTTTTCAAAACTGGGCATGGTGGCGCGCAATCTAAACTCCGCTGGATTTCTAATATAGTTTCTAAGTTCTGCAACATTCCAATATTCAGTCACATTCTTAGGAAAATTAAGTTCCGGTCCCACACTACCGCCGGCACCATTTATGGAATGACATTTTACGCAGTGGTTTTTAAAAACTAAAAAACCCTTTTTTTCATTTTCTTTTTGTTTTAAGACTTCAGGATAAAGACCGCGGTACAGTGTTTTAAAATCAATAATTTCAATTCGCACTAATTGATACGGCCGCGGATAATAATCAGGAATTTTTGATTCGTCTTTCCACACCAAATAGTAGGGGCCGAGATCCAAATTTTTACCACCTTGATTGATAATTTCAAAGCCCGTCTTTTTTACGTTATCAGCAAAAGTCACATAACTTTCAGCAGTCAGCCCGTCTGTAACAGAAACCGAAGGAGCATATCCATCTTTTGCCACAAAGCTAATCTCATCCGCACTTTCAGGCAGAGGCCCTAGAAGAGCAAAAACATCTTTTAATAAAAACCCTTTAAATGTTTTTTGCCCTTTATAGACAGGGTCATTAGTTGTGACCTCAAAGGTTTTCAATTTGCCTTTAAGTGTCGCAAGTGAATACGACTGTTTTTTTGTCGGAAAAACAATAGTGAGCTCATCTTTTGATTTTGCCCATGTGGGCGCCGTGATGAATAAAACTAGTAGGAAATTTAAAAACATAGGCCTATATTGTCAGTTAATGGAAAGCATTGGTAAAGAGTTTTTTTTAGCCTTCATGCCTCTTTTTTTTGCAATCGATGCATTGGGAATTCTGCCATTGTTTTTGTCAATTACCAGCGACTCCAGAAACGCCGATATTAAAAAAATTCTACGCGACGCGATTTTTGCGGCATTTATTGTATCGGTAGTTTTCCTACTGACGGGTAAACTCTTGTTTCGCTCGTTTGGCATTACGGCTGATGATTTTCGAATTGGCGGTGGCCTTGTGTTGCTCCTCATTGCCATACTGAATCTATTATTCTCAAGTGAGGGACAGGGGCGAAGTTCCAGTAATGAAATGGGAGTGGTCCCGATTGGCATTCCCCTCATTATTGGTCCGGCGGCACTGACAACGATAATTATGTCGGTAGATCGACATGGTTTAGTAATTACACTGTTGTCACTTGTGATAAATTTGCTGCTTACTTGGCTTATTTTTAGCAATTCAAAGTACATCGTTAGGGTCATGGGTAAAGGTGGAACAAGAGCTTTCGGCAAAGTAGCGAGTCTGTTTTTGGCCGCCATTGCTGTCATGATGATTCGGGTAGGAATTACCAACACTATAATGGGAGGCCTCAAATGAAATTTTTTTATATATCTCAGTCTTTTTTATTGGCTTTAGTTCTCGTCTCGTTTTTGACTCCTGCGTGTGCTCCTCGATTTAATACAACACCAAATCCAGCACCTAAAATTGAAATCGAAAACAACAAAATTAAATCATTATATGGAACGTGGAACCACCGATTCGAAGGCAAAACTTTTAGTTTTGATCTACAGTTGGTCATTGCTGAGGGCACGACACAAATATCTACAGACTGTTTTGCCAAGGACCTTCAAACCTCAATCAAGTCAGTATCGCGCTCAAATGTAGAAGTTGGAAAACTTATTTTTATTGATGGGATTACCGGTGCAATTCAGGCGGGAGTTCTTGAATGTGGTATTAACTTTCCAGCGGATAGTTACCCGGCGTCGGTCAAAGGGGACACTCTAACTATATTGACAGCTTCCGGTCCTGTTGATTTTAGCCATTCAGGCCCACGTTGAATAACATTCAACATCTGTTTTGGTTAGCCGTCGCTACCTTACTTCTGATTATTCTAGAAAAAATATTTCCGTTAAGAATACCAAAGCATAAATACTTGCCGCGACTGACAATCAATTTTTTAATGAGTATATTACTCTATTCAACGGCCCTATTGACGGTTAAACCTTTAAGTCAATTAGGCATCGTCATCACTAGCGAGAGTAACATTGGCCTACTCAATTTATTTAATGAGTGGAATAATCTGACCCCAGGTATTAGGTATCTCGTGGGTTTTTTATTAATGGATCTCAGCTTTTATTATTGGCATTTGCTCAACCACAAAGTGGGCTGGTTTTGGCGGTTTCATGTCGTACATCACATTGATCCTGATTTGGATGTGTCGACTTCTTTTCGCTTTCATTTCGTAGAAGTTGCGTACTCGATGTTTTTTCGTTTTCTTCAGGTTTTAATCATTGGCGTTCCGTTAGACCTTTACGTGATGTACGAATACGTTTTTCAAATAATGACGTTTTTTCATCATAGCAATTTGCGTTTACCAGCTAAACTCGATCAGATGCTCAATTGGATTATTGTGACTCCTCGCATGCATGGCATTCATCATTCAGTTTTACGTGCTGAGACTAATTCTAATTTCTCGGTCGTATTTTCGTTTTGGGATCGCTGGCATCGCACCTTTGTCGCAAAGACTCGGAGTCAGCTAATTGAGATCGGCGTTCCAGGGTACAGCGCTCCCGTTGACAATTCCTTTGAAAGTTTAATTTTATTACCGTTCAAAAAACAGAAAGCCTACTGGCCTTCGTCAGACAAGTCTTAGGGGAGAATATGATTTTGTTTATTTTTTCGTTGAGTCTATTTTTCTCTCAAGAATCTTTTTCGGCAGAAATGGGACGGGTGTTACCTAATGGGTTTGGCATTGCGAGCCCGAGTGTAACGACACTTCTTCATGGCTATGAGAATCCCGCGGGCCACGCAAATTTAAGTTCGCTTAAATTGCAATTATTGGGGTACTCAAGCGAAAATAACTATAATCCTGTGGAGTATTCGGGGGGCTTGTTTTTTGGGAACGGAAGTTTAGGTGCCGGCGTAGCTGGCGTAGGCTCCGCCGGGACGGGTGTTACGGATTCGGATACCGATTATTTGTGGGGTTTGGGCGGTAATTTTAGCAGCATTGGTTTTGCGATTGGCATTAATGGTAACACTTCGGCTGGGCCGAATTCTGAAACCCATACCAAGTGGGGTTTTTTGTTTGGTGGTCGAAGTAGTTTTACTTTTGGTGTGATTGTAGATTCTGACGATCAAGGCACCTACGATATAGGGGGTGGATTTAGCTTTGATTTAGCTCCAAATGTTAATTTTTCATTGGATGCTTTGCACTACAGGTCAGACACCAAGGTCTCTTATGCGGGCGGACTACATATCGCCGGAAACGTTGGGGAATTGCTTCTGGGCTATAAAATAGTTGATAAAGATAATGAAGCTGAGACCCATTTTTATTCAGGTGTGGCGTTGACCTATTGGCGAAGTCTCAGTATTGAATTTCTATATAACTATCTGTCGAAATATTGTTTAGGTCTTACATTTAAATTTTAGAAGGAAGGTCGTATGCCCCAACGATTAGTTCTCTTGCTAATAAGTTTAATGACAGGAAACGCCTTTGGCTGGGGTCCTCTCGGACACAGCGTGGTTGGACAGATTGCTGAAAGCCATTTGTCTTCTCAAGCACGTCGCCACATCAAAGAAATTCTAGGAAATCAATCCCTAGCTGATGCGGCTAATTGGGCTGATGAAGTGAGAAGTCGAAAAGAATATTCCTACACCAATACCTGGCATTGGGCAACGGTGCCCAATGGGCAATCCTATGAATCCAGCCAAAAGAGTAAAACCGGAGATGTCGTACAGGCTCTGCTTAAATCTGAAAAAGAATTACTGGTGCCAAATAATTCTCCTCAAAAAGCCGTGGCACTAAAGTTTCTAATCCATTTCTTAGGGGATATTCATCAACCCTTTCACATTGGGCGAGAGGACGATCGAGGTGGAAATGAATGTCGCGTCATCTTTATGGGTCGCGAGACTAATCTTCATGCCTTATGGGACTCTAAAATGTTGCAGCAGTTGGGTAATAAATACTACCAGTTGGCTTTACAAATTGATAATTCAAAAGGCGAAGCTCCAAGTGTGCATTCCGATTACATTGCCTGGGCAAGTGAATCCCAAGAAATGCGCGAAGAAATTTACCCGGATAATAAGGGTACTGGGCCTAAGACCTCCTACTGTGTGTCAGGAGGACCCGCTCTTAGTCTAGATGGTAAGTACTATAGCGAGAACATAGGCAGGCTAAAGCAAAGATTAAGTCAGGCAGGCCTGCGGCTGGCGGGTATTCTTAATTCCATTCTAAAATAGCTCACGAAATCAGGCGCAAAATCCGAAAAATTGAAAGGTGTTTTGCGCATGAAAAACCTTTATATCTTATTTCTGCTCGTGAGTTTTGGCCTAGTGGTTGGAATGCTTTTATATTGGCTTAAAAAACTTATTTCTCGAGTAAAAAAACTAAATCTTGTTATTCGAAAAAACGAAACAAGGCAGTCGGCAATAATTAGGGGTATTCCTGATGCCATTTATATTTTTAGCGACACCGGATTACTCAAAGAAACCTTGGTTTCAAATAATCTAATTCGTTTTTCTGTAGGAGCACAAACCATTTCGACCGACATCGATAATATTTTTATGCTAAAAAATGGAAGACTAAAATCAGTTATTCCTCGTTTAATTGAAAATGGCAAAACCTTCAAATTCGAATTTTCACGTAATGACGAAATGTTTCAGTATGATTTTGAAGGGAGAATTATTAAGCTCGATGAACATGAGGTGCTCGTAATCATCCGAGATATTTCTGATGAAAAGAAAATGCAGCGGCATGCAGAAGAGGCCAAAGCCCGAGAGATTCAGGCCATAAAAATGGCCGAATTGGGAGAAGTTGCTGGCGGTGTAGCACATGAAATTAATAATCCTTTGGCTATTATTCAAGGAAGCGTAGAGCTTTTGCTAAAGCAAATTAGGGCTCCAGAAGCAAATCATGAAGTTGTCGAACACTTAGCAAGTAATATAAACCTAACAGTTCGGCGAATTTCGAAAATCGTGCAGGGGCTAAAAATATTTGCACATGACGGCTCACAGGATCCCCTTGAAAAGGTCAGTATCAGAAATCTGATTGATGAGTCGATTGCTTACTGCCACAAAAAAATTACTGAGCTGGGAATTGACCTCAAAGTCATTGGTCTTGACTCTGGTCCCGATTCTGAAATCACCATTGAAGGTCGCGAAGCTGGGCTCATTCAAGTTGTTTCTAATCTAATAGGTAATTCCTGTGATGCTGTGGAAGGACTAGAAACTCGCTTTATTGCCATTGCCGTGAGTAGCTACCCAGGCGAAATAGAAATTGCAATAACCGATAGCGGAAAGGGAATTAGAAGCGAACTTATCGACAAAATAATGACTCCATTTTTTACGACTAAGCCAGTGGGCAAAGGCACAGGACTGGGACTCAGTATTGCGCGAGGTATTGTGCGCAGTCATCACGGAAAAATATTTGTTGACGCCGAGAGCCCCCATACGCGCTTTGTCTTAAGGCTACCGAAGTTTCAAGGATCCAAACTAAATAAATCAGCTTAACGAATCGGGGCATTTTGTCCCTATAGAGGGACAAAATTTCCCTTACCATGGTTTTTTTTAGCTGAGTTAGTTTATTTTTGATTTTTTATCTTTGATCTTCTATTATTAAAAAAAAGGAGGGAGTTTATGTCTAATAAAATTAGTGTCGGCGAGAGCATGACTTATTGTCCAGAAGTAGTTTTTAAGAATACATTAGTTGAAAATGCCGCTTCAGTGATGAAAAAATACAGAATTAGGCATTTGCCCGTTGTCGAAAAAAATAAAGTTATTGGGGTAGTCAGCGAGCGCGATATTAAAGGTAAGAGCGACCTCAGCGTAGAAGACGTAATGGTGGCAAATCCCTTCAAAGTGGTACGCGGGCAGCTATTGGCCGAAGTGGCACAAAGAATGGCTGAAAAAAAATATGGTTGCGCTATTATTGAAAATGACAAGGGTGAAGTAGCAGGTATTTTTACTACGACCGATGCGCTTTTTCTTCTAAGCCGCTTGTTAAAAGATTCTGAATATGCCAAGTTGAAACTCGATGAGATTAACTGGTCACGTTTTCCTGAGTATATGATCTAAACTTGCAAAAATGAGGATAAAAAAATGGAATTAATATCGAAAATACGCCGAATTCCCGTTGATGAGTTCACAACACCAACTCCATTTACTGTTAGTGCGAATACTTCAATGGAAGAAGTCAGTCGGGTCATGAAAGACCATGGTATTCGACATGTACCTGTTATTTCAGGCAACGTGCCAGTTGGAATTATTAGTGATCGAGATCTTAAAGTGTTAGGAAAGTTTCCATCGTGGTCGACCTTTATTGCTGAAGATGTGATGTCGACAAATCCTTATACAGTAAGCCCCGAGACTAATATCGACGAAGTCGCCTATTATATGTCGGAAAATAAGATTGGTAGCGCTCTGGTACAAGATGAGGCCGGAAGCATCGTAGGAATATTTACGGCCACAGATGCACTTAACGCCTTAGTCGAAGTCATTCGCGGCGAAGCCTAATCACAGCCTATTCACTTTTAGGCTCGTGACTCTCGTGAGTTTCGTGTTTCTTGACGTTACCGCGTTTTTTAGCGGCATAGTCTTCGAGCATTCGAGTCATAGCCTCAAAGGCATCTCTCACGCAAATATAGGGGTCATGATGGGCGTCGTTTTTCTCTGGTTCGCGGTTTACCACTAAAGTCTTTCCGGGCACTTTAAGTATGACTTCAATGTGATAAAACTTTTGCTTTTTGTGTTTATGGGGGCGTGAAACCACCACACTGCATTTCTGGATATTATCAAAAAAAAGTTCCAATTTTTGAGACCGGTCTTCAATATTTGCCGTTAGTGCTTCAGAAGGCTCAAAATCGGTGTAAGTTACTTTTACTGGAATCATTGTTCCTCCTTGTGGACCACCCAAACCGGCGCTGCCGAATATCTCACGAGCTGGCGGGCAATTCCCCCAGCAAATAGACTTTCAACCGGGCCTGACGAGGTGTTAAGTGCAATTAATTTTATTTTTCTTTTCTTAACCGTGTCGAGAATGCTATCAACGACCGATTTTCGAGATTGTATGAGTTCAAAATCACAGTCAACATGAGCACCCTGCGCGAGATCTTTCCAGATTTGAATCTCTTGCATCTTTTTAACTCTTATATTTTCTAATTCTTCTTTATAAAATTCCCATGAACCGGCGGTAAGGCCCTCGGGATTCACTTCGATTGCGCTAAAATTTCTAAGTTGATGATAAAGAATAACCTTAGCGCGCAACTTTTTTGCTAGTGGCAGAAACGTCTTGAAGGCTGCCTTTGAGGCTGATGTTAAATCTGTGGGGTAAATTACGCTCGAGATGCTAACGTTTAGCTTGATTTTGGGGTTAATGGTAAATACGGGAATATCGGAATACAGTAGCAAGTTTTCGACGAAACTACCTAACCAGAAGCGAGGTAATCCCGACCTCGCATGAGTGGGTGCAAAAATAAAAAGTGCATTCTGTTTTTTTGCAAACCTGATAAGTGTTTTAGCGTTTTCTCTTAGACTAGACTTCTCATCGGTAATCACTGTTATGGGCTCTAACGATTTTAATTTCAGTTTCTTGAGAATATTATGAAGTTTTATTTTAGAGCTCCCAACAAAGTCCGCTAAATTTGGAGGTATAAAATAATCTGTTGGTAAAAATAAAGTGGGAGGGCTTAGAACGTAAGTGGGGGTGATTGAGGCGCCAAACTCTTTTGCCAGTCGCTGTAAAAAAAGTGCCGAATGAAGTTGAACAGTTTTATTTTTTTCGTAGGGATTAATGGCCCAAATGATAGTTTTTTTATTCATAAATTTTTCACCAGCTCATGTATTCCGGAAAATCATCGTAACAAATTTCGTGAAGCTCATTTTTAGTCAAAGTGCCTTTAGAAAGAATTTGACTTAAGATTCTCATGCCATCAGTTGTAGTAAAAATACCGAGAGAAGCTCCTTTTTCATCAACGATAATTGCCGAGCCGATTCTTTTCTCGGCCATTACCCTTGCGACTTCGCTCAAAGCTGTCCCTTTTTTTATGCAATAAGGATTAGCCGTCATTACGTCTTCAACCAACAAAGTGCCAGGGCCCCTAAAGCCAAGAGCCTTTTTTAAGTCGCGGTCACTAGCTAGACCTACAATTTTATCACTTTCAATAACCGGTAGGTGCCTGATTTTGCATTCTCTCATGAACTGTTCGGCGTCCGTCACGAGCATTTTCCGACTTGCAATGTAGGGATGTTTTGTCATGGTCTCGCCAACATTTTGAGCCTTCATTTTTACCCCCCATGTCAAATCCACATTTTATCTACATTCAGTTACTGCAATTACTTTGCCAATAACTGAGTTGAGCCTGACAATAAGATTTAGGGGGCTCTTATGAGAACTAGCATCAATAAAGGCGTGAAACTGACATTAGCGCTCGCATCAATGCTTTTTGCTGTGCATTGCAGCACTAGTAAAAAAAACGAAATAGTGGGGCAGAGTGAGTGGAGTGAAAAGATGCAAGAACTCTCTCAGGTCATTTCAGAGTTGTTTCCATTTATTTTGTCTAAAGAAGAATTTCAAAACGAAAAAAACTTTTCTGAAATAGAGAAGAACGTAAAAAAACTTTCGGAACTTGCCCACAACGTGAATGCCAAATCGATTAAGGAATCTCCCGATGCTGATCCCGCAGTTCAGTTTCTAGCGAAAGGATTTGATGCAGAAATCGCCAAAGCTTACGACGCACTTCATACGGGGCATCGTGAATATTCTCGGCAAGTGCTGGCAGTGGCCACCAATCACTGTATCAATTGCCACTCTCGCAGTGGAGCCGGACCACAGTCTAAGACGTTGAACCTTAATTTTGATTATGTGAAATTAAACCCCTTTGTCAGAGCTGAAATATATGCGGCCACCCGACAATTTACTAAAGCCATCGATGAGTATCGAGCTTTACTAAAAGAAAAAGAGTTCGTTGTTCAGTATCCCTTTGAGGTAGAGCGTGCACTAAAAAAAGCTCTGGCAATTTATATTCGGGTTTTAAATGATCCTGACAATGCCAAAAAATTTATAGCCGATTTTTTGGCGCTTCCGGATCTTCCCCATTTTCTAAAACGTCAAGCCAAAGTTTGGGCCAAAGATTTAGACAATTTATCAAGGGACGGTTCAAGAAAGCTAGTCATGAGGGGCGCTTATAAGAAGACGATGGACCGATTAATTGCAGATGCTCAAAGACGTGAGAGTAATATTGAGTTCGACAGTCCGCTGGTAAATTATTTACGAGCTACGGCATTGGGACACGAATATTTTACTCGCATTAAAAAGGATCAAGTATTCCCCGAGATGCTATTTAATATGGGTATGTGTTATGAATCGCTTCAAGACTTGGGCTATTGGACGCTTCATGAGGACTACTACACGCGCTGTATTCAAGAGCGCCCTCATTCTGAAATTGCAGATAGATGCTATAATCGTCTCGAGCAGAGTATTTATCTTGGTTATACGGGGAGTGCCGGAACGCGCATTCCCCCGGATGTCAGAGCCCAATTAGTAAAGCTAAAGGACATGGCTCGGCAATAAGTCCCTGTCTTTTATTTTACTTGCCGCTCATATCGCCTGGTTTTTTTACCACCGAGAACATGCGATTGATGCCTTTGCCAGACATAGATCGCACGTGTAATAAAAATCGTCCTTCTTTAACTGCACCCAAAGATACGATTTTTTCTAACGGTTCTGGATTTTGACGACACTGAGCAGGGGTGGATATTAATTGCATTTTCGGCATGACCACAATGATGTCATCAAATCTTTCTATATCGACTTGTTTCCATTGCAGGCACAAAGATTCCAATACTCCTGTGAGGATGATTTCAGCATTAGCAGTTTCGTAAATCATCTCTGGTATAAAGGCGTCACTGACGGGAGCATAGATGGCTTCATCAGTACTGTCTGACTTTGCCGCCTCCACTTTAAACTTGCGTTCCATTTTCTGCGCACTCGGCGATTTATAATTCACAGTATACTCACCGGCCATCAAGTACCCTAAATTAATTTCTGAACTAAATCTTGTGGCGTAGCTGAGGTACTCGGGCAGCGGGTTCATTTGACAGTCAGTGGTTCCCTTGAGCCTGGCAAGCTGCCTAATGGAAATGGATTTTTTATCTTCATCTATACTAAAGTTAGTATTGGCGATTTGGTAACACTGATTTGGAAACATGCCATCGATGATAAGCTGTACGTTATCATTGTCATCATAACCAGTGGGGGAGACATAGACCTTTTCTATACTGACTTCTATTTTATTTCCGACATTGTCGGCATAGATCGATTCAGACAGAAATCCAAAAAGAAATACAGACATAACTAATATGACATTCATTTTAATTCTCCTTTTAATTTTCTAAACTTAAAGTTATTAAACTATCAATAATTTTTAAAAGCGGTTGTCCGTTAGTTGCACTTTCTCTGCCGTGGTCTTGCCAGGTTTTTGGTAGAGCTTGTTTACCGTCCCATAAGGGCTCACCCAGAAGGTAATAGTCATTTTTAGCCATGGCGCGCGCGTCTTTAGTAGGCGTCCACAAAAAATCGGGGTGGGGGTTTCGGTACCACTCTCCACCTATGATTTTGCCCGTTTCATCAAGTTCTAAATCATAGGTATAGGACGCAGTCGCATGAGTATCGGTGTTGGGATCTTCGACGTCGTGCTGTTCGGGGTTATTTTCAATGAGATAGGTTGTTTGCATTTTTATACCAACAACAAATTTGACTCCTTGTGATCGATAGCTTTTGAATTTATCTTCGGAAAAATCAGTAATAGGAATCATGGCTTTATCCAATGACGAAGTTAGATTCAAAGTCTGAGGATTAAAGTAGGTGTAAGTGTAAGAGGTAACAGGTTGGTTCCAAACCTGATAGTCATAAGTGGCATCTATTATAAAACTTTTCTTAGATACTCCCACTCGGTTGGTAATGGCAAGATGCCAGGTCGCAGGATTGGTATCGAGACAATCGGGACTCGTTGGACGGCCCATACTGTCAACCTTAGGGTCTTCGTCGTTACAACGACCCCCTACAAATCTCACGGGAGTGGCAGCATTAGCCCAAAGTAGCGAAGTCAGACCTTTAATATCAGCTGGGTAAAATTTAATTTTGGTTTTTCCGTCAAATGCCAAGACCTCAACAGATTTTTGTGGGCGTTTTTGCATATAGGCTGCCGGAGCCCAGCCGTGACAAATTCCCATCCAAAATTCTACTTTACCAGTCGCCGCATAATAGGCCGCGCCCTCTTTCCACATTTTAGAAGTCAACGCCCCGCCTTTGGCGCCAATGACGAGGTCATATTTCTCGGCAGGAGAGAGTGAATTTATACTTGGTGCACTACCACTTTCAAAAATCGGAAAAAAGGGATGGGCCATATAGTAGTCAAAATTTTCTTGCCAGTCTTGAGAGCGAGGAAAGGCACCATCGGAGTAGCGTGAGGCCAGTCCACCCTTATAAAATGGCCAATAGTCGTCTGACCAGGGCTTGATATCTATTTCACCGCTTAAAAGTTCACTGTCTGCTAACTTTTGAATATTAGAAATAAATGCGCCATCTTCAAGTAGATTTTGGGCAAGGTCATTACCATTAGGGTTTGAAAGGCGTAACCAAGGATCTGAGGCCAAAATAATTTGAGCGCGTTGGTTTTGTTTTACTCTGCGGCCTTTAAGCCCGCTATCTACTAACTGAGATTGGGCGCCCTTTTTTGGAGGGAGTGAGCTATAAAAAAGTTTGGGGTTGCTCCGAAACTGGTTGAGCTCATCTTGCAGCTCTTTGTCTGAAAAAGGGCCGGCCGCTAATGAGGTGCCAGAAAAAAGTCCAGAAAAGCTTAGTAAGAGCGTGATGAATAGTTGAGTCATTGTTCCCCCCCCCCCACCGAGAAATCATTCTAACAAAATATGGTGGTGCAAACTCTGTACCTAATAAATTGCTAATATATCAAGCACTAAAAGACTTAGGAAATAATTACTTTGAATAAAAAGGATTCGGTATAAAATTAATTGGATGGATCTAATACTATATTTTTCACCACATTTAGATGATGCGGTCCTTTCTTGTGTGGCAAAAATGTTGAAAGAAAAGCGGGAGGGGAAGACCTTAAGAGTCGACTCGGTTTTTACTGAAGCCACAGAAAAGACCACAGAAAAGACCACAGAAAAGACCACAGAAAAGACCAGCGACAATAAATCCCGTTGGTCTAAATTCAGTTATCAAGACAGACGCAGTGAAGACAGGAAAGCGCTCAATCAACTTGGCGCCGAAGTGAGCCATTGGCAACTTTTGGATGCCCCTTTTCGAAGTTTGGTCTATCGGGACTGGCTGGGTATTGTGACGCGCTTTGAACAGAAAGATGGGGCGACTCGAGAAGAAATTAAAAGACGGATGTGGGAAGTTATTGAACATAAAAATCCAAAGGAGATTTTGCTTCCATTAGGAATTGGCGGACATATCGATCACAGATTGGTTTTTGCCGCTGGCCTAGAGCTTTGCCACGAGAGAAATCTTTGGGACAGGGTTTTATTCTATGAGGACAGACCGTATGCTTTAATTGACGGAGCTTTAGGCGCCCGATTTTTCTCACTGGGCTTCCAAAACCACCCATGGCATTTATTTCTCAAAATTATTCCTGGGTATATATGTAGTCTCATAAATTTTGAAATGACGAAATCACAGACGACGGGATCAATTTCTCGTTGGCGTTTGGCCTTGGCTTTAGTATCAAACTCCATCAAGGAGCGAAAGAGCGACAAAATGCTTGATTTACCGCTTGATCTGGTTTCTCAAGTAACTGTTGCAAGAGATGAAGATCTCAAAGAAATAGCGAATTTAATTCAGTTATACGGCTCGCAATTCAAGGATCTATATCTCAGCGAAAAATATTTTTTAGATAAATCATTAAATTATTCTGAAATAATAGGATCTAGGCCCAGCTCATATTGCGAGAGATATTGGAAGTTCTCCCCACCTTTTCGTGGCTCTCTTCTTGGGCCCGAGAACACATAATGCATAGCCGTGCTTCTGGCATTGCCTTTAGGCGTTTGGAGTTGATAGCTTCATCACAGGACCCACAAAAACCGTAAGTGCCGTTATTAAGGCGGTTTAAGGCACCCTCTACCTCTTTAATCTGCTGTTGTTCAAACCCAACTAAGCTTGCGGCTAAACTGAACTTAACTTCTTCATTGGCTAGATCAGGAATATCTTTACGCGGCTCGGTTTTAGCTTCGACTTGGTAGTCCGCTTGCGTTTGAATCAAGACTTGTTTGCGTGATTCTAATTTGAGTCTGGTTTCGGCAATCTCGGTAGTGGAATAATATGGCTTCTTGTGTCCCATGGTGTTGGCTCCTTTAATTAGATGACACTAAGGCAAGATCTGGGCCAGTCGTTAATCCCTTTGGAATATCTTTAACGAAAAAATGGGTCAAATTGGACGGTGAGAGTGGGGCGCTTTGTCGCCCCAAAAAAAAGGCACTCTAATTAGAGAGTGCCTTGAATCAATTAGGAAATATTTAATTTATTTACTTAAATGGGCCGGAATTTTAATTTTGGCGCCGTGATTGAGATTGCCATCTTTATCAAAGGCATCTGGATTTAACTTTACAATAGTTTCAGCATAATTCCCTGCTCCCCAGATTGGCTTCAAATCTTTTTCACGAAGAATTTTACCTAGCCATTCGCCTCTTTTAACTTCGTGGTAAAAGAAATTCCCATCAGTCATATCTACAGCCGCCATTTTTTTGGACTTTTTGAACGACTCCTTGGTGTCATGTACGGCTTTGCTGACCTCGGCCGGTACATCCACTTTATCTGTGGTTTCTGGCGTGTGTGAGCTCAGCTCCACAGTTTCCGAATCCATAGACTCCGGGTTGCTAGCCATATCTTCTTCCTCTGACGAACAGGCGATACTGAAGGCGACCAGTAAAACAGACAATCCTAAAAACTTTATAATATTTTTCATATGTAAGCTCCTAACCTTTATTTTTTCATCGGAGTAATTACAAAAAATATTAGGAGCAAATGTATGGTAGGACTTAAAACTAGACTTTGATCCTATTACTGCCGCTCAATTTCGAAAATATAGTTGGTGTTGTAAGTACGAACATAGACCTCATTTGCGCGATGGACAATATACTCGGGCCCAGTTTTTAAGGCAATTTGTTGATGGACCGCTCCTGTCCGCTTATTTAAAAGATACAGAAAATCAGGTTCGCTGGTGTAGCCGTATCCTGCGACTAAATAATCTCCCAAAGTAATAAAATTGACCGAGTTAGCCACCAGGGTTTTGGAGTGCCAAAGGGGTTTGCCTTCAGGAAGTTTTAGCGCCGTTAAAAACGAGTTATTACCTTTGGTATGTTTCGAAAAAGTTTTGTGGCCATAGCTTACGTACAAAATATCATCTTCAAGCTTTAAATAGTTGATTCCCATGCTAATAGATAAATCTTTTGGCGGTAAAAAATCAGGCGAATTTAAATAGCTTGAAAAATCAATAGCGTAGTCAGCCTTTTTAATTTCTTCATCGGTCATTAGAACCAGGTGGCCTTCGTCCGCTTTGTTTCCGTAGACTAAAAAATATCCCTTTGCAAAATGGATGGCATTTACCAAAGCGAGTCCCTGGTACTCTTTGGGTATTTTGGGACTACATTCATTTTGCGTCTCTGTAATGATGCATACGGGACGTTGAAATTCATTTATCGAAAACCAAACGTTGGTTTCTTTGGGTGAGTTGGGTCGCGCATAAATTTGTTTGAGGCTCATGATTTTTGCCTCCGCTCTTGGGGGGTTTGGTAAGACTTCTTTAAAAGCGGGTGCGGCGAGTTTAAGTGTTTTTACGACTTCAATTGTTTCTACTTTTTCGCTGGTTAAGGAGCTGCTAAAAGATTTAGTTGGTTTCTTTGAAGTATTTTTCTGTGGCGGGCCCTTAACGCACGCTAACAGTGTGAAATTCACTACAACCAAAAGGCTAGTGATGCGTTTAAAATCCATTCCTAATTAGAGCCAATTAGGGCAAAAAAGTAAAGACCAGCTCCGTCCAGACTTACGTTTGATAAACTGGTACCCTTTAATGGTATGGCTTCGATCTAACGCCTCGAAAAACTGATAAATTTAAAGACTTTATGTCCTTTCGTTGCTCTCCAAATACCCCAGCGAGATACTTGTTTAGGGGCTGGCACCTTAAGAGAATACATGATAAAGAAGTGTAAAAGGAAGAGTAAGAGGTAAGAGGACTGTAAAATGGATAGGGATTCAGTAATTAGAGTTCCCGTTGACGAAGTCGGGATTAACGAGCGCGCGAATTCATTTACGAAAAGAAGCATTAAGGCGGATTCGAAATTAGAGGCGCTCTACTTAGCCATTTCGATGGTGGATTTAACCACACTTGAAGGGGCCGACACTGAAAATAAAGTGAAACAACTTTGCCAAAAGGCCATGGAGCCGGTGCCGCGAATGGTTTTTCAAGAATTGGCAAAGTTTCCCCGATTCAGGCCAATCCCTCAGGTTGCCGCAGTGTGCGTATATCCCGCAATGGTGCCGACCGCTGTTAAAAGTTTAAAGGGCACAAACATTCAAATTGCTAGTGTGGCTACTTCATTTCCGTCAGGCCAAGTTCCTTTGAATGCCAAAACTGATGATGTGAAATATGCGGTGAGTGAGGGGGCGACAGAAATTGACATGGTCATAAACCGCGGTGCTTTTTTAAGTGGAAACTACAATCAGGTCTCTGATGAAATCTCATTGATCAAAGAAATTTGTGGCCCCGCTCACCTTAAGGTCATCTTAGAAACCGGCGAATTGGGCACTCTCGAGAATGTGCGTCTGGCCTCAGATATTGCCCTACTTGCAGGAGCTGATTTTATAAAAACCTCAACCGGTAAAATTCAGCCCGCAGCCACAATGCCGGTGACCCTCGTGATGCTACAGGCGATTAGGGATTACTACCAAAAAACAGGTAAGAAGATAGGCATGAAGCCGGCGGGTGGTATTCGCACAGCCAAACAGGCTGTACACTATTTGTGTATGGTTTCAGAGACTCTGGGTAGGGATTGGATGAGCCCCCTTATGTTCAGATTTGGCGCCAGCGTGTTACTAAATGATCTATTAAAGCAAATCTACAAAGAAATGACGGGTCGTTATTTTTACGACAAAGTCTTCTCGCTAGATTGAGGGGTAAAAATGTTAGATAAAAATGATTCGGGTCAACTTAGTGTGGATGCCAAGAAAACGGAATTTGATTATGCCCCCTCAATTGAGTCTACTAAGATCGTAAATATCAAGAAAAAAAATCACCTATATATTAATGGAAAGTTTGTCGAGCCTGAATCTAATAAATTCTTTAAATCCATCAACCCGGCAACGGGCGAGCCACTGGCCGAAATCGCCGAAGCATCGGCACAGGATGTCGATCACGCGGTGCGGGCTGCTCGAGAGGCCTACTCTAAAACTTGGTCAAAATTCAGTGGTAAGGAGCGTGGTCGTTACCTTTTTAGAATTGCTCGCATCATGCAGGAACGGGCGCGCGAGTTGGCGGTGCTGGAGACCATGGATAACGGCAAACCAATAAAAGAATCGCGTGACGTTGATATTCCTTTGGCGGCCGCCCACTTTTTTTATCATGCGGGCTGGGCCGATAAATTGGAATATGCATTCCCGGGCAAGTCGGTGACTTCTCTTGGTGTGGCAGGACAAGTTATTCCGTGGAACTTTCCGCTCATGATGGCGGCCTGGAAGATTGCTCCGGCGCTCGCCTGTGGCAATACGGTCGTATTAAAACCTGCTGAACAAACGTCTCTTTCGGCCCTTCTCTTGGCTGAGATTTTTGAAGAAGCCGGACTGCCGCCAGGAGTCGTGAATATCGTTACTGGTGCGGGAGAAACCGGTGCCGCACTTGTTAGTCATCCCGATGTTAACAAAGTCGCTTTTACGGGCTCAACCGATATCGGTAAAAAAATTGCTTTAAATTTGGCGAGCACTCATAAAAAACTTACTTTGGAGTTAGGTGGAAAGAGCGCTCACATTGTGTTTGAAGACGCAGCTATTGATCAGGCAGTTGAAGGAGTCATCAATGGAATATTTTTTAATCAAGGACATGTGTGTTGTGCCGGCTCCAGATTATTGGTCGAAGAATCAATCGCTAAAACATTTGTTGAAAAATTAAAGTATCGAATGGGTTCGCTTCGTGTCGGTGATCCCCTCGACAAGAATACGGATATTGGGGCGATCAACTCTTTGGAGCAGCTGAGTACAATTGAAGCTCTGGTTGAAGACGGAAAGAAACAGGGCCTTGAGTTTTTTACCCCTGAAAATATAACTCTTCCGAAAAAAGGATATTTTCATAGGCCGTGTTTTTTTAACAATGTGGCCTCAAGCAATTCGGTTTGCCGCTTAGAAATATTTGGCCCAGTACTTTCAATTTCTACCTTTAGGACTCCTCAAGAGGCGATCTTGAAAGCGAACGACACTCAATATGGATTGGCGGCGGGTATTTGGAGCGAAAAGGGTTCAAAAATTCATCAAGTGGCTTCCCAATTAAAAGCGGGAGTGATTTGGGCCAACACCTACAATAAATTTGACCCCACTTCGCCTTTTGGTGGCTATTTCGAGAGTGGTTTTGGCCGAGAGGGCGGACGCCATGGGTTGTTTTCTTACTTGGAGGTGCGCTAATGTCAGGCCTTTCATCCAATATTGTTAAAGTGCCAAAGACGATAAAACTTTTTATAGGAGGAGAACTCCCAAGGACTGAGTCAGGCCGAAGCTTTCCTGTTAATTATTTTGGGTCCCAGAAAATTTACGCAAATCTTTGTCTCGCCTCGAGAAAAGATTTTAGAAATGCTGTCACAGCGGCTAAAGACGCGCTGAAAGGTTGGGAATCCAAAAGTGCCTTTAACCGCAGCCAAGTATTGTACCGTATGGCGGAGATGGCGGAAGGTAAGCGTCTTGAGATTGTAGAGATTTTAATGTCAACCTTGGGTGCGAATAATTCTGACGCTAATACCGCAGTTGACGATGCCATTGATGCTTTTGTTTATTATTCAGGTTGGTGCGATAAGTTTTCTCAGGTTATAGGTAGCGTGAACCCGGTCGCCGGCCCACATCATAATTTTACGGGCGCAGAACCCGTCGGAGTTGTTACCCTAATTGGGTGTGAAAAATTTAATTTGAAAAACCTGGTGGCAATGATTTCAGCGATTATAGCCTCGGGAAATACTTTGGTCGTTCTTATGCCCCAAGAAGGCGCTGCGATTTTGGCGCCGCTTGCAGAGGTGTTTATGACCTCTGATTTACCTAAAGGAGTTATAAATCTTTTGTCAGGTGATACCCAAGAACTCTATAAAGTCATCGGATCTCATATGGAAGCCCAATCGATATGTTACTTGGGAACTGAAACAAAAGTATTAACAGAATTAAAATCTCTGGCTACTGCGAGTATGAAAAGGGTGGTTTGGAATACAAAGGAGAGTTGGGGATTAGAGCCAGTGCTTAGCTTTGTCGAGTATAAAACAGTGTGGCATCCGATTGGTTATTAAAGTAACAGGAGTACGGTGCCCCCTAAAATAATTCGGTAGATTCCAAATGCGGTAAATCCCCCTCGTGATAAGAGCGAAATAAATGTGCGAATGGCGATCATGGCAACTACAAAAGACAAAAAAGTACCAAACAGTAAAAATTGAATTTGGTCGCTAGTAATTGTTGGTAAAATCGCGCCACTTTTAATAATGCTCGCTCCTAAAAGAGTTGGTACGGCCAAGAAAAATGAGAACTCTGCCGCTTCTTTTCGATTTAAACCGACGATAATGCCGCCCAGTATGGCGGCCCCCGCTCGAGATACCCCGGGAATAAACGCAAAGCATTGGATGAGACCAATCACTAAGCAATGTTTGGTGCTAAGCGTTTCTATAGTTGTAGAGTTGTTGGGGCTCGTTTGGTTTCCTAGTCCTTTCGCCCGTGCTTTTTCAAATGTGTCCATAATGATCAATACAATTCCGCCGACTATAAGGGCCCATGCCACTACTCTATTGCTTCCCAGTACGATATCAATTTTTTTCTTAACTAGAAGGCCAATAACGGCAGCTGGAAAAAATGAAATGACCAAGCGAATGTAGAAATCTTTTTTCGGTAAAAATCTTTGCCAGTAAAGAACGACAACCGCCAATACGGCGCCCACCTGGATAATGACATTAAAGCTCTTCACGTAGGGGTCTTCGTTAATACCAAAGACGGAAGAAGTGAGAATAAGGTGTCCAGTCGAGGAGATCGGCAGGTATTCGGTGATTCCTTCAACTAGGGATAAAATAATTGCATTTAACCAGGTCATTTTCTATTGCTCCAAGACTAGACGATGGTGTTCTGTAATTCAAATTATGTTTGTGGGCTGAAACTCGGTCAAGCTAAACTCTCTATATATGGAAATCGATATTTTTGCTGTTCAGAAGGCCTACAAAAGGTGGGCTAAGTTTTATAATTTCTATTTTGGCTGGATTTTTCATCCGGGCCGGCAAACGGCCGTCGAACTTGTAGAAAGTAAGGCGGATCAACATGTGCTCGAGGTTGGCGTTGGAACGGGCTTGTCTCTGCCTCTTTACCCTAGACAGGTAAGTGTCACGGGAATTGATATCTCTCCTCACATGTTAGAAAAAGCTAAGGAGCTCGTGGCTGAAGACAAGTTAGAAAACGTCAAAGAACTTTTGGTGATGAATGCCGAAGAAATGACTTTTGCCGACAATAGTTTTGATTGTGTTGTGGCTATGTACGTTGCGACCGTAGTACCGAGCCCCAAAAAGTTTGTAAACGAAATGAAGAGAGTGTGTAAACCCGGTGGCAAAATAATTATTCTAAATCACTTTAATGATCAAAAAAGAGTCTTTGGTAAAATGGCACTGCTCTTAACTCCCATCAGTCGGCAAATTGGTTTTCGACCAAATTTAAGTCTTGCAGATTTTTTACGGCAGACAGGCATAAAGATAAACAACAAAATATCGGTCAACTTGTTCGATATTTGGACCGTGCTTGTAGTTGTCAATGAAAAATAGCGCGAGAGAATCTTCAGACGACACCGAGCAAGAGAGATTCTACCTTGAGAGTCTACAAGATGATCTCAATGAAGTTGAAAGTTTGATCCTATCTTACGCTAACGGTATTGATGTAAATAATATTACCCGAGTATTAAGTCGAAAGATTCACACTATTAAAGGTGTAGCGGGTGGCTATGGCTTAGAACTGATTTCAGTTATCGCCCACCGCATGGAAGACCACTTGGCCCTCCTAAATCTCACGGAGATTACCGAAGAAGAAAAAATTCATAGCTTACTGAACCTCAAAGATGCCATGACTCAAGTAGCTCAAGCCCACTCCCAGAACGACAAAGAAACCATCAGAACAGTAGCAACCCAATTGGGCATGGATTATGAAGCTCAACCAAAAAAACAAACCACAAAAAAAAAGACAGCGTCCCATCGACTCTTGCTTGTCGATCCCTCTCAGGTAACATTGAGAATGTGTATTGGAGCTTTAAAGAATTATCAAGTTGAGTTTGTAACCGAGAAGAACGGCTACGATGCGCTCGGAAGATTATTAAAAGAGAAATTTGACTCAGTGGTTATTTCAATGCACGCCCCTCTATTGAGTGGCCCCGATTTGGCCTTTATTCTCAAAAAAATTGCGGGTCCGAATAGCAGAATTCCAATAACTGTTTTGACGTCAGATCAATCGTTAGGAAGTGACCCCCATCTTACGCTTTTGGATAAAGTTATTGAAAAGGGACAAGGTTTGCAGAAAAAGCTGATTGATTTCTATCGTGATCTGGTTGAGGCAAAATCTATAGAAGTTTTAGAGATAAAAAAGGCCCCATTCAGAAAACTGATGTTAATCGATGACTCAGAACACATACATAACTTGGTAAAATTGGCGTTAAAAAAACACGAAAGCTTAGAAATACTAGCTGTTAGTAATCCGCTTGAAGCCTTTAATAAAGCGATTTTATTTGGGCCTGAGCTTATTCTATTAGACGCGGAGATGCCCGAGCTAAGCGGCAGGGAGGTCTGTTTAAGGCTAAAAAAATCAGGACAGACCAAGAATATTCCCATTTTCTTTTTAACCGCCATCACTGACCAAGCCAAAACAAAAGAACTTATTGATGCTGGTGGGAGTTTAATAATTCAAAAACCGTTTTCTCCTAAAACATTTGCCCAAAATATTTTTGAACTTTATTCTTCAAAAAACGGTGTGGTGTGATTTACTATCGCAATTTCGGCGATAGCATTTTTTTTGGTTTGAGAAAAACGCTCTTTCATCTTTAATCCGCAGGCTTCCCAGCTAGAGGCTTCAATAGTTTCAAGAAGATCAGGTGAATATTGATAGAATTTATTTCCGATATTCCAAGCTACGCATTGTGCTGTGAGGTGATTAGGTTTTGCTACGCGCTTTTTTTGTGGATTTTCTAAATATTCCGAAACGATTTTGAGCATGGCTTCGCGTTCATAGGGCTTAAATATATAGTCGTTAATGCCTATCTTGGAGCCTTTGTAAAACACTCCTTCACTGCGAAACGCAGTCACAAGAATTAGTGGTGTTTCTTTATGGTAAGCGGAGTCTTTTCTGACAAACTCAACTAGCTCAAAGCTCGTGGTTAAGCCGATCTGATAGTCAAACAGTAGTAAATCATAGTGATTCTTTTCGATAAGTTCTTGGGCCTCTGATATTGTTGAAACCCCGGTTACCTCAGCTAAATCCTGTAAACATCTTTTGACAAGAATTATTGAAGCATGACTATCGTCAAGATAAAGCATATTTTTCATAATTATAGGCTAGCATTTGCTATCGTTGAGCGCAAATTAATGTTTATAATAAGAACAATTATATGAATAAGATTAAAGTCGATTCAGAATTAAAAGATATTATGCCTGAGTTTCTATTGTTTATGAAAAAGGAGATTGGAATTATTGACGAGGCTTTTAGGCGCCAGGATTTACCCGCCATACTGAGTTTTGCTCACAGACTCAGAGGAGATGCGCCAGGGTATAGTCTAAGTGAACTGGGTAGTCTAGGTTCACAAATGGAAGAGGAGTGCAAGAGTGGTAACTTGCCAGCGGGTTATAATATCTTTGAAAAAATAAAAAATTATCTGCAAAATCTTGAAATCGAATTTGTATAAAGTCAGCGAACTGCAATCTGGTCCCAAGGACTATGCCCGATTTATTATTTCTTCCATGTTTTTTTCAAGCGCTTCGAGGTCTTCGGGTTTATTAAGATCTCCTAGACCTAACCTATGTAATTCATGAGCATCTATTTTTTTTCCGGCTTCTAATAGAAGCCAATAGGTTGCAATAACCGCCGTCCGCCGATTACCATCGTTAAAAAAATGTTCACTGACTAAATGAGAGTAAAGGTAGCTGGCGGCCTTGGCAATTTCGCCGCTGTGAAGAATGTCATGAGCGTTTCCTAAAATGTCACGTGACCTGAGTTGAACATTAAGTATTACATTAAAATGTTTTTTTTGTCCTGAGGGGAGAGTGACCATCGTCTGTTGGCTTCGCCAGGGGGGTTCAGAAGTATGGTTGAGCATTTGATTGAGATGGGCGAGCTCAGAACCTGTCAATTTTTTTTTACCGCCCGCACTTTGTTCCACGTAGTTTAAGGCATGTTCAAAGCGCGTTACTTCGAGTTGCTTTTTTAAAAAATCACTTCCAGACATTAGCCTTCAACCCCGCCTTATATATATTCAGTCTGCCACCGGACACTGTCACGTTTTTTAAATCAACTATTGGGTCGACGGTATTGAGTAATAAATCTTTAAGTTTTAGTGCGGCCTCTGCCGGCTTAGAAATAAACAATTCTGCTAATTTTTTTGACATCAAATGATGAAGCAAACCTACGCCGCCGGCAACATGAGGTGTGGCCATCGAAGTTCCGGATTTAACGCCTAGTTCTCCATCTCGAATAGTCGAGAGCACATCGGTCCCTGGCGCGCCAAGATCGACGCTCGTTTTGCCATAGGCCGCCCCAAAATTGAGCTCGTCGAGTTCTGTAGTATTCGTAACTGCAATGATATAGGGACTTGTGCAGCCTGTAGGGACGTCGCCCTCGACATCAACATCGATACTCATATTGGCCGTAGCTCCGGCTGAGAGAATTCCATATTTGCCCATTTCGTTATAAAGATCATTCCATACTTTAAATTCATTAGACTTGCAGTCGCCGCCATCTATACCGAAACTCGAGTTGGTAGTGACCACATTGGCGCCCTTTGTTCCACGAGACATAGACCAAAGTTTTTTTTGCGTGGTGACATAACCGTAAGCTTTTATGACGGCAGCAGTGGTATCGGTGTCACCAGGGATTGAAACGGCCATTAGTTTCACCTCCCAGTTTACACCTGTAACTTGCATTTTATTGTTGCCACGAGCGCCGGCAATGCCCGCAACGTGGGTTCCATGTTCTTCAACCGCAATGGTGCCGCTGTTTGTACCGACATCCCAGCCGTGAATATCGTCGATATAACCATTGCCATCATCGTCAATGCCGTTGTCAGCAGTTTCATTCTGATTTGTCCAAATATTTTTTAATAAATCAGGGTGACTGATGTCTACTCCACCGTCGACAATCGCTACGACTATGTCGTTGCCAAGAGGGTCCTTGCCACCTACGCCGAGGGTCCATGCTAATGTGGCACCAATATCGGCTCCCGCTTTGTTAGAATTTTGTAGCGACCACTGAGAAGAAAATTCAGCATCATTGGGGGTCCTACTTCGACGTGTAATTTTATGGTTAGGTTGGGCGTAAGCCACAGTCGGATCTTTGGTTAAGGACTGCCAGCTCATTTTGCTCTCAACCAAGTATATATTTAGGTCAGGGAACAAGGGCTCAGCACTTACGAATTGTTTTCTGGGATTAATTCCCGGTTTAAATTTTACTATAAGTTCAGAGCCATAAGAAGTAAGAGAAAAGACCAGAGAAAAAACCAGAGAAAAAAGAATTGTAGACGCGAAGAAAAATATTTTACTCATGGCGATTTATCCTCATGGTTCTTACGTTTCTATTAGTTTTTGTTTTTTTTTCGAAGTGTGATAGTCAAAATATATTGCGTTAGTTGTCAGAACGTATTTGGGGAGTTAATTAGGACTTTAGTCGAAACCGCATAGCATGAGATGGAACCATTATTAGAAACATCGCAAATAAAATAAGTAACCACGAGGTGCCTATGTTTCCACAGGCCGAGATAAATTCATATTTGGAAGTATTTTGTGGTGAGAAATTAATTGTGATGCCTGTAACTTTTATTGGTGTGATGGCATTGGTATTACTCAGCGTTAGGTGAAGGCGCAGGTAGCGATGTCCACTCACAGAAGAAATTTGACTCGCATCAACCTCTGCAGTCGGCGAGGCAAAGCTGGCATCGTCGCTGGCCTGGACTTTTGCTGTTACAGTGCCCGAACCTGGTGAAGCTACTGCTACAACTAATGAGTCGAGTGTAGGTTTAGTGTTATTTAAATCTATGGGTTTTGTGTAAAATTCGAACAAGGCTTGCTTGTAGCGAGTTTGACCAAATTTTACGGCGTCAGTCCAAGGGTAGGCTGACAACGAACAGCCGGTGTTGGGTGCAGTGGGGCCATCGCAGTCAGAGTCAGTAGACCAAACTCTACCGAAGCTGCCGTCGGCACCTCGGCGATTAGCGATTAAAGGACTTCCACCAAACCCTCGGTCAGCGAAAATACCTGAGTCTCTGTTGATTCCATCCCAGACCAAATCACTTATTTGATTGCCAGCAGCTAGCCAAATAGTACCGCCAGCGCCAGCTCCGCCGGCACCGCCGAGTCCTGTTCCACCACCCCATGCGGTTCCGTCACCGGCGCTCCCGCCATTACCACCGTAAGCAACTATAAAACTTTTATCGGTGTTGAGAGTGATATCCCTAGCGGCGTGGATAACTATTGTGCCTCCACCAGCACCGCCGCCACCCCCAGTTCCTTCTCGTCCGTCAACAGGAGTGTAAGCGCCGCCCGCGCCGCCCCCACTTCCCCCGCGACCCAAATCAGTTTGCAGGGTAATATCACCGGTGACTTCGGTCCCGTTAAGTGAGCCCCCACCATTTTGTCCGGCATCGGTTAACCCTGTGGCAAGCCCTGATCCT